>ERZ1292633.1024-Hain-H41-02um-R1-1024-length-30732-cov-50_pt1 | contig 30732 bp, 32 predicted proteins | sample MGYA00564406_ERZ1292633 | MGnify/ENA primary metagenome ERZ1292633 (study PRJEB36523, sample SAMEA6512639) | groundwater metagenome | collected 2019-01-08 | study: AquaDiva: Metagenomics assemblies of 32 groundwater samples
GGGTGTAGCTCAATTGGTAGAGCGTCCCGGCAAAAACTGCCGGGGAGGTCAGGGGTTCTTTTTGTACTTCGCTTTGCTCAAACAAACTATGGTGGGGGGTGTAGCTCAATTGGTAGAGCGCGTGAATGGCATTCACGAGGTCAGGGGTTCAACTCCCCTCACCTCCACCATTGTTTGGTAGAGCGCCCCGAATGTTTTCGGGGAAGTCAGGGTCTCGAACCCCTGACCTGCACCATTGTTTAGGATAGCGCTAAGGGCTTTTGCCTAAATGAATTATTCCGTTTATGTCTTGAAAAGCAGAAGGAATAATTCTTATTATATTGGTTATGCGGAGGATGTAGGCAAGAGGTTGCAACAACATAACACCGGATTGGTTAAGGCGACGAAATATAAACGACCATTTGATATTATCTATACGGAACTATATAAATCCGGGACAGAAGCCCGGAAGCGAGAAGCGTTTTTAAAGAAGAAAAAGAGCCGTAAGTATATAGATTGGTTGATTGCTCAATAAACTGGTGTGTAACCCAGTTGGGAGAGCGCCCCGGCGAAAACTGCCGGGGAGGTCAGGGGTTCAACTCCCCTCACCTCCACCATTTAAGGAAAAGATAAAAGATGAGAGATAATAGATGAGAGATAAAAAGCCCCCTTTCATCTTTACCCTTTCATCTCTCATCTGTTTGTTATGTTCATAGTTGATACGCACGCGCATCTGGATTTTCCTGAATTCAAGGATGACCTGGATGCCGTGCTCAAGCGCGCCCAGGAGCATAATGTCGGCTGTATCATCACCGTCGGCACTGACCTGGATTCATCACGCCGGGCTATTGCCCTGGCTAAGCGCTACCCTCATATTTACGCCACGGTCGGCATCCATCCGCACTCGGCCAAGAACGTCACTCCTGACCAATGGCCGGAGTTTGCCAAGTTACTCCAGAGCGACAAGGTCGCCCCTTCCGGACTCCCTTCGGTCGTGGCAATAGGGGAGATTGGTTTGGATTACCACAAAGATATGTCACCCCGTGATGTCCAGAAAGATGTCTTTATCCGGCAACTTAAACTGGCCAAGGAGCATAAGAAACCGATTATTATCCACGACCGGGAAGCCCACTCAGATTGTCTGGCGATATTGAAGCAGGTAATGGGCAACCAGATAAGGGGCGTGGCTCATTGTTTCTCCGGCTCGGCCGAGGTGGCCAGAGAATATCTCGCGCTGGGGATGTATATCTCCGTGGCCGGACCGATTACTTATCCTAATGCAACTGCCTTGCGGGATACGGTCAAGGCGGCGGTTCCGATAGAGTCATTAATGCTGGAGACGGATTGTCCGTTCCTGGCGCCGCAGTCAATGCGCGGCAAACGTAATGAGCCGTCATACCTGACGCACCACATCAAGGAATTGGCAAAACTTTACAAGTTATCCGAAGCGGACATCGCCCGGATAACCACCTTGAATGCCCAGCATCTTTTTGGCATTGATATTTCCCATAAGTGTGACGAGGTCAAAACAGGTAAGAATAATTCCCCCTTACTAAAGGGGGATAAAGGGGGTTATACAACCCCCCAGCCCCCTTTACTAAGGGGGAGTAGGGCGAATTATCACCAAACCATTACCTATGCCATCCGGAATTCGTTGTATCTTAATATCACCAACCGCTGCACCTGCAAGTGTTATTTCTGCGTGACCCATTTTACGGATTTTGTCAAGGGCCATAATCTCCGGCTGGATAACGAGCCGTCGTCGGATGAGATTATCGCGGCCATCCCGGCTGATGTTCATATTAAATATAAAGAGGTGGTGTTCTGCGGTTATGGCGAGCCGACCTTGAGATTGGATGTTATTAAGGATATCTGCCGGCATCTGAAGAAAAATGATATGACCATCCGGATTAATACCAATGGGCATGCCAACATTATTGCCAACCGTTCGGTGGTCCGGGAACTGAAAGGGCTGGTTGATAATGTCTCGGTTAGTTTGAATGCCCTGGAAGCAAAGGAATACCAGAAGGTCTGCCAGTCGCAGTTCGGCGAGGCGGCATTTGACAAGGTGCTGGAGTTTATCAAGGAGGCCAAGGAGCATCTGCCTTACGTTGAAATAACCACCGTGATGCGACCAGGAGTTGACGTAAAGCCGTTTCAGGAGTTTGCCGGTAAACTGGGCGTTGATTTCCGGGCCAGGATTTATAATGAGGTGGGGTAGTCGTATAGGTTACAAGAGGTTACACGTTCGCCTTGCTCAGTGCAAGCAACGGTTACAAGATGTTACAAAGGTTACAGTAATAATTACGAAAGGTATCTATGAATAAAAAATATCCGAATGTTGTCTTGGCATCAGCCGCGGTCAGTCCGCCGGAACGGGCCACATTAGGGCTGACCTATCGCCAGTATCTGGCTAACGTGACTATGGAGGCATTGAAGATTGCCAAACTGACGCCGAAGGATATTCAGATAGGCGCGATTTCATATAACGAACGCAATATCACCGAAGGCGGATTGGGCTGCGTGGTGGCTGATGCGCTGGCTATCAGCCCGGTTCCGTTTATCGCGGTTTCTCAGGCCTGTCCGGCTGGCGGCATTGCGGCTGACATCCTTTGGAATTATATCGTCAGCGGACGTTACGATGTCGGTATTGTTCTGGGTATTAATAAGCCCGATAACTTTGATTTCCGCGATGCCATGGGTCCCATCGGCAACTGGTGCGACTATGATTATATGCTCGGATTTACCCACGAGAACTACGGCGCGCTCCGGGGTAATTATTACAAACTCAAATACGGCTATGATGACAAGGCGGCCGCCAAGTGGTCATATCAGTGCCACTGGTATGCCCGGCGTAACCCGATGGCCCTGCATAATTCCGGGCCGCTGCCCACCGATGAGGAGTTGATGGAACAGTCGCCGGCCGGCTACCGGATGCGCACGGCCACCGGGCGGAATATGGCCACCTGCCTGGTCATGGTCAGCGAGAAGAAGGCGAAGGAATTGGGACTGCCGCAGATTTATATTAATGTTTCCTATGCTCATCGGCCGATATATATTGGTAATATGTACAATTTCCAGGACGCGCGCGGATATTTTGCCCAGGATGATATGGCGGACCAGCCGGCTATAAGGATAGCCGCTAAGGAGGCATACGAAATTGCCGGAATTACTTCGGAAAATATTGACATTGCTCAGGTTCATGATTTAAGTTTATACGATGGCGTTATGGCTATGGAAGGACTTGGTATTGCCCAGCCCGGCCAGGGAGGAAATTTCGTATTAGCCGGCAAGACCGCGATTGACGGCGCCTGCCCGACTAATACCGATGGGGGCGCTATTGCCTTTGCCCATTCCTCAGCCGGCGGCGATTTCCAGTCAAAGATATACGAGAACTGGATGCAGTTGACCGGCCAAGCGGATAAACGCCAGGTGAAAGACCCGAAAATAACCGTCGCTCATGCCTATGGAACCCATCATTCCTTAGACGTTGTGGGCGTATTAAGAAAATAAGGAGGAATTTATGGCGGAAAAAGGATATTGCGTGAAGTGCAAAGACAAAAGGGAAATTGCGAAAGCCAAAGAGGTAACAATGAAGAACAAACGCAAGGCACTCAAGGGTGAATGCGTAAAGTGCGGCACCGGGATGTATAGGATTCTCGGGAACAAATAGGCTATAAAACTTAGTAATTCATCACGGAGTCACTAAGGACACAAAGGTTATATGCAATCTCCTTAATCCCCCCAGCCCCCCTTTGTCAAAGGGGGGTAAGGGGGGATTCCCAGGGGGAGTGGGAGGGGTTGTATCTTTGTGTTTCTATACTTGGAATAAGGAGAGTATCACTATGCCACAGAGTAAATTGTATTTTCGTCTAAAGACGTTGCACGTCTCACTCAAGGAATTAGGGGACTCGCTTTGACCTGGCTCCCTGCCTGAAAGAAATCAAGCAATTAGAAGAGGACTCATCTCACCCGTCATTCTGGAACGACGTAACCGCGGCCCAGGATAAGATTGCGCTCCTGAAATCCATCAAAATGCGGGTCGTCCCCTTCATAGAATTGGAAGAGGATATCCGGGAACTCCTTGATTTGTGTGAAATGGCTGAAGGCGACGACGATGTGGCGCTGAAAGAGATGGATGAAGAATTAGCCGGTATCGAGCAGCGATTCAAGGATTTCTCATATCTGGCTATGTTCAGCGGCGAAGACGATTACCGGAACGCTTTTTTGAGCGTCCACGCCGGCGCCGGCGGCACCGATGCCTGCGACTGGGCTGAAATGCTCCTGCGGATGTATTGCCGCTGGCTGGACCAGCATAATTATCGGTATCACCTGGTGGATTCACTCAAAGGCGATGATGCGGGCTTGCGCCGGGCCGCTATTTATGTTGAAGGGCTAAACGCTTTTGGTTATCTCAAGTCCGAAATCGGGGTCCATCGGCTGGTCCGGATTTCACCCTTTAATGCCAATCACAAGAGGCAAACCTCTTTCGCCTCGGTTGATGTGGTGCCGGAAATAGAAATAGAAAAGGTGAAAATCAGCGATGCTGATTTAAGTATTGACACCTATTCAGCCGGCGGTCCGGGCGGCCAGCACGTCAATAAGACCGCCTCAGCCGTGCGCATCACCCACCTGCCGTCCGGTATTGTGGTCCAGTGCCAGAACGAACGTTCCCAGCACCAGAATAAGCAGGTGGTTATGAAGATGCTGGTCTCTAAACTCGATGCTATGAAGCACAAGGAGAGGGCAGAGGATTTTAATAAGATGTACGGCGCTAAGGGCGAGATTGCCTGGAGTTATCAGATTCGCTCTTATACTATCCATCCCTATACCCTGGTCAAAGACCACAGAACAGAGATTGAAGTGGGCGATGCCCAGGGGGTGCTGGAGGGCGATAAACTCACGGTCTTTATGGAGGCGTTTCTACGGAGTAAAACGGAGTCCCGCAGAATTGCGGGGAAGATGCCGAAGGCCCGCCCGAACGGCTGTCAGGCCGGGCCGGCGGACAAACATTAAATAAATAATCAAGGCAGAGACGGTTTATACCGATATATACTAAGGCAGGGTATCGGGAGATTAGGATATTAGGGGATTAGGTCGCCTGATATCCTGTTTTTCTGATATGCTAATACCCTAACCACTATGTATAAAGATTATTGGGGCTTGAAAGAATATCCGTTTGAGAATACGCCGGACCCGCGTTTCTTGTATATGTCTCCGAGCCACGAAGAGGGCCTGATGCGCCTGAATTACGGCATCAGCCAGCATAAGGGCGCCATCCTCCTGACCGGCAACTACGGCACGGGCAAGACGGTCCTGAGCCGGGCCATTGCGCGGGTGGTTGACCCGGCTAAATATCACCTGGTTTATTTTGCCAATCCCCAGTTGCCGGCCGGGGATTTTTTGCTTGGCATTGCCCATCAATTAGGCGCGGATAAAATCCCGTCTGCCAAGGTAGAACTGATTGAACTCATTAACGGTATGCTCCGACGCAATCTGGATATCAATAAATACACCGTGGTCATAGTTGACGAGGCGCATCTGATAGAAGACCGCCTTATCTTTGAGGAACTCCGGCTGTTATTGAACTTCCAGTTGAATGATAAATTCCTGCTGACCCTGGTGTTAATAGGCCAGTCGGAGTTAAAGGAAAAGATTAATGCGGTTCACCCGTTAAGGCAGCGTATCTCAATCAGATACCATTTAGAGCCGCTCAACGAGGAACACACCAGGGAATATATCCTGCATCGCCTGAAGACGGCGGGTAAGGCAGCAGCCGAATCCCGTGAGGGAAAAGAGGGCATTGATTTTTCCCATCGCACCCAGCCCATCGCAGATGGGCTGGTTCAGCCCCCAGTAGGGGCTGGACACGGTCTTTTTTCCAAAGAGGTGTGCAAATTAATTTACCAATACTCCAAAGGATTTCCCAGGGAGATAAATCATATCTGCGACCTGTCTTTGCTGGAAGGGTACCTCAGGCAGGAGAAATCCATCCCGGTCTCAATTATCGAATCCGCTGCAAAGGATTTGGAAATCTCGTACGCCTAATATCGCCCTGATGTAACATCGGGACGGCTACAGTTAACTATGGCACAATATGAACTCAATTTAAGGGATTACTGGCGGATTGTCCGCAAGCGGCGCGCAATAATTATCGCCATTATCGCCGCAGTCCTGGTTATTACATTTATTTATTCCACGTTCCAGCCCCAGGTTTATCAGGCCACGGCCACAGTCCACTATAAGGAACAACGGCTTTTAGCCACGATGTTGAGCGAATTGATTCAATATCCTATCGGTGATATAATGTTATCCCAGGCAAAACTGATACAAAGTTGGGGCGTGGCAGAGATAGCTGCCAAGTCCCTAGGATGGGTTAAGGCCGATACGCCCGTTGAGGATTCGAACCGTATAATTTCTTCTATCCAGGCGTCCGTCAGCGCCAAGGTTGAGACGAACACCGATTCTATTAATATTATTGTCCAGCACCGCGACCCCAAGAAGACCGCAGAGATTGCCAATGCAGTCGCCTTTGCCTACCAGCAATACAACCTTATTGACAAGAGCCGCCAGGCCACCAATCTCCGCCAGACCGTGGAAGGCCGGCTGGCCCAGGTCAGTATTGAACTTAAAGAGGCAGAGGCCTCGGTCCAGAGATTCAAGGAGCAGAACCCCGAGGTGACCGGCACGGCCATCCCGGCCTATAGCAGGTATGACTCTTTGAAGAAAGAGGAAGACACTCTGCTGAGAAAATATACCGCCAAACACCCTGATGTTATCAGAATAAAACAAGAGATTGAGGGTTTGGAAAAGGAATTAGCCAAATTTCCTGAGAAGGAAATAGTCATTTCACGGTTGGTCAGGGATATGGGCATTAACAATGGCCTGTATTCGGACTATAAACAGCAACTGGAAAGGGCAAAGATAACCGAAGGCGAAAAGACCTCGGATGTCACTGTGGATAATCCGGCCCTGCCGCCGACCAGTCCCATTAGGCCGAATAAGACGACCAACCATCTTATCGGGTTAATCCTCGGGATAATTATGGGCTTAAGCTTTGCCTTTATCATTGAACATCTGGATACTTCTATCGGCACCATAGAGGAAATTGAACAACTGGTTCAATTGCCGGTTATTGGCGTGATTCCCTATCTTTCCGCCGCGCCGGAAAAACCGCGTTCCAGGCATCATAAAAAGGACTTGTGGTCATCCGCAACCGATATGTTGCTGGATACCTTTTACACGCCTCTTTTTAAGGAACCTAAAGCGTCATCATCTGGAGAGGGTATGTCCCAGCAGGATTTTTATATCAAGTCGGACAAGTCCCTATCCGAGACCGAGCGGGTCCGTGCCCAGTTAATATGGAATTACAGCCCGACCTCGCCGCTCTTTGAATCGTATCGCACCCTGCGCACCAATCTGGTCCGTTTGGAAATAAAACCGGCCGCTGAGAATAGCGTCCAGGCAAGTCAGTTGCCCGATGAGGCCCACAAAATAATTACCATTACCTCAACCGGTCCCCAGGAAGGCAAAACCATTACGGCCAGCAATCTGGCCATTACTATGGCCCTGCAGGGCGGTATGGTCCTGTTGGTGGATATGGATATGCGTAAGCCCATGGTTCATAAGATATTCGGCCTGGAGCGGGAAAACGGCTTGAGCGACATATTAATCGGTATCAAGAAAGTGGATGAGTGCATCCATAATATTACCGATATGCTGGTGGGCGGCGTGAAGTTTGATGTCATTGTCAATACCCCGGGCATAGATAATCTCCATATTATCACGGCCGGTACCGCAGTGCCTAATCCCTCGGAATTGCTGACCCGGGGCGTGTCTGAACTGTTTAACCAGTTAAGGAAACGGTATCAATATATTATCTGCGACTGTCCGCCGGTCCTGCCGGTGACTGACGTCCTGGTAGTGGGACCCAAGACCGACCTGACGGCCCTGGTATATCGGGCCGGTAAGACCGCCAAGGGCGCGCTCCTCAGGGCTAAGGAACAGATAATTTCGTCGCATATAAACCTCAAAGGGCTTATCCTAAACTATGTCACCCCGGAAATAGAGGTTTCACCCGCTTATTACTACAATTACTATAGGTATTACCCTTCCGATAAAGAGAAAGAGCCAGCCCCCAAGGTATAATCTTCTGAATTTGTTGACCCCGTTAGAGATAATTGATAGTATGCAATAAAATAAGATATGGACGTAGGCAAAGCATTTAATATCGTGGTATTGTTACAGTAAATACGGTCGCCTCGGGCGACCTATCTCTAACGGGGTTGACAACCCAGCCAAAATAAGTTAAGAATACAGCGCATAACCATATATACAGGTATCCCGACATTCGTCGGGATAAGAGCCAGTAAGTCCCCCGATGGACATCGGGGTCTAACCGGCTCTAAAAGGAGGATATGAGAATGGCAAATCTACAAGAAAGGGTATCAGTCGTATTAGACAAGGTAAGGCCGATGCTGGCGGCAGATGGCGGCGGCATAGAACTGGTCAGTGTGGATGAGAAGAGCGCTGATGTCAAGGTAAAATTAACCGGCGCCTGCGGCTGCTGTCCGATGTCCCAGATGACCCTCAAGATGGGCGTGGAAAAGGCGCTCAAGAAGGAAATCCCCGAGATAAAAACAGTTACCGCGGTGTAGTATATTAACAGTGAAAAACCCATTGTCATTCCTGCCCCTGCCTACGCAGGGGTAAACTTGTCCCTGCGAAAGCGGGGAGCAGGAATCCAGAGCACTTTAGGTTTACTGGATCCCTCCCGCCTCGGCGGGACGGGAATGACAGTTGAGAGTGAATAGAGAGGAGATATCTATGTCCAAGGTAAATGAGATGGTTAACCAGATGCCCGGGATGTTCAACTCAGCCAGGTCCAAGGGCTATAACCGGCAGATTCAACTCAATCTCACCGGTAATGATGCCGGACTCTGGTGGCTGGAAATCAAAGACCAGAAGTGTATAGTCCACGACGGCAAACTGGATAATGCCCGTCTGATATTGGAAATGGACAGCAATGATTTTCTGGATTACTTCAACGGCAAGGTCCACCCGATGGATTTAGTCCGTTCCAAGAAGATGAAGTTCACCGGTCCGATGACCGAAGGCATTGCCTTTAACGCCATCTGGAATATTCCGGTGGTGCCCCAACCGTAACCTGAATAGTCGCAGCGGATGCAAGGTTCTCCAACAATTTATTGTTATCTCTGTGACTTTGTGGCAAGGAGTTTCGCATGCTCAAAATCAAGACCGCGGTTATCAGCGTTAGTGACAAGGCCGGCATCGTGGACTTTGCCCGCTATCTCAAGAAACACAAGGTGGGAATCATCTCCACCGGCGGAACGGCCAAGACACTCCAGGAGAATAAAATAGCGGTCACGCCCATCTCTAAAATCACCGGCAATACCAAGGATGAATACTTTGACGGCCGGATGAAGACCATCAGTTTCAATTACGAAAGCGCGCTTCTTTATAAACGTAATAATGCCCAGCATGCCAGGCAGGCCCGGGAACTCAAAATACCCCAGATTGATATGGTGGTCTGTAATCTCTATCCTTTTGAAAAGGTCGTGGCGAAGGCAACAGCCGAATCCCGTGAGGGAAAAGAGGGCATCACTAACGAAGATGCCATCGAGAATATTGATATCGGCGGACCGTGTATGGTCCGGGCCGCGGCCAAGAATTACGAGTGGGTAGTAGTGGTCACCGACCCGGCCCAGTATAGAGAGATAATGGCTGAAATGGATAAGCATAACGGTTCTATATCTCTGGATGTTCGCAAGAAATTAATGATTGATGCCTTCAACAAGACAGCTGATTACGATAGCGCCATCCATACCTATTTCAGCAGCCATTTGGGTGAAGACAATGTCAAACGGATAAAATACCAGGCCGGCAAGCAACTCGGACGCTATGCCGAGAATTGGCACCAGAAGGGCTGGATTTATAAAGCGCCTCCTAAGGGTTGCAGTATCCCTTGGGCTCATAAGGCCTACGGCGGTGAACTGGGCTATAATAATTATCTGGATGCCGAGGCCGCCCTGCAATCGGTACTGGAACTGAAAGATTATATTGCGGTCTCCATCATCAAGCACGCCAATCCCTGCGGCTATGCCACGGGCAAGACCCTGGAAGCGGCGTTTGAAAAGGCCTGGGCCGGCGACCCGGTCAGCGCCTTCGGCAGTGTTATTGCGCTGTCCCGTCCCCTGGATATATCCATTGCCCAAATCCTGGGCGAGCGGTTTGTGGAAGTGGTAGTGGCTCCGTCTGTCAGCAAGGAGGCGCTGAGTTATATCCGGTCCCTGGGCAAGAAAAAAGAGAATCTCCGCATCCTGGAGGTGGGGCCGCTCAGCAAGGTTAATTCCAATATCTTCCGCTTTATCACCGGTGGTGTTCTGGAACAGGAACAGGATAACAAATTCTACCTGACCAAGACCATAGATGAGCTCTTCAAGCGGGCGTTTCAGGTCAAGTGCGAAAACAGCGGCAAGGACCTGACGGTCGGCATGGTCACCAAGGTAAAACTGAATCCCAAGCGCGCCAAACTATACGAATTCGCCCTGCGCTATATCAAACACGTCAAATCCAATGCCATCGGCATAATCCGCGAATATGAAGATGGCCTATTCCAGGTCATCGGAATGGGCTGTGGTCAGCCCAACCGCAAGGATTCCGTAACCCTGGCCGCCCAGAAGGCCTACGATAATCTTAAAACAGAATACGAAAAGACCAGGCCCAAAGGCACGATGGCTAATTGGGTGGCCAATGAATTGGCCAGCGACCGGGTGGTTCTGGTTTCTGACGCCTTTTTCCCGTTCCGGGACGGGCTGGACAATGCCGCCAAGGTCGGCATCAAATACCTGATTCAGCCCGGCGGTTCCAACCGGGATGAAGAGGTCATCAAGGCGGCCGATGAACACAAGATTGGTATGCTCTTTACCGGGGTACGTAAATTCTACCATTAGATACTCTTGCGAACGAAGTGAGTTAGAGTATCTTATCCCGTAGCGAAGCGGAGGGATTAAAGGCAACCACAAAGAGCACAAAGGTCACAAAGGTGTCATTCCTGCGAAAGCAGGAATCCAGACCTGAATTCTCTGCGGCCTCTGTGCCTCTGCGGTGAGGTATTATTTATGAAACTTAAAACCGTTCCCATCTCCCAACGCAAGACCCTGGTTGACGTCAAGAACTTTGCCAAGTTAGCCCAGCCCTCCAGGGCGTTTAACTCATTCATTGACTCATTCCCGGACATCTTAGGCGGCAGTGATTTTAAGGCCCTGGTTGACGCCATTGTTCGGGCAGTCAAGGCAAGGAAGACGGTCGGAGTGGGCCTGGGCGCACACGTCATTAAATGCGGGTTGTCTCCGGTAATTATTGACCTGATGAAACGTAAGGTGATTACGGCCATTGCAATGAACGGCGCTACGGCCATACACGACTATGAGATTTCACTTGTCGGCCGGACCTCAGAGGATGTGGCTGAGAGCATCAAGACCGGTAAATTCGGGATGGTGGACGAAACCGCCCAGGCATTCGTCCGGGCATCCAAGGATGCGGTGCTAAATGATAAAGGGTTGGGTTCATCATTAGGCCATCTCATACTCAAAGACCGTAAAAGGTCAGCAGACCATCCCGTGAGGGATAAATACTCATCATCCAGCATCCTGGCTCAGGCCGCGAAACTGGGCGTCCCGGTAACGGTGCACGTTGCCTTAGGAACGGATACCATTCATATGCATCCGGCAATATCCGGCGCGGAGTTAGGCGAGTCATCCATAAACGACTTCCGGCTCTTTACCAAGGTCATCTGCGGGCTGAATAAGGGTGTCTGGCTCAATATCGGTTCAGCCGTGATTCTGCCTGAGGTATTCTTAAAGGCCGTATCCGTGGCCCGGAATCAGGGCTACAAACTGGACTCATTCACCACTGCCAATCTGGATATGATTCAGCACTACAGACCACGGCAGAACGTCACCGGCCGTCCGCTTAGTAAGACATCTTTGGGCATCAATCTCACCGGCCAGCACGAGATACTCCTGCCGCTTCTCCGGATGGCGGTTTTGGGTAGATTGTAAGTAATAAATTGTGTCGCGGGTTTATAAGATGATAAAAAAAATAGCCATTCTTTGTCTCATATTTGCGTATGCTGCAGCAATCTATGCTTATAGTGTTGTGCCTGAACAATATTCTACCCCTGAGCAATATGGTGATGCTCTTATATTCTCCCAGCGAACGGGTTCGGAGTTATATGCTGTGGATAGGCAAACAAAACGTGATGTCTGGGTCTGGTCATCAGGTGAAAGATGCATTAGAACGAAACCTACTATCGTGGGTGATGTTGCTTATATCTGGGCAGGTAATACCAGTGATGATTCCCGTGCCTGTGCTATAAACTGCAAGACAGGTAAGTCAATCTGGGAGACTCCAGATAGCGGTTGGGCTTTCAGGTCAGCTGAGGCGTTTGGTGATATTGTTTTATTTCCTGTAGAATCCTATAATAACGAGATTCATGCTTATGAGCGAAAGACCGGTAAATGGTTATGGACAGAGAAAAATTGCAGGATGATTTTATTGCACAAGCAAACAGTTCTGGCAACAAAAAAAAGAGATACGCTGGTCGCAATGCTTGATATTAAAACCGGCAAGGAATTATTCGGAACTGAATTTAAGAATGAGGAATTCGGAGAGCCACAAGGAAGTTGTAACGATGCCGGTGTAGCCGTTATTGGTGGGGTAGGTGGTCTTATCGCGCTGAATATTCCTGAAAAGAAAGTAATCTGGAAAAGAGAAACAGGGGTAAAACGTGTGCCGGTCATAAGTGGAGATGCTTTATATTTGCTTCTTGGATGGACTTCGCAAGAGCTGGCGTCCAATCCACAAGCTATTGAGATATGTTCATTGGATACCGGGAGGGAAATCAACCGTTTTGAGCTAAATACGGACAGTGGTACATATTTTCCTGCTCTTATATTTGATAGTGTAATAGTCGTGGCAAGCGGAGGTTCTCTTATAGGAATTGATAGTAAGGCGCTTAAAGAAGTTTGGAAGTTAGATGTTGGCGTGCTTTATCAGATAGAGAAAGGTATTGATTCAGTGTATCTTGGTTTAGGCGGCCCAAATCTTTGGCAGGTTGACGCGAAAACCGGTAAGATACTATGGTCATACGGAGGCGGACTGAGCAGGAGCACACGACAATTGCTAATAGAAATTTACTCCTGACAATGCTTCCGTATATTATCGTAGCAATAGTTATTATTATAGCTGTGATTATCCTTCGCATAAGAAGGCGTCGTAGTACGTGAGTCATTTATGAAACACATCAACTGGCCCTCCGAATTCCCCGGTGCGATAACGGTCTGCGATGCCAAAGGTATCATCCTCTATATGAACCAGAAGGCAGGGGAGGTGTTCAAGAAATACGGGGGCCTGAAACTCATCGGCCAAAGCGTTCTGGACTGCCATCCTGCACCGGCCCGGAAGAAATTGCTCAAGATGCTCAAGACCCGCAAGCCCAATGTTTATACCATTGAAAAGACGGGAGTTAAGAAACTCATTTTCCAGTCACCCTGGTATCTTAAAGGCAGGTATAATGGCTTCGTGGAACTCTCGCTCCAAATCCCGTTTAAGATGCCGCATTTCGTAAGGAAATAATAAGTTCCAGGTGTAATCCAGTGATATAATACTAATTAACCAACACACCTCTATTTTTATTGAGGCCTCCCTCCCTGTTCTTTACTCGTAGTGGAGATAATCTATACCATGAGGGAGGTGTTCTATACAGAGGGTAGTAGTGTAGAGTGGGGAGGGTGGAGGGTATGGCACCCAATACGAATAGGTATGGCACCCGATACGGATAGGTATGGCACCCGATATGGATAGGTATGGCACCCGATATGGATGGGTATGGCACCCGATACGGATAGGTATGGCACCCAATATGGACGGGTATGGCACCCGATACGGACGGGTATGGCACCCGATATGGATGGGTATGGCACCCAAGGTGGATGGGTATGGTACCCATTATGGGGGGATATGGTATCCCCTATGGAGGGGTATGGTACCCTCTATGGGTATACACCCCCCAGCCCCATATTTTTGTGATAATGCAATGATAGATAATATGTTAGGTAAAAATCAATGTATTTTTGACCGTCTTTTATTAGGATAAATAGTCAATAGGCAGTATCTATTATGGGGTATATGGCAAGCAAAACAGTTATTTTTGGATGCGCAATTGATTGGGGTTTTTATGCTCGGATTGGATGGCTATATTGACCAGAATACCAATCGCGAACATAAAGACAATCAACCCTGAGCCGCCGTAACTGATGAATGGCAGTGATATGCCTTTGGTGGGTAACAGGGCGGTGACCACCGCGATATTTATCACGGCCTGGATGATTATCATCAGGGTAATGCCAATAGCCAATAACGAGCCGAACCGGTCTTCGGGCGTAGTTATAAATCTTAGCGTCGTGCATAAGGCCGTTGAAGTAGTTATAATTCCAGTATCCTGAATATCCGACAGTCAAAGAGGCGGCGCTATTGTCACCGATGCCGGCGGTATGGGATGCGCTGCCGTCCAGTACGCCATTAATATAGAGATTTATGGTTGCTTCGTCATAGGTCATTACCAGGTGATACCATTTATCTGCCTGAATAACCGTGTTCCCGCAGGCAGCGGTTTTCCCTTTTTCCCCGTTTCCTATCCAGGCAATGATGTTGTTTTTAGCCCAGGTTTCAGTATTGATGAATATTTGCCAGCCATTCTGAGGCGGATATACGCCGGATGGCACTTTTTCAAGTATTACCGCCTGAGAAATCATTTCGGCCTTAAACCAGGCCTCGACTGTAATCCTGGAAGGTCGTAGAACAGGTGAATCAGGCACTTTAACACAATCGTTTACACCATCAAAGGAGAGAGCGTTGCCGGACCAGGTAGCTCCAGAGACCTTGCCGTGGTTGTTATTGTCCGAAGAGTTAAAGGCCGTGCTGCCTTTAATATCATCAAACTTCCACCAGGCAACGGGGCTTGGTGAGATTATTCCGCCGGCCGGGTACTTATCTATAAGATATGGTATGTCTTCTTCAATGTAGCAGGCCAGTGGGATAAATATCAGGAGCGAGAATATAAACAAATGCAATGTCTTTTTTATATCCATCTCAATAATATACAATATTGCTAAGCAATGTCAACTCAGTTTTAGATATTTTATGTCTCTCATATATTAGACAATTATCGGGGCGGAATTTGCGATTAGAGTTGTTAGATTTAAAAGGAATCATTAATCTCTGATATTAAGACAGTGATTCCAGAGATTAGGACGGTTATTTCATTTCCTTAAGCTCGGCGAGTTTTTTCTTAAGTGCGCTCTTGATGCGAGTGCTAACCTTGGGGGTATCGTCCCGGTATTTCTTCAGGTGGGCTATGGCCGCATCTATCTTACCGCCGTCAACCATTGGCTTAATCTCGGCCATCAGTGCGTTGTATATCTTAGTGTCGTCCTCTTCCTGCTTGGCGGCAATCTTGGCCTGGATGTCTTTCAACTCCTCATGCGCTTTACTGACCAGAGCGCTGATATCGCTGTATTTGGTCATAAATTTATTGAATTCCTTTTCCACTTCATCATACTGGTCCGGCGCGGCGTCGTTCTTCTTGTCAATCAAACCGGCTAATTTTGCCTTGCCTTCCTTTTCCAGTTCTATGAGTTTTTCTAAGCTCTTGATGGATATTTCTGTCTTTTCCACATTCTTTTTTACCTCAGGTATCTCATATTCCTTGAATTCTTTAACGAAGGCCTCGCTTTTTTCCAGCGCCTTGGTGTAGTCCTTGGTTGTAGTTAATCCATTTATTTCTTTGATGGCCTCGGTGGCTTTTTCGCCGATTTGTTTATTTTTCTCATAGACGCTGCGGCTATGCATCGCGTAGAAAGCCGATATAAGTACCAGCAGTACCGCGCCGCCGATAAGCAGGTATTTCCTGTTCTTCGGGTCCAATAGCCCGCCCAGCGCTCCGGTATTTTTAGCGCCTATTTCAGCATTTTCATCATCGCCTTCGGGAGATGTTCTGCTATTTAGTTTGCCCTTAGAAGTCATCCCTTTTTTTAATGCGGGCGGTATCCTTGAAGGCGGAATCCGGGATGTGGTTTGTCTGGGAGGAGTCGCAACCGGTTTTAGAGACGTTTTAACCTGAGGTCTTGCCTGAATTCTGGGCTGTGGTGGCGCTTGTTCCTGGACAGGTTCTTCGGCGGCCGGCACGATATTGATGGTAGCGCATTTCTGGCACTTGAATTTAGCGCCCGGAGCCATCGTAGATACATTATACTGTGTTCCGCAAGAGGCACAGGCAACGATAACTTGTTCTGTATTTAGCATAGCACACTCCACTGGCTACAGATAATTCATGTATTATGAATGGCAATGCCTGGCGTGTCAAGAAATATCCGGCATAATCGCCTGCTTGATAGTTTGACCAGGCGATAGTATTTTACTAAATCTATAGATTGACATCTAGTAAAACAGACCTGGCCATTGCTTATGATTGTCGCGGACGCGGCTATGCGAGAATGAATGATTTTGATATGGCCATTGTGGACTACAGCCAGGCAATAGATTTAAATGATAAAGAGGCAATATATTACTATGACCGGGCTATGGCCTATGACCGGAAAAAGGACTATAAAAATGCCGTTTCAGACGGCGAGCGGTTCCTCCAGCTTAACAAGACAATGAAAGATAGTGATGTGCGCGAATTAGTCAAGGCGTGGAAGAGACGCATTCCTGAAGAGGAGAAATAATCTCAAATATATTCCAATAGGTCATTGAGGCGGTTAAGGACTGCGGTGGGGTGGGCTTTGGCTAATTCTTCCTGGCCGGTGGCGCCGCTAGGGACTGCATAGACCCTGATGCCGGCGTTAAGCGCGGCCTGGATATCTATGTGCGAATCGCCAATCAAGACGGCTTCCTGATTAGGCACACCCATTTTCTTTATTGCCAGATAGAGCATTTCTGGATTTGGCTTATTGTTGGTCACGTCGCCCTCCCCGATAATGGCGCTGAAGAGATTGCCTACCTGGAGATGTTCCAGAATGTCCCGGGAAAACCTGCCTAATTTATTGGTGGCAACGGATAGTTTAATGCCACGGCTGTGGAGCTTAGTCAGCACCTCTTTGGCGTCAGGCAAAAGATGGGTCTGGGTTCTATAGACCTCCTGATATTTTTGGCGGAAGAGGGTTATGGCCTGCACGACTTTTTGTTCATCCGGAAGTTCCAGGAAAATGTCTTGTAAACTGTGGCCGACCCGGTTTTTGACCTCATCATAGGATAGAGGAGTCAGTCCCATCTGAGTGTAGGTGTATTGAAATCCCAGATAGATGGCCTGGTATGAGTCAACCAGAGTGCCGTCCAGGTCAAAGATGACGCCGCTGATATGATTGACGTTCACGGTTATCTGACCTCAAATTGACCGTAGGCAACCGGGTCCGGGTTCTGGACCTGTTTATAGATGGTGACCAGGTAGTTACCGGCCTCCCAGCGGCCATCTTGTTTGAGGAAGATGAAATTATAGGCCGCATCGGGGTTGAGCATAAAGGCGCTCCAGTAAACCACTCGTTGCTTGCTGACATTGGTCCACTTTATGATGACCCGGTCCAGTTTGGCGACCGGTCCTTTGTTTTCAAAGCAGGCAAAGATTTTCTCGGTCCCGGTACTAAATACCGTCGTGGGTGAAATCGGGCTGTTCAAGGTGGCGGGAATGCTTGGATCAGTATTGACCTGGGTGGAAAAGACCAGCATATTTTCGCCCTTGGGTGTATAATCATCCGCGGCCTTTCTGAGGATATTGACAATATCCGCGGGTGTATGGTTCTTGTAGGTTTCTTCGTTAACGGCCATGCCAATCGGGCTTTCCTGTATCTTCTGCTTCAAGTAATCCTGTGGCAGGGCACTCAAGACCGATTCCACCACGCTATCCGGAATAGTCCGGACAATGCCCAGGACCTCATTAGCCGGTGTATTGGCCAGGGCCTTGTCAATGCTTTCAGGCGAGGTGATGTCCAGGTCAGCCGGCTTGAATGGTCCCGGCTGTTTTTCGCCCGGCCTATAGGCGTGAAATATAGTTGGTTCAGTAGTATGGGTATTGGTGACCGGTGTATTGGACTTGGGTGTCAGTTTCAGGGTATGCTCTTTTGCCACGGAACCGTCGGCATAATACTGACGGATCACTGTTTCATCCTGCTTGATACTGAATATGGTCCAGCGGCCGTATTCTTTAGAATGCAGAAAACCGCCTTCCTGGCAAACATCTTCATAGTTAGTAATGGTATTAAGGATGAAAGCCGATTTGAATTGGGGCAGGACGACGGCGTTAGTCATCTGGAATTCCAGGTTCATCGGCTCTTCAGTGCCGACCGGGGTTTGTGGAGTCGGGCTGACCACAACCTTTCCAGGTGATTTAGGCGCTACGGCAGTTGGATTGGTTTTAGCCGGCGGTAAGGACGAGGTCTTCGGGAGTTTATCCTGATAATAATTATAGTAATGATAAAAGGCAAAGATACCGAGAATGCCTATTACAATGATGAAAATCGCAGCAATAACAATGACTTTTTTCATATAATTCTTCTCCTGTTAATTAGATTTTACCCGCAAAGGATACAAAGGTTTTATATATTGTTATAATAAATCGCAATTATGTCAAGGAATTTATGAGCCCTGGCTATCCGGGCTGGCGGGTGTGCGTTTGCGTAATAATTCCCAGAGCAAGATGATGCCGGCTACGACGAAAAAGAGGACGATAGGGGCGTAGTAATAATCATCTGTTTTAGACCAGTTGACAAGTTTGGTTAGCCGCCCAATGGCAAGTGATTCGCGGGCCATAACGGTATAGCCGAACGCGGCGCCAAAGGCAATCATCATATAGAATATCCCGACCCGGGCAATGCTTTTAATGACGCCCTTATGTTCTATTGAGAAGAAGAAATAAATCAAGACAGATAAGACGCCAATGAGGATTATTATCGTGTTGGTGGTCTGGAGTAAATGCATATCCCTTCCCCAGAGCGGCTGAACCGTGGGAATTATCTGCTTGAATATAGTGGCCGATATAGCATTGGGTATAATCATTCCGGAACCGGCGCCAACAATAAAAGCAAAGGAATAGCGGGAAAGCCAGGCAATCTTAGGCGAAAAACGAGTCAGCATAAAGACTCCTAATACCAAGGGGATAATCAGCCAGAATGTTTCGTATGGTTCCAATGGCGTATCCAGTTTATAGTTGAGGGTGTTCAGGGTAACCCGTTTTAACGGCAACACCAAGTCGGGCCAGACCACGACATACCAGGCGTAGGATAAGCCATAACCAGCGCTTAATCCCACATAGATGTATTCGCCTAATTTAAATATGGGATTGTCCTTGTAAAGAAAACTATACATCATCAGGGTAAATCCAACAGCCAGCCAGACCTCAATGACCTGTAATGTGGAAATAGATTCTATCATATTTTAGGTTTTCTGCGCGATAGGAAATAAACTACGTTTCCAATAATTATCAACATAATAATTAAAGAATGAACCACGGTCTGCGGTTTCATGCTTTCCGTGGCGGTTCCCCTTTGATTTATTAATGCCTCGTATTGCGAAGCAGCTCCTAATCCGCCTACCAATCCAAGCAGTTGTCCGGATTGGAGATAAGGATAATAATCGGTTGCCATAACCCCGGTGCATCCGGCGCCCAAGGGCATCTTGCCTTTTTCCTTACCGAATATAATCCAGGTGTCAACCGCATTACCGGCTGAGATGCACATTGCATATTTCATGTCCTTGAGCGATTTAATCCCCTTAAGGACCAGTAACTCTTTGGTTTTATTGCCTTTATGGTCTTCAGGATATGTGAAAAAAATATCCTGGCTGATATTCAATATAACCGAACTGAACCCCGGCTTATAGGGCATTATGGCAAAATCAACCCCTTCCTGCTTATTGAGTTCTTTGGATGTCTTGCTGAAGATATCGCTCATCGTGCCGTAAGAGGATGGTCCACCAATAGTCATTCCGATAACCCGTAGGTTTTTTCTGAAGGCGTGACGCAAGACAGCAATTGTTATCGGCCTTAATTCTTCTTCTGAAGAAGGGTCAAAGTCAATTGAGAGGACTATTGGAGAATTAGCCGGAAGCGCCTCCATGTGGTCATAGATATTTTTTACCACCTTTGATGATGTATCAGGAAGTTTTATTTTATCCCTGATAATAACCGGGATAATAATTGCTAAGGCAACCAGGACAAAGATTATCCAGCGCGTCATATTGAAATTCATTTCTTTGGTCATAATTAATCCTTGCCCCCGCCTAAGTAAGACCGTTCAATACCGAAGATAATCCTTAATGAAAACGCAATGGAGCCCATCGCAATACCGAAAAGAAGCGCCCGTTTTGCCGCAGTAGTTGGCACAGTAAAAAGCCAGACCATAATATCCGGGATTCCCTGCCAGAGCATTTGGCCTAATGGCGTTTGACCTAACATAATAATTACGGCGGCCATTAATAGCAGGGTGGCCTCAATACTACGCGCCCTAAAAGTCCTGAATGCGGCAGATGCAATAAAGAACCCGATAATAGAAAACATTGTGGCTGAAAGCGGAGTGATTCCATGCTTAAAAACCCAGTCCAACGGTCCGCCTGCTTCTATTCCGCTGATTAAATGCCATTTCGGAGATTCGGATGGCAGGGTTTCAGGGGCGAACCAGCCAATAACAGAGGGTGAAAAGCCGGCCGCGACGCTGATTACAAATGCTATAAACATTACTAAACTGAATCCCCAGCCCGCTACTCCACGATGAATCTGGACATAATGGAAATGCAATAAACTCCAGATACCTAAAAGCAATGATATGCCACCGATAATCATTATCCATTTGTTGACCCAAAGAAGGAAAAACTGCGACCATTGATGGGGAATAAAATATTGAATAATAAAAAGCATCCCCATTACAAATGCAATCGCCAGAGGTAATTGTCGTTTGAGCATAGTTAAAACGTTCTAAATAGATTAGTTAAAAAAGCAATCCCCGCAGTGCTTAAGCCAGAACCGACGAACAATATCAATATAATGAATGCCTTGCTTATATCCTGGCCTTTGAGAGAACCTAACTGCAACGGCTCTCTTGATAGATAAGCCGATGATGCATATAATTCTTCGCCCATTAGGGTGTAGTCGCAGGTGGTAATAAAGAACGGCAACTGAGTAATGGAATCGGTTCCGGCAATCTGCATCGCTCCGGTAGCCGCGCCGGTCTCAGCCAGAAGCAGCGCCTCGGCATAATAATATCCCATATAAAAATTAGCGGCCGGTTTATGCCTCATCATCATTCCTTCTACGGCCGCCGCATAGGCAAATTGGTCATTGCTAACAAAGAAGATATTGTCCTGCTTGTAAGCATCAGGCCGGCCGGATTCTATATATGCTTCTTTTACCACTTCCTGGCAGATAGACATTACAATCGGGTCGCAGCAGGGAACCATTATCTGCGAGTCATAATTTGCGACCTTGCGGGCGACTTTACCTAAAATACTGGTTGAGGCAATGGTGGAAAGGGAATCCATACCGTTCAGTCCATTAAGATAAAGAATCGGCTTACCCATTTCAGTGGCCCGACCGATGGTCTCCTCTATGGCATCCAAACCCGGGATGCGCCTGATAAAGAGATTAGGATTTTTACGCGCCAATCTGATAAAGAACGTTATAAGTCCGGAAAAGAATATGACACAAATAAGTATATTAATCTTTGATGTGTCAAACCAGTTGCCGACCGGAGTAGCCGAAACAACCGCAGGCAACTCTATAGTATTAGAGTTGTCTGATATTGCTAACTTAAAATATGTTGTAGCCGTTACCGGAGATTCATAGAAATGATATAATTTATTGCTTTCGCTTAATCCGAAATATTGAGGGAAATCCGATTTATACGCCGTGGTGGAAAGAATTGGGTCTAATTTAGTCCACGGCCCATCCTGCGATGTGGCAGTAGAAATAATATAATAAACACCTTCGCGGTCATTCTCTGATACTTTCCATATCAGCGATACGCTGGTGCCGACATCATTTGGTGTGTCAAAGGCGGTAAATCCTTCGGGCGGTGTTAAAGACGGTTTATCCTGCGCCAGAACCGGAAAAGAACAAGCAATTATTAAGACCGCTAGGCTGTTAATTAATAATTTTGGGTTCATACTGCGGGGTTTTATAACAAACATAGTTAACGTGGTCAAGGAAATATCTTATTACTTTATCAGGTGTATCCAATCCTGGAAAAGGAATTCCAGCCGTCCGATTAACAGTGAAATACGGGCCATAACTGTGTAGCCGAACGAAGCCCCGAAACCGACCATTATAAACAAAATACCTATCTTGCTGACCGTATTAACTATGCCTTTGTGTTCGGAAGAGAAGAAGAAGTAAATCATCACACAAAGCACACCGACCACGATAAGGATGCTATTAATGTCGGTCATCGGCAGCATTGTGCCTTGCATCTGTTTTAACATACTTGCCTGGATTATTAATGGCAGGTTAATGCCGGTGGAAATTCCCAGAACAAAGGCAATGGTGATGCGGCTGAGCCAGTCATATTTTGGGAAGAATCTGGAAAACATCAGACATCCTATAAGTGCCGGGAAAATCAACACCCAATCGCCTTCATGAGAAATGGGGTTTATTAATCTTGGCAACACTATCTGATAATAACTTATCACTATGGAATAACCTACCGAAACTCCAACGAAGAGATGTTCGGCCGCCTTGTAAAGAGGGTTATCCTTGTATAAGAATGAGTATATGGCCAGGGTCAAAAGAGCCGCTATCCAGACATAGATATCTGATGACATATTGTTTTATGCTTTTTTACTTCGCGTTATAAAGTAGGCAATATTGCCTATAATAATCAAAACCAGAATTAATAAGTGGGCAATGGACTGGGAGTCCATTCTGATACAACCCTTGTCCGGTCTATTAATCAGGAGTTCATATTCTGCGGCGCTTCGTAATCCGCCCATCAGCCCGATAATCTGCTTGGTCTGGAGATACGGGTAGAGGTCGGCTGCGCCTACGGCCGTTACTCCGACTGCTAAATTGGCATTATACATCGTAACCGCTGTTCCGATGTAGCCAGTTGCTGAAGCAGTATAATCAACAATAAGTCCAATATCATTATATGTCCGCACATTTTTCATCACCGGTAGTTCCTCTATTTTAGTTCCTTTATAATCAGCCGGGTATGTCTTATGGATATCCTGTCCCATTCCCAGGGTGACCGGTCCCGCTTGGAATCCCAGATTTACATAATCTATTCCTTCTTGCTTATTATATTCTTTAGCCGCCGCCTCTAACGCCATTTCACCTATACCGACACCTGTAATAACAAGTGAAACGCAAACTACTTTGATATTATGCCTGAAACAGTGCCTGATTACCGCCAGGGTCATCGGATATAGTTCAGGCATAGTAGATGGGCTATAACTGATGGAAATTAGGACAGTTGAACCTTCAGGTAATTTTTCTATATGGTCATAAATAGCTTTAACTGGTGGTTGGATACCTTTGATAGGCAATCCTATCTTAAATATTAAAGGCAGGAGCACCGCCAGAAATACCAGGGCGAAGATAATACGCCTATCAAGTTTTGACAGCATTTTCCAGAATTCCATTAACTCTTACTCCTTGCTTCCTAAATAAGACCGTTCGATACCGAATATTATTTTCAATGATGTCGCCATCATACCCAGACATACTCCCAAAAGTATGCCTCTCTTCTGAGCCATATTGGGGACTACCATAATCCATTCTGTGAAGGAAGGCAATCCGTCCCACACCAAAGAACCAAAGGACACTCTGCCCAGCATTACTACGAATGCGGTAATTAGTAGAATTGTCGCCACGGCAGTTCTGGCCCGGAATGCCCGGAATGCGGCTGATGCCATATAAAATGCTAAGATTGAAAACATTGTTGAATCCAGCGGGATAAATACTGATTCGTATGCCTTGGCCAGAGGTATTCCTTTAACCCCCCATCCAAAGCCAACTATGCACATAAATGCAATTCCGGCAAAGGTTATGACGCTGTATCCCCAACCTTCTCTTTGGTGGGATATCTTAAAATAATGCAATCTAAACAAACTTGCCAGTCCGATTAACAGGAAGAAAGCGCTGATAATGGGTAGCCATCTTGTTGTCAATTCAGTAAAGAATGTTTGAGCCAACGGATTAGAACGCGGTATGAAAAACCACATTATCATTATCAGACCGCCGACAAATGTAATAATTAACGGTAATTTACGTTTATACATAACCTATATCTTAAACAAATTAATAAACCAGCCGAATATATCAGTTTGCATTGTTGCATTCAACGTTGCGCAGACGACTCCGGCAATAATTATTAGCATCAGAATAAACTTGCCGTAGTCTTGTCCTTTAAGCGAACCTAACAGCAACGGCTCCCGTGATAGGTATGCGCTGGCCGCATACAATTCCTCACCTATCAGGGTGTAATCACAGGCAACGAAAAAGAAGGGGAGTTGTGCCACGGCATCGGTTCCGGCAATCTGTATGGCCCCGGTTGCCGCACCGGTTTCTGCCAGCAGTAACGACTCTGCCCAGAACATACCCATATAAAAATTAGTGGCTGGCTTCTCTCGGACCATAATACCGGCCACCGCCGCGACATATCCAAACTGGCTGTCTGTAACAAAAAATATATTGTCTGGCCTGAATGCGTCCGGTCTGCCTTTATTAATATATGCATTTTTAACTACTTCTTGCTGGATGGTCATTACTAATGGGTCGCGGCAGGGGACTATCAGTTTGGTATCATACTCCGCGGTCTTTTCGGCTACCTTGCCAAGAATATTGATTGCTGCAATTGTGGCCACATCATCCAGGGTGCTTAATCCCGGCACATAGAGGATTGGTTTGCCCATCTCGGTTGCCCGGCCTACTGCTTCTTCCACTGCCTCAAGACCGGCAATCCTTCTGACAAAGAATGTTTTACCTCTTTTGGCATGATAGATGAAATATAGAATAAGGGCGGAAAATATCACCACGAAAATCAGGACATTGGTTTTAGGGACTGCATACCAATCCGAGAAATTAAATGCAAGAGAAATAAAATAGAACGGACTCTGTAATGAACTCATTAGGTTATAAATCATTGTGGAGCATTTTCTCTTTATACTCTAAACTGTCAACCCCGTTAGAAGTCGTGGCTCTTTAGCGCCACGTGTTATTAGAACCATCTCCTGTTTATAGAGCAATTATTAAAGTCAGTTCTTTTATAAAATCTTAAACCAGATACTTCTAACGGGGTCAAGGAATTAAGTATAATTATTTAGAGCCAGTTAGGAGTCCCGCCCCAGCGGGAAGTGTAACGAGTGGTTACTAAATTCGCCCAGGAGTATTTTATCTTTCTCGCTTCCGCCGGAGGCGGACCCAGTGGGAAATGTAAAAAGTTCTTCGGGCGCCTTGGCCCGGACTGATGTTTTCTTCAGGTTTAAGACCATATTAGCCGGCGTTACGCCGCAGACCTTTTGATTCCGGCGTCCATACTGGGTATAGCAAGGCGAAATCGCATCTATAAACGAAAACCCCTTATGCATTAATGCCTTTTTAATATACTTTATCAGTTCCCTTACGTGAAATACTGTGGAGCGCGCAATGTAGGTTGCTCCGGCGCCCCAGACGAGTTTGCACAGGTCAAACGGCGGCTCTGATGCTCCCTGCGGCGTGGTGGCTGTCTTTGCTCCGCAGGGCGTGGTTGGCGCCACCTGTCCGCCGGTCATTCCATATATGGAATTATTAGCGCAGATGACTGATAATTCTATATTCCGTCTGGCCGCATGAATCAGATGATTGCCGCCGATAGCCGCCAGGTCCCCGTCTCCGCTGATTACCACAACCTTAAGCGATGGGTTAAATAACTTGACGCCGGTGGCATAGGCAATCGGGCGGCCGTGTAAAGTATGCAGGATATCAGCCGCAAAATGCGGACTGGGAATCCAGGCCGCGCAGCCAATCCCGGAAACGAATACCATCTTGTCAATATCCAATGACAACTCATCAATCGCCCTCAGGACGGCCTGCATCAGAATACCGTGCCCGCATCCCTGGCAAAACGGAGTCGGGAATACCTCTGGTCTGATATATTTATCTAATTTCATTTAGTTTGGCGGCAATCTCGCTGGCCGTGATAACCGTGCCGTTGGTCTTGTTATATTGTTCCACCGGGATGTCAGTCAGCCGCTGGATTTCGCGGACAATCTGTCCCTGGTTCATCTCCGGAACAAGGATTTTACTTACGCTTTGAGGGAGTTCCCGCAGGCATTTTTCCGGGAATGGCCAAATGGTTTTCAATCGGATGAATCCAACCTTGCGACTATCAGCCCGGGCCATCTGAACCGCCTTTAAGGCGCTCCGGGCCGTGAATCCATAGGCAATCACTATCGTCTCAGTGTCATCATCAACATAGTATTTTTCATACGAGGGGATTTTATCCACATTCTGTTTTATCTTATTACAGAATCGGTCAACGGACCTTGCCTGCGCTTCCGGCGACTGGGTTTTGCGATAACCCCATTCATCGTGGGTAGAGCCGGTTACGGAGAGTTTCCGGCCCTGGCCGAATGCCGGCATTGGAACAACCCCCTTTATCCCCCTTTGATAAGGGGGAATTACAATCAACTCCCCCTTAATAAAGGGGGGCGGGGGGTTGTCTTCAGGATTCCCGAATGGGGGCAAATCCGTTTTGCCAGCACGCTCTACAATAGGAATATCATCCGGCAGGATAGCAGATTCCCTGAGATGTCCCACGGCTTCGTCAGCCAGAAGGAATACCGGCACGCGATATGTCTCGGCCAGATTGAACGCCTGGATGGTCATCTCGTACATCTCGGTAACAGACCAAGGGGAGAGGGCGATGATTTCGTAATCGCCGGACGCGCCCCAGCGGACCTGCATCACATCGCCTGAGGCCGGTTTGGTGGCTTGGCCCGTAGAAGGACCGGCCCGCTGGACATCCACAATCACGCAGGGCGTCTCGGTCATTATGGCATAACCGATATTTTCCAGCATCAGTGTCAGTCCCGGGCCTGAAGTGGCGGTCATTGACTTGGCGCCGGCCCAGGTGGCGCCGATGACCGCGCCCATAGAGCCGATTTCATCCTCCATCTGGACAAAGACGCCGCCCACCTTGGGCAATTCGCGGGCCATCTGTTCCATTATCTCGCTGGACGGCGTAATCGGATAGCCGGCATAAAACCGACATCCGGCCTTGATGGCGCCTAAGGCACAGGCCTCGTTACCCTGCATGAAGTATTTAGTCATAAGTAGGATAGTATTAAAAATAGTCCTCCGCACTGCTGTCATTCCCGTGTAAACGGGAATCCAGACCGCATTGGGGTTTCTGGATTCCCACTTTCGTGGAAATGACAAGAGAGAGGTAATTATTCAACAAATCAGATATTTATCTTAATCAGTTTAATCAGTTAAATCCTGTTGTTTAACTCCTTACTTATTACTTCCTATTACTTCTATAGCCAAATCAGGACAGTGCATTTCGCACTCCATACAGCCGATGCATTTCTTCCCCGAAGTAATCGGGACTCCGCTGTGGCTCCGCTGGTCAATGACCTGGGCCAGCAGATAGCCGCTGGCCGTCGGTTCCTTGGACATTGCCAGAACATTTTTCGGGCATATCTCAACGCAGATAGCGCAGCCCTTACAGCGGTCAGCTTTTATTTGTACTGTAAACTCATTTTTCATTACACCTTACGTAACACCTTCCCGATTATCTCTATTGCTACATCAATATCGTTTTTGGTGATAATCAATGACGGCGAAAAACGGATGTTGTTCTCTCCGCAGCCGACCAGGAGAATGCCTTTCCTAAAGCACTCGTTGACAATCTTGTTCCTTTTGGCCGGGTCTTTGGCCTTGGTTTTGCGGTTCTTGACTATTTCTATCCCGACCATCAGTCCTTTGCCCCTGACATCGCCGATAAAATCATATTTATTCTGGAGTTGCTTAAGCCGTTTAATAAGATAGTCGCCGGTAACGCTGGCGTTATCCATAAGCGATTCTTCGATCATTTCAATTGTTTTTAGCGCGGCGGCGCAACAGATGGGGTTACCGCCGAAGGTGTTGGCATGCGCGCCGGTCGGCCAGGTCATGATGCTGGCCTTGGCTACCATAGCGCTTAACGGCAGGCCTGACGCTATTCCCTTGGCAATGCAGACCATATCCGGCTCTACCTTCCAATGTTCAATGGCGAACATCTTTCCGGTCCGGCCTAAGCCGGACTGAATCTCATCAACCACCAGCAGGATTCCGTGCTTGCTGGTGATGGCCCTAAGTTTCTGGAAATATCCGTTCGGCGGAACCACGTAGCCGCCTTCACCCTGGATAGGTTCAACAATAATGGCCGCGACATCTTCCGGCGGCGAGACCTTGGTAAAGATAACATCCTCTAAATACGATAGGCAGGCGAAGTTGCATTTGGGATAGGTCAAATTAAACAGGCACCGGTAGCAATACGGATAGGGGATGTGGGTGACTTCAGAAAGCATCGGCGAGAAATGCCGGCGTTGCGCGGCCTTGCTGGCGGTCAGCGACAGCGCACCCATGGTCCGGCCGTGGAATGAGCCGATGTAGGCAATCATCTTGGGACGGCGGGTATGATAGCGGGCCAGCTTGATAGCCGCTTCAACTGCCTCGGCGCCGGTGCAGGCCAGGAACGCTTTTTTGGCGAATTTGCCCGGCGTAATCCGGCAGACCGCCTCGGCCACGTCGGATTGCCAGCGGTAGTAAAAATCAGTGCCAATCATGTGGATTAGTTTTTCGGCCTGCTCCTGGATGACCTTGACTATTTCCGGATGGCAGTGTCCGGTGGCATTGACCGCTACGCCGGCGTTCATATCCATATAGCGGTTGCCGTCCGGGTCTTCGACCATCATTCCGTAGCCGCGTTCGGCCACGAACGGATATCCGCGCGTATAAGACGGCGAGATATATTTGGCGTCTTTGGCTAAGACCTTTTTGGCTTCAGGGCCGGGCGGGGTTACTTTGATTAAGGGGCGGTTTGCGTCTTGGTGCAACATGTTCTCATTCCTTTTCTAAGAGTCCCACTGGGACTCTGAGACCCCCGAAACTTTAGTGTAGGCGGGCCATTTCAATTTTACAACGTAAATATTATTACAACAACATAAACTAAAAGTATGAATACCACGAAAAATGCACTTGTGTAAAGAATTTCTTGGCTTAATAATTGACCCCGTTAGAGATATTTGATAAGCGTAACGGATTAGTTATTAGTGTTCACTGGAAAAAAACTGTAAAGGCGCAGCAGAATACATATGACGGTCGTCCAAATGGACGACCTATCTCCCACTCCGGGGTTCTCGCAGAGAGCCCCTACGGGGCGTGCTGTAACGGGGTTGACCCTCGTGGAGATTATGGTTTATGTGCGGGGTGATTTTATGGACAGCAATCTGGTTCAGTTAGCCGCTTACGTTATAATTATTCTGGTCATTGGCGGCGCTTCAGTTATCAAGAAGATGATTGAGGCCCGGAACCGCCGCCAGGAGATGGAAAAACTCCGGGGCAAGACATTGAGATTGGATTTGGAGCAACCCTCCCAGCCGGAGGTGCAAACCGCCGCGCGAATCGAAGAGGCGGAAAGAGAGATAGTTATTGAGTCTGAGCCCGAGCCGGAGAGTTCAGCCGGCAAGCCCAAGATTGAGGATATCCTTAAGGAATTGTTTAATATCCCGACCGTGCCCCAGAAGCAGCCGCCGGTAATAAAAAACATACCCCGCACTTTGGAAGAAACGCCGCGGGCGTTTGAAAGGCCGCAGATGAGTGCGGCGGCGGTTGATGAAAGCGTTTCGGGGCAAGCCGAGACCATAACCTCCAGCAACGAGCCGAATTGGGAGGTTTTTGCTGCCGGATTGAAAAGCAGGGAATTGACAGAGATACAGCGGGCGATTGTTATGTCCGAGCTAATCCAAAAGCCAAGAACAAGGAGGATGGGACGGTAAACCACAGATTTCACTGATTACACAGATAGTTTATTATTTTCTGAAATCTGTGCCATCTGAGTAATCTGTGGTTAGTTTATTGTGCCGGAGTGGCGGAATGGCAGACGCGCTAGATTCAAAATCTGGTCCCCTTAGGGGGGTGAGGGTTCAACTCCCTCCTTCGGCATTAGATACTCTTATGAGCGCAGCGAATTAGAGTATCTTATCCCGCAGTGAAACGGAGGGATTAGCCCAATGTGGTATGTCTATATCCTGAAATGTAAGGATGGTTCATACTATACCGGTATAACTAATAATTTGGAACAACGTCTTAGCGATCATAACAACGGTAAAGGAGCAAAATATACTCGTCATAGAAGACCGCTTAAGTTGATTTATAAGAAGGAATACCCTGATAAATTAACTGCCAATAGAAGGGAAATCGCGATAAAAGATATGTCGCGTGAGAAGAAAGAAGAATTAATTAGGATTGGGGGGTGAGGGTTTCCCTGATACCTAACGGGATAACTGCCAGTAATTCTCTGCGTTCAAACTGGCAGTAAACGGGACTCGCTAACGTCGTTCCTGACGGGACTCGCTAACGCTCGCAACACCCTCGTTATGAATTTATGCCCAAAGGTTTAGTCATCGTTATTACCGGCCACGGCAAGGGTAAGACCACCTCAGCCC
>ERZ1292633.1025-Hain-H41-02um-R1-1025-length-30725-cov-6_pt1 | contig 30725 bp, 33 predicted proteins | sample MGYA00564406_ERZ1292633 | MGnify/ENA primary metagenome ERZ1292633 (study PRJEB36523, sample SAMEA6512639) | groundwater metagenome | collected 2019-01-08 | study: AquaDiva: Metagenomics assemblies of 32 groundwater samples
TTTATGGTTTTCTTATTTTTGTCTAAGATGACCACGCCTATTGCGGCAGGCCCTGGATTGCCCCTCGATCCCCCATCAGTATAAATATGTATTTCTTCTTTCATGCTGGCCATAAAATTAAAATTATTTAGCAGGCCTGCCTGCCGTTAGGCAGGACGAATATCTTTAACACCAAGCTCAATAGACCGCATGCCGTTAAAATCATTCACCTGTAAATTGCACAGCACATCAATTTTATCTCCTGATTGCAACTCATTTTCTCCCGGTGGCACATACCCATTGCCCATCTTAAATCCTATACCAGAAAAGTATTTTACACCACTTTCGCAAAATTTTCTAAATTTGAATTTTAAATGCCCGCCTCCATTACCCACCTTACGAGCTTCTATTACTTCCAAATCTTTTATTAAAAAGAGGGGCTTTGGATTATTTTCTCCTGTGGGCTCTAATTTTTCAATATCATCCATTAATTCCCAGTTTATTTCCTGGCCCAAAAGCTCTGCGTCTGCATATGTTTCAATTTTTATCCGCCAGCTGGCGGATTCAGCGGTTAAATGTTTGCGCGCATAATTTAAAAGACTCTGGTGTAAATTTTCAATATTTTTTGGGTACATGCTAAAGCCCGCTGACATTTTATGTCCACCACCACTTGTCAAAAGATCTCTGGACTCTTCTAACGCTTCAACCAAATTAAAACCTTCTATGGAACGCGCCGAGCCCTGGCACTTTTCTTCTCCCTGAAAAAAAATAAAGGCGGGTTTATGATATTTTTCTACAAGATGCCCAGCCACTATGCCTATAAGTCCCGCGTGCCACTTTGGAGATCCCAAAAATATTATGGGATCATCATTTTGAGACGTGGCCACATCCATAGCTTCTTTTAAAATGTCCTTTGTGAGTTCTTGCCTTTTTTTGTTTGTTTTCTCCATATCATCCGCCAGATCTATCGCCTCTTTTTCGTCTTGAGTGACCAAAAGCTGAAAGCTGTTCGTGGCATGTTTCAAGCGTCCCATAGCATTTAGTCGAGGAGCTATTAAAAAACCTATGGTTTCAGAGTTTATATTTGTAATCATTTTTTCTTTATCAAACTCTGGTAAAAATCTTGCCTCCTTAAACATCGCCTGTATTCCAAGACGCTTGGTTTGCGCCAAAACTAAAAGTCCGTAATGCACCAGCGTTCTGTTTTCACCCAAAAGCGGCACCCTATCAAAAACTGTCGCGATGGCTACCAAATCTAAAATCCATTTTTCCCACCCAACACTTAAACCAAAATCACGGCTCTTCATCAAGGCCTGAACAAGTTTAAATGCCGTACCTGTACCGCAAAACCCCTTAAAAGGATATGTGTCATCTTTGCGCTTATGATCCACCACGGCATATGCCGCAGGCAAATTTTCAGAAGGTTCATGATGATCCGTGATGACCACTTCCATTTTATGGCCATTTATTCTATCCACTCCTTCATTATCTGTGATGCCGCAATCCACCGTGATGACCAAATTTATTCCGTTTTTTGCAAGTTCGTCTACCCCCCTGGCGCTAATCCCGTAACCCTCCGCAAATCTGTCCGGAATATAGACGTCAACATTTACTCCGATGTCGCGGAAAAAGGAAAACAAAACTGCCGCTCCACAAACCCCATCAGCGTCGTAGTCGCCCCAGACAGCTATTTTTTCTTTTTTGTCTAAAGCGCGCAAAATTCTTTCTACCGCCTTGTCCATGTCTTTCAGTAAAAACGGATCATGCACATCAGCTTCCCAATCAGGATTAAAAAATTCATCAATAGACTTTTGGTCACGCGCCCCCCTACCCCACAAAATTTGCATCACCAAACGAGAAAATTCTGGAAATTGTTCCAGAAAATTATTAGGCGCGCCTTCTTTTATTTTCCATTCTTTTATAATTGGCATATCGCATTGCCAGCCATCAGCCGGCATATAATATTATACACGCGCACTCATGTGTTGTCACACAAGGTTAAAACGAAACATTTTCCTGAAGGCGGGTTATTTTTTTGGATTTTGCATCATTTTCATCCACTTCAATCAAAACAGCATTAACTCGCGCTTCTCCGTCTTCAGCAATTTTAAATCCCAAATTTTCTTCTTTATTTAAAAATCTATTCAACGCCACTTCAGTGTCCAGGCCGATCACAGAATTTTTAATCCCACACATGCCCACATCGCTGATATAGGCCGTACCCAAAGGCGACACGCCTTCATCTGCTGTTTGCACGTGCGTATGAGTACCAACAAGCGCTGATACCTTGCCATCTAAAAAATGAGACATGCCAACTTTTTCACTTGTTGCTTCGGCATGAAAATCCAAAAATGTGGCGGCTTTTCCCAGTCCAGCCTGTTGAATTTCTGATAAAAAATCTTGCGCCGCAAAAAACGGATTGGAAATATTTTCTACATTATTAATAAAAACCTGTCCCATTAGGCATGCCACCACAAGTTGTTTGTCGTTTTTTTTGATATTACGCCAACCGCGTCCCAGACAGTTATTTATACAATTAAAAGGCCGTACTATTGGAAAATTTTCGTTTGCCAAAATTTCTGCCGCCTCTTGGTTTTCAAAAATATGATTGCCTCCTGTAAAAAAATCAAATCCTAAATCCATCATCTCCTTCAATGTTTTTGAAGTGGCGCCTTTCCCGTGCGCCAAATTTTCAGCGTTCATGCCAACAAAGTCCGGCTGGTATTTTTTTTGCCACATTGGCAAAATTTTACTCACCGCTTCCCTGCCAGGTCTTCCAAAAACATCTCCGAAAAAAAGAATTTTCATAATAATTAGAATCTATCTCGCGTACTCAATTGACCGAGACTCCCTGATAACATTAATTTTTATCTCACCAGGATATTGCATCTCTTCTTGAATTTTATCAGCCACGTCTCGGGCTAATTTTCTTGCTTGCAAATCATCTATTTTTTCCGGCATCACGAACACTCTTATTTCACGACCTGCCTGTACCGCATATGATTTTTCCACTCCCTCAAAAGACATAGCGATTTTTTCAAGGTCTTCCAAACGTTTGAGATAAATCTCTGTGGTGTCGCGACGCGCTCCGGGTCTGGCCCCTGAAATCCTATCTGCCACCTGAACTATGATGGACTCAACAGTTTCATATGGATATTCTTCATGGTGCGCCTGCATCGCCTTAATAACTTCTTCATCTATATTAAATTTTTGTAATATTTTTCTTCCAATTTCAACATGCGTTCCTTGCACCTCATGATCCACCGCCTTACCGATGTCATGAAAAAGCGCGCCCATTTTTGCCACTTTAACATTAGCGCCTAATTCCGCCGCCAACATTCCCGAGATGTGAGCCATTTCTTTGGAGTGCATCAAAACATTTTGGCCAAAGCTTGTGCGAAAATGCAGTCTGCCCAAAAGGTAAATCAGTTTAGGATTTAATCCCACCACACCGATATCATAGCAAGCCTCTTCGCCGGCCTCTTGTATTTTTTCATTTATATCCTCTTTGGCCTTCTCCACAAATTCTTCAATACGAGCCGGTTGAATTCTTCCGTCAGCGATAAGTTTTTCTAGGGCCAATTTTGCCACCTGTCTACGCACTGGATCAAAAGAAGAAATGATCACGGTCTCTGGAGTATCATCTATCAAAAATTCCGCACCGGTATATCTTTCTAAAGTTCGAATATTGCGTCCTTCACGGCCAATGATTTTTCCTTTGATGTCATCTGAAGGAATTTGCACGACAGTCGTGCTGAGCTCCGAAACTTGAGAACCCGCGTATCTTTGCACAACAGTGGCCAACATTTCTTTGGCGCGCTGATCTATCTCCTTATTGGCATCTTGTTCTAATTTTTGCATTCGAGATATCAATTCGGACTTGTACATATCTTCGACTTTGGTAAAAAGAATCTCTTTGGCCTTTTCCGGAGTAAGCTCCGCGATTTTTTGCAAAAGCTGAACCTCTTTTTCTTTGATTTGCTGAACTTCCTGGCGCGCACCCTCAATCTCGTCCATTTTACGCCGAACTTCTTCAGCTTTTTTTATCAGCTGATCTTGCTGTTGAGACAAATGCACTTCTTGCCTATCTAAACGATCCTCTATTTTCTTTATCTCTCGAATTTTTTCTTTCTCTTCTACCTTGGCGTCCTCTAAAATTTTAACCGCCTGATTGCGAGCCTCTAAAACGGTAAGTTTGGCTTTTTCTTCAGCGTCAGAAGCAAGTTTGGCGATCTTTGCTTCGATAGTATTCGATCGACTAGAAACGATTAAAACACGGATAAAATAACCCAAAACGGACCCGACGACTGCGGCCGCCAAAGCCACGATTAAGTATATTAAATTGTTCATAAAAAATATTAGGTAATTTAAACCCCCAAAAACCACTAAAAATAGTGTTTGTTTCGGAAAGAAAAATTATCTTTTCAACTCTCGCCACGGACTTCTTCTAGATTGCGTTATTATCAGAAAACTTACGCCGAGCGAAAGCATAAAGTCTTAATTTGATAAAAAGGTTTTTAAAATTTTAGAAAACAGATTTGCTGAAAAAACAACAATCCAGACTTTAAAAATCATTGTAAATTCGCTTCCAAACAGTTTATCGGCGTTTTTAAAATCCACAAGCATACATTAACAAAACTACACAACAGTGTCAATTAAAAACACCCCGCCCTTTTGGCACAAACCAAAAGGGCGGGGTGTTTTTAATAACGTCTTTTCAACGAGAATACTTTAATCCGACTTAGCAGATCTGGCCGCTCTGGATTCTGACATTTTTTTAGATACTTCTTTTACTACTGCCGCCTGATATTCTCTATCATAATCGGTAGGAACAACACCTATTAAGCTATTTTGAACATTATGTATAATGATGTCGCGATCAGCTTCAGACAGTAACTTTAAATAATCTTGAGCCAATTCAAACCTCTTTGCTAATTCTTCATCTGCGCCTTCTATTGAAGACGGCTTGTTCGTTGTGGTCTCTCCACGCCTTACATCCGTCACTTCCATTTTTCCACCTGGTCCAATTACTATTTCGTTAGTATCTATACTAGGCTCTTGTTCTTCGGGATTGACCGGTGGCTGGACCCTTTCTGCTGGTTGTCTTTTTAATGGGTTTTCAAATTGATTCATATTTATTTTTATTATTTTGATATTATAACCCAATTATACACTATTTATTTAATCTTGTCAATGAAGAACCCTCTTAGCTTGGCTGGGTTGGCCCGACCCTTAGTTTTTGCCATAACTTGTCCTATCAAAAATTGCAAAGCGGCCTCTTTGCCATTTTTGAAATCTTCCACCGGCTGTGGATTTTCCTTTACCACTTCTTCAATAAATTTCGTTAAATCGTCATCATTACTCATTTGTTTAACGCCCAATCTGTCCACAATATGAGATGGGTCTTCGCCTGTAGAAATCATTTCCAGCAAAACCTGCTTGGCGATTTTAGAAGAAATCTCACCCTTTAGTATCAAACAAACCAATTCGGCAAAATCTTCCGGCTTCATCAAAAGTTCTTTTACAGGCAACATTTTTTCCTTCAAAATTCCGGCCACATCGGAGATCAGATAGTTTGCGGCAATTTTTATTGCATCAGATTTTTCTGACGTCTCAGCTTCTATTTCCGAAACAGCTTTTTCTAAATAACCGCTAAAATCTTCATTTTGCACAAAAAATTCAATTGATTTTTCGTCCAATCCAAATTCACGTGTAAATCTTTCTCTTTTTTGCTGAGGAAGTTCAGATAAAGATGCTTTGATTTTTTCAAGATCAAAATAATTCTTATCTGATAAATCCAACGGCGGCAAGTCCGGCTCTGGAAAATATCGATAGTCATGGGCCGACTCTTTTAGTCTTTGAGAGAAGGTTTTTTGTTCATTTTCATCCCAGCCCCTCGTTTCCTGCAACACCTCCTTGCCCTCTTCCAAAAGCTTGGTCTGGCGGATTATTTCATATTCCACGCCTCTTTCTACTGCTTTAAATGAATTCAGATTTTTAATTTCAACTTTCGTGCCCAATTCTTGAGATTTCAGCGATATGCTAATATTTGCCTCGCATCTCATTTGCCCTTTTTCCATATTGGCATCGGAAACTCCTATGTAACGAAAAATTAGTTGAAGCTCCTGAGCAAAATCCTTCACCTCTTTGGCAGAGTGCATGTCCGGCTCTGTTACAAGCTCCATTAAAGGTACGCCAGCTCGATTAAAATCAATTAAGGAAGATTTTCCGTCTGGCACATGCAAAAGTCTTCCCGTGTCTTCTTCTAAATGAATTCTGCGAATACGCACAACATTTGCGCCAATATTTATTTGGCCATTTTGGCACAAGGGCATATCGTATTGAGAAATTTGATAACCTTTTGGCAGGTCAGGATAAAAATAATTCTTGCGGTCAAATTTTGAAATTTTTGGATTTTCACATCCTAAAGCAAATCCTGTTTTCAAAACATATTCAATGGATAGTTTATTGGCCACGGGCAATGTGCCCGGATAACCCAAGCACACCGGACAAATATTTACATTGGGATGTTTTTCGTCAGGATCATTGGGGCAGTCACAAAACATTTTTGTTTTGGTTTTGAGCTCAACATGTATTTCCAGACCAATTGTAGGTATATATTCCATATTTGAAAATTATATCAATTTAAATACACCTATTCAAGAAAAACAAAAATCCCTTAAAGGGATTTTTGTTGAGTGGTTGGTGACGACTAAATCTTGTGTGGTTTATATTTTGACGAGCCCAAAAATTTGAAAAATTCCTTTTCGTTTTTGAAAAGCCTGTTGCAAAAATATGTCATAAACGGGCTGGCTGTTTCTGAAGGATATACCAACCAAACGTCCTTATTGGTTTCATACCCTTCGCGAAGTTCATTTATAACGCCCGGAGAAGAAACGATTATCGGAAAAAATGAAATAATTTTTTTACTTTGACTTATAAGCCAATATAAATCACGATTTACTGTTTGGTTGTATGTGGCAAGGCTCTTTTTGGCAACATTGGTAACTCCAATTTCAATAGTGCGGGGATCAAAAACCACAAAGTAATTTTCGAGCTTACTTATAAATCGCGTCACTTCTTTTTGATATTTTTGAGGCAAATGCGTCATGGGCATGCTTATATAAATTGGCTCCATTTGAGGACAAAATGCCATTTTATACAAGGTCTCAAGGGATTGATTCACTGGCAAGACATAAAAATCTTTTTGCGCCATATCCGCCCAGCTGGAAGATATTTCCACTTCCACATTTTGCCACAAAAGCACCTCTTCTATGGAAAGCTTTTCGTCCTTCCACTGCAAACGATTGTTTAGATTATCTTTTATGCGGCCCGCGTCATCTATAAAAGTAATCAGCATGTCGGGATTAAAATGATTGACATAAAATTTATCATATGCCCGCATAAATATTTTTTTCCAGAAGAAAATACTGTGGACATTTATTATCACCAGATCGTTCTTTTTAAGATCACTGTGTAATTCTCCCAAAACAGTTTCAAAAACTGCAGAACGCAGAGCATTTAAAACATACGGGTTGGCGTTTAAAACGCTCTCGTGAGTTATATTTACGCCGATTTTTGCCGCTTGTTCAAAAATCATTTCACCAATATTATATATTCTCACTTTCTTTTTGTGGGTTTGTGTCATCTTCTGAAATTTTTCCAAATATTCTTTTCTGCCACATCCTGAAACGCCCGTTGTAATAATAAGCATAGATAAATTTTTAACTTGTATATAATTATCATTATACTAAAAAACGACCTTGTCCACAATAAAAAACAAAACCCCGCTTGGCGGGGTTTATTTTTTAATCTTTAACTTATTGAGAACGATCTCCAAAACCTCTTTCGCCACCTCATCGGCAGATTTTGAAGCGTCAACAACCTTCCATCTTTCGGGATCATTGTGAGCCATCTCCAAATATCCATGGCGCACACTATCGTGAAATTCAATCTTGGCAGTCTCAAAAGGATTATTTGGATCAATTCCCCTCTTTAAAGCAATTCTTGGATCAATGTCTGGAAAGATAACAAGATCGGGATCTAAATTTTGGCGAGCAAAAGCGTCAGCCTGCAAAAGAAAATTCAGATCTACACCCTTAGCGTAGTGCTGATATGCAAAAGTTGAAAAAGAAAACCTGTCCTCCAAAACAACCATGCCCCTTTCTAGTGCTGGCAAAACAACATCCGCAATGTGCTGAGCGCGATCCGCAAAAAAAAGAAATGATTCGGCTACCGGATTTATAGAAACGCCATCTTCTTTCTTGAGAAGTTTTTCTCTAATGATTTTACCCAAAGGAGTGTCTCCGGGTTCGTGCGTCACCAAGACATCCAGACCACGTTTTGCAAGCTCGTCTTTCAAAAATTTAATAACTGTGCTCTTTCCGGCCTTTTCCCCTCCTTCAAAAACGATAAAAATTCCTTTGTGGGATTTATTTTTTGTCATTGTTTTCTCCTTGTTTTTCTGCATCCATTGTAGCACGTTTTAGAGATTCTTGTATATCCAAAATTCCACCCTTGGATTCCAAAATTTTTATAGCTTTTTGAAAAAGGTCCCTGACATCCAGATCAAATTTCGCAAGCTCTACCCCTTTTTGTTTAGCCATATCTTCAAGAAATTCAGACCCTCGAGAATTTGGATAAACACCCAAGTAACAAATCCTTGATAAACCCTTGTGGGCCCCGTCACTTTGCCTGGTGCCCAATTGAAGAAGAGATTTGGTACAGCGAATGCAAGGAGTGCCGATAATATACGCTGTCGCGCCGACCGCCTTATCTTTGTCCACGATAGAAAGTATTGCATTTTCTTCCCCATGCAAAGTTCTTTCACAGTGTCCGTCAATCATTAAGTGTCCCGCTTCGTCACAGTTGGGCGTGCCTGCCACGGCACCATTATATCCTCCACCAATAATCCGCCGGTCTTTATCGACAATCACCGTCGCGGTTCGCAAGCGATCACACGTTCCTCTGGTGGAAAGAATTAAAGCGTGAGCAAAAAATAACATACCCCAGTCCAATCTTTCCAACCTTTCCACTTCCGACATTCTGTCCTCCCTTTGTTTTTAAAGAGCTGTTGCTGTTTATTCTATACACAAAAAATTATTATTTCAAGGTTTCGCAGAAATAAAAAAAACGCCCCCAGCTTGTTGCTGGGGGCTTGGCGCTTAGCGGAACTGTACCGGAATCTTCCGGCGGTCACACCACTTGGGGAAGTTGGAAGAGACCTTCTTGGCCCGGGCGATGACCTCCCTCACCGCCACAATAGGCAGCACGGTGGAGCCGCTGACATTGCGCACGGCCTCGTTAAAGCCGTTGGAGCGAAGCATCCGGGCCGCCTTGTGAAGGCGCGTGTTGTCGTGATAGCGGGGGAATTTCACCGCCCGCTTGCCAGCACCCGAGGGCTTGCCCGCCTTCTTTTCCTGACCACCCTTCTTCTCGTTGGCGCTCATTTGACACCTCCTTGTGCTCGCATTGTACACCCAAATTTGAACTTTGTCAAGCATCGCGTCGCATGGCATGGCGTAGCGGACACTCTAAAGTCTTTTTATTATCTACCCGCAGAATGACCCGTGACAAGCCCTGAGGGTGGGTATGACGCACAGATAATATTTATTTATTTTTCATCAAATTATATTTTGCCGTATTATGTTCATCTAAAGTCGCGCTGTATATTATGGTTCCATTCGACAATGAAAGATAATAAAAATAATTTGTTTCTCTGGGAAATGTTGCCGCTAAAATCGCCTTAATGCCCGGATTAGAAATAGGGCCTTTGGGTAAACCCGCATATAAATAAGTATTGTAGGGAGATTTATATCTTAAATCTTCATACGTCAGCGCTTGCCCTTGTTTATTTAAAGCATAAGCGACCGTGGCATCAACCTGTAAAGCCATGCCAATTTTTAAACGCTTCCACAAAATACCTGAAACTATCTGCATATCAGCGCTTGTTTTGGCCTCTTCTTCCAGCATTGACGCCATGGTAATCACCTGAAAAACCGTTCTTTTTTTAGTCATTATTTCTTCTTGAACATTGGCTGGGAATTTTTTACCGAAATTACTCAACATTATTTTTACAATCTCGCTTGAAGTGGACTCGGCAAAAAAATTATAGGTGTCTGGAAATAGAAATCCTTCCAGCGTCGCACCTTGAGGCGCGTTTTTTAGAAAATCAAATTCTTTGGAAAATTGCGCAATGCGAAGCTTATCCAGCTCATCAGCCTTAAAATTTTTTTCTAAAAGAATATTTTTACTTTGCGATAGCGACAGCCCTTCGGGAAAAGTCACGTTGATGCCTCCGGAAGCGCCGGACGCGCCGGTCAAAAATCTAACTGTTTCTATCAAAGAAAGTTTTGGAGCAACACGATATGTTCCCGCCATTACTTTAACAGAGCGATTTATGAAAAAATAAAATCGAAAAGCCAACGGACTCTGTATCAGTCCTCCTTCCGCCAATTTTTGACTGACAAGCTTAATGCTCGTTCCCTTTTCTATAGTAAAATTGGTTATTTCGTTTAAATTATTTTGGGATAAATAAAATTCCGCCCAAAAAAATATTAAAAACGCCACACAAACAACCGCTCCCGCTAAAAATAATTTTAATAAAATATTTTTGGCAGATTTTTTATTTTCTTCTCCTAAAGAAGTTTTGTTTTGCCATTGGTTAATTTGTGAGGATGGTAAATCTTTATTTGAACTATTGTTTATTTCCTGCCTGCCGGCAGGCAGGTCCAAATTATTGTCGTTCATACTTATTAAATATAACAATAAGTCGCACAAAAGAAAAGGAGAGCTTTTGAGCTCTCCTAAAAACGCATTTTTGCTTTTATTTATATCTATCACCAATCAATGATCAATTTCTTTACGGTAGCGCGCCGAAACCGTAGCAACGGCAAGTTTAAGTTCGTGATTTCTGACAAACCAATATTGACCACATTTACGCACTTTTAGTAGTGAAAGCTCTGGGCAGATATTTTGCCATTTTGGCTGGATGTCCCAGTCCTTCTTTATCAAATCAATCGCATCTTTGACATTTTCAATTCTACCAAAAAGCTCAGACCAAGCCACAAGCTGAACAGCGCCGAGTTTGCCAAAACCGATTTTGCCCGAGACATTTCCCCAAAGCTCAATTTGCTTACAGATTTCTTGGGGCGTTCGCGAAACAGTGGCAGTAACACCTTCAACCTTGATAACTGTTTCAAACAAAATATTAAGACACACATGCTTTCTTTCAAAAACCCTGAGTTCGTTCCATTTGTTGGTAACGAGCCCTTTTCCGGTAATCTCCCAAAACGCACCAATTCGGGACTGAGGATAAATATGATGAAGATTCAATCTGTCATCAAGCTTGATAAGTCGCTCCACAAATTCTTCGACCGATCTAGCTGTGGAGCACTTCTGCGCGGTTTTATTATGAGACGCCTCTTGTCCGGCGTCATGTTTATGAAAATCTACTTCGTGATCTTGACGGAGAAGATCACACGAATCTTCCTGCAAATGCTTTCTATGCTCCAAACGATCTGAGTTCTTGCGCCTTCTTCGGTGCTTTCTGTCTGGATAATGAGAAACTCGCTGTCCCTTTTTTTTGGACATCTATTTTACCCTCGCTTTCTGCGATGAAATTTTCAAGGATCAGCGATTTGAAATTATAATACAACAGCTTTTAAAAAATTGCAATACCTTTGCACATATTTTCCCGTCGGCTAATTTTAAAATCTGAGAGATAAAAGTCGTTTGAGAAAAGAAACTTAATATCCCTTAGTCATCACGCTCCTTTTATAAACATCCAAACTTTCAAGCGCTATGCCCGCTCCTTTTGCCACACAAAAAAGCGGCTCTTCTGCCACGGCACAATTTACTCCGGTGGACTGCTTCACTAAATTATCCATGTTTTTTAACATCGCCGTTCCCCCAGAAAGCATTATGCCCCGATCTATAATATCGGCGGAAAGCTCTGGTGGAGTTTCCTGTAAAACATCCTTAATGGCTCGTATTATTTCTTTTAATTGATCGGCTATCGCCTCTACTACTTCATTAGTGGAAATTTTAATCGTTTTTGGCAAACCTAAAATTAAATCTCTGCCTCGCACATCCATCTCCTTTTTTTCTTTTATGGGCAAGGCGCTGCCAATTTGTATTTTAATAAGCTCTGCGGTCCTCTCCCCTATCGCTAAATTATATTTTTTGCGCATATAATCCATAATCGCCTCATCCAGCTTATTTCCACCCACCCTAATGGAAGACCATGAAACAATTCCTCCCAAAGATATCACGGCAATCTCCGACGTCCCTCCTCCAATATTCACTATCATGTTTCCTATCGGTTCGTTTATGGGCATGCCTGCGCCTATGGCCGCCAGCACCGGCTCTTTCACGACGTAGGCCGCTTTCGCCCCAGCCTTCATTGCCGCTTCGATCACCGCTCTTTTTTCAGTAGAGGTAATTCCTGCAGGAACTGAAACCATCACATCCGGCTTAAAGAAACGAAATTTTCCCATTACTTTTCCTATAAAATATTTCAACATTGCTTCCGTCACCTTATAATCGGCAATCACTCCCTCTTTCAAAGGCGCCACCGCGGCAATGGTGTCAGGGGTTTTACCAACCATCTCTTTGGCCTCCGACCCGACTGCTAATATTTTTTTATCAAATATTGAAATAGCCACCACAGACGGCTCATTTATAACCACTCCTTTGTGGGGCAAAAAAACTAAAGTATTTGTGGTGCCCAAATCAATTCCTATTTTTTGAGAAAACATAACATTTTAATTTTCAATTTCTTTTAGCCTTTCTATATTCGCGCCCAAACTCATCAAGCGCTTATCTATATTTTCATAACCCCTGTCTACCTGTTCAATGCCATTGATAATCGTTTCTCCTCGCGCTATTAAAGCCGCCAAAATCATGGTCATGCCTCCTCGTAAATCAAAACTGGAAATAATGCTTCCATAAAGCGGAGTCGGACCGACTATTAAAGCCCGGTGCGGATCCAAGATTGTTGCGTTTGCACCCATCTTAACCAATTCATCAATATATTTCAAGCGTCCCTCAAACATTGTGTCATGAATCAGGGTTGTGCCGCTGGATTGCGTGGACAAAAGTCCAAAAAGCGCTTGCAGATCAGTGGGCAGTCCTGGGTGTGGCATGGTTTGCACCACGCGAGGTGAATTTAAAGGCAACTTCGCTAAAGAATAAATAATATTCTTGGTGCCAGATTTTTTGCGTAAAAAACGCACGCCAAACTCTTCCAGTTTTTTCATCGGTAAAAGTTCAAATTTTTCTTCGACTCCTTCTACTCCTATTTTGCCGCGAAAAATAGCGCTTAAAATTAAAAAGGTCCCCGCTTCAATCGGGTCGCTTATTAGTTTGTGTTTGACTCCTTTTAATTTTTTATTGCCCTCAATGACTAAAGTGTGCGTTCCTGCGCCTGAAATTTTCGCTCCCATTTTTTTTAAGAAAAAAATTAAATCCTGCACATGAGGCTCGGCCGCGGCCATGTCTAAAGTGACCCTATTTGAAGCGAGCCCACCTGCCAGCATCAAAATATTTTCCGTTGCCGTTACTGAAAATTCACTCAAAACTATGTGGGGATTTTGTTGCCATTTTTTAACGAAAAAGATATAAGTATCACCATCCTTTTCCACTTTCGCGCCCATATCTACAAACGCCCCCAGATGCGTATCAACTGGCCGCGCGCCTATTAAACATCCACCAGGAGAAGACATCTTAAATTTACCAAAACGCGCAAGTAGGGGTCCCACAAGTAAAATTGATGAACGAATCTTTCCAACTAAATGCTGAGATATTTTTTCAGGATCGATATTTTTATTTTCTATTTCCAGAGTGTTCTCGTCTGTCCAGTCGAAGCGTGAACCCATGCTTTGCATTATTTCAAGAAGAGTCAGGACGTCTTTGATGCGCGGGACATTTTCCAAAACACATTTTTGCGAAGTAAGCAGTGTTGCCGCAATAATAGGCGTGGCGCTATTTTTTGATCCCGCCACTTTTATTATGCCCTCTAAATTATTTCCGCCTTTTATCTTGAAAAGTTCCATGTTAGAATTATATCTGAAAAACATGAAAAAATCTAATCGTAAAAAATTGTTCTGGGCCACCTTTTTTGTTTTTTTGTGCGTGAGTGTTGTAATCGTGCTTTATGCCCAAGGATATAGGTATGATTTTCAAACAAACTCCTTTCAAAAAACTGGGGGGATTTTTCTTAAAATATCTCCCCCTGGCAGTTCTGTGATTTTAAACGGAAAAAAATCTTATGTTGCGTCTTCCCTATCATTGCCCTTTTTAAATGCGTCGTCTCTTTTTATAAACAATCTTCTTCCTAAAAGTTATGGCCTGGATATTTCTAAAGAAGATCACAGACCGCTCCGTCTTGAATTAAAAGTGGACGAACAAAAAGTAACGGCTTTCAACCATATTATTTTGATTAAAGACGACTTATCGCTTAAAAATATCGTTCAGAACGTAAAAAATCCATTGGCTGATAATTTATTAAAAAAAATGGCTTACTTTTCTCCCAGCAAAACCTCTTCAGCCACATCATCACTAATAATTTTTGATTTGGAAAATGGTTCCAGCGCGCCCATAAATCTTGTGCCCGCTTTACCTAAAAACGTCTTGATTTTTAATATAACGCCTACTTTGTGGTCGCAAAATGGAAAAAATCTACTATTTAACGTTGATTCCAGTTCAAAAAAATACTGGTTTGTCTACCAAGAAAACAAGGAGTCTGTTTTAGATATTACAACTGGGCTACAAAATTTTGAAACTAAAAATCTTCAAAATTTTAATTTTGACGACAGTGTAAATAATCTTTATTTCCAATACAAAAACAGCATATTTAAATTGGCATCATCTAAAAATAGCGCTTCTGTTAAAATAATGCCCGGCATAAAAGCTTTTGTATCAAGTGGGAACTATTTGTATTTCTTAAATTCAAAAAATCAACTGACACAAAGCGACCTGGATGGCAAAAACCAAACTGTACTCAGCGCAATAAATTTCGACTTAAAAAATCCAAAACTCATAATAAATTCCCAAAAATCTTTTCCGGACATTTTAGACAAAGGATACAATTTTTATGTCTGGCAAAAAGATAAAAAATCTTTCGAGGGCATCGCTCCACTGGCGCAAAATGTTTTTCCCTCTTTTGACGGCTCGCTGTACGCCATAACATCCAATGAATATACATATATTTATACAAATAAAGATTTAGACGAGCAGCCTTTTTGGAAAGATGGATTTTTATGGGCAATAAAAAATCTAGAAGGTATTGCGCCGAAAAATTTAATTTGGTTTTATGACAATTACCACTTAATTTACCAGTCGCAAGACAACCTCTTTCTGTCGTCCATAGATGAGCGGGGTGGAAAACAAATAGAAAATATTTTGGAAAACGCTCCGCCGGCTGGCGGAGTAGAAAAAATATTTTCTCCCGAAAAATCTTCGGATATTTACATTCTGATAAAAAATCAGATATTTAAAATAAATTTGATTTAATAATTTAATTAAAACAACTCTTGTTAACAAGGGTTGTTTTAATTTTTTAACGTTTGGCCCACTGCGGAGCTTTGCGAGCTTTCTTGAGTCCGTATTTACGGCGCTCTTTGGCTCTTGGATCTCTTCTTATAAATCCTAATTTTTTAAGTCGCGACTTAAACTCACTATCAAAAATGACAAGCGCGCGAGAAACGCCGTGTCTTATGGCTTCCGCCTGCGCGTTTATGCCTCCCCCATTAACTTTTACCTCTATCGCAAATTTCTCTGTTGGTTTAATGCGAGCTATGGGAGAATTTACCGTCTTGTGAAACGCTGGATGCGAAAAATACTTTTCCATCTCTTTGCCGTTCACTATAAATCCAGATTGTCCTGGAAATAATCTCACGCGAGCAATAGCCGTTTTCCTTCTACCCACAGCTTCTAAGTATTTTCCAGTGTTTTTTGAACCTGTTTTTACTTCACTCACTTCCAAAGATTTTGTTGGGAGCTTTACCGCTTCCTTTTTTGGTTTGTGAACGATTTCTGCCTTAACTTTTTTTGGCGCTACTTTTTTAACTTCTTTTTTCGGACCAAGTCCGATCAGCCTGGGGCTGATTTCTTTTTTTTCTTTCATAAGTAATTATTTTGAACGGCTTATGCGCAATCTTTTTATCATTTGACTGCGTAATTTATTTTTTGGCAACATGCGCCAAACAGCTAATTTTATAATTTTTTCAGGAAAACGAATACGCAAGTCATCAAACTTTTCCGCCTTCATTCCTCCCGGATATCCGGAGTAGTGATAGTAGATTTTCTTCTCACCTTTTTGTCCTGTCACTCGGACTTTGTCTGCGTTTTCTACATAAACGATATCGCCCTCATCTTTATACGCCTCAAATGACACTTTGTGCTTACCTCGCAAAAGCAAAGCAATCTCAGTAGCCATACGGCCCAAGATTTTATTTTCGGCGTCAATTTTCCAGACCTGTCTTTTTATGGGTTCTTTTTTTGCCATAGGTTTCAATGTTAAATCTCAAAAATTAAATCTAAAATCTAAAATAAAAAATAAATTAAACAAATTCTATAAATGCTATTTTTGATCCGTCGCTTTTTCTTTGTCCAAGCTTTACTATGCGCAAATATCCTCCAGTTCTTTGTTTATATTCTTTCGCCACTTCCAATAATTTTTTAGTTACCATCAAGGACAGATCTTTTCGTATCAAGCGCATAGACACTTCGCCCTCCTTGGCTTTGCTCACAAGTTTTTCCACAATCGGCTTTAAGTTTTTAGCTTTGGCTTCGGTAGTTTTTATTTTTCCATACAAAATCAAAGAGGACGCCATTGATCGCATGAGCGCTTTGCGCTGAGCTGGTTTTCTTTTCAGTTTTCTTCCTTTGTTTAAATGGCGCATAAATCTTTTTTAAAAATTACTTGAAATCAACATTATACTTTATAAAAAGCCTCTCAATCTCTCCCTTGCCCTTGTCGCCTAGTCCCTCCACTCCTTCTAAAGATTCTTTGTTTTTTCTCAAAAGTCCGCCCAGCGTTTTAATACCCGCTTCTGTCAAAACGTTCACAGTGCGCGTAGAAAGATCAAGGTCGGTTATTTTTACTTTAGAGAGATCTTCATCTTCCTTTGTCTTGCCTTCCGCATCTTTTAATTCTTTCACCTCGGAATCAAATTTTTCCAAATTGGCCAACTGGCTTTCTAAAATTTTTACAGCAGATCTAAACGCTTCTTCTGGCGTTATACTTCCATCGGTTTCCATGCTTATTAAAAGGCGATTGTAATCTGTCCTATCAGCAAATCGCATGTCCTGGACTTCGTAGCTCACTTTTCTCACCGGAGTAAATATAGCATCAAAAGCCACTGTGCCTATGTCCAATTTTTTACTTTTCCTATTTTCAACAGAAATATATCCCAATCCTCTTTCTACTTGAAGTTCTATTTCTAGCTCTGCTTTTTTGTCTGTAAGTGTAGCAATGTGTATTTCAGGATTCATTATCTCAACTTGCGAGGGCGCCTTAATGTCTTTAGCCGTCACTTCTTTTTCGCCCTTGACCGATATGGTTAAAGTTTGAGGTTCTTCACCGTGAAGCTTTAGACGCACCTGTTTGAGATTTAGCGCCAATTCAACTCCGTCTTCCGCTACGTTGGGCAATGTAGAAAATTCATGATCCATGCCTTTTATCTTAGCCGAGACAATGGCCGTTCCAGGTAAAGATGCCAGCAAAATTCTTCGCAAGGCATTACCCAAAGTAAGTCCATATCCTGGGTATAAGTCCTCCACCACAATAGTGGCTTCATTTCCTTTTTTGTGCTCTATACGAGGATGTTTTGGCAAAGATATTTTCATAATAATGTTTATTTATTTTTTATTATTTGGAATAGTACTCTGTGATTAATTGTAAATTGTATGGCAAGGAAACTTCCTCAGATGTCGGCAGACCCGATATTTTGGCTTCGAGCGTTTGGGCGTTGAAATTTATCCATGATGGGGATTTGTGTTTCTTGACGCCTTCTATTGATGCCTGAAAATATTTATTCTTAAAAGATGAGGGCCTGACAGTGATGCTGTCATTTATTTTTACTCCATAGGAAGGCACATTTACACGGACGCCATTTACTAAAAAATGGCCGTGTCCCACAAGCTGTCTGGCGGCGCGACGTGATGGCGCAAAACCAAGTCGGTACACTGCATTGTCCAGTCGACGCTCAAGATTTTGGATTAAAAACTCACCGGTCACTCCTACCTTTTTTTCAGCTGCTTTAAAATATTTTCTAAATTGCGCTTCGGAAAGTCCGTAAAAAAATCTGACTTTTTGTTTTTCCAACAAATGTTTTCCAAACTCTGAAATAGCGCGACGTCTTTTCCCGCCGTGTTGTCCTGGAGGATTTGGATTTTTAGCCACAGGACACTTGGGAAGCTCGCAACGCTCTCCTAAATGTCTGCATGTTTTATGTTTGGATGTAACTATTCGCATAAAATTAAACTCTTCTTACTTTTGCGGGCCTTACACCATTGTGAGGTATGGGTGTAGCGTCCTTAATAAATAAAACTTCTATTCCACCGGCCGACAAAGATCTCACAGCCGATTCCCTGCCGCTTCCAATTCCTTTCACAAACACATCAACACTTTTTACTCCCAGTTTATGCATGCGCTCCGCTATTACTTCAGCAATACGAGACGCGGCAAATGGCGTGGCCTTTTTGCTTCCCTTAAAGCCCAGATTGCCTGCGCTGGCCCAAGTCAATATATTTCCCTTGTCATCCGTAACGCTCATTATAGTATTATTGTAAGATGCCTGAATATACACCCTACCTTTTTGAGCGGCTTTAGATTTTGTAGATGTTTCTGAGGAAGACGATTTTTGAGCGACATTTTGAATCTGCGATTCAACCTTTTCTTTTTCCTGCACCAATTCTTCCCCGCTTTGTTGTATTATTTTTTTCTTTCCCATAGTTTATATGTTTATGTTGGGGTAGCGGCGGGTCTCTTGCCGCTTCCTGCAGTTTTTCTGACATTTCCGCGCACGGTTCTAGAATTGGTTTTAGTGCGCTGACCTCTTGCGGGAAGATGCTTCATATGGCGCGTGCCTCTATAGCATCCCATATCTTTAAGTTGTTTGATGTTGACGCTAATTTCTCGACGCAATTCTCCTTCAATTTTATAATTCTTTTCCAAAATTTCTTTTAGGGTATTGGTCTGCGCCGAAGTGAGATCTTGCGCCTTTTTATCAAAATCAATTTGCGCCTGTTTCAAAACTTCCCGCGCTGTAGTGGGACCAATGCCGTAGATATATCTTAAAGCTACGTCAATTCTTTTTTTATCTGGAATGTTTATACCTGCTATACGCATATTTTTTTAGTTATCCTTGTCTTTGTTTATGTTTTGGTACAGAACAAATGACGTAAATACGATTTTTACGTCTTACTGTTTTACATTTTGAACAAATAGGTTTTACTGATGCTCGAACTTTCATATTGTGTGTGTCTTATTTAAAAAAATTACAGCCTGCGCACTATTCTACCTTTGGTCTGTTCTGAAGGGCTCATCTCGACAGCAACTCTGTCGCCCAGCAAAATTTTTATATAAAACATTCTCATCTTGCCAGAGAGATGCGCCAGGACTTCGCTCCCGTCGTCCATTTTAACACGGAACATCGTTCCGGGAAGAGTTTCCGTCACCTCTCCTTCTTTTTTTATAACCGATTGAGGATTAGCCATCTAAAAAATATTAACTGAAAATGAATTGCGTGTCAAAATTAATAGTCGATTTTTTCAACAAAAGAAAAAACCGATTAAATCGATTTGTTATCAGTCTACTCTTTTTTAGCAAAAAATCAAGGGGGTGTCAATACGTAGCGGTAATGAGTATACACATTACCGCAAGGGATTGACAAATTTTTAGATAGGAGTATAATGTGGACAATGATTGTGATATCTAAACCGTTGTGGTTTAGAGCGCATCAGAAGCTGTACTTTGAAAAGGAGGGCGCAGATGAAAAACATTCTGTTGTGGATTGCGACAACGATCGCCTACTTTCTACTGCTGTGCGCGGTAGGAGGATCAACGGTGTCTGGTCATCTTGTCTTGACACTAACTGTCGTGGCGCTACTGTGCGCGCCGTTTAATATCAACGGCAACATTTTCACCGTTCTGGGCAACGCCGAAAGCGAAAAAAACAACTTTAGCCTTGTTTCCATTTACCAGAAAGCGGGCAAGAGTGCTTTTGCCCTTACTAACCTCTTCCAAGAAGCTGGCAAAAATGCGTGGATCATTACCGGTCTGTGCATTTCGCAAAAGGCGAGCCAGGAAGCAAATTTTGGCATAGGAGTGATTACGGTTCAAGCTGCAGGAACGGAGGCAAGGACCTGTTTTGCTCTTGCCCTTATTCAGACCGCAGAACAGGGTAACGCAGTAGAACTTTTTGGCCTAACCCTTTTACAATGCGCCACAAAAGATGCAATCATCCTCTTCGGCATGGCTGGCGTGCAGATAGCGTGCAAAGATGCAGCCGTCGTTCTGGGTATGGTCATCATGCAACAAGCGAACAATAACGCAGGCGTCGATCTGGGTGTGGCTATCGTGCAAATAGCGGACAATGAAGCAGGCGTCTGTCTTGGCGTAGCCGCTTACCAAGTCGCGGATGAACACGCACAGGCCACATTCGGCTTCTATCAAAAAGTCAAAAATAAGGCGCGAGTGTTTAGCGTTTTTTCGGGTCTCAAGGCCAGCTAAACATCGTCCCCCCACACGAGCAATCGTGTGGGGGATTTTTTTAAATTTATTCATACCAACAAACAAAAAATCGCTATAATTCTTCTATTTTCTACTCCGCCAGCTGGCGGACCACTTTCTAAATTCTATTTTATCACTCCCCCGCCGAGCATTTCACCTGATTTTAAATAAAACACAACAAACTGACCCGGGGTTACCGCGCGCTGAGATTCATCAAAAACAACCCTTAATTTTGAGATTTGTCCGCCAGCTGGCGGATTGAGATTTGAGATTTCAAAAAACCTCGCTTTTTGGAGCGGCTGACGATATCTTATTCGTGCCAGAGCCTGAAAAGATTTTTTCGGCGCGCTTCCCGATATCCAATTTACATTTTCCGCTACCAGTTCTTTTTTATACAAATCTTCTTGATCTCCTTCTGAAACATATAAAATATTTTTCTTGGTGTCTTTTGCCACCACAAAATATGGCGTGCCGCCACCCGGAGAACCGATGCCTTTTCTCTGGCCTATGGTAAAAAATTCCGCGCCTTCGTGCTGGCCCACCACTTTTCCCTGCAGAGTCTTCACCAAACCTTTTTTTGACTTGATTTTTGTTTTTAAAAATTCCAAAAGCCGCATTGGTCCGATAAAACAAATTCCCTGGCTATCTTTTTTTTCTGCCGTAGGCAAATCAAATTTTTTCGCCAATTTTCTTACTTCTGGCTTATCGTAATCCCCTATCGGAAAAATCGCATACTTTAATTGATTTTGCGTAAGCTGAGATAAAAAATATGACTGGTCTTTGTTTTTATCTTTTGCCTCATAAAGTTTATAAATCGCCTTTGAGTTTTTGGTTTTTTGTTTTGTTGGAAATTGGAAATTGGAAATTGGAAATTTTCGGCGAAGTCGAGTGTAGTGTCCAGTTGCAACATAATCAAACCCGAGAGATAACGCTTTTTTTAAAAATATACCGAATTTAATCTCCCTATTACAAAGCATGTCGGGATTAGGGGTGCGCCCAGCGCGATATTCTTCTATCATATATTTTACCACCGCGTCATAATATTCTTTTTCAAAATTGAAAGTATAAAAAGAAATGTCGAGCTTTGCCGCCACGCGCCTGGCGTCAAACTGATCTTTTTCAGAAGTACAGAAATCCAAAAATTCTTCATCCGACCAATTTTTCATATACGCCCCCGCTACTTCGTATTTGTCACTTTGCACAAGCAAGGCCGCCGTCACCGAAGAGTCCACTCCACCAGACATCGCTACCAAAACTCTCTTTTTGTTTTTATTTGATGCGTTATTCATTTTTTAATTCAACGATATTTAATGTCTGCCAATAAATATAACCTTGGTGAGGTTCTTTTCTTAGGCCCGTTTTTTCATACAAAAACTTCATCCACTCTTTATTGTTTAAAACAGGTAAAACTTTCAGGGGCACCCTCATTTTTATTAATGTTCGCGATTTCAGTCCGGATTGCTTTATAAATTTTTTAGCATCTTTTTCACATAAACTAGAATAATTAATCACGATTGACCCGCCCTCATTTAGATGATCTTTTCCAGATAAAATTATTTCGCGCATCAAACTAATGCCTTCGTAGGGATTTTTATCTACGCTATATGGCCTGGGCAGATATGGAGGATTACAGATAATTAAATCATATTTCTCGTTCTTTTTTATATTTTGCCAACGAGAAGTAAAAAATTCTTTTTTTATATGAAGTTCTTTGGTATTGTCTTTAGCGCACAAGATAGCGAAAGGATTGATATCTACAAAAACCATCTTTTTAATGCTAGCGAACGTGCTGGCAATATATTTTCCTAAAAATCCAGACCCACACCCGATTTCCAAAGCAGATTTAAAATGACGCTTCTTTTTTATTATTTTGTTGAGTGCTCTGGCAAATAAAATCGTGTCTATTGAAGGGCACCACACATTTTTATGGCGTAAAGGATCCCACCAAACACTCACCTTGTTATACTCCGTTATGCGCGGATAACTCTGATAAAGGGCAAAAATTGTATCACGCACTACATTACTTCTCAGCTGTTTGGCCATGGCGTACAAGTCCGTCACCAAAACAGGATTTTTAATGGTGCCGATAAGTTTTTTACTTAAAGACGACAGGTCTTTTGGTAGATGAATTTTCTGCCCTAAAATCTGCGCGAGCTCGTGCCCATTGGCATAGATTTTTTCTCTTTTTAAATCTTTGCTAAATTCTATTATCATAATTTATAGACTATTTGATAAACATCTCCCGCCCCCATCACTATCACCACATCATAATTTAAAATATTTTCTTTTAGAAGCTTAAGCGCCTCTTCTTTATCCTTGGCATAAAATAAATTCTTTGGACGCAACTGTGCGCTTGCATTTTTAACGGCTCTGAGTAAATCTTTTGAGCTGATTTTTTCTTTTTCTTCTTCGCGGCCCTCCACTTGGTATATTTCGGATAAAATCAGCCCACTGGCTCCCTGAAAACTTTTTACAAAATCATCAAAAAGCATGCGGGTTCTGTTTTGCTGATGCGGCTGGAATACTACTAAAATTTTTGAAGGGGAATAAATCCCCACACCTACATCAACATCGCCGTTTTTTTTCATTTGAGTTGCGGGGTGTTTATATAAATTTTTTGTGAGTTTTTTTTGCTGGTAGGTGTGGGGGTAAAACTCTCTTGCCGCCTCAATCGTTTTTTGCACAGCCGTGGGATGATGCGCATAGTCAGAAATGATAGGCCTATTTTTAAATTCGCCCACTTTTTCAAATCTTCTCCATGTGCCTTTGAAATTTTTACAAACCCTCTTTATAGAGTCAATATCCGCTCCGAGCTCCAAAGACAGTGCGCTGGCGGCCAAAAAATTGTATATATTAAAGTCACCCGGAACAAATATCTTCATCTCTCCTAAATTTTTCCCTTTCCACCAAAACTCAAATTTTTGCGCGCCCACTTCCTTTTTAATGTTTCGCGCCATCAAATCGGCTGAATTTTTTATGCCATAGCTTATTTTTTTAGCTTGGGAATTTTTGAGTATATCTAAAATATTTTTATCATCGGCGTTATAAATCAAAAGACCATCTTTTTTTAATTTTTTTATATACTCACTAAAAGCGTTTTTGATGTCTTTTAAATCCTTATAATAATCCAGGTGATCCTCTTCAATATTGGTCAAAACTATCGCCCTAGGATTTAAATTGAGCATATGGCGACGATATTCACACGCCTCCGCTACAAAATATTTACTTTTGCCTTGCCTAAAATTACCTTCCCATATTTTTACTCTACCTCCCACAACAACGCTGGGATCCATACCTGCGCTCTCAAGCATCAGTCCTACCAAAGATGTGGTGGTCGTTTTTCCATTTGTACCAGAAATCGCTACGGAAAAATAATCATTCATTAAAATACCCAGCATTTCCGGGTAGTTTTTTAAAGTAGAGCCAATTTTTTTAGCGACCAAAATCTCCGGATTGTCTGATAAAACAGCCGGTGAAAAAACAACGGCATCCGCGTCCGCAGGCACATTTTCTTTTTTCTGCCCAATAAAAATTTTTACCCCCAATTTTTTGAGCTCATCAGTTATTTCCGACTTTGCGACATCAGACCCGCTCACCTTAATCCCTTTTTGCAAAAACATCCTCGCCAAAGCAGAGACACCTATCCCGCCTATACCTATAAGATGGACTTTTTTTAAATTTTTTAAATCAATTTCTTCCATGCTTTCATTATATATTATCATTGACTTTTTACGCAAAACATTTGATTATTAAGTCAATGAGTTGGTTCCTTAAAAATGGGAGGTGGGTTTGGACAACGCCAAGCGTCTTATTTTAAAAAAAGACAAACAAGTAATTCGTGCCGTAAAGAAACTGCCCATTAGTATTTTAGGCCAAGAAAGTTTTGTTCTCTTCTGGCGCGGATTGAAACAAGCGATAGATCTCACTGTTCGAATTCCAAAGTCACCAGAAGATTATTTGTATCTAAAAGCGCACCATTTGAAAAATATATCTCTTGAAGAAGTGCGGAGATTATTTAAATCATTTGGGTTATTTTTTACAGAAGGAATGATACAATTTCCTGTTTTTTATATCGCCAGAACCCAGTCTGAAGCTGACGAATTAAAAAGATTATTTGAAGTCGAAAATGATGAATTAAAATTTTATGAAAGACTCGGTGAACTTTCTGGATTTCCTCAAACGGCCATAAAGGCTTATGGGGAATACTTAAGAATGGGACGCCCCACAGAAGGCGGGCCACTACTCAATATTAGAACTGGGGTAGATGTCCCCAAAGAAATATTAATCCAAGACTCTGCGACTTTTATACAATTTAGGCTTTCCCGCGATAATTGGAGGGAGGAATTAAAAACTGTCCAAAAGTGGTCAGATGAAATAAAACAAGTCGACCCCCAACTTCACAAAAAACTCGTCAAAGCGTTGTTACCCATTCGATAAACTGGCGTTAGACGAAAAGACCCCGAGCAATTCGGGGTCTTTATTTTTATTTATTCTCTTCAATAAATTTCACGAATCCGTCCATAAAATCTTTTAAGAATTTCTTGTCATTTTCATCTTTTAATTCCCCACTTTCATCTATTCGCGCGTCAGCGCGAGAAAAATAGAATTCCTTTTCACTAAAAATCTTTGCCCGCATAAACAAAAGCATTTCTCTTAAATGTAACTGCGCGCGCACTGTCCCGAGCATCCCAGGGCTGGCACCCATAATAGCGATGATTTTATGATTTAAAACTTTCGAACGGGACAACCAATCTATAGTATTTTTTAAAACGCCTGGAATGGAATAGTTGTATTCCGGAGTCACTATGAGTACAGCGTCCGCATTTTGTATTTTTTCTTCCAAATCTTTTACAGCCTGCGAAGCGCCAAGCGCCTCCACATCTCCGTTATAAATAGGTACGCCGCTAATATCGACGATATCAAACTCAGCGTTCTCCGACAAAACCTTGCCAGCACATTTTAAAAGTTTGGTATTTAAAGAATCTTTTCTCAAGCTTCCACTAATACCCAAAATTTTTATTTTTTCCATAAATAAATTATTAATTTTAAACCGAAAAATAACCCTATATAATTATAGTCTCCAAATCTTACTTACCCGATCTCGCCACATTTTCTTCCTTTCTTCCAAAATCTTTTGATGGTTCTCTTCAGAAAGATTATTCATGCGTTTTATGCGTTTCGACAAGCTCATAATATCTCTCCTGGTCAGACTCTCAACGACAGAGTCCGCCAACTGTTGTTTTTGTTCCGCCGGCAACTCTTGTAATTTGTCTGAAATAACCTTACGACATTGATCAATCTTTTTGCCAGTAACTATTCTGCTCATTTCGGCCAGCTCTGTTCCCACAAATTCTCCGGGGTTGTTTTTTGATTCTACGCCTAATTTTATATTATCTATTATAAATTGCGGATTAATATTTGTAGAAATTAAATGTATTTTAATTTTCTGTTCTTTTTCAATTTCTAATTTTATTTTTTTAATTTCTTGATGCACATTTCGCCAGAAATCTAAAGGCGCCCCCTTTGGAAAATCATATAGAGCATATACATCAAGATCTGATTCCTCTGTGCTATACCCACCCACCGCCGAACCAAATGGAGCAAGACCAACAAACGACTCTTCTTCCGCCAATCTCTTCTCGAGCTCTCTTAGTATTGCCAATTTCTGTTCATTGGGCTCTCCTTCAACATTACGGGCTATATAAAGTTTTTTCTCAAATGATTCTGGTTTCATGATTTTTATGCCCGCACCATAATACACCTTAATTTTATCATTATTACAAACAAAAAGAAAAGCCCTCGGCGTTTTTACGCCGAGGGTTCAAGTCCGCCTGCCTGCCGGTAGGCAGGCGCTAATGAGAGTATAAGAAAAGAGCGAAAAATAAATAAATTAGGTAAGATTTTAAAAAATCAAAAATAAAAACACGCCTATCATTATGATTCCGATGATAAACTGCATTACTCTGCCTGCAAAAAATCCCAGTAGCGCGCCCATGCCTGAACGCAAAGATTGTTTGAGGTCACTATTAAAGAAATATTCAAGCAAAAAAGCTCCTAAAAAGGTGCCCACTATCAGTCCCGGCAACCCCCCAAAAACTACACCCAGAAAACTTCCCACGATTGAACCAATGATGCCGTACTTGGTGGCCTTGGCATATTTGGCACCCGCAACACCCATCAAAAGATCCGCCACGAAAGAAAATACCACCAATGCCACAAAAAATATTATCCAGCCCAAACTTATTTTTACCATGCCAAAAAACGCCAAATAAAATATAATGCCGATTAAAATAATTGCCGCTCCCGGCAAGATCGGAATGATGGTACTAAAAATACCCACCAACAAAAACACCCACACCACCACCCATTTAAAAATTTCTACCCAATCAAAATGCATAAATTTTTGTTAAATAAAATTTAAACGCTTATTCAAGTTTTATCCTTATTTAAAAAATAGTCAATTATTTTATTCTGCCTGACATTTCTTGATTTATTTAATTTAGTATTATAAGGTGACGTTAAAGAACTTTGAAAACTGGGGGTACGCCGTGGGCAAGAGCAGATACGATTTCATCCAGTGGCACAAACTCAACTTGAATGTCAGAGCCGACCTGCTTCCCGTAATTGAGGGGGCCAGACATGGAGCGCTTGTTGCCATTTATGAAGAAGGTAATTCCGACGAAAAGTCGCAAAGAGAATTGTTGGAATATTGCTTAAAAAGATTTAATTTGTTTTATAAAAAGCAAGGTGAAGCCTTATATTATATTTGCGACAACGAGGCGATGTTAGAAAAACTTTGGCGTCGTCCGTCCTACATAGGAGAATTTCTTGGATATCCAAAATGTTGCATAAAAGCCTTCTACAAGGGGGCACGAAGGGTCAGTAAGTCTCAAAAATATTATGGCGCGCCAGGTGTCGTGTTTTGCAGAAAACTATTTAAGGTATATAAAAGAATGGGTTGTGAACATCCGTTATTTTATACCTTGCATGTGCCTTGCGGTATAAATTGCAAAGAAACGCTTGCTCTGGGAGCAAAAATTCAAAAGGCGTTAAATGACCATGACAAAGAAGCGGCGAAATATTTAAGAGGACATACTATGAAGTGCATGTACGAATTTCATTTTTATCATCCCCCCAAAAAATCACGAAAAAAATAAAACAAATAGGGACGAAGTTTATTCGTCCCTTTTTTTATTTGGATTTTTTCTCATTACTGCCAAAATCCCAGCCATCCAATCGGGCTCGTGTCGTGATCGTTGTCTGAAAAAATTAAAGATCCGGCATTTACTCCCTCGGGCGCGTGAGAAGTGGTGGCGCTGATGCCATATTCGTTGTTATAAAAAGTATTATTTTCCAAAACTATCGGCGCGTATGTAGAAAGCTCCAACCCGACATGTGAACCTTCAGCGTCGTTTCGAGCATTGGAAAATTCCGAACCTTTTATAATCGCCGATCCCCCAGTGATATTTACATTCGCAAATTTAGAATCACGAAATTGTGAATTGTAAATTTCCACAGGACTTTCGTTTGCATAAAAAAGCGAGTGTTGAGATGTGCCGTTTAAATGCGTGCCGCCGTATCTCATTTGCGCGTATTTAATAGTGGAAGTCGCAGAAACATTTTCCAATTGCACCGATCGCCAATCACCAAAATTCGGCAAAGTTGTTCCGCCGTCATTATTCGTATCTCCTCCCACCGAGTCATCCTTTATAGAAGTAAACACGACCGGACTCCCATCTTCCCCCTCGACGCTCAATTTACCCATCGCCAAAAACCATGAGTCGAAAGCTTTGAATTTAATTGTGGTGCCAGCTTTTATGGTCAGTTGTGAGGTATTGGGCACTGAAAAAGATGTCGGGATTATAAAAGGAACATTTCCTCCCCAAGTTATATTGAGCCCCACAGGTAAATTGCTCACCAAAAATCCGTTGTAATCATTATTTTCTACCACATTATCATTTCCAAAATCTACTGGTATAGAAATTTGAGTGAGAACTTTATTTCTCGTAAAATAACTGTTTTTTACACTCAAAAGATTTTCGCTCGAATTTCCCGAAGCCAAAATAGCCAGCCGATTATCAATAAATTTTGTTCCGGAGATGCTTACCTTTCCTCCATCTTGATACAAAGATCCGTAAGCAAAGGGTTGTGAAGGAGTGGATGTACTGTTTTGAAAAACTGAATTTTCAATATTGACCAAAGAATTTTGCGCCCAGAGCCCCTTCCAGCGCGCATATTCAAACACGCTACCCAAAATATCTACGGATGTATTATCAACGTTCAACATTCCGCTATCATTGCTAGTCCCGTCAAAAGTCGCCCCACCATAACGGAACACGGCATAATTAATTTTATTATTTTTGCTCTGCGGAAACAGATGAACGTATTTCCATGTTGCTTGAGTGGCCTCTGTGGCGTGACCATCATTATTTGTGTCCCCTCCATATTCGTCATCCCTGAAAGAAGTGAATACCACTTTATTTTCTTCGTTTCCCCGCACATCCAACGTGCCCTTTATGTCAATTCTTTGATGTCCGTCTCCGGTTGTAAATTTAATTATCACTCCCGGCTCAATGGTAAGTTTAATATTTTCCGGAACAGTTAAAATGTCATAGATCCAATACGGACTTTTTGCTAAAGTTAAGATAGTGTTCTGCAAGAGAGTTCCATTAAGCTGATGGTATTTATTGTAAACACTATTTTCTGATTTCGGACTGCCCAAAACAGCGTCGCCCTTGGCGTCCTGAGCGGTAGAAACGCCGGAAAACGTGAGCCAATTCCGAAAATCATTTCCGCTTTCTTCCATGACAACTTTTTCCATTGAAGCGCGCGTGGAAACATTTCCAGCAAACCAACCCGACGAATCGTTTGGATTTATTTTATCCACCTCAAACTCCGCGGGATTTTTTAAACGCATCACTTCTCCGCCATTATTCAAACCTGAACCAAAGCTTCCCCACCAATCAGCAGAAATATTTGAAATCGTTTGGTCCGTTTGATCGTTGCCATTTTTTCTTTCAAGCAAATAGTATTCGTGCGGCTCGATAATTTTGTTTCTAGTTATCTTGTCAGCGTTATCTCCGCTAACAAATGTTATATCTGGAGTCAAATCGGCGGCGTAAAGTTTCCAGCCCGTTAAATCTACCGGGTAATCCGTGATGTTGTAGAGCTCTATCCATTCATCGCTTGGCGACGCCTTGGTCCCGGCCCAAGCAAATTCTGAAAACACTATCGGCTTTTGGGTAAGATTTATATTTTTTTCAACCCAGTCGGAAATGTTTCCCTTTGTGTCTTTAGCGCGCAAACGGACAGTGTAATTTTTATTCGCCCCTCCCGTATAATCAAGCGTGCCGGATGTCGAAGTCGAATTGATTTGGCTTGTGAGATCCTGCCAATCTTCGTTTTCCTTTTTTAAATTTAATTCAAAACTTTGAAAATCTGATGCACTTTCAGAAAGTTTATACTGGATAGAAAATTTGCTATTTACAAAATCCACGTTTGTAAAATCTAACTGTGGCTCTGGAGCCGAGGAATCAAATAAAATAGCTATAGAACTTATTTCGCTTTCATTGCCGTCGGCATCCGTAGCAAAAACCTCAAAAATGTTTTCACCGGCAAATAAATCAATTAATTTTCTCCACAATGTAGAACTAACGCGCAAAATATCATCTTCACTTTCATTTATAAATATTTTGTCCGAATCTTCACTATTTGTTCCTTCCAAAAAAATCGGTGTAGAGGTTGATGTAAAATTTTCGCCGCCATTAGTTAAGATGGCGGGTTTTTCTGGGGGCGTGGTATCCGCAGACGGAGTGGGGCTAGGCGACGGCGAAGGTGTTGGTGTTGGTGTTGGTGTTGGGGACGGTTCGGGGGTTGGGGTTGGCGAAGGTTCGGGTGAAGGTGTCGGGGACGGCTCCGAAGAGGGTGTTGGAGTTGGTGTGGGTGTTGGCGAAGGTTCGGGTGATGGTGTTGGAGAAGGTTAGGGAGTAGGTGTAGGGGACGGAGAAGA
>ERZ1292633.1027-Hain-H41-02um-R1-1027-length-30671-cov-181_pt1 | contig 30671 bp, 32 predicted proteins | sample MGYA00564406_ERZ1292633 | MGnify/ENA primary metagenome ERZ1292633 (study PRJEB36523, sample SAMEA6512639) | groundwater metagenome | collected 2019-01-08 | study: AquaDiva: Metagenomics assemblies of 32 groundwater samples
CCAGAATGGCGGCCGCTGCCCCGCTGCCCATCAGTCATGAATAATCTCGGCTAGGTCCTCACTCCTCAGTCGTTCCAGATCATAACTGTGGACTGAGGACCTCCCGCCACACAGCGGCGAGGTCGTGGAGCGCTTTGCTTCCATCACCAACATAGACCGAGCCGTGCATGGTGGCCAGCCGCTTGGGTTGCAACATCGCCAACCGGTGTAGCGTCGTATCCGTCAACGAACAATATGGCACGTAATTCGCCAACGGGCCTTGCTGATATTCAACTAGCGTCTCCCGACAGCGGTCGATCACGTCCGATTCCGTCATCGGCTCGACGTCCCCGTCTTGGTGAAAAAGATCCGAGCACAGGAGCGTCCGTTCTGTCTCCTCAAACAGCAGCCCGGCTTCCCAGCAATGGGGCACATGCGGCGTCGATAGGAAGCGGAAACGGTATCGCCCGGTTTCGATCACCTCGCCGTCGACCATTCCTTTGGCGGGACGAAGCGCCAAACAATCATCGACGCTCACCATCTTGCCCACCAGGCTGCAGACCACTTCCGAGTGCGGAGCCAGCTGTTGCCACTCCGGCACCGTGGCACATTCATCAGACTCGAAATGGCTGAACCCGATCCAGCGCAACGTCTTCGGATCGATGAGCGACGCCACTGCTGCTCTGGCCTCTTGAAACAGGGCACGCGGGCCGGTATGGAACAGCAGCGGTTGTTCGTCGCGTACGAGGAACTGACTGAACTGAAGATTGATCGGTCCAACAAACGTCGTGATGCGGAAGAGATCCGGAGCGATCTCGGTAATCATCGCCATAAAACCTCCTCAAGAATGGAGCCGTACGATATTACGCACCGCTAGACCGAGGCGCAATACGGATAGATCAGATTAGGATGGTCAAACAATGGCGGCAGGCTACTAACTCACAGAGATCCGGGCAAAAAGCGATCCCGAAACGTCAGGTGAAGCTGACCGTGTAGCAGCAGAGGTACTCAATCATAGACTCCCGACCCCTTTATATTCATGGGATTTAGTCGACCGGAATGTTCTAGCTTCGATCTAAATAGTTCGTCACCACACCCCACGTTTAGGAGCACATGGTGAGAACAATGTTACATGCTGTTCCCCTCTGGCTCTGTTGTGGCTACATAGAAGTCAACACTGATCCCCGCCTCAAGAAGCATATCTCGTGCTGTTTTCCCACTCTTATCCCATTGAGAGTCCGTCTCACCGGGCGTTACGGCAACGACTCTCCTAACTCCAGCTTGAATAATTGGCCCAGCACATCGGGCGCAAATGGGTTTACCCCAAACATAAATCGTGGAACCTTCGGCACGACCGCCAGCTGCAATAAGGGCATTTACCTCGGCGTGCACAACTAGTTCGAGTTTGGTTTCTTTGTCAGTTAGTCGTTCGGCGGAGTCCTCCACACCCATTGGAAATCCGTTATAGCCGATGGAAATATTCCCACCCTTCTTGGAAAAAACTACAGCCCCGACTTTTGCATTTGGGTCTTTAGACCAACCTGAAATGTATCGCGCCAACTCACAAAAGCGCATATCCCACTTCTGCATTGGTTTCGATGCGATGCTGTACTGATACGATGCCCCCATCTTGATTTCCTCCTGTAATCGCATGCCTCCCCCTCTACCGAACTGTACCAGTGCATCTCCACAGATCTCTCACTTTCCATGCCCCGCTCGCGCAATGAGTTCTTTTAGCCCATTCAAATCTAACCATCCTGGCACCAACTCGTTGCCCACGATGAAGCCGGGTGTTCCTGAGATGCCGAGCTCGCGGGCGAGGGCGCGATTCTTGTCGATGACGGTCTGCCACTTGGGATTGGCCATATCGGCTTCCAGTCGCTTCGCATCAAGGCCCACTTTCACGGCGATCTTCAAGATTGACTCCTTGCTCATATCGGCGTTGGAGGCGAGCAGCGCCTCGTGGAATGCCTGGTGCTTGCCCTGCACCTGAGACGCGAGCGCAGCCTTAGCCGCAAGCTCAGAGGGTTCGCCCAGAATGGGCAAGTCCTTGTAGACCACTCGAACTCGCCGATCTTCTTTCTGGAGTTCCGTGACGGACGAAGCCGCCTTCTTACAGAAACCGCAGCGGTAGTCATAGAACTCGACCAGGGTGATCTCCCCTTTTGGGTTGCCGCTGACCGGTGACGCAGGATCGTGCAGGAGTTCCTGCTGCTTCGTCGCAAGGGCAGCTTTATGATGGTCCCGCAGTTCTGCTTCACGTTTGGCGAGCAATCCCTGCAACGATTGTTCGATCACTTCCGGATGGGCACGAATATATCGCTCAATCGCAGCATCACTGAGGTCTTGCGAAAGAGTCTCGGTTTGAGGTCCCTTGGCGGTGGTTGCACAACCAGCCGCTAAGAGGGTCACGGCACCAAGCACACTGAGCGAAAACGGGAAGAAATTCCGGATGTGTGGACTATTCATGAATGGGTCTCCTATTACAGTTACCGGTTAGAGAATTGGAAGCCGGCGATGATGTGGATGTTATCGATACCCCTCCCCACTCGTCCCTCCGCCGAAGCCGCCCCAGTTGCCGCCGAACCCGCCTTGACCAGTTCCCCAGTATTCTCCTTGTTGGATACGCCGATAGGGGTGCCGTAAGTCCGGCCGACTCATCCACCAGAAAAACGACACGATCGCCGCAGTGGTGCCAAGCGTAATCCAGACTCCGAGCCCCTTAATCCGAGACCTGGATGGAGGAGTGAACCTCACCTCTTGCGCAGGGGTCGCCAGCGCAACCACCGTGCGATACAGCCCTTCGCCGAAATGTCCTCGTTCGATCGCAGGCTGCAGATACAGACGACTGACCTCGTTCCTCACGGCCGGTGTGATGACCGAAAACATTTGGCGGCCCAACGCCATCGCCGCCTGCCGCTCTTGCACGGCCACCAACACCATCAGTCCATGTTCCTGCTGCGTCGAGCCGATTTGCCACTTTTCATACAGCGCGTCCGCATAGTGCTTGGCCGACGGATAGGGTTTGATACTGGGCACTGTTACAATCACCATTTCCACGCCGCTTTTCTTCTCAAGATCGATACAGACAGACCGGATGCGGTCCTTCCACTCTGGCTCCATCACTTGTGCATGATCGCTGACATATCCGATGGGGCTAGGAAGAGGCACACGTTCTTTGGGCCGGTCATACAACGAGGCCTGAACATCAACCGCTGACAGCATGACCATCAGGCTCAACCAGCCTATCCCCAGCCAGGAGTCATTTGGTCGATGTGCGATCACGTGATCCGTGCTTCCGCGGTCGTAACGAGCCGAGTCAGGCTCTCAAGATATCGATCCATGAGCCGCGGAATCTCTTTCTGCCCTGGAGAAATCTGCCCTCGCTTGAGCAAGAGCGCATCACGCAGGCCGGGAAGACCGATCGCCAGATGGGATTCGAGGTCCTTCAGAAGTGCTTCGCCATGTGCAGACACAGGACGTTCCAGTAATCGCTGGAGACCGCGCAGTATCGGCAGGAGTCCGGTAATAGACAGCGACAAGAGGATGGTCATCGCTTCTTCGGTACTTCGTCCTTCCACCAGACGCTGGCGGAGACGAAGAAGATTTCCCCGTAAGCCCTGCAACACCTCAGCGGCCAAGTACCGAGAGTCGATTTTCAGGCCAACGAATGGATCTTGCCCCCACAGCAATCGATGGCATTCGTGGATGTCTTGGTATTCGAGCGGAAAGGCGAACGAAGCGGATTGAAGGTCGTCTACTGTGAGAAAGAGAGGGACGACGACATGCTCCTTGCTCCAGCGCTTGTGAAGACTGTCATACTTTTTCAGTACCGAGAGGTCATAGGACGACAGCACCAACAGCAGATTAAGGTTGGAACGGCCCGGCAAGAATTCTCCTCGCACGGCACTGCCATATAGCAAAATTCCTCCCAACTCACTTCCATAGGCTTTCTCCACATCCTTCACATAGGACTTTAGGAGTGTGTGTGTCTCTAACGACAAACCGTCGATCGTCCAGTCTATCGGAGGCATGACCTATCGAACTCCTCTCGCCGCCATGTCACGAGCCGAAGGGTCCGGCAGGAAACCGGCCGCCATCAGACGATCCATCATGCCAAATGGAGGCTCCTTGCGGAGTCCGGCTGTTGTCGACAAGACACGATACCGGAGTCGCGCGTTACGGTCCAATGTACTGAAGACACGGTCTCGAAGAAAGGCGATGACCGGATTCGCCGTATTCCAGAAGAGCACCTGCTCATCAGCCAACTTCTGCAACATGGTGACCTGAGGTCGGCGCGCGGTTTCGTAGGTCCTCAGTTTTTCAGCAGAGTACTCATTCGTTGCCAGACACTCAGGCAGAAGGTCAGCCAGTGTCATGGCATCCACCATCGCCTGCATACGGCCCTGCGACGCGTGAGGATTCATGGCATGCGCCGCATCCCCGAGCAGCACGGCCCCGTCGGCCACCCATGTCGGCGTGCGGACACGCCCCGTCGGCATGAAGGCTGTTTGCTTCCAATCCATGAGCGTACGGAAGATAGCCTCACTGGAGGGGTCGATCGCAATCCACGTTTTTTGTAGCGCCGCGATGCCTCGTTCCTTGACACTCTCATATGAACCGGCCTTGATCATGTAGAACACATACACCTTGTCCCCAGCGGCGGGAAACATGCCAAGGATCGTTCGTTTCCCGACAAAATACTTCGCCTCTCCCAGAGGAATCGCCGCATCCAACAGGGCGATCAAATACCCTTGCGGATAGAGATGAAGATCAGCCGGAATCTGCAGGGCCTCTCGAACTTTTGAGAATGCTCCGTCGGCCCCAACGACTACCTTCGCCTTCACAGTCACGTGGTCTTCTCCCTGCTTGGCCGTCAGCCCGACGACCCGCCCATTCTCTCGAAGCAGACCCGTGAAGGCGGATCGATACCGCAAGGAGACGGAGGATTCGCGCTCGATCGCGCTCAGAATGGCATGGTGCGCCACATTCGGCAGTGTGACCACGGCTTGATTGTACGGTGGGGGCAGTTCGCTATAGTCCACCGTGCACAGCCGCTCGCCACCAACACGGCAAAAATGAAACTTACGCACCGTACGGGTAGACTCAACCGGCAACTGACTCAAAAGCCCCAAGCGATCAAGTACTTGTTGTCCGTTCGGCTGCAGAATCTCTCCGCGCAATCCTTTCGGCGGTCCTGATGCCTGCTCGAAAACGATCGTGTTGATCCCCTTCTGAGCCAGTGCAAGGGCCAGCACGGCCCCTCCTCCACCGGCTCCCACGACGGCAATGTCGGTTTCTTCAACCATCGTTCTTCAGCCTTTCCCGGCCATGGAAATGCGTTGCCACCTTAACCCTCGACATTCTTTCTATTTCCACTCCTGGAATCGTTCCTGATCTTTCCAGAGCGAAAGAAACTTTTCACGTGCTTGGACGGTAATCGCATGGTCCCTAATGATATCGAGCCGCTCGTCATTGTAGCGATTTCCACTGGTCGTCTGATTCATAGACCCGGTCGTATTGATCTCGTCGTCGATCACCGCCTGCTTCAAATGCATGAGGCCGTCATGTTGATTGATCCTGATCGGGATCCCAGCTTCACGCAACACCGAGAGCGCCGTTCGTTGCTTCGGATCGTTGAGACGTGTTCGATCGGTGAGGAGACGAACATCCACACCACGCCGTTTTGCCTCAACCAGCGCTTTCACCGTAAGCGGCGACGTGACGCCATACACGGCCACAAAAATGTATCGCTTAGCACGATCATACATCTGTACGAGATGTTCGAGTGGCCTATCCTCCGGACCATACCAGACTTCGATCGATGCGGCTGAGGCCGCCCAGCTTGGCCCAAGCAGCACTGCAGCAAGTAGCCAGAGAATGAACCCTCGGCGGTACTGCGTGGATAGTTGGAACAGCGACGGCCGGATCATGCCAATTCGAAGAGGTCGCGGAAGTGGTCGTCGGAAGACTCCCATGCCTGTGGTGCATGCGCCTGAAGCCACTGTCGAAGAAACTGTTTCTGCTCCTGTGTGAGTAATTGCTTGATCTGATGGGTGCGCCCTTGAAGGGGCTGAAGGAGACTGACGTGCTTCTTCACATCCAGCATCGCGGTGCGGACATACAGACTCGTAAAGATCGACGGCTTCTCCTCCGTTCCGTCACCCTGTACCCAGACGGAGAGAAACTTATCCAGAACTAGGCCCGCACTGTCCAGCGCCGGCTCAGTATCATGGAAGAGCTCATTCTCGGACTCAGTTAATGGGGTCGATTCAGCCGCGCGAAAGAGAAAGTTCTTTTTCCACATCCTGGCATCCTTACAGGCGGCATAGTGGCGACGAGCCGGATCAAAGTCAAGCAACTCCCTCAGGGAATCTCTCCCTTCCTCAGCAGAGACCGTTGAGCATGAATCCTATTGAGCAGTCGTGTCTCTCACTATGGATGACGTAGCCTTGACAGGCAGCGCATGCCTTTGCTAGTTTAAAAATTCTTTAATCTCTAAGCCAACTTGGGAGAATCCGTGCAGGTTAAGATCAATGGAAAGCCTGAGGAGGTCCAGAACGGAACCGTCCTCGATTTGCTCAAGACAAAGAACATCGAGCCGCAGATGGTCGCCGTCGAGGTCAACGACAGGGTGTTGGACCGTGACCATTTGGCCACGACCTACCTCAATGAAGGAGATCACGTGGAGTTTCTCTTTTATATGGGAGGGGGTCAGTGAGCACCACGTTGCATAAAGACATTACCGAGCTGATCGGCAAGACCCCACTTGTCCGATTAAACCGTCTTTCAAAGTCAGGTTCTGCGACGATTTACGGGAAGGTCGAGTTTTTTAACCCCGGCGGCAGCATCAAGGATCGAATCTGCCTCAATATGATCAATGAAGCAGAGCGCCAGGGAACGCTCAAGCCGGGCGGAACCATCGTCGAGCCGACCAGTGGAAACACGGGTATCGGACTGGCCTTGGTCGCAGCCGTACGTGGGTATAAGCTAATCCTCGTGATGCCGGAAAGCATGAGCATGGAACGGGCCAGCTTATTGTCATCGTATGGCGCACAGCTGGTGCTAACTCCGGCTTGGGAAGGTATGAAAGGGTCGATTAAGGAAGCGGAAAGCATCCTAGCTCAAAATCCGTCGTACTTTATGCCTGATCAATTCTCGAACCCAGCCAACCCTGCGATGCATAAAATGACGACGGCACTGGAACTCTGGGACGCGCTCGAAGGAAAGATCGATGCCTTTGTCGCTGCCGTCGGAACTGGTGGGACCATCACAGGATGCGGTGAAGTCTTTAAGGAACGGAATCCGCAGGTACAAGTCATCGCCGTCGAACCGGCAGGCTCGCCCGTGTTGTCCGGAGGAGACCCTGGCCCCCATAAGATTCAAGGGATCGGGGCTGGCTTTATTCCTAAGGTGCTCAACCGAAAGATTCTCGACCGAGTGATCACGGTGACGGATGACGAGGCCTATCAGACCGCAAAACAACTCTCGAAGAAAGAGGGCCTCCTGGTGGGCATTTCAGCCGGTGCCAATGTGTTCGCCGCCCAAAAGATCGCGGATGAACTGGGACCCGGCAAGAATGTCGTCACTATCTTGTGCGACACCGGTGAGCGCTATATCAGCATTGAGAAGTATTTCAATATTTAGTGCATGACGCGTATCTCGTCCGGAAGTTCGGACGCTTCACGCTTCACGAACGACGAGCGACAAGATGGAATTTACCGAAGAACAGATTAACCGCTACAGCCGGCATATCCTCTTGCCTGAGGTTGGCGGCAAGGGACAAAAGAAGATCGCCAAGTCCAAGATTCTGCTCGTCGGTGCCGGTGGTCTTGGCTCCCCTGCCGCATTGTATCTGGCCGCAGCAGGAGTCGGCACGATTGGGCTGATCGACAGCGATGTGGTGGATCTCACCAATCTGCAGCGCCAAGTTCTTCACCATACCCCCGACGTGGGTCGCCCCAAGGTCCTCTCCGGCAAAGAAAAGATCCAGGCGCTGAACCCTGACGTCTTGGTCTCGATGTACGAGGAACGGCTCACGGCTGGCAATGCACTCAAGATCTTCAGCGACTATGATGTCGTGATCGACGGAGTCGATAATTTCCCAGCCAAGTTTCTGATCAACGACGCCTGTTTCTTCGCCGGTAAGCCGCTGGTCCATGGCGGCATTCTGCGATTCGAGGGACGTGTCACGACCATCATCCCTGGGAAATCGGCCTGCTATCGCTGCATATTCAAAGCTCCGCCTCCGCCTGGCTTAGTCGCCTCGTGCCAAGAAGCCGGAGTCATTGGCGTACTGGCTGGCATTATCGGGACGATTCAAGCGACAGAAGCATTGAAGCTTGTCCTTGGAATCGGACGGCCGCTGACCGACCGCCTGCTCGACTTCGATGCGCGCAAAACCCAATTTCGAGAAATCAAAGTCCGGCGGAATCCAAATTGTGCCCTCTGCGGGGAACATCCGACGATTACAGAACTGTTCGACGATGGGGATCCCTATGCTGGATGCGCCATGCGTCCATCTGCATAGAGTTTGATAAGGTGGTGCGACGATGAGCAAAATGAAAGCGCTGGTGTGCCGCGAGTGCGGTAAAGAATATCCAACGAAGGCCATCCACGTTTGCGAAATGTGCTTCGGTCCCCTTGAGGTGAAGTACAACTACGAGGAGATCAAGAAGACAATTTCGCGCAAGAAGATCGCGGATGGGCCACATAGCATGTGGCGCTATCTCGACCTGCTGCCGGTCGAAGGCACGAACTTCGTCGGGCCGCATGCCGGGTTTACCCCGCTCGTACGGGCGAAGAACCTTGGCGCGTATCTTGGGCTCGACGAGCTCTACATCAAGAACGATACGGTGAATCACCCCACCCTATCCTTCAAAGATCGCGTCGTCGCTGTGGCTCTCACGCGCGCGCGCGAGCTCGGTTTCGAAACGGTGGCCTGCGCGTCGACCGGCAACTTGGCGAACTCCGTCGCCGCGCACGCGGCATCCGCCAATCTCCACTGTTACGTCTTCATCCCGGGCGATCTTGAGGCTGCAAAAGTGCTTGGCAACCTGATCTATAAGCCCCACGTGGTCGAGATTGAAGGTCATTACGACGATGTCAACCGGCTCTGCAGCGAGATTGCCGGCGAACATGGCTGGGCGTTCGTGAACATCAACATCCGCCCCTACTATGCCGAAGGCTCAAAAACCCTTGCCTTTGAGACCGTGGAACAACTCGGGTGGAAAACACCGGATCAAGTCGTCATTCCCATGGCGTCAGGCTCACTCCTGACCAAGATTTGGAAGGGTCTGCATGAGATGAAAGCTTTGGGCCTGATCGACAACGTTCGCACAAAGGTTAACGGCGCCCAAGCAGAAGGCTGCTCACCGATCTCGACCGCCTTCAAGGCGGGGCGCGACTTCTTCAAGCCAGTGAAACCACAGACGATCGCCAAGTCCCTTGCCATTGGCAACCCCGCTGATGGGTACTATGCGCTCAAGGCGACCGCTGAGAGTCACGGATCCATGGATATGGTGACGGATGAAGAAGTGGTAGAAGGCATCCAGCTACTGGCCCAAACCGAAGGCATCTTCGCGGAAACAGCTGGAGGCGTCACGATCGGCGTACTGAAGAAGCTTGTCAAACAAGGGGTGATCAAAAAAGATGAGGTCACGGTGGCCTACATCACCGGAAACGGCCTAAAAACCCAGGAAGCGGTGATCAATTCCGTTGGTCGCCCAGTGCGCATTCAGCCCAGCCTGGTGGACTTCCAAAAGACGTTTAAGATGGGAAAGAACGGTGGTGGCGCATGATTAAAGTTCGCATTCCAACTCCGCTTCGCCCCCTGACCAAAAGTCAGGGCGAAGTTGAGACCAAAGCCGGTAGCGTAGTGGAGATGATCGAGGCGTTGAACAGCACATATCCCGGCATCAAAGATCGCCTATGCGATGAAACGGGAGAGCTCCGTCGCTTCGTGAACATTTATGTCAACGAAGAAGACATTCGCTTCCTCACGGGGAAAGACACGCCCCTCAAGGATGGCGATGAAGTCTCCATCGTCCCGGCGATCGCAGGAGGGTAACCATGGCACACTTGCGATTCCATATTCGCTTTCCTGAAGACAAAATCCGCGAGCCGATCATCTATCAGATCGGACGCGAATATAAGGTCGTGACCGATGTCAGGCGAGCCGATGTTCGCGAGACGACTGGATGGGCCGATGTGGAGCTCTCCGGCGACACTGCTGAGATCGAGCGGGCCGTCGTTGGCCTGCGAGCCAAAGGCTGTGTCGTCGATCCGATTGAACTGAACGTGGTGGAATAGGACAACGCTGACACACGGGCAAGGTCTCTTCTCGTGCCCCCTGCTTGTCAGCCTTCTTTCCTATTCACCTGTGTATGATTGGAATACATGGAACTCACTGAGCAAGAAATTGAACGGTACAGTCGGCACATTATCCTCCAGGACGTGGGAGGCAAGGGCCAACTCAAGCTCAAGCGGGCCAAGGTCCTCCTCATCGGCGCAGGCGGTCTTGGCTCTCCCGCCGGTCTGTATCTTGCTGCCGCCGGTATTGGAACGATCGGGCTTGTCGATGGCGATGTCGTGGACCTCTCAAATTTGCAACGGCAGATCATGCACTCGACCGCAACGCTCGGACAGCCGAAGGTTGAGTCCGGCCGGAAAACCTTGTCGGCCATTAATCCTGAAATTACGATCAACGCGTACCACCAACTCGTCGATGCCGAGAACATTCTCTCTCTCGTCTCCCAGTACGACATCGTGCTGGACGGCTCGGACAATTTCACGACGCGGTTTCTGGTGAACGACGCCTGTTTCTTTGCCAAGAAAACGCTGATCTCTGCCAGCATGTTTCGGTTCGAGGGGCAGTTGACGACGATCAAACCTCACCAAGGCTATCCCTGCTACCGATGCCTCTATCCCGAGCCCCCACCGGCTGGCCTGGTCCCCAATTGCCAAGAAGCCGGTGTCCTTGGCGTGTTGGCCGGTACGATGGGAGTGCTCCAGGCCTCGGAAGCGATCAAAGAAATTCTCGGGATCGGCGAAACAATCGCCGACAAGCTCGTGATCTACGATGCGCTCGACATGAAGTTCAGAAAAGTCGGCAGGCCCAAAGACCCAGCTTGCCCTCTCTGCGGACCTAACCCGAAGATCAAAGATCTGAGTCTAGACTACACCGTCACCTGCACGATTTAACGTGGCCGACCTCATCATCCCCAGACAGATTCTCGACGACATCATCGCCCATGCGAAGGAACTGACTCCTTACGAATGTTGTGGGCTGCTGGCTGGAACCAATGGGGTGGTCAGCCATCTATATCGCACCAAGAACATCGTCGCGATGGAGGGAGCACAAAACCTGTCGTCTTTCGACTCGGCAAAAGCCTCGCATCTCGAACGCCTCTCGCCGGCTGAACGAGCGGAAATTGCGTTTGTCATGGACATGCAGGACTTCTCATCTGCCAAGAAGGACATGCGCAACAATGGGCTCGATCTCCAAGTCGTCTATCACTCGCACCCCCACGATCCCGCGCGTCCGTCTGTGACCGACATCAAAATCGCCACCGATTATGAAGAGATCTGGCCCAAGATCAACTTGCCTATCCCCGCCTACCTCCTCGTCTCCCTCATGAATTCTGAACCAGACGTGAAGACCTATTGGATCAAATCCGGTCACGTCACCCTTGCCGACGTCCTCATCCGCTGATCTAGATTTTTCGGTTCACATCGCCGCCAAAATGTAATAATCTTCTCCCGTAGCTTGAATCAGGAGCATCCCACATGCCCGCTCGGCGACGACTATTCAGCTATAGTCTCATCCTCGCGCTATCCGTAGCCACATTGATCCCACTATCGGTCTGTGCAGAAGATCGCAGTTTTTACAGCCCGGTGATTCACATCGATAAGGAGCAGAATCAGATCCTGATCTCGACGAGTGCCAGTGTGTTCTCTATTGAAGTGCCCGATGCAGCCAAGCCCCACATCGAAAAACTTCCCCTTTCCGGGCTTGTGGATTTCGTCGTCGAGATGCGTGGTGAGGACAAACCCCCACTGATCAAAACTTGGAAGGTCAAATCAGGCGAATCAACCTGTATGTACTTCAATGGGAAGGAGTGCAAATAAGCACCAGGCGAACAGCTCTAACTCCTTGCTTCAACCTGTGTAAATCTGCCAGGACCCTTGCTAGCTGATACCCTATATGCAGAGAACGCGGCAACCTGCTCAGAGACAAGGCGACAGGATACTATTCCCCGCTGCCGGCCATGTCGTCGATGAGGGGGCGGTTGATGTCGGTGCAGCCGACGCAGATTGTATCGAAGAGTGCTTCGGAATCCGCGACGAAGTTTTTCTCGTCAGGAAGCTTTTCATTCACGACTTGGGCGTAACAGGTTTCGCACAGCATCATCAGACCTCGCGAGACCCCGACTGTTTTTCTCCCTGCACTTCCAGCCATTCGTCCTACACCGATCCTTTCTGAAGGGCTACGAAGAAATCTTCGGCTTCGAGATCAATTCCGCATTGTTGGCATTCATATGGGCGATCTGGCTCTGGGACATCCAATGGAGTTCGATCAATGCGCCCACGGCAGACGTGGTAGAACCGGCCTCGCGCATTTTCATCATCCAGCGGATCGCTCTCGTATACCAGTACCATTGATCAACCATGTCCCCTTGTTCGCTCCGAGCGAGTATACCGAGCTCTTCTTCGGACCCGCAACTACCGAAAACGACCTGTGCTGAGGTTGCAAGCGACCACTGTCTCAGGCCCTACACCTGAAATTGAGCCTCATAGAGACCAGCGTAGACTCCTCCTCGGCTCACCAGCTCATCATGCCGGCCATCCTCCACAAGTCGACCGTTATCGAGCACTATAATTCGGTCAACATCGTGAAGTGTGGATAATCGGTGGGCAATAATGAACGTGGTTCGCCCTGTCGTCAGCTCGTTCAACGCTTCGCGGATTTTGACCTCGGTCTCCGTATCAATATTGGATGTGGCCTCGTCAAAAATGACGATGGGGGGATCTTTTAACAACGCCCGCGCAATCGAGACCCGCTGTTTTTGTCCAACCGACAACTTGACACCTCGCTCACCAATCCAGGTGTCATACCCTTCGGGTAACGCCGCGATGAACTCATGCGCCCGTGCGGCGCGCGCCGCCGATTCGAGCCGATTCTGATCGGCATTCAAATCGCCGTACAGCAGATTATCTTTCACCGTCCCGTTGAACAAGAACGGCTCCTGTTGTACAAACCCGATCTGCTGCCGCAGATACGCAATCGGCAGGTCACGGATATCCTTCCCATCGATAACGATCGCCCCGTCTGTCACGTCGTAAAACCGCATCAATAGCTTCAGGAGGGTACTCTTCCCCGCCCCACTCATCCCAACCAGTGCCACACGCTCCCCTGCCGGCACAGCCACTGAAACCCCTCTCAAAACCGGCACGTCAGGTCGATAGTGGAACTGGACCTGGTCGAATCGAACAGCTCCATGAGCCCGATGGACAGGAGCTGCTACACGAGGTCGATCGGCGACGTCCGGAATCGTATCTAGCACCTCAAAGACCCGCTCGCTCGCCGCCAACGCATGCTGCAACATATGATTGACCGAATGAATCTGATTGATGGGGACGTAGAACATCGCCAGGTAGGAGAGGAACAAAACCAGCTCGCCCAGGGTGAGATGCCCCTCCATAACCTCTCCCGCACCGTACCAGAGGATCAAGACGGTCCCAAGGGCAGCCACCAGAATCATTCCCGGCGAATAGATCGACCACAAGACCATCGCCTGGAGATTCTTCTCACTATACGCCTGGCTCAGCCGATCGAAACGTGCTTGTTCGTGCCCCTGACGGCCAAACCCCATGGTCTCCCTGATCCCGGACAAGGCATCTTGAAGATAGCCGTTCAGTTCAGCGGCGCTCTGGCGGGTCTCTCGATAATACCCATGAACCCTCGACGTAAACCAACTGGCAGACAAGGCCAGCAATGGGATCGGCAACAGCGAGAGCACCGCCAGCTTCCAATTGAGCATGAATAAGAGTCCCGTGATTCCAAGAAGAGTCAGCGACGCCGTCAGCATTCCTTCAAGTCCATCAATGAAGATCCGCTCGACATGCTCCGTGTCGTTGGTCACCCGGGACATGATCTCCCCTGTCGAGCGATTCTCAAAATAGGTGATGGATAAATGTTGAAGGGCGGAGAAAATATGCCGACGAAGATCGTGAACCACCGTCTGCTCAAGCTGATTATTCAGCCGGATTCTGAGTGAGGCAAACATGTTCTTGAGCACATGGGCGCCCACGAGCAGACCAATCACCCATGGCAGCAACGACGTCTGCTTCGCCTGAATCACATCGTCGATGATGATCTTGATGACCCAGGGAGGCACCAGCTCCATCGCCGTCGCGCACGCGGCGCAGACGAGCGTCGTGATCGCGAGAGCGCGGTGAGGCCGAAGATACAGCAGAACACGAAGAAGGGACTTCACGAGCGGTTCAACAAGAGAGGCATCAAATTACATTCGTGGGTTCTTTTTGCCAATACTGCGAAAATTCGTCCAGCTGAGTGAGAGTGGACATATCGGTCATGCGATCCAGAAAGACTTTGCCGATCAAGTGATCGAGTTCATGCTGAATACAAACTGCGTACAGTTCGGTCGCCTCGAAATCCAGAGCTTTGCCCTTCCGGTCCAGCCCCTTGACCCGCACCAGTGAGGGTCGGATCACCTTGCCCCGCAATCCATCAACACTCAAACAGCCTTCCCAGTTGTCTACTTGTTCAGGCCCGTAATACACAATCGAGGGGTTGATGAGGACCGTTTCTGGAAATCCCCCCTCACCTTTACAGCCCATCACTACCAGTTGAATCGAACGTGACACTTGTGGCGCCGCCAACCCGATGCCCGGTTCGTCGTACATCACTTCAAACATGTCGTCGATCAACCGCTGAATCTCGGACGATTTAATCTCTCGCGGATCAATCGGCGCAGCAACTTTGCGAAGAATAGGGTTGCCTAATTTGGCAATCTTGAGCATCGCTCCGCTCTTGAGTTTCATATCTTTATATTCGTAGCATAGGAATCTCTCGGCCCGCAACCTCCTCGGCTGGTCGCTAGCCCGCATTATTCATGACGGTTCGTCGCGAAATCGCCAAGCCGCGTCGTGAGACCGGCGCGCGGAGCCCGGAGAGCCTGAGGTGTACTCATGCAGTACGCCGAAGGCCCGATGGGCGAGCCCGCCGGCCGCAGGCTTGTCGGAACAGCGGATCGGCGATTGCAGCAGAAGAGTCATGAATAATGCGGGCTAGGAACTCCGTTTTGACCGGCGCGGTTCGGGAATCTCAAAGACGTCTTTATTGGTGTCCCACCACTCGATCCATTCACTCGACCATGCGGCGCGATCCAGCTTGGTCGAGGCGTCCCAATCATGAAACTCAGTCTCATGGCGAGTCAAAATCCAGAGCGATTGCAAGGCCGACAGCGCCACGAAACGCTCGTCGTCGCTCACCATCGGAATCAAGATGGAGATCACGGCCTTCTGCCGGACATACCGCGCTTCGAACGCCGCAGCTTTTCTGACGGATGGATTGGAGTCCTTCGCCATAACGTCAATCGCTTCGGACGCGTTCGTGGGATCCAGACGAACGGCAACGCGCAGGGCATGTTCCCGCACCCGAGGAATTTCACCGGACTCCTTTGCGGTGGAGATCAGGGCGGGAACCCCGGTGACTCCCTTCATCATCAGCAAGGTCTCGATCGCGTTGTAGCGAACCCGCGGGCTCGGCATAGTCAATGCCTGAACAAGGGCGGGAACGGCCGGCTCTCCCAAATGCACGAATTCTCCCATGGCCCAAAATTCCTGTTTCCCTTCCAGTAGCGGCAGCAAGGCTTCCGCGCGTTTGATCTCTTCAGCGCTGAGCGGGTCCTTATTGGGAGGAATCGAGACATCCGGCACATCTTGATTCTTCGGTGGCGCTTCATAGGGAATTTGGATCGGCCATATCCGCACGGGTTGATCGGACACGGCATAGAGCGTCTGTGCTTGCACAAAACCAGCAAGAATACCCGCAGCAATGCATACATAGTTGACCACGATGCGTAAACTCCTATTTATTCCAGATCATCATCGGTGACACGTTGCAGGAGGGGATCATTGACACGGGTACGTATCCAACACATCGACTGGAGCGAATGGGCGAAAGCGACCCAAGGGTCGCCGGTCTTAGTCCACTCCTGAATTGGCTTCCCTGAGATGCTTTCTCACCCGAACCTTCTCATGATGTTTCCGAAGCAACTGCAGACGAACCACATCCTGGTTCTCTGCGACAATTCGAACCAACCGATCCATATCTTCGGCATGGTCTCGAACCAGTTCGGACAGCTTTTGGATCTGCTCCTCAAGCTTTTCCAGGCGACTAGCCATGTTGCGTGCTGGATCTGAGGATCTCACTGTCAGCTTCGTCACACGCCTGGAATCGACTCGTGGGAGAGCCGCGACAACAACGTCTCGCTTCATGCTCACTCCTTTGTTCATCGTCAACCGATCCCGAGCTGCTCACTCCGGTGTTCTGGTAGCTAGTATTATCCGCATGGAACGGGAAGTCAACGATTCCACTTCCTTTCTATTTCATGGAGGTCCTGCTACAATCCAGCCGATGAAGAATATTTTCACGATGGTGTTGGCTGGCGGTAAAGGCGAGCGCCTGTTCCCGCTGACGGAGCAACGTGCAAAGCCGGCGGTTCCCTTCGGCGGGAAGTATCGCATTATCGATTTTACACTGAGTAATTGCTTGAATTCCGGGCTCCGCAAAATCGCGGTTCTCATTCAATACAAATCACACTCACTCGATCGCCATATCCGAGTCGGCTGGAATATTCTCAACGCGGAACTTGGTGAATATATCGCCTCGATCCCTCCTCAACAGCGCATCAGCGAAGATTGGTACCGTGGCACCGCCGATGCTGTGTATCAGAATATGTTCTTGATCGACGGGGAACACCCGGAGTTCCTACTGATCCTCGCCGGCGATCACGTCTACAAGATGAACTATGCCGAAATGTACCACTGGCTCATCGCCAAGAGCGCAGATGCGGTCGTTGGGGCCATCGACATTCCCGTCCAGGAAGCAACTCGCTTCGGCGTCATCGCAGTCGACAAGGACTACCGGATTACTCGCTTCGATGAAAAGCCGGCGCATCCCATTCCACTCCCCAACGATCCCGCCCATGCCTTCGCGTCGATGGGCATCTACCTGTTCCGCACCAAGGCCATCCGCGAACACCTGATGGCGGACGCTCGGGAAGGCAGCGCGCACGACTTCGGAAAAAACATTATTCCCCGAATGATCGAACAAGGGCGAGTGTATGCCTTCAAATTTCAAGATGCCAACAACAAAGCCGTCAAGTACTGGCGCGATATTGGAACGCTCGACGCATACTGGGAAGCAAACATGGATTTGGTCGACGTCGATCCTCAATTCAATCTGTACGACCCAGGCTGGCCGATCCGAACCTATCAGGGGCAGTTTCCACCGGCCAAGTTCGTCTTCGCGCAAGATTTTCAGGGAGGCCGGATGGGGGTCGCGCTTGATTCGATCGTCTGCGGCGGTTGCATCGTGTCGGGGGGACGGGTCCAAAACTCAATTGTGTCCCCGAACGTCCACGTACAAGACCACGCGGATGTCAGGGAATCCATTCTCATGGAGAACGTGACGATCGGCGCGCAGAGCCGCATCAGACGGGCTATCATCGACAAAGATGTGACGATCCCTCCGCATACGGAAATTGGGTATGATCGAGAGGCCGACGCGCAACGATTTACCGTCACTGAATCAGGCCTCGTGGTCATCTCAAAAGGAATGAAGCTGCATGCCGCCGTCGATCCATCCGGTTGATCTCATTGCGGCGCTCCGCCAACAACATCTCACCCCAGCTATTGTGTTTCTCACCTCACGGCGAGCCTGTGACGAAGCGATGGAGGCGTTCAATCATGCCGATCTCGTACTTCCTCCGGTGCGCCAAGAGGCGATCGGGACGGCGCTCGAACGGGTTATCGAGCAGTATCCGAGCATTACCGAACATCCCCTCATTCCTATCGTACAGCGAATCGGCGTCGCCGCCCATCATGCTGGACATCTGCCTTCGTGGAAAATTGCGATTGAAGAGCTGATGCGACAAGGCCATCTCGATGCAGTCTTCGCCACGACGACCCTGGCGGCGGGTGTCGATTTTCCAGCCCGCACGGTCGTGATCACTCAATCCAGCATCCGCAAATCCCGCGACTTCACCGACCTGACCATCGGCGAAGTCCAACAGGTCGCCGGCCGAGCCGGCCGCCGCGGGAAAGATCATGTCGGATTTGCGGTTGTGACTCCATCTCCATATATCGATCTGGCGGTTCTGACTAAAGGGTTGACTGGGCAACCGGAAGCCATCGATAGCCAGTTTACGATCAGTTACCCAATGGTCTTGAATCTCTTGAAAGCTCATCCCCATGAGCAGATTCAAGGAATCTTGGCCAAGAGTTTCGCGCAATTCCAACTCAACCAGCGCGCGGAACTCCTCGAGCACAAACTCGATGCTCTCCATGTACAAATGGAACCGTTCGGCCCTCGCGTCTGTACGGACTGGATCACCCAATGGCAAACCTTCGACCATGCGCGAAGGCACCGCCACACCCGGCATCAGACGCACCGGTCAGAGTCGCCTGAAATTTCAGCTCGGTTGCCGTTCCTGAGCCCTGGGCGTGTGGTAGGGCTCAGCAGAGGCCGTGGGATTGTGCTCCGGCAATACCGGAGTAAAGGCCAAAAGAATTCCATGCTCACCATTTTAAGACCAGACGGCGCCGTCACGGAATGCCCGGTCACGAGCGTGAAAGAAGTCTACGACCGCACATGCGACTTTGAGGAAACGCCGACCTATCCGTGGTGTTCCACGGACACGTTCGATCGGCTCAGTCATCAGTTAGAAGAACTTCCGCAGCGCTTGCCCGTGCTTCCTATCCTGACCTCAACCAGTCACGAGCCACTGCCCGATGCCATCGTCCAATCGATGGGAGACTTCCCCTGCCCCACGTGCCCTTCGAGGCCAGCCTGCCAGAAAGACTTCGTGACCGCGTCGCGACTTCGTCAGGAACAACAGCGCCATACGAAATCCATACAAGCACTGCGGGCCAGTTTGTGGCATCGCTTCCAAGAACGTGTGAACGTATTGCAGAAATTCGGGTATCTCACGCTGGCGACACAATTGACGATCGAAGGAGAATGGGCACGGCTGATCCGGATCGATCATTCGCTGCTCATTACCGAACTGATCCGCGCGGAAGCCTTTACGGGAGGAGATCCCTCTCTCCTCGCCGGCATCTTGGCCAGTCTGGCCCACGACGACGATCGTCCTGGCGCGTTTCCACGCATCAGTGCCGGGCTGAGTTCCCTGCTCGGGCAGGTTCGCAAGTTGGCGGAGAGTTTATCTCCCTATGAAGATCCGCCCCTCCTCCGCGCCGATGTGGCAGCCTTGGTTGAACGCTGGGTCGCCGACCCCACCCTCACGTGGATTGGCCTCTGTCGACTGACTACGATGGCAGAAGGCGACATCTACCGACTACTGGCCAGAACTTTGGAGTTTCTGTCACAAGTGCAGGCCCTAAAATCGACGCATCCCGGCCTCGCTGGATCCGCTTCGCAGGCGATCACCTTGATCCGACGTGGAGTATTGGAGGAACTGCCGTGAATTTGAAAGCTGACAAGTGCGCAGGTCAGAATGCTGACAGGAATTGCCTTCTGTCAGCCGTGACGCAATGACTACTGAAGAGCTCGAACAACTGCTTGCTCAACAACCGGTCGCGTTATTGCACCGACTGGCGCGCGGACGCGTCCATCGACAGTTTCGTGCCGGCAAGAGGCGACTGATCGAGCTATTGCTTCAGCATTCAAGTCAGAATCGTGCCGGCCTCGAATCTGATCTGCAGACGTTGATCGGAGAACGGCAACCTCGATCAGAATCAGAACCGTCACGTACTCATCGCCCTTCCCCTCTTCCTACTAAGAAAACCTCGCTAAGGGGAACGGACTCGGAACCTTTGGAATCTGCCATTTCCCTCTCAGCTTGGCTGGAAGGAATCGGCGTGCCTGCTCCCCAGCCGTTTATACCGGACCCTTGGCAAACCGAAGCCTTGTCCGCCGTGAGTGAGACCGACGTGGTAATCAGTGTCCCAACTGGAAGTGGCAAGACCTACGTGGCCGTGGAAGCAGCCCGTCGAGCCATGGAAGATAATCGCACCGTGATCTACACATCGCCGCTCAAGGCATTATCCAACACCAAGTACACTGAGTTTTCGAAGACCTTTGGACCGGACAAAGTGGGTATTCTGACCGGCGATCGACAGGAAAACGGGCAAGCCCCATTGCTCATTATGACCACGGAGATTCTCCGAAACCTACTCTATGATGCGGCCAGCGGGGAAATCGATATCCGATTAGACACATTAGGGCTTGTGATTCTCGATGAGTCTCAATACATTGCTGATCCCGAACGGGGTGTCGTGTGGGAAGAGACCATCATCTTTTGTCCTTCGCAAGCCAAACTGCTGTTGCTCTCCGCCTCGATCGGCAATCCACAGGACATCGCCGATTGGCTGACCTCAATCCGATCCACTGCCTGCCGGCTCGTACGCCACAGCAAGCGCACTGTGCCCCTCAGAGCCGGCTATCTTCATCCCAACGGAAAACTGACGCCACTGTTCAGAACGCTGGGAATTCCCCACGGACACCCCCATCAACTCCATCCAGAAGCCAAGCGCCTGTTCCTTGAGTACGAAGACGAAACCCTCCCATCCGGACGGCAGAGACGATAGCTTGTTTCTGATCTCACGCAGCTAAAATGACGCAGTCAGCGCGACGGTTGCGCCGTGACGGAGGGTTTGAAATTCAGTGAGAGGAGCCGTCGCTGAACCGGTGCCAAGACCGTGCACTTCCCATCGCCCATAGTAGCTCCGGCTCCACATGACTCGATACCCTCCTACGAGAGCGAGATGACGGGTCAGCATGATTTCTATGGTCGGCTCGACGGTCGCACTGAATCCGACACCCCACATCGAGAAGCTCGGATCCTGTTCTAAATCACTCCGTTGAAAATGGATATCCTCGTTGTAGACGATACTGGCTGGCGAGAAGAGCATCTTCACATGTGCACTCACCCTGCGCACGATTCGATATTCGAGCTGTCCGCCGATCTGGAGCGGCGTTACCCAATGAGTCGTGTTCTTGATCGCTGGGAGGGTTGATGGATCGCACGTGAGAACAGAAGAATCGCAGACGAAACCCTTGGCCTCGTACGTTGTCCGCCAGTATTGGAACCCGGCCAGTACATCCAGATGGCCGTGCTCATTTGGAAGCTCGGCTGCACGATATCCGACGTTTCCATTGAAATACCATGTTCCTTTACCGGTGATGCCGCTACTGGTGCGAGAGAACAATCGCTGTCCGGCCAAATAATCATCATCGATCAATGACCCACGATCGAAATCAACGGACAGGCCAAATTCTCCCTCCAAGAATAATCGACGATTGAGATGCACTTTCGCGCCGAGCCCAACCAGATGGGTATCGTTGTCCTTATACTTCAACTTGGATGTGGGATCCCCCAAAACCGGATTGAGCCCAGATGCATCATGGCTCCATTGAGTTTCGCCGGCAGTGAACAGCCATGACCTGAGAGACAGTTCCACTCGCGGCTGTACTTGAGCATTAGAATCTTGTCCCCAGCTCGGAGCGCCCAAAGTGAGTAAAATCAGCAATGCCCCTGCTGAGCACACCCAAGGTTGTGCTCGACGTATTCCAATCATCGCCGTACCCCACCCCGCTGGATCACCACCGTATCGAAGCATCGTTCCGCCGTGTCCGGCATCGCTCGTCGGCAAGCAGCTCGAATATCGTCTTCTTGAAGACTCTTCTGGATAAATGCCGAGAACCAGACAAGCCATGTCCCAATCACTGCAAGCAGTACCAGAGTCACTCCAAGATAGGTCCAGACACTCGTCGCGGAGGTCTTTACGGTTGTGATGGATGCAGGAGGTACCTCCTCATGTGTCACGATCCGAACAGCCGGCATGCTCGATCTCCCACCTTGTTGTGTGTTGAAACAACGTTGTTGCCGCAACCATATGAATCTTACGGGAGACGATACCGTATGGGTAGGGTTTTTTACTCTCTCACCAGCAAGGTGTACTGCGGAGACGTACCAGATCATTCAGGGCCGAGTGTTGTGACACAACCACGAGTGGCTACCTTCAGCGGTCGGGGATCGAAGCCCGATTCAATTCTAGGCGCAACACTCGCCTCAGGGGGCTTGATTCTAGGTACAAACGCCCTGATCGAAAGACCCACACAGGATCCAGAAGGACAAAAAGCTATATGCACAGCTCTGTACACGACGCTTCCATGATTCACGATTCACCGACTCGAACAGCCTTCCATGTTCCATACCGATATGGAATTGCATAGAACAAATGCCAGAGATTGGTAGGGGAATAGGTGGATATTATGAATAGCAACTTGGCGAATCTCCAACGGTAGCTGCTCGACATGGTCTGCCTGGCCGGTAGCAGAGCCTATTGCCCATAGCGAGTCAACATCCATTGGCTGTGCGGCTTTGTGAGGGCAGATTCTTACCAGAAGAATCACGTGTTGAGATTAAGCCCTGTTCATCTGGTGATTGCTATTTGAACAATTCGGTGGATTCCCGAACCAGCCCATCCTGGAAGATGTGGCTTTCTGTGAACGTTTAATCAAAGTGACCAACCCGCTCCTGCTCTATCCGCCGGTTGTCACCAACGCCAGAAAGTTCATCAAGATGGGCATCTGGCGCAGCTTCATTCGTGTGCTGTTGATTATCCTTCATGTCGAATACCGCCTGCCGGTCCTCCCTCGAACATTTTTTCAAGACGTGCGGTAAGGCTCAGGCTTAGCTGGTAGGTGAGCAGAGGTCTGTTGGACGGGCGGAGGAGGCGGTTTGGCGAGAGGGACGGCACGAACGTGGTCCGCGATTGCGGACCACGTTCGAACCTGGAATCCTACTGCAGTTATGGCACAGTCGGTAGTGGCACCATGCCACAGGGGCTATTCAGGGCATGTTGCTCAGGGGTTCCCCCTCCGGCGAGCGTTTGCTCAAACGTTACAATGGTACCACTTGAGATTCCGCCCGCACCCACCGCTGGGAGGTCAACGAGGATCGTTGATCCATCTGGGTTATGGCCATTCGGCAGGCAGAGCTGCGGATGATCGAACGGCGCTGCATCTTTGGCCACACGTCTATCAGTCAGGGCTTCCAGGAAGGCAATGACGTTGTCGATCTCCTCCGGGCGGATTACTCCGGGTGTGATCTCGGCGTCGAAGTCCACCTGGCCGATGCGGCAGTTATCATTGTTTGTTCTACAACTGTCTGGATTGAAGGCCATGTTGAAGTGGCCGCCGAAGACAGTGTAGAAATCGATCACTTCTCGGATGGATTTCTTCGAGCCATTATGGAAATAGGGTCCGGTGAATTTCAGATTCCGCAAGCTTGAGGTCTTGAACGCCCCGCGGATCGCGATATGTTCGTTCGTATTGAGCGGACGACAGCCCTGCCCATTCACGACTCCACGCGCCTGGCCCCGTCCACCTGGGGCACAAGCCACCGTGATGGCAAAGTCCACGGGAGCGAGATTGGTTGAAGAGGCGGGAAGTTTCAAATTCCCACTCAAAAGCAGATTATTAACTGGCGCCACGGCTGGATTTCCTCGCAGGATCTCTTGCGCCAGCATGCCGAAGGAGAAAGGCACGTTGTTAATTCGATTAAAGATGGCGAGGTCGTCCGCCGTCGGACGGACGCCGATGTTGTAGAAGCCCGTATCGTAAGCGGCTCTTGATCCGTCTCCCATCACCATCCGTTCCGCAAGGGCGACAGGGGGCACCGGGACTCCTCCCGGGGCCGCTTCAAGCACCGGATCGCCGAACCCGGTCAGGTGGCTGACACTGGCGCTGGTCGTTTCGCTGCCGAAATGGCAGGCTGAGCAACTGGCCCGACCAGACAGGAAGACGGCCAGTCCTGCTTCAACCGGGTTTGACGACGCGGCGTTCGGCGGGTTTCCATTGAGGTTCGCCAAGAGCGTGTCGACCGGTGTATCATCAGGAACCAGCGTGGCTTCATACGCCTGGACGGCAAGCCCGAAGAACAGGGCAAAGTTCTGTTTCATGCGAGTCTTAGCTCCGGTCCCGTCGGGATTCACGGTCCCATCATTCCAGAACTTGTCCTGAAAGACATCTTTAATGAGGTCGATATAGGAAACGTTCAGGCCGACCCCAGACGTGAGATTCAACCCCGCCCCACTCTGACCCAATACACTGTCATTTAGACTGACCGCCTGGCGGTCAAGCGGGATAAACGCCGCTGTCAGCGGGATCGTTGGTGGACTCGGCAGAGGCCGGAGGACCTTATCGGCGATGTGCTGAAACCCACGACCCGTCAGCGACATTTCAAAGTCGCTCAAAGGAGGTCCGACGGCTTGTGAAGCGAGGGAGCTGAAGGGAATCATGAGCTGGATCGGACCGGTCGTCGTGTTGACCGTGGCCCCAGGAGTCAGCATCCCGAAAGGATTGACACCGTTAAAAAAGAGGTTGGCGCGTCCATCCCAAAAGTTCCGCAGATTGAACACCGCACCGATAGTGGTTGGTGAATTTCTCGGCTCAACACGACGGACTGTCTGAGAACCATTTAAGTTGAAACCGTTCTCGTCCTGTCCACCGGTAGTGTTGCCAAGTTCCACTCGACCACCGTTGGGGTCGAGCCCTCCAAAGGTCCCCATGTGGACACCTTGAGAGCTGACGACGTCGTTGTTTCCCCATAGGCGGTTCGGATCTGCAACTGGGCTAACGGCCAGTGGGAAGTGACCCGAGGTCAAGGTGGTGTTGGGAGCATAGCCAGCTGTAAAGCCTATATCTTTGTGAGGGTTGGGTGGCGACGGGGCATTTGGATTGATAGCGTTCTTGATTTCGATCTGTGTGCCGGTCACGCGGTTCAAGCCGGGACTCACCTGATTCTTGGTCCGGTTGTCCGCTCCGGCGTGGAAGTGGCAGGAGGCGCAGGCCTGCACTCCATCGCTGCCGAGCTGCATGTCCCAGAACAGGGCCTTGCCCAGCGCCACCAGCTTCTGTTTCTGGCCGGTTTTGGTGATGGGGAAGCCTGGATATTGGCCTCCGCATGCCCCAGTCACTAACCCTGGGCCTGTGCAGTCCAATAACCCGAGTTGGTTGACATCCGGTACTGTGATCGCACTCAACGGTGGGGGAACATGGACTGGTTCGACCGGTGCAGGGGCTTGCGCCTCAGCGATGCTGGCCATCATGAACAGGGCTGTGACGCTGGTGAGGAGCACCCGCCAACTGTTCTTGGCCGTGAGAGATACGGCTGGAGCCATCATGACCTCCTGTGGTTAATAACTGATGATTGAAGAATCCAGCTTGGTAATGTTCTGTCTGACAATACCAGCAATGGCCGTGGCTTATACCAGTAGCGATGACATCTTTGTCCACCCCCCATAAGGGGGTCCACATCTGACACTAGGGGTTCTGGGGTGTGGGCACAGGTGACGGAGCCGTGAAATGCCTTGATGGGACGTTATATTGTAAGTCGGTCATTGGTGGTCAGCTTCGCCGGAAACACGTACACGTTCCGTAAGGCTTCCTTCGGCGAGACCGGCTTTGACCATCCTAATAGTTATGAGTGCGTAAGTAGATGATTCCACCGTGCCGACCCGGCGCAGTTTTTACGACGGCATCGTGAATCTAGTTCGGTCGGAGCTGCATGCATGGGCTGATTTGCAGGGATGTGTCCGTCCCCCTCCAGCACTCTTGTGCCGGGGAGGGACGGCTACCATGTTCTTTATGTAGAAGAACCTGAGCCTGAATTGTCCGGCTCGATTGTCCAGCCAAACATCATGGCGTGGTCTTCGTGGGCCAAGTTGTGGCAGTGCGCCACGTACTTACCGGTAAAGGTTCGGAAGTTCCGGTAGAAGGTCACTTCCTCACCCCCTTCGAGTGAAACGACGTCTTCCCGTGAAAGACGATCCACCCCTTGGGCGGGCTGCCCGTCCCGGGAGAGAATTTGGTGCTCCTCCATGTGCATATGGATCGGATGGGTCCAGCCTCCGCCAGCATTCACCAGGGTCCAGATCTCAGGTTGTCCGATCTTCGGATTGGCTTCACTCCGCTCATGATTGAATGGGCGGCCATTGATTGTCCACAATTGCTCTCCACCCACGTCCTCTTTGTTGAACACAAATCGTCTTCTGGGTAACGTGTCGAAGTCCGGCAACGGCGGCAGTGCACGCAACTGCTGGTTCAGGGCCGGCATAACACTGCTATCCGTCGTCGTGCTGCCAATGACGAACTTGAGGACCGGCACACAATAATTTGGGTCGAACTCCCGGCCCGGTGGTTCCGTGCGTTTGCGACCATCGAGCATCTGCAGAATATTAGCGAGGTAGATCTCAGTCTCAGTGGTCTGCGTAAAATCGATGATCACCTCGCGGCGTTTGGCCGGCCAGATCGTAATTGAATCGCGATCAACGGGAAATTCCATGAGCCCGCCATCGGTCGCAATCAGCCGGAAGCTTAAGACCTGCGTACCGAGCGTGTTGCGGCCTCGGTTGTCGACAAAATTATATTGCCCTTGCTGTCCGGGGGCCGCCGCCACATTGCCTGTCATCAGCTTGAGCTCATATTGCCGTGCGATCGAGGCATCCAGGAATCGAAACCGATACTTCCTCCGCTCCACATGCATCACGGGACAGGCCACCCCGTTGACCGTAAAGATGTCGCCGACAAACCCATGGTCGGGGAAATGTTTGAAGTACGTCTTCCCCCACCACTCTGGATGCGTTTGGCCGCATCCGTTGTGGAAATCCTGGTGAGGTGTCACACCGTCGTCGAGCCGGCAATCAAAAAATACCAATGGGACATCGTACTTGACATTGAAGGTGTCACCATCAGGAGTTCTTACGCCAGGAAGGTGCAGAGCCTTGCCTGTCGGGCCATTAGAGGTTTCATTACCGGGATCCAAGATCGGATCATAGATCGGATAGAGGCCGACCATCCCCTTGTACACATTGGCGCCGGTATGGTCCATCCGGTGATCATGGAACCAGAAGAACGACTGTTTTTCCCGATCGTCGCCGTCGGCTGGCCAGTTGAGATAGAGATTGTTGACCCACTGTCCCGGTCCATAGGGACAGGGTTTGTGGAATGGGTTGCCGTCGCTCTCCGGTGCTGTGTGGGCATTGTGCAGATGGGTGAGAAACGCTCGGTCCGGCGCGCCGAATCCCTGCGGCACTGTCAGCGGGTCCTGCGGGTCCGGCTGCGGTATTTTGTTCTCAAACTGCACCAGGCAGGGGCGGCCATACTCGGCATTGATCATCGGGCCGGGGAACGTTCCGTTGAATCCCCAGATGGTGCTCTTGGGTAAGTCGAGGCTACTCGGCTCAGACTGGTTCACAAGTGGGGGGATCACGACGTTTCCCGCGGCGTTGATGGGCACGGCTTTAAGCTTGGTGAATTCATGCTCAGCCTCCCGTATCTCGATCTTGTAATGCAGCGGGTTTGGGTTCCACGCGGGGTATTTGGTCACCAAAGTAGGGCTGTTCACTCCAATCTGATGAACTATTCCATCTGAATCCTGCACGTCGCCTGTGTTCGCGCCTCCAACTGGTGAAGTGGGGCGTAACGCGGTGGGAATCGGAAGCTCCTGCGTGAATGCATCGAAGTCACCGACGGCCCGGCTCACCGAGTACGTCTTCCGTTTCCCTTTTGTCGTCACTGCGATTCTCCCCCCGATCAAGGGGCTCGTCGGGTGAACCTCGATCGCATCCCCGCACGAGGTGCGAATCAAGCTGTCATGGCACGACTCGGCGGAAACTTCACGGGCCGCTCCTGGACCAATTATCGCTGCTCCTCCAGCCATAAGGCCTAATTTGATCAAATCTCTACGGGACAGTTTTCTTGATTCCTGCTCGCTCATCTCTGGACTCCTTTTCTTGACTGTGCAATGCGTACGTGCATGTTGTGCACCTTTGCTGACTCATCCACTCCCGGCCGAACCTCTTGGTCAGGCGATACACCTCCCTCTTGCCGGCACTGTGGCGACCCACGCCACATGAATCCTATTTAAATTGCGAAACAGATGGATGGCATCCGCGAAATCGCCGGGGATCTATTTACCTCGTTACCTCGACGAGGCCATAGCCTGCTGATCGGGCGTGGCCCGAACCCTTGGGGTTGGAAATCCTGCAGGCTGACTGTGGCGCCAACAGGCGGGGGGGAACGGACTGCCTGCCGGATATTCGAGCGGAAGCGACATGAACTTAGTGCCTCTTAGGCTGAGGACCGAGTGAGAGGCAGAGCCAGGAAATCATAGTAGGCTGAGCCTTATACGTAAATTTACAGCGCAGCTCAACCCCCTCTAAAGTATGGTCCGCATATTAATTATAGGTTCATCGCGCAATCGTGTGGGTGAATAATGGGGCATTGCATGGCTGAACCCTATGCCAATAGAAACGTTCTGCTGTTTGCAATTGCCTGCGAAACTGGCATGTTCTGCGGATGGCTACTTCACGCACGGGCGTGTCAAGTTTTCTGTGTAACTGATTGTGGGGCGGTTTCAAGTTCCAAGTGCAACGGGTGAATGAGAGCGGAGATCCGCATAGACTTCCAGGGGCGTCGCAAAGCCGAGACATTTCCGTGGGCGCGTATTGAGCCTATGCGCGATCGCGTTCAACTCACGTTGCGTGTACCCCGACAAGTCCGTGCCCTTCGGCAAGTACTGGCGCAGCAACCCGTTGGTGTTCTCGTTGCTACCGCGCTGCCACGGGCTATGCGGATCGGCAAAGAAGATCTGGATGGCGAGCCGCTCGGCCAGGCGCCCATGCTCAGCCATCTCTTGCCCCCGATCGTACGTCAGAGTTTTGCGCAGTTCGGCGGGCACGTGCCGGAGTTTCTTCGTAAAGCCCTGGCGGGCACTCGTCGCATCCATTCCCTCCATCCGAGCCAGGATGACCAGGCGCGTCGTCCGCTCCACCAGCGTGCCAACAGCCGAGCCATTACGGGCCCCCTTGAGGAGGTCGCCTTCCCAGTGACCCGGCACGGTGCGAGTGCCCACGGCGGCGGGGCGCTCGGCAATGGACGTCATGTTGGGGATTTGGCCCCGTCGGTCGATCCCGCGCGCCCGAGGTCGACGCGCCTTGCGCGCCTGACGCAGCGCCGCCAAGAGCTCACTCCGCAGGGTGCTGTCAGCGGGGCAAGACATACAAGCCCGCATAGATGGTCTCGGTCGACAGCCGTTTCCCCATGTCGTCAGGATACGCCCGCCGTCATGCTTGCGGTGATTGAGTCGCTCTATACCCCCCCCGCCCAGGTTCAGAGGGAACAAAATGGTATGGTGGAAAGGAGCCTCGAGATCCCATTCACAAAGACGGTCAACGCCCCCACACTGCCGCCGGCGTGGCCCGATGCCTTGACAGGGCGGGAACGTGAGATTATCCGATTGGTAGGACAAGGCCTTTCTAACAAAGACATCGCCTACAAGTTGTCGATCAGTGACAGTACGGTCCGTCATCATATGACGAACATTTTCGACAAGGTCGGTGTGCCCAATCGGCAGAAGCTCCTGATCCACACCCATCAGTTCCACGCCACGCCGGTCTAACAGGATGTTGAAAAAGTCTGCCAGCGGCCTTTCCTACCTTCTCCGGAGCGGCTTCGCGCAGGCAGATCGCGGCGCTCGTCCTTCGTGAAGGGTATCTCGCCATCCAGGGAAATGGTTTCAAGTTGCAAGATTGAATTAAACATTGGGTATTCAACATTCCTCTCTCCCCAAACACGCTTCACGAGATCCGACGCCCAGGCGATTTCGTCCCTCGACTAGGTTCCAGACCCTGAGCAAGTCGAAGGGTCATGAACCGTCATGACTCATGTGGACAGAAGAAATGCCCCGTACACACGAAAGATGTGGAAGTCAGATGTGAGACCTTGGTAAGATGCGCGCGGCGTTGATTGGTTTCGCGAGCATGAGAATAATCCAGCGCTGAACGATCGAAGCCCTTCCGTGCCGAGGTAGCTCAGTTGGTAGAGCACAGCCCTGAAAAGGCTGGTGTCGACAGTTCAATTCTGTCCCTCGGCACCACATTCCGCATACTTAGAGATTCCGACTCACTGGCAAGTGGCACCCAAGTGGCAGTAACTGGCACCTGAACATCGTTTTCCCCGCTTAGAACCACCTTCGTAAACGCTTCCAGCCGTGTCACTGCATCCCGCAATCGCGCGTTCTAATTGTGAATGTAATACTTCGCCGAACCAGGCAGCGGCTCTCCCTTTAACGTCTGGATCACTGCGTAATCGACGCCACATTGTGTGAGCCAGGTCGTAAAGGTATGGCGAAGATCGTGGAAGTGCAGATCGTGAACCCCTGCCCGCTCGCAGGTTCGCATCCAGGTATGCTTGAAGGAATTTCCATCTTTCCATTGATGGAAGAAGCGCCCACCGATTCTTGGAGTTTTTCCCAACAGAAGTCACGTGAGAACAATACCTTTCAATACCTTTCAATGTGTGTAGATAGCAAGTTAAGTTGTCCGGTGTATGGAGCACAGGATCTGTCCGGTTT
>ERZ1292633.1034-Hain-H41-02um-R1-1034-length-30534-cov-6_pt1 | contig 30534 bp, 17 predicted proteins | sample MGYA00564406_ERZ1292633 | MGnify/ENA primary metagenome ERZ1292633 (study PRJEB36523, sample SAMEA6512639) | groundwater metagenome | collected 2019-01-08 | study: AquaDiva: Metagenomics assemblies of 32 groundwater samples
AGGCAGACATGAGGCACGTCAGCCACTATTTGGACGCCGCGACCGATGAGGCGGGTTCGCGAATTCGCGGTTTCATTTTCCAGACGAGCCTCACTGACCACGGCTCCGCCGCCATGCGCTTCAGATACGCATCGGGGCGTCTCGTGGCACCGACCGATCACAACGCGTTGACGGCATCCGCATCTCCGGATCGGTTACATCCGTCACGAACGACCTCGCTTGGGTCGACAACGTCGCCCGCGAAACCGGCCACACGTTTAAGGAAGTAGGCCCGCGGGGCAACAATATGAGTCATCGACGTTGACCACACCGACAAGACCGTTCGTCCGGGCTTCAAGCTGCGCGAGAAACTACGACGCGACTTACTTTGCATTTCGACAGACCAAGTAGTCTTCACGGAATTGCAGCGACTCGTCGGTCGCTGCATTCATGCCTCAGCTATTCTCCGATGGCAGGTTGACTTGCGATCATGGGTTCCCGCTGGCGGGTGTGCTCCCTTCGGGAGAATATCTCGTTTGCGCGACCGTGAACAGCACTCATCTAGGGCGCTACATCTGGAGCTGACTGATGTTGTGATTGTCAGATCCCCCCACAGCAGCAGTATTCCCCCCTCAAAACAGTAGAATTCCTAACCGGAAGCAATATTCGTTTTTCGCGCCAAGTCAACTTATTCGTTGTCTTCACGGAGAAAAGAACCGTACTCAGCGTGTGGTCTCGCTCCTTCCTGCGTTACACCCACCAGGGCCAGAATGATCGCGATCGACCTAGTGGCGTTATCTGCAAGTGTTTCCGCCGCACTTGCCGCACACGTCATTAGTCGATTTGTCCTTGCAACCTACGCGGTTCACCCGAACGTATTCATCCCGAAGCAGAGTTCCCGCGGGCCTTTGGCTTGGATCTTTGGCCACACAGTTGAAGCTTTCATGGGTGGCGAATCATACGGGGTGGCCCCTCAACGTTGGATGCTGGACGCCCATCGGGCCAATAAAAAGGTGGTGCAATTGCGAATGCTTACCAAAGTTCTCTTCATGCCCCTATCTCCTCGTGACATCGAATACATGCTGGCCGATGCTGGAGCACCGAATTACAGGAAGCCTTCTCACTACGATGCTATGAAGTTGATTCTTGGACAACATGGATTGGTGGCCATGACCAACGCGACAGATCACAAGATCCAACGGCGCCTTGTCACTCGATGCTTTTCTCCCGCGGCTTTGAAAACTATTGCTCATTCGACATCGGTCGCAATTGACCGAGCCATGCGTGGAATTTCGAAACGTACAGGAACAATTGTTGCTGTTGAGGAAGTGTTTGATAAAATGACGTTGGAAGTCATCAGCTCCGCAACTTTCGGAAGTGAAGGTGCCAATGGTTCCGGACGACAATTGGAGTCCATTTTTCAACAAATGAGTGAAAGTCTTGCGAAATCCTTGTTCTTGTTCCTGCCTGGAGGGCATTTCGTTCGAACCTCGGCGGTGCGGTCCGTCATGACTTGCCGTGACAGTATTCGAACGAAAGCTTCCGAGTTTGTGGCAGCGAGTCGGCTCGAACCGGATTCCAACGCAGATCTTTCGCTCGTGGATGCCATGTGTCAGGTGCCTGAGCTGAGCGACGACATGATTTCGGACCATTGCCTCACCTTCCTCTTTGCGGGCTACGACACGACTGCGACCACAATCAGCTGGGCTTCTTATTTGCTGGCCAAAAATTTCCGGGTCCAACAGACTCTTCTTGAAGAACTCACCTCGGCGTTTTCACTCAACGTGTTCCCGGAGCTGGAAACAGTTCAAAATCTTCAATTTTTGAACAATACATTGAAAGAAGTATTGCGTCTTCATTGTCCTATCGGAAGTTTGGTTCGCGAGGCTATCGAAGACGACTTGCTTCCTGATAGCGGCGTCGTCATTCCTGCAGGATCGGCGATCGAATTTTCATTGTGCGCATTGCACCGCGATCCTGAGCTCTGGGGTGCCGACGCAGACCAATTTCGCCCCAGCCGGTGGGATTCCCCCTCGTTGGAGGGCACGGTCGGACGTGGCGGCTATTTTCCATTTTTTCTCGGTAAACGCAACTGCATTGGCAAAGACCTTGCGTGGAACGAAATGTTGGTCGCGCTCGCAACTTTGGTACGACGTTTCGAGCTGTGCGTGCCGTCCGGAGAAGCAGAACCCCGGATGAAGCAAAAAATTTCGATTCGATCTGATGTTCCAATTCGCATTTCATTCGTGGAACGCAAGCAATGAGTAAGTGGCTCCCCCATCGCTAGCTTTTCCCCCATCGCTAGCTTTTCCCGGTCCTAGGTCTTCGGAGTTCTCTCCTGCCTGTCTGCTTACTCCCCTTCAAGATTTTTACTTTCACACTGGCGTCAGAGGAGTCCGAAATGCAGCGGAGCCACGCGGCCGCAGCTGTTGTGGTCAAAATCGCCGACAAGTGTGAACTTCAAACGGAAGAGGTGGTTTCCATGAATCCCTTGACAACCCTGACGAATGGAACCAAGGCCACTTTTCTCGTGACGCTAACGTTCTCATCTTTTGCGTCAGTTGCCGTTTTCATTTGGAGCTTGAATGATCCGGGTTTCTTCCGAAACGCAACGTTGTCGATTGGCCAAGTCGCATGTTTCGTATTCGTGTTCTCCGCTGGATTTGCAGCGCTTGGTGCAATCGCCTTGTCCCTGTATCAAATGTACACCTGCAACATCGACTTTCACGCCGCGATGAGTCGCTACTTGCCCGATGACAGCCGACAACAGCTCTTTGCAGCGGCAGAGTTATCGATTTATTTGACCCTTTTCTTTGTGTGTGACCGGACAGACTTTGTTTCTCGACAGAAAAAGCATTACGATCGCGACTTTTTCTGGTTCATCTGGGCGCTGTTGTGTCTGGCTGGGTTGGCAACACTGCAAAAAGCAAAGCCACCAAAGCCTGGGGACCTCATCAAAGGAGATGACGGAAAGGACGATGCGCCAGAGAAACACGACGCCGACGACTTTCACGTCAAACACCTTCAACGAGATCAAACTGAGGAGTGGAAAGGTTGGATGCAAGTCATGTTTTTGTGGTATCACTACTTCGAAGCGAAGGAATTGTACAACGCAATCCGATTGTACATCGCCGCGTACGTTTGGATGACCGGGTTCGGCAATTTTTCCTACTACTACATGAAGAAGGACTTTTCATTAGAACGTTTCTTGGCGATGCAGTGGAGGCTAAATTTTCTGGTTTTTTGGATTTGTGCCATGCTTCAAAACGAGTACATGCTTTACTACATTTGCATGTTGCACACGACATTCACGGTCATCATCTACGCTGGTCTCGGAATCAAACACGAGTGGAATCATTCTTCTGTCGGAATTTGCGGAAAATTTGCGGCTGTGACAATCTTTGCACTGGTGGTGTGGGACGTGCCAGGGGTGTTCGACGTTGTTTGGAAGCCTCTGACCTTCCTCGTTGGGTACCACGACCCCGAAAAGACGACGCGTCCGGTACTTCAAGAATGGCAATTTCGGTCACATTTGGATCATCTCGTGTGGATATTTGGAATGTTTTGTGCCTACAACCATCCTCGAGTGGACAGTTGGCTTGTAAAACTAGATGCGCTCCCACGGCTTCAATCGTGGGGAATCAAACTTCTGGTGAGCATGCTGACCATCGTGGGATTGTACCTCTACGTGGATAAGGTGTTTTCCCTTGACAAGTTCGCCTACAACGCGTTGCATCCGTACACATCTTTCATTCCGATTGCGGGATATTGCATCCTACGAAACATATTCAAGCGTGTACGCATGTACCATCTTCACCTTTTCGAGTTTCTGGGAAAAGTGACACTGGAAACCTACATCGCACAATTCCACATTTGGATGAGTACCACGGGAATCAATGGTAGCCCGAAGAAACTGCTGCGCTTTTTACCCGACAACTGGCCGATGGTCAATTTTCTTTTGATGTCTGGCATTTGCTTGTACGTCTCTTTCCGGCTTTTCCATGTTACTAACACACTCAAACAAACGGTGCTGCCCAGCAAATCGTCAAGGGCTGTTTTGTACCGTAACTTGTTGTGGAGTGCCGTTGGTGGCTTGGCTGTTTACACCTGGGCATCCATGCTCAAGACCCTTGCCAGCAGCTACATGAATTGACGTGCTTGCCTGCTGGTGGTCAACTTCACGGTAGAACACAACACGACATGTCAAGCCCAAGACAACGTTGAATGTTGCTACCCTGCTCACATCAAGCGCTCGACAACCCGTTGATCAATGTCTGCCGAATTGTCTCCTTCGACATTGAAAGAAGGGGTCTACAACGTGCGACTCGACTCCAACCATCGAGCCATCTTGGAGCCCGGCGAGGTGATATTTACCGATGGATCAAAATATGTTGGCGGAATCCAGTCCGGTCTCCGTGAAGGGAGGGGTACACTCAGATTCAGCAACGGTGATGTGTACGAAGGCGAGTGGCACCAGGATCGTCGCGATGGCGAAGGAACTTGGACTTCCGCTTCAGAGGCTTGCTCGTATCGTGGAGTGTGGAGAAACGACTTGATGCACGGTCGTGGGACAGAGCGGTTTCACGACGGCACCGTCTATGAAGGACAGTATTCCCACGGTTCCATGCAAGGAACTGGAACTTTAACATTTCCAAACGGCGATAGATACGAGGGCCAATTTGACAAGGATGAAATGAATGGTATCGGAACGCTAACCTACGCAAACGGCGATTCGTGCCAAGGCAAGTTTTTCAACGGAAAACGGCACGGGATTTGTCTGCTGGCCTTCGCGACACAGCCTGGAAAATTATGGAGCGTTGAGTTCGCCGCGGATGTTCCAACGTCTGCACCAAGTGCAGTAGTGGTTCCTTCGACCTGATTTAGAGTCAGTAGTGTATACTGCAACGAGCAGGGTTCGCTCTCGCGTGATATGAAGATCAAATAATGCACCACTGTTTGAATGATGCAAGTTCCTTTAGCTTTCCCCACAATCATGTCTCTCGCCTTTGATGAGTATGGTCGTCCTTTCATTCTCGTGCGAGAACAAGAACAAAAGGAGCGACTTAAGGGCCTCGAAGCGCAAAAAGCGAACATCCTAGCGGCACAACGCGTTGCCAACGTCTTGAAAACCTCGCTCGGACCACGGGGCCTTGACAAGATTCTCGTGTCTCCTGATGGCGAAGTGACGGTGACCAATGATGGTGCCACCATTTTGGACAAGATGGACATCGATCACGCTATCGCTGAGCTCATGGTGGCGTTGAGCAAGTCGCAGGATTCCGAAATCGGCGATGGAACGACGGGCGTTGTGGTTTTCGCTGGTGCTCTGCTAGAACAAGCTTCTCAAATGCTGGACAAAGGCATTCACAGTGCGCGAATTTCTGAAGGCTTCGAAAAGGCTTGCGAAATCGGTTGCCGACGGTTGGAGGAACTAGCGGATACCATCAACTTCACCCGGACTGACTACGCTCCACTTTTACAAACGGCACGTTCGACCCTCAACTCCAAGGTTGTGAACAGAGATCGCGACCACCTAGCCGACATCTGCGTTCAAGCTGTGTTAAGCGTCGCCGATTTGGACCGTCGCGACGTCAACCTAGATCTCGTGAAAGTTGAAGGTAAGGTTGGCGGACGTTTGCATGAAAAGTGCCTCGTGAAGGGCATCGTTATCGACAAGGATTTCTCTCATCCGCAAATGCCCAAAGAACTTTCGAATCCAAAGATTGCCATTCTCACTTGCCCTTTTGAACCACCGAAGCCGAAGACGAAGCACACTGTTCACGTGTCAAACGCTGAGGACTTGAAGCACCTGCACGAACAAGAACAAGCATACTTCCGTCGCGAAGTTCAACTTTGCGTGGACGCTGGCGCCACGCTCGTCATTTGCCAATGGGGCTTCGACGATGAGGCCAACTATCTCCTGTTCCGCAACCAGCTGCCCGCTGTTCGCTGGGTGGGCGGCGTGGAGCTCGAACTGATTGCCATCGCGACTGGGGGCCGAATCGTGCCGCGATTCGAAGAGCTCACGAACGCCAAACTGGGAACATGCGAACGCGTTCGCGAGGTGGCGATGGGCACGACCAAGGATCGTATGCTGTTCATCGAGGGCTGCCCAAATTCACGCGCCGTCACCGTTTTCATCCGAGGTGGAAACCATATGCTCATTGAGGAGGCGAAGCGCTCGCTGCACGATGCCATGTGCATGGTCCGAAATCTAATTCGAGACAACCGGATCGTCTATGGTGGCGGTTCCGCTGAAATCGCAGCTAGCTTGGCGGTTACCACGGCGGCAGACACCGTCTCAGGAGTGGAACAATATGCCATCCGTGGCTTCGCTGATGCGCTTGAAGCCATTCCGATCAACCTCGCGCTCAACAGCGGCTTGAATCCTGTCAAGAGCCTCTCCGAGGCGAAGCTTTCGCAGGCGAACGGCAACCCGTACTCTGGCATCGATTGCATGGACAAAGGCACGATTAACATGAAAGAACAGGGTGTCTACGAAACACTTCACGGAAAGTGCTGCCAGCTACGTCTTGCCACGCAGGTCGTCAAGATGATCTTGAAAGTTGACGATGTGATTGTGACGAGGAAGGACGAGTAGGGGACGAAGAGAGAGAGAGAGAGAGCCCACAGTAACTTTGCGTCGGCTTGACTGCACACCCTAACAAAAGAAATGTGCGTTGACCCGTGGAGAACATTGGCGGGCAAGACCAGCAAGATAATGTGGTACTAACGCGAGAGAACCTTTATGTAGACGCATAGACTCGACAAACACACAGCGCAGAAAGATTGAGTTGCATGACTGTCATGCGTCCACGAACCTGAGCGGGATCTTGGACGTTGTTAAACCACACAACAGAAAAACGAACAACAGCGTTGCCCGCAACAATGAGAAGGCGAGCGGCCCCACAGTTTTCGCTGGAGCTACCGCAGTCGCAAAAGACCGAGTTGAGGCCAGATGTCATCAAAAACGTCGAATTGATCATCGACTTGGAGGCGGGCACCATGGACTCACCTTTCATCGAGACAGGACCAAGCTTCCCTGGGGCCAGTTCCGCAGCGCCACCTGCAGCAGCTAACAAAGACTTGTCGAGCATTGCCGACCCGACCAAATCGAGCTCTTCATCTGGACGCTTGTTTCGGGTTGACGCCTCATCGTTGTACGTCTACCGTCCCGGCGCGACCGAGAGCGACGACTTTTTCATGTCTGACCGAGCCGGCACCGACCGCATGAAAGGAAGAAGTCCGACTGCGTTGGGAATCCCGCTGCCGGGGAGAAGTCATTCATCCTCCTGCGATGTGCAGACGATTCCTTTCGAAGAGCTCGAAATGGGACATCACCTCGGCGCCGGAGCTCAAGGTTCCGTCCGCGCCGTCACGTTTCAAGGCCGAAACTACGCCATCAAGAAAATCAACGTCACGGAAGCTCTTGATCGAAACCAAGCCGATGTCGAGCGACAAGCGAGAAAAGCAGCGATCGTGAGAGAGTTGCAGATGCTAGCCAACAGCGGCAAGCGCTCGAACCACGTCGTGGCGCTGCACAATGCGTACTTCAGACCAGGTGCGGATGACCAGGAACAATGCTTGCATATCTTGATGGAGCGCATGAGCTTGAGTCTCGAAGATTTGCGGGTGCTCATCTCGAAACTCCCGACTGGCGAAGTGGTGAAGAAGACACAAGAAAAACTGCAAAAACACATGCAGGGTGAAGCCACCGTTCTTTCAGGATCAAAGCTCACCTATCAGCTCTCGGCGGAAATGACGGAAACCCTTCAAACTCCGCTTCCTGAAGTTCTCGTTTCCTTCATTGCGCGGCACGCGCTGCACGGCTTGATGCACTTCCACAACCATTTGAGATTCATCCACACGGATATCAAGCCGGCGAATCTCATGTTCTCAGAGGATTTCAAGACCCTCAAGATCGCCGACTTCGGCTGCTCATTAGAGATGGCCACCGACGGGACAGCGGCCGTCAACAATGTACTTCTCGGAACAAAGCTGTACATGTCCCCCGAACGTGCCCGTGTTTGTGGCTACGGAGAAGATCGAACGACGGGCGGAAAAATCTGTGCGAAGAGCGACATTTGGGCTCTCGGTGTGTCACTGATGGAATTGCGTGCCGGCATTCACCCGTGCCATGCCCTACGAGAAGAGTTCTGGAACTACGCCGAATGCTTGAATCTCTCCAACATGCTGCCACCTCAGAATTGTTCTGAACTGTTTGCTGATTTTATCCAGCACGCGCTGGCCACTGACAGTGAGGCCCGTTGGGACGCACAAAAGCTCTTGGGGCATCCGTTCATCAAAAAGTACGAACGTGTGCCGGAAAAGAGCATCGCAGATGTGATCATTGCGCTGCGTCATGCCAGCGTCGACTATCAGAAGGCGGAACTACGGAGACGAGTGCGTTCACTGATCAGCAAAGCGACATCGACAGCCGACCCGGAAAAACCGCGGCGGGCGGCCTCGGCATTTTGGCACAATCGAGTAAGAGTCGCAGGCATCATTGGGGACAAGCCACCCAATGCCTCCGACATGGAGGTCTTCCCTTCCCTCTGCTAAAGTTTGACCTTTTTACTTCATACAGTATTCGTTGTTGCAGGTCGCTTTGCACGTATTGCCCGTATCAAGGATTGATACGTGTGCGTTGGCTCCGGCGATCACATTATCTTGTCTCGACCACCACTTTCCCCCCAAGGTGTTTGATCCTACGACGGAGAGCTGCGAACCCACTATGGACGTCAACGTGGCCACGGATCTCTGGGGAGGGAAGGACAACATCCGTGTCACAGTCGCGCGAGACGTGACCATCCCTGAGCTCCGGAACATTATCGAGCGGCTGTATGACGACGAATCCGTCCGTCGGTGCCCCCCTAGCATCAACTGCCGCGAGGTGCCTCGGTTTGTGGCCGCCCACATGCAAGTGCTCGTCGATGATGCTGCCAGTAAGTTCGTCGAGCTCGTGTCTGAGCGGCAGCTGTTCCCCGGCTGCCAGCTGTTCGTCTTTCAACCACCCAATCCATTTCACTCGGACGTCCGCGATTTTATTCCCACCGCCCGGGACGTCGGAGCGGTGCGTGTCACCGCCCCCTTTTCGCCGAATCGTGGTGCTGCGCTTCACGAAAGCCCACGCGCCCGCCATGCACTAGCGTCGCCGGCTGCGCCGCCGGGAGCCCCAGCGCTTCCCGTCTTCGGTGGCATACCGCCTTTGGAGGCGGCACAGTCCCTATTCCACGCCATGCCAAAAGACAAGGAAGGGCACACCGTCAGCGTGGCCGAGGTGAGGGCTCGCCTCATCACCTGCGGAGTGCGCAGCGATGATGCTATCGCGGCCTTTCCGATTAACGGTCGCGCGTCGGTGACATGGGGCGAATGGCTGCAGTTTTGTCAACTGAATCCATTGGCCGTTGAGCGCCTCGCGGCTTGCTACCTCCGCTTGCAATTGACTCAAGCTTGCAGTACCGTGCCGACCAGCGACGAACGTCGGAGGTCGCCTCCCCGATGGGAGAGTGATGCTGGCCCGGCAAACCGGGATTTGTCTCCCCGTCGATCCATCATGACACCGCAGGAGCGACAAAAACGTGTCGCAGAGCGACTTAGCTCGGGCCTCAGCTCGCTGGTCACCAACCGGGACCGTGACCGGGATGACTTTTCCCACTCGGTGCGTTTGCTTCCGACATCGCCCGCGCGAAGAACCACTACGCCTCAACGCGCCGGATCCAAAACACCCGTGCGTCGTCGATGAGAAGTGTGTGTGGGTTGACAAAAGTGGGGACGAGCACACTGTTTTGTATGGGCAGCGAATTGCCATCGTTTTTCTTTGTACGTTTTGGTTCTTCCTCGCACGACGCTTTTCGACGGTTGGAAGGAAGTATGGGCCAGATGGCCGAAAAAATGTTCCTTTCACGTGCTTTTTGACGTGTTTGTGAATGATGCTGCGCGTACAGCTAATGGACTTTTTTAGGAAACTCCAAGAAGTAACCGACAATGTTGTGTCGCTTCCAGCGGGCGGTTCACCAACTGTGGGCGAGGTAGCCGACCTTGACGCAGAGGATTTGACGACAGTGCGACGGCGAGCCGTCGCGGCGGAGTCGCTGGTTCAGAAAATCCGAGAAGAGGCACGAACATTGAACGAAGAATTTGCCGCTTACAAAACCAAGGTGAAATCGTGGAGAGAGCAGGTGAACGCAGCGAGACACCAAGACAGGAAAACCATCGAAGCGCTCCGGCAAGCGGGCGCGACCGACGTATCTGCTGGCGGGCCCCAATGCCTCCTCCATGCTAATGTCGACGCGGCGTATGTGTCATCTCTGGAAGAGCAGGTGCGCTCGTTGAAAGAGACCATTCGCGATATCAGCGACAGCCGCGATAAGATGCAAACGGATTTGACGAGCCGGCTGAACGAAACGCAAGCTGAATTGAGGGAGCTTTCGACAAGATCGGGATCGACTGCCACCACGGAAGCTTCCGCCGCGGCTGCGGCTGCTTACATTCGACGGCTGGAGAGTGACGTGGTGGCGGGTCGGGAAGCAATGGAAGTGCTGGAAAGAAAGGTGGATGCCCTGAATCGCGACCTAACGGAGTCAGCGACGGCACACACGGCGGCCGTTGCTTCATACGAGAGACGCCTCGCGCGCATGGCCGACGAGAGCTCTGCGCAACAATACATCAAAACACTGGAAGCGGAGTTGAAGGCGTATCGTAAGCATGGACCCGTTCAAGAGCAGGAGGCACCCTCCACTGCCGCGTCGTTGGAAGCAACGCCGCCTTCCATGGGGGTCCGCAACGAATCTGCCGCGTTGGCGACATGCCGTCAGGTCGTCGCGGAAGTAAGCAACGAACTGCGTGTGGCACGCGATGAAATCGAAAGGCTGAAACACCGCCACGAAGAGTACGACGTCGAAATGGAGCTCGCCCGCACAGAAGCGTCGCTGCGAGAGGAAGCCATCGACGATGCGTTCAAAGAGTGCCACGAACTGCGGGCATCGCTGACAGCGGTGCAACGACGTTGCGACGACACAATGGCAGAGACTCTGTCGCTCAAACACGACGCCGCCGAACGCGCGCGTGCGTTTGCGGAACAGCAAGATCGCCTGGCGGACGCCAATGCGAGCATGGAGTCGATGCAGAAAACTGTCACGAGGCTTCACCGAGAAATAGCGGAAAAGAACGAAGCTCACCGAAGAGCGAAGCTCGACCTGCTCAAAACCGCAGTCGCGGGTGCTCAAGATTCCGCCCTGGTGCCGATGCCCTCGATCGAGGCGCCTCGTGCCATTACCCACGCATCGCAACCCGCATCCGTGACGCAATTCGCCGGCAGCGGAGCGCGAACAAAAGCTGTTTTTGCATATTTATGGTCGAGTCCTCGCCTGAGAGCGTACACAGTCACCGGTATTTGCATCGTGATGTTCGTGCTGATGCGGATGGCAGAGAACGTTTGGTCCTACGCCGACGAGGTCAATGCGAGCAGCTCAGGATCCCATTCCGGCGCAGCCCAAGGTCCGTTTTCCAACATTGCCGATGCCATTCTCTTCTGCACCGAAATCGCGAAAAAGAAACCTTGAGACGGATGCATCGTGCACAAGTTTCCACAGTGCCCTGTAGTGTCTCCTCCCCCTTTCCAGTCTCTTGCCCCCCCGTTCGTTCCCGTATAGCCTTGCTTGATGCGTCGTCACAGACAGAAGGAAGAAGTTCCCCCCCTGCTTTTCTTCCCTCTCAGATGGTGCTAGTCCTTGTGGTAGGGGACCTGCACATCCCATACCGTGCATCGGACATTCCCGAAGTGTTCAAAAAAATGTTCGTACCAGGAAAGATTGGCTTGATTCTTATCACTGGCAACATCACCTCTGCGGAACAACTCATCTACTTCAGGACGATCTGCTCCAACGTGAAGGTCGTTCGAGGTGATTGTGACGATTACGCCAACGACATTCCGGAGTCGGAAGTTATGGAGGTGGGCGATCTCAAGATAGGGCTGATGCACGGCCACCAGATCATTCCGTGGGGCGATAAGGAGTCACTGGCGATGGTAGCGCGACGACTCGACGTGGACGTACTCATCACGGGCCACACGCATCAGCAAAAGCATTTCGAAGCGGATGGTCGCCTGTTCGTGAACCCGGGGAGCTTGACAGGCGCGTTCAGTCCGTTTGAAAGTGACATCGCGCCTCAGTTTGTGCTCATGGATATCGCCGACAGGAACGCGACGGCGTATCTGTACTCAACACCCGACGGCACAGAATTGAAGGTGAAACGGAAGCCGTTCACCAAGCCGGCGTGAAAGAAGAGTCCTGAATGAGCAATGTTTTTCGTTGATTTGTTCCTATGCGCTCGAACTGTGTGACACGCGGTTTGTGAGTTTGATTGTGATGTGTGGCGGAAATTAACATCATCGCACAATTTTTTACTGTTCACGACGGGTGACTGAATGAGAAAAGCCTACTGTCGATATTTCCCCTTCCTTCCCCCTCCTGCCCCTTCGCCGTCGAATAAATTGACAGTTGCATACGATCCCCCCTCGTGACCCCCAATGACCGAGGTGAGCTATCAGTATTCAAAGCTGCGTGGCGACTTCGGCAAACCGGCTGAGTTTCAAGCGAACGAGCCGGAACAAATCATCGACGTCGCGCCATCCGACGACTTGAAGAACCAGTTCATCTTCCTAGACCCTTATGAAGTAGAAATTCAAAACGTGGCGCAGCTCACCGACAGCCAAACCAACACCGAACGAATCACCACCAAGCAGCAAGGGCAGCTGCATGCGGAAGGCGGTTGGCCTCGCGACATTGACCCAACTGAGTTCGATGATAAGGCCAAGCACTGCAAAAAGGCCGAGCGTGATGAGTCCTACTTCGGGACGGTGAAAGGGCTCATTGAACGACACATGGAGAAGTTTCTGAAGCAAAACAATGCGATCGACATCTATGGTTCCTACTTCGCCGACGCCCCGACCGAAACTAGCCTGGGCCCGCCTTCGCTCAAAACGGTCACTGTGTTTAAGGACCCAAGCCCCGTTAAGCGAACCGTGTGCCAAGTCTCGTGGCAGGCGGACGGAAAGCGGCTGGCGGCGGCATACTGCAACGTTAGATTCCAGTCCAGCTGGGAAGGCATGTCGAACTCGTCCTATGTGTGGGATGTGCTCAACCCCAACGAGCCGTGCGAAACGCTCACGCCGCAGTCGCCGCTGACGGCGATCGAATTCTCCGGCAAGGACCAGCATGTGGTGGCCGGTGGCTCGTACAACGGCGTCCTGCAATGGTGGGACATTCGCGCACCGTCAAGAATCGTGGGCAAAACCGCCATCGAGGAAAGCCACAAGGATCCTATCTGGGACTTGAAGTGGCTGCAGAGCAAGTCCGGCGAAATTTTGACCGTATCAACCGACGGCATGGCGTATATTTGGGATTGCCGACGCCCCGAGAAAGCCACTGAGACAGTCGTGATCAAGAAGATAGAAAGCGAAACCCTCGTCCTCCAGCCCCGCAGCAACGAAGGTGGCGCAAAGGGCGTCCTCGGCGGAGTTTGCATCGACTACGACGCTCAGGTTGGCGGCCCGGCGAAGTACATGGTCGGCACCGAGCAGGGAACCGTTCTGAATTGCAATCGCAAGGGTAAGACCATGCAAGACAAAATCGCACCCAACACATTCAACGGTCATCACGGACCGGTGTACTCGGTGCAGCGCAACCCGCAGCACAGCAAGTACTTCATGACCGTCGGTGACTGGACCGTCAGGCTCTGGTTCGAGGACTTCAAGGGACCCGCCATGTACTCCACGTTCTACCACAAGGCCCACTTAACCTCTGGCTGCTGGCACCCGCTTCGCGCGGGAGTGTTTTTCACAACGCGCATGGATGGCTGCATCGACGTCTGGGATCTGATGTATCGGCAATCCCTGCCCGTGCTCACGACACAGGTGTCCGACTACGCATTGCACACCATCAAGTCGACCGTCGAAGGAAAGCACATTGCGGTCGGCGGCGTTGACGGCACCACCACGTTGCTGGAACTGAGCCCGTCGCTGTACACGCCCGGCGGCTCGGAAAAGGCCACCATCGGCCGCATGTTTGAAAACGAGTCCACTCGCGACAAGAACTTGCAAACACGCGCCAAGGAAAAGGCCCAAAAGGCCCTGAAAAAATCGCAGTCCAGGCAGTCCGACCGTGAGTCTGGCGCCGTCGACGAAACCAAGCTGCAGGAAGCAACCGAGAAGTTCTTGCGAGATGTAGAGGCGGAGGAGGCAAACTCTGCCAAGGAGCTGGAGGCGATCGAGGCGAAGCGCTCAAAGTTGCTCGAGGACATCGAGGAAGGTGTCGAAATGGACGACGAAGCGGCGTAGCCCGCAGCATACATCCATCCGCATCCTTTTTGGTGACGAAGCGAAATCAGATCATCCACGGTGTCACCCGCCGCCGAGTTGTTGTCGCCCCGCGTCACCCTGTGTTTCTCTACCCGTGTTTGTGCACCACGTGTTTGTGTTGATGGACCTGGAAGAGGGGAAGAGAAAAAAATGTACTTATACTTTCGTCGATTGATCGCGACATGTAGATCCGTTTCCTCGTTCACACTTGCCACGCGGAGGAGTCTTGAAACTGCCCTTCCACTGATTTGCGTTGAATTGGATTCCGTTCCTTTCTCGCCGACCTCCTGTTTTTCTCTTGTCGTCCGTTCTCATCCCCCCCTTTCTATGGCTTCACCTGCCGTCGACGGCGGGGAGGGAAGCAAAAAACTCGCTGGCGGCGCACTTCCAGAATTGAAAAAGTACGTAGACAAAAAGGTCAACCTGCGACTAAATGGCAATAGAACCGTTTCTGGCGTGTTGAGGGGGTACGATGCCTTCATGAACGTCGTCCTTGCCATGGCGGACGAGCTGCACTATGGCGGATCGAAGACCCCGCTGGGCAGTGTGCTAATTCGCGGATCCATGATCGTCAACATTGAGCCCCAGCAGGTCATCACGACGTCGTCTTCTGCGTAGGTACTGCGACGCCAAAGTGGTTGCGTGCGAGCTCCATCATTCTGGCGGGCACACGACGTTTAAGCGGCACGGCTTCTTGGTCTTGTTCGCCCCGGGTGGAGTACGATTCACATGAAGCACGTCGGCACACGCCCGTGTGCACTCGAAAATGATTTCGATGCGCATTGTTGTTAACATTTCTGGTTCAGCAGCTCTCTCTCCCCGTTTTCAACCACTATTTTCCTCTCCACCGCATCGCCCTCGCCGTCCTACGGCATCAACACCTTTGTCATCCCCCGTGTAACCTTCGACAGTCGCGATGGCAGGCTGGGACCACTTGATTCTGCCCACGGTGGTGTGCTACATCCTCATCAACATCCCGCCCGTCATGTTCGAGCTCTACAGCTACTACGTACGTGGCGGCTGCGTGGTCTTCGATATGTCCACGGACGACACGCAGCATCCCCAGTACACCTGCAACACCGACTGGTGGGTCTACTACAAGCGCTTCCTCGATCGCCCGAAATCCATCGCCGCCCGTGCTTACTTTTCCTACTTAGATTGGTCCGCTGCGTCCTGGGACAAATCTATTTACATCCACCGGCGTCAGATGGCGAAGAAGAACAACGAGGTATCGAAGTGGAAGATCCACATTTATGGGCCGTTCAAGTTCAATTGGAAACAGGCACACGACAAGCAGTGGCTTCGCGGGGACGACGCAGCCGCCTACCAGTACCCAGCGTGGGGAAACGGTGGCGAGCAACGTGCGCGAAAAGAGTTCGCGGTGGCCAAGTCAAAAGGTTTTGACATGTACTGGCATTACCAGTACTTCAAGAACCGAAAGACGCCTCCGACTCCAGAGGCCGCAGCGGCATCGTCGTAGTGGGCGACGGCTGTGTTGTTGTGTGTAGTTTTCTTGTTCTTTGTTTGTGTTTGGAGAGGCGTCGATTGTGATCTGGGGTGACTCGCCGACGCTGCAAAACTATGCGAAACCGGCGTTGATGTCGCCTGTTCCACAGCTTCCCTTTGCTCTCTCCCAGTTCAGTTGACGTAGCATGCCGCCCGTTCTTATCGTTCTTCTTGTTTCGCTGCTTGGAACGGCTCGCGGTCAAGGGGGACCAACTCCCCGTTCAACGGCGCAGGCAATGTCGTGGTTCCTTTCCCCTGTCACTGCTGGCAGGAATCCTCTTTGGAACGCGACCCTGCCCATCACGCAGTGGCCCAACAGTTCCGCGTCCTTGTCAACCAATGGGAGCTCGGTGGTCAATTTACAGTTTTCATCACCCCAAGCGTCGCTTACTGGAACGTTAAACTGGACCGCGCTCGTCGCGGCGTCGATTCCGTTATCATTTCTCGACTTCAGTGGCAACGCGCTGCGCTCCCCTGACGGGTCAACTCTCACCCGGGGACAACTTCCTACCGCGATGACATTCTTGCTGCTCAGCGGCAACCAGTTTTCTGGTGGCGTGAGCCTCGCGTACCAACCTCCCCCACTATCTCAAAATCTCATGCTTGTTCTTGGCGACTGGTCCAGTAACAACCTGTCCGGCGTGGTGGACGTCACCGGTGTCAACATGTCGATCGTTTCACGCATCGACTTCCGAAATAACCCCAACTTGTATTTCGCTCTCGTGCCATCGTCGGCGAGTACGCAGAGTTTGCTACTATTCGACGCTCAAGTCAATGTGCTCGTGTGTTCGCCTCGCCGGCTTCGCGAGGTCAACGGCAGTGTGAGGCTGCTCTTTCGATCGCACCTGGCCTACGCTTCCATCGTCATGGACAACGGTACGGCGACCCTCTCGGTGGTGCTCCTAGGCGGGAACGAAGGGGGAGTCAATGCGACCTGCACCTTTCGTCAGCCGATCTGGGTTGACGGCATCACGGGTTGGGTCAACGACCCGCTGCCAGTGCTGTCCGCGTGGCGGCCGTGTCTGCTGGCGAGCAATGGCAGCCTGCCGACGAACGCCCTCGTGTTGAACGGTTCCCTGACCACGCAGCTCGGCAACACGGAACTCAGCTCAATGTCCCTGATAGGAGTGAATGACGACATCGCCGTCTTCACCGCAAGGAAGCGGGTCGGTTTTTGTGGCGTGTATCCGAACGCGGCGGGACTTCTCTTCTCTTGGAATGTCACGTTTACGGAAACCACCCTCATCGCCACTTCGTTGGACACCACGTCGATGACGGCAACTTCTTGCTGGAGTCCACCGGAGGACCCCGTGCTGCTTTCAGGTACCACCGTGACAGGCTACACAACCGCTGTGCAACAGGCCCTGGCGACGTGCTTGCCCCCACAGCTGCAAGGCGCGGTGTCGTTAGCGGTGTCCGTGGTCGGCGGGGAGCCGTTTGACCTCTTGTTCCTCAATTCTGCGATGACCCCGTTGGGATCCATGTCGACGGCGGCTTGCGCTGACGCCCCGGTACCCTTGATTTCCGATATGTGCTTCGCGAGCCCCGCCCTCGATGCGTCGTCCCCCGCCGCGTGGCGCATCCGTCAAGCGCGTCCAACAGCCACCAACACCCTGATTCACACGGTTGGAGCGGACTTCAGCACGTCGACTGCCGGGGCGCGTCCGTTGTACTTCTTCGCAAACGGAACACTGCTGGACCCCACTGCCGTGCTCGTGACCGCCGTGCTCGCCGCCCTGCCCTTGTCGGCGCTCACAAGTTCCGCGCAACTGACGAGGAACGCCGACGGAAGCGTCGTTTTGTGTCGGGGCGGAGCCAGCTGCGTCACTTTCGTTCCTTGCGTCGACCTGCGCGATCCGTGGTCCGACACGCTCCCGCGACTCCCTCTCGCGTCGCCACTGCTGCTGTGCGGATACAACGCGGAATACAAGGTCTTTTCGTCTGTGTCTCTCACCGGAGGGTCCACAAGCTCGTTCTCACTGGAGATGTTTCCGACCGCGTGGCACACCGACATCAGCGGATGGCCATTTTGGTTGCGCATCCCCGCCAATTCGAGCAGCCGTGCCGGTGTCGGCGTGATCCTGACCATGCCGTTGCTCACGAGTCGCTTGCCCACATTACTAGCCGCAGCCTCGACGTTAGCCGCCATGAACACGATATCTGCGGTAGCAGAGTGGTCAACTCGACGCAACTTCACCCTGTCGACCCTCAGCGTCACCACGAATGCGTCACAGGCTAGTGCCTACGCCGCGACGATGAACTCCGCCACCTGCAACTCGATACCCACGGCGGTTCCCCACCAACCATTTTGTGGCTATTTCGCTGGGGCGGCAATTTACATCAACGTCACGGTTGGCGATTCTTCGACGACGGTGACTCTGTCCGCCCGGCAGCCCTTCTGGGAGGCACGGTTAGTGCTCCCCTACCAGCTCGCCGCCATGACGCAGGCGCCACAGCGGTGGATCGTGCCCACGAGTTGGCAGCCCGGACGCGCGATGGACAGCTTTGTGAACAGCTTGAGGACCAGTCCGCTAGGCAACATCACGTCGTTCTATGTGCAGGACAACGAGACCTGGGTCATGACCACCGTGGATCCTCGAACCGCAGCCGTCCGAGTTCGGCAGCTGTCCCCTGCCTTTTGCCGCGATGTGCCGTCCGAGCCCTACTGCGACCCGCCGTTGGCAACCAATGTCACCGCTGACACCGCCGCGGGGGACTGGGCCAGCGTCGCCGTCGGACCACCTGCGATCGTTGGCATCGAGTCATCGATGGCCGCGAGCTCGTCGCAGCCGGGCCAAGGAGCCGGCGTCGGCGCGTTCGCGCAGTGGCGGGGCCAGCTGCTGCCGTATTCGTTTGGTCAAGGCTGTGTGCGAATGTCGTCATTACTGCCACAAGGGCTTCTCATCACGACCGATGCGGAGGGATGGCTGGACTCAGCCTGCGCCCGATGCTACGATCCGATCACCGCGGACGAAGATGCGAACCAGCGATGCCAACGCGACGTCAACACGCAGAGCCGCATCGCGGCCTGTTTTTTATCGCTGCAAGCGTCGCCATCGTTGTCTCTATCCATCACGAGCTTTAACGTGTCGACCACTTGCCCGGCATCGGCCGCCCTCAATGCCGCGTTGCGTCTCATCGATCCATTGCTGTCGCTGATGTGCGATCCCGGAGGCAATGTGTTCGTCGCGCCGTGCCTTAACGCCACGGACGCGGGCGACCCGGAGACTGGCGGCGGATGGCCTGGCGACTGGCCGCCCCTCATGTGGCTCAAGCCCGACCGAGCCTTCTTTGGCAGCAACGACAGTGCGGGGCAGGTTCTCTCACTCGCGGGCCGATGCTCTCACTGTCACTATTTTATGATTCCGAACGCGAATGCGGTGCCGTTCCTCGTGATCGTGCTGGGCAGCCTGTCGTCCTTATTCTGGCTGGCGCTCGCCACTCAAGTGATCGACGGGAGGTTGCGTCTGATCTTCAACCGGATTTACGTGCGGTTCGTGCTGCGATTGTTACCCCTGGGAAAGCGGGAGGCCACGCAGCTCGAGGGGCCATTGGTGAGGCGGAAGGCGCCCGAACCCGTCGCCGACGTCGATTTCCGCAATGACTTCATCACCTTGATGGGTGGCTCGCCGCCCCAGCCGACGGCGACGGGAGGCGGCGCCACGGAAGGTCAAAACCACGATCGTGAAACGGTGGCGTCGCGGTCCGCGCCCACGTCGGCGTGGGTCATGCTGGATGACGACGTGAACCTTCACGTCGACGATGACGACGATGACGACGCCAGCGACGAACCTCCGTCGCCATCTGGAGGAGGGGGAGTAGGGGGTGACCCGAACACCACGCAAGAGTTGGAAGCCGCCTTGCTGCGCCACGGGGTCGTGGTGGATGACACCGGGGCTTCCACACCGACCGACGGTCGCCGCTCCAACGATGGTCATCCGACCGAGCATCATCCCCGCCGACCGCCTCGCGGAGGAGCGGCGATGCCGGGCTCACCCCTGACCTCGGCACACCTGCACACGGCCACATACTTCTACAAGCGCTATGTCACGCAGCAATACACGATGCGTTTGATGAACGCAGACGAGCCCGAGGTGCAACGTCGCTTCCGCTCCGTCATCTTAGAGCTACCGCGCGTGAAAATCGCACGGGAACTCAAACAACACATCGAATGCCGAGCCGATCTCGCGAACTGCCTCGGCAGCGCCCTCGTGGTGCGCAAAGGACACTCGCAGGCCCACTTCAGCAACAGCTCGTCAGAGCGGAGTCTGGCCGGGGGTCAGACAACCGTGTCCAGCGGCGTGTCGGATGACGGGAGCGACCGGGGGCCGCCCGGTCGACAGGGAATCAATCAAAGCAACGCCGCCGGCTCCTCTCCACGTGCCACGCCGATCCCGGGCGATGCCTATGAAGTGGCGTCAGGAAGGCTGATGCGCGCCGTCGAAGCGTTTGCCGATGCCGCTCGCTTTTCACCCGCCGTGCTCAAGTCTCAATTCCTGTCCCTGATTGTATTTCGCCCGGCGCTCTGGTACCTCTTTCTACGTCTCTTGCTCAGCCTGACGATCACGCTTTACATTATCACAGTCACGGCAACAACATGGAAGGGAAACTTGACACCCTGGAAACTGTATGAGGTCGTCTGCTTCCGCGTGCTGAACTCGCTGACAGTGCAGTCATTCATCATCACGAGCATGTTCCGGGTGCCATACGAACAAGGGCGGTGGAACGGACGAAAGACGCAGCCGCAGCACACCACCGGGCCGGACGCTCGCAGCGCCGCCAACTCCGCGCAGGTGCTGAGCGGTACAGTTGGCAATCTCTACGACGACGTCCCGGCCAGTGGGCACGACGCGGCGTCGGAAGCAAGCGTGCTCGTCACCGCACGACACTTCTTCGCCGATGGCTGGGGCAACTTCGTGGCCACCATGAAAGAACACGTGAACGGCTTTACCATCTTCGGCGCCTTACTCATTTCCCCGCCGCTCGTCACACATGTGATCCCTGGAGCGATCATCTACCTATGGCTCTCCCTCGCCCTCTGCGGCATCACCTACTTGACATTCGCAGCCGCGCGGCTTCCGGCGTTGAAGCGCGTATTGAAGGAAGGCGGGAAGTGGGGCATTGTCGTCAAGGCGCTTGGGCGCCTGATCGTGAACGTCTGCTTCTGCAACTGGACCGTCGTGTGCTTCTCGTTTGCCCACGAGATGATCTACACCCCAGTATCAACTCCGGGCATCGCCGAGACGCGACCGACCTATTTTGGTGCCGTGAGCCGTGACTATCAGTCGCGGTCGCTGAGGTGTTACCTAGAATCGATCTGGGTGCTACGCCTTGTTTACCCAGCGTTCGAGTCACTCGTGGCGACTGGCGCTCTGTAATGCGTAACCCTCGCGGTGCATAACCCAAATATACCTGTGCCAAACAAGATGTCACAGTCCTGGCTTTCGTATGTAACCCACGACGAAGTCATTGGCAGGAGGTGTTGTCAACAAGGATGGAACAGTTTCAGTGATTTCTCGCAATCTTCTCTCTCTCTCTTTCCCGCCCCGGCCGCTTCACTCATCGATTATTCTCCCCCCCCCACTAAACCCTACCTTGCACCCTTCGGACCCTTCCACACCCACAACGCCACATGGAACGCGACGCCCTGCGTCGCACGTTGATGGGCCTCGCAGCGGCCGGCGAGGGCCGCAACCGCCACCGGGAACGGGTAGCCGAAATTGTGAAAGGCATGAACGAACGCGACGAGAGTCGCCAGTACCAAGCACTGCTGGACCTAAACGACATGCTGAACATGGGCACGGAAGAGTCGCTCAACGCGCTGCGCCCCGAGTTGCTGGTGAAGCCGCTCATTGCCTGCATCCATCGCGACCATTTGGAGGTGACGATTCTCGCGGCTCGGAACCTCACCTACTTGATCGACTGCGTTCCACCGTCGATTCCACTCGTGGTCAGCGAGGGCGGCGTCGCCGCATTTTGTGAAAAGCTCTTCAACATCGTCGATGTCGACCTCGCTGACCAGTGCTTGCAAGGGCTTGACAAACTGGCGCAGGAGCAACCCATCTCGGTGCTCCGAGACAATGCGCTGACGGCCATTCTCTCCTTCATCGACTTCTTCCCACTTGCGTCCCAACGTCGAAGCGTCAATACGGTGACCAACGCGCTACGACGGGCGACCGCTCAACACGTGTCACAGATCGCGCCAGTGGTTTCTCTGTTGCGCGACATCGTCGTGCAACGTGATGACGCGAGAATGCAGGAACAAGCGTTGGCAGCTCTCGTCAGCGTGGGGCGACTGGCTAAAACGTCCGGCGGCGAAGCGCTTGCCGAGCCTTTGTGCAGTGAGCAGCTCGTGTCCTTCTTGGTGAAAGTCATCGACTCGCAGAAAACCGATAAAATCTTCGCCGCGTCCGTCAAGCTTTTGTCCGTGCTTGTCAGTTGTTCCGTCGCTCTCGTCGAAATGGGCCGCCTCTTTGGCATCGCTCGCGTCCTGGCGCAGGCTCTGACCATCGGGCGAGGTCAGGAAGGTGCGCACGCCAGTCCCGCCAGGCTAGGACCGGGTCACGACGTCGCCATGATGATGACCCCACCGATGGGCCCCGCGGCCGCCGACCCAAGCCGCAACACGCCGCCCATCGCGTTGCCGGAACCGGATGCAGGTGGCGTGGCGTCGCCCAAGCCAGCTAGCGGCGCCCCAGCCGCGCGTTTGTCTCAAGAAGTGGAAGCCGATGTGCTAAGCGCACTCGAAGCCATGCTCCCCCCTCCGCAGACGGGCATGATGCTGTACGTTGACCAAGGCGCACGCAAGCTGATGACGGCCTCCACAGCTGCGCTGCCCGGAGGTGCGACGCCTGCCTCGACCATGTCCTCGCTGATGGCCATGACCCGGGCGCTGTCGAGAGAGATGGAGCGAGCCGCGTCCGGAGGTGCGGCGGGCACGGACGACTCGACGCCGCCCCGAGACGAAGACGGCCCGCCACACGAAGGAGAGGCTGAAGATGAGGACGACTGGGCCGACGAGGGTGACGAGGACGAAGATGAAGAGGGCGACGGCGAGGGCGACGCCGGCGAGGGGGGCGAGGAGCACGCCGAGGGCGAGGTGGACCACGACGACGACGACGCACCTCCGGCCAGGCTGTCGCGGCAGGCGATTCTCCGCCTGCTCCGCCGGCAAGGGGTACGGACTCACAACGATCCTAAGCACTTGCGTTGCAACATCGGACGCCACTCATGCGACCTGTGCCGGAAGGCCAATCTCGTTCCGGACGACTGGTGGCGCGCGAACGACCGGGACGACTTCGACATGTGCAGCCGCTGCACGCTGGAGCACGCCGCGATGGGGGAAATGCCCACCGGATCCGTGACGCACATGGGCACGCTGCTTCAAGCACACGGCATTGTGGCCCCACCACCTCCGGGTGGTGGGGCTGTACCCACAGGGGCAACGGTGTCGGCGCGACTTACGGCGGCGCCCCCGCGATCATCGTTTCTACCGGTGCGACTGCCCGTCGTCACCCCCCTGTCACAGCTGTATGCGACGTCCCCGAACCTTGGCGCGACGTACTCGATCATTGTAGGCCCCGTGATGAACAGCTTTCTCCAGACGGAGAGCAGCGCGACCGCCCAGCGGTGCCTCAGCGTCATCTCGCGTGTGCTGCCGCTCATGCCGGAGGAGGCCATGGCGGCACTCGCACAAGATACCACCGTCCCTTGGTCCGCCATGCTTCGCGCCGCGATCACAAGCAAGGATGTCTACCAACAAGTGCACGGACTATTCGCCCTGGGAAGCTGCCTCGCGATCAACGCCCCTTGCATGATACCGACGCTGACCCGCGGCGGCATCCTGTCCGTCCTCCGTGGCATGAAGAATAGCACGAGCACCGCCACCCTCCTCGACGCAGTTGTCGCACCGGCGGCGGCGGCAACCCCTGCGGCAACGCTGCCCGTCACATTGAACGAACAACTCTCCACGATGGATGGCTGGCGCAAACACTTGATGACCGTCGCTTCCAACATCTTGTCCGACTACTTCTCCTCCGTGTCGTCAAGCCAAGCCGTCCGCGAATTGGAAACGGCTCGCCAGAGTTTGGACAGGATTACGGTATCGGCGAGTGCACCGCCCAGCCGGACGGTCTCGTCCACTAACCTGGCAGAGGCGGACGAGCCGGACCCGTACCAAGAGTTCACCGCCGTCGTTCAGGTGCTATGCCGCGCGGTGGGCACGGACGATTCGGATACGGGGACCGCGACCGTGCACGAAATTGCCGACAGCGGTGTCATCGAGGCGCTGGTCCGGTTCATTCGCAGTCCGCTTGGGGAGCGCGACACCCCTCCAGTGACGTCGGCAAAGCGCAGCCGGCGCGACGCGCACAGCCGGGGGGGCAACCCAGGCATGCCCACGTCGGCGTACGACGCGTACCACCGTCTCTCGATGCTCGTGGCGGGGATGAGCAGCGCGTGCCCCGACCCATCCTTAGTTCTTGCTCGTTACATTCGGTTGCTGAACAACGTAATTTCGCAATTTGAACGATTTGACGCGTCTAACGCCGTCGCTTCCTCTGCGCGCTCCGCTGGCGCGACTTCCATTCGCCTGAACATCGTGGAGGACGTCACGCCCACGTCCCAGCCGCCAAGGGCCACGATGCCTAGCCGAGGAAGAGGTGCCGCTGCCGGAGGGAAGAAGACCGAGCCGCCCACGCCGACACCGGCCACAACGGCCAAAACGGTGAATGTCGGCATCGACCCGCAAGCCACCATGACGGCGGTCGCGGAGTTCATCGTCGGCCGCATCATCGGTCTCGATGGCGGCGGCTTGGCAGGCCTCTTTGGAGCGATGGGGGAGGAGACGTCTTCCGAGGAGCCGTCCCCCGCTCCCGCCGACGACGCGGCTGACGACGAAGTCGAAGAGGTGCTCCCGAGGGACATGGACACGCCTGAATACGAGGCACGCAGGCGGCGCCGCGAGGCGAGGCAGCGGCAAGCGACCCAGAACGCCTCGAGAGGCCTCATGGGCCCCAGCCCCGCCGTGGTCAAGGCTGCGGAGAAGCTGTACCTACGCGTGGGCCGCCACGAGCTGCCCCACGAACTGTCCATGGCGGAGGTGTTGCACATGTTCGTCGCCGCCGACAAGCGTAAAGAGCCGGTGACCATCCACTGGAGCAAGGATCCCTTCTCGCCTTCGGTCGCAAGCGCGGCGCCGGAGTCCTCGGACAGCGGACGCGCCACCTTGAGGCTCGCAGGGGCCGTTCGTCATCGTGCCGTGCTGGAGGTGGCATCCGCCATCACCCGATCGACGGAACTGCAGGACGTGCCGTCAGTGGTTCTTGCCTCGCTTCGCATCCTGGGGGCTCTTGCCACGCTCGCTCAGCACCAACATAGCGCGCTTCGCGGATTTTCTCACTGTGTGCACTGCCACACCCTCAGCTTCACCCCGATAGACGTGTTGTCGGCGAGTGCTTCCTTCGCGCGCGGCCTCGAAGCACTCTGCGGGTTTTCGAAGGCCGAATTCGCCAATTCGAAGCTGTCGCAAAAGGTGCAGAGGGCCGTTTGCACAGTGGGGAGCAGCGCCAGCGACACCACAAGATCATGGTTTGTCCGCCTCGCGCTGGAATTTCCTTATGCTTTCTCGCCGAAGTGCCGGCAGGCCATGTTCGAGCTTTGCTTCTTCGGCACGTCGCGCTCGGCCCAGAGGTTTCAAGACTGGGCACAAATCTTTGGCGAAGCCGTCCCGCCGCAGCAGCAACGCTCGCGCATTGTGCGCCACAAGCTTCGAGTCTGGCGCGACCGCGTGCTCGACTGCTGCCAAGCCGCGCTGCAAGCCCACGGTGCGTCTCGCAGCGTACTTGAGTTCGAGTTTTACGACGAGCAGGGCAGTGGCTTGGGGCCAACGTTGGAGATGTACTCGCTCGTGGGCAGATCCATACAGCGGACCTCTTTGGGATGGTGGCGCCGTGGTGACGAAGCGCCCACGGACGAGCTTATCCGAGCCCCCATGGGGTTGTTTCCGAAGCCTCACGCGCTGCCGTTCGTTCCCGCCGCGTCGAGCCCCACAGCTTCGGGCCGCAGCTCGACGTTCGCAAAGCGGCTGCCGCAAGCGTCCAGCGAGGGCGCCGTCGCCACTGCGACGGTATCATCGACGAGCTGGGCTTGTTTTCTTGGCCGGTTGCTAGGGCGGTGCATTCTGGACCGTCGAATTCTCGGTGTGCGTTTCTCTCTCGCATTCCTTCACGCGCTACTTGGCGAAGACCTGACTCTTGACGACGTCGTCGACGTGAGCCCCAATCTCTACGAAACCTTGGACGCGCTTGAGGATGCCGTCGCCCGCCGAGGCGACGGAACCGTTGTCATAGGAAAGGCGAAACCCTGCACGGTGAGTGACCTGGGATTGACCTTTACCCTTCCCGGTGCCGAGGTGGTCGAATTGATGCCGGGCGGGTCCGAGGTCGACGTGTCGTCCGAAAACGCTGGGGAGTATGTTCAACTGGCCGCAAAGACGCTCTTGTGCGACGGCGTATCAGATATTATCGCCGACGTCCGCAAAGGATTCGAAGAACTTTTGTCGCTCAGGGCGTGCCGCCTTCTCTTCATCGACGAGCTCGCGACGCTGTTTGCGGGTTCGGACGTGATTTTTACAGTACCGGAGCTTGACGCCAACACCGTCATCGACCACGGCTTTCAACGCAGTAGCGCGCCGATCCGCAACTTATTCGAGTGTCTCTCTGCGATGGACGCGACCCATCAGCGCATGTTCTTGGAATTTTTGACCGGAACGCCCTACTTGCCAGCCGGCGGTCTCGCGGCGCTGCGGCCGTTGTTCACCATCGTGCGGAAAACGTCCAGCGAAGCGAAGGTGTCGGAAGTTGACCAGCTTCCCAGCGCAATGACGTGTCAGAACTATTTGAAGCTCCCGGCGTATCCCACCCGGGACATGCTAGAAAAAAAGCTCACGAAAGCCATCGCAGAAGGCCGTGGCGCCTTTTTGTTCACGTGAAACGCCATCGCGTCCGCGCATCTCTCGTGTGGCCGGAGTGCGTCAAAGCAGCCTGGGAGCGTCAAATTCCCATCTGTGTGCATTGTGTGTGCGCCGTGTGTGTGTGACGTGGTAGCGTTTCTATGGACTTTGGACAGACATCGCGGAATCGAGGGGCTATTGCAACAAATGGCTGACGAAGCCATATGGGCCTGGCTGACGGATGGCGGTGTCTTGGGTCGGTGGGGTCGCCCGTGCGCGGGATGCATCGCCACCGGCCCCCAAGCGTCGCTTCTTGCACACCGCTCCCAGTCGTCCCCTTCCCCCGACCGACCGATTCTGCGTTGTCGCTCGTTGCTCTTGCACTTTGGCATCCCCTCTCACCGAACCAAAAAAAGGGGGCAGCTATGTTTCACCCAACAACAAGCGATGCACGGCAGCGACTCTCCCCCCTCCTTCTCCGTTGATCGTGGTAGTGCCAGGTGTTTCCGGGTCCCCGTTCCCTCCCTTTTCGCGGGTAATGCAGGCGCTCTTGGACTTGACGCATCCCATCAACGTGCGGCTCCTCGAGGAGACGGTGCAGTCGCTACTCAGGAATGAGAACGTCGCCGAGGCCGATCGCGTTCTCTCCGCTCTCAAGGAGCATCCCGAGGCGTATCTGTACATGGACACGGTCCTGGACCAGAGCCAGTGCCCTAACACTAAATTTTTCGCGTTTCAGGTGCTCGAACTCGCCATTCTCACGCGCTGGCACGTACTTCCACCAGAGCAGCGTCAGGGTATCCGAGACTACATTGTCGGATTCATCGTGCGCACGAGCAACGATCCCGGTCATAACGACACCGTCCTCAGCAAAGCCGACGGCACGTTGGTAAGTATCGCGAAGCGTGAGTGGCCACAGAAGTGGCCCACGTTCGTGCAAGAAGTCGTTCAAAGTTGCACGCATGGAGAGCGGATGGCGTCCAACAGCCTCCTCATCCTCAGAATGCTCGCGGAGGAAATTTTCCAGGAGGGGGGCGAGCGGCACATGACCTCTCGTTGGCTCGCTAAGAAGAAGGCGACCCTCTCTCGGGACGTGACGATGATCATGGACGCGTGCCTCACCGGGTTGCAGGGCAGCCCAGGCGTCGTGCGGCGCGCTCTGGAGACCATTGTCGTGTATCTTCCCATTGCGAACGAAGAGATCGCGTTCCATCCTGCGCTGCATCAGGCGCTCTGCCGGACGCTGAACTCGCCGCTGAGACAACTCGCGCTACGCAGCTTGACCGAGGTCATGCAGTTAACGACGACACTGGATGCCCATCGACGGCAGGTGCAGCTGTTGCTCCAGGACGTCCTCGCAGCCGCCACGGTCGTCCTACCGCCTGTCGACGCGACGCTGTCGTCCTTCGGGCACAACTTGTATCCGCAGCTGTTGGAGCTCCATCGCCGCGGAGATGACGAGGCTGGGTTTGTGGAAGTATTCGTGCAGTTTCTCGCAGCGTTCTTTGCGAAACAGCTGAACACGGTGACGAATACGGAAGATGACTGCAAAGCGTTGAACCTGGCGGCCCGCTTCGTGCTCGGTGCGACGTATCTTGATGATAAAGAAACGTTCAAGATGTGCATCGAGACGTGGTGGCACGTGGGAGACTTCATGTTAACCCCTCGCCCCGTGAACGGGGCCGCCAGTGCCATCGTCCGCAGAACGTTGCAAACCCTCTTTACCTCCATCCGCGAAGCGCTCGTCAAGCGCATGGCCAAACCGGAGGAGGTTATCATTTGCCAGGACGAGCACGGGGACCTCCAACAAGTGTACATGAACGACGTGGAGTCGCTGCAGCTCTACGCTTCCATGCGGGAAACGCTTATTTTTTTCACTCACCTGGGGCCGCGGGATATGGAGCAGCTCATCTCGCAACTAATGGCGCGACAGCTCGATCACTCCGAGTTTTCATGGGCCAGCCTCAACGCGGTGTCGTGGGCCGTCGGATCGATGAGCGGCGCCTTGGCGCAGGATCACGAAAGAACATTCTTCGTCGCCTGCCTCAAGGATTTGCTGAAACTGTGCGAGGGCATGCACGGAAAGGACAACCGCGCAGTGGTGGCCTCGAACGTCATGTACGTCGTCGGGCAGTATCCGCGATTCCTCGCCAACCATGTTCGCTTCTTCTCGACGGTGATCTACAAGGTGTTTCAATTTATGAAGGAGACCTTCCCCGGTGTGCCGGACATGGCGGTGGACACATTTTTGAAGCTGGCGAAGCGCTGCGGGGCAGTATTCTGGGACGAACGGAATTCGATCGCCATGAACATATTCCGGGACATCGACACGATCGCTTCGGACTTGAAGCAGCGGCAAATTCACATCTTCTACGAGGCAGTCGGGTGTATTCTGGCTGCCGCACCGCCTCAGGTAACCGCCTCCGCCGAGGCCATCGAACTCGTCCTGTCAACGCCGAACAGTAGATGGCAGAACCTCGTCACCCGGGCTGCCTCCGTGGGGTTTGACTCTATTTCAACCAGCGACGACATCTCCGTATTGCTCAACACACTCGAAACGTATTGGAAGGTCGCCAAGACAAGTGGTCCAAGCTTTATCCACCAAATGAAGCTCATTTACTGGGACATGCAATCTTTCTTTGCATCTTGCTCGACGAGTATCACCGCTGCGATTCAGCAACATGGCATTGTGGCCGCTCAATACCAGCACGTACGGAATTTACGGCGAGTCCGGCGTGAAATTCTGCGCGTTGTCGAGCACTTCATCGAGAATGCGGCCGATACGGCGTTTATCGCCGAGCACTGCGTGCCATCGCTGTTCAGCGCGATCCTGACGGACTATCAGCAAGGCGCCGCGTGCATCCGAGATCCCCAGGTATTGGCCGTCGTGACGGCGGCCGTTCGCAAGCTGGGACGCCTGCTTGACGCGGGTGTGCCCACGATGGTAGAGTTGACCTTCGAACCCACGGTGGCGCTCATCACGGCGAATCCCGTCGAGTACCCAGAGCATCGAGTCAACCTGTTTCGGCTGATTCAAGCACTGAACGCAGCGTGCTTCGACCAGCTGCTCGCCGTCGCGCAAGCCAAACCGGATGTCATCCAAGGAATCCTGTGGGCGATGAAGCACACGGAGAAGGAAACGATGCTCTGTGGCCTGGAGACCATGTCGCTGTTCATCGAAAAGGTGGCTGTGTCGTCGGTGGCCGACGCTTTTTTCCAATACTTCTTCATGACGATACTCATCGACACGTTTGTTTGCATGCTCGACAAGACGCACGCCCAAGGATTCAAGCAGCAGTGCCGCATTGCGGCGACGTTATTCGCCATCAGTGGCACACGGCAAACAGATCCGAATTGCTGCTACGGACCCCAGAATGTGACGACGGCACTGCTTGAGCAAATGCGGGCCCTCCCCGCGCTCACGGAGCCACAAGCCCGCGAGTTCATTCAACGATGCTACGGCCATTGCGGCTCACAACTGGCGTTCACGACGCTCGTCGCGGACTTCCTCGTCGAGGTGGACGTTTGGGGAGCCACCGAAGAGAACGCGCTTCTCGAGGAAGCGGAGCGTCGCGATCGAGAGTTGGCCATGCCCGATTTAGTGAAATCCGAGGCGGGCGACACCACATACAGTTACCTTCGTGGGGGTGGCGAGCTAGTAACGATTTAGACGGTTGTCTCTCTCGGTTAAACACAGAGAAGAGCGGACGGGGTGTGCCGCTCCCTGACTCAATCGGCG
>ERZ1292633.1035-Hain-H41-02um-R1-1035-length-30527-cov-6_pt1 | contig 30527 bp, 18 predicted proteins | sample MGYA00564406_ERZ1292633 | MGnify/ENA primary metagenome ERZ1292633 (study PRJEB36523, sample SAMEA6512639) | groundwater metagenome | collected 2019-01-08 | study: AquaDiva: Metagenomics assemblies of 32 groundwater samples
TGACACGACCGCCACGGCCACCGCCCCTAATACGGCGGCGACGGCAAGAATAACGGCGGCGACAAAAACACCGCACTGGTCACCGCATGCCGATGGCGTCGACTTGCGCGCCGCGGCGGCGGCACCGAGGGACACGCGCACCATCGTCGGAGGCGTCGTGGGCACGCCGGGAATGGCCGCGACGATACGCGACAAGTAGCACGCGGTGGTTGCCGCCAGCCAAGTGCTGTCGAGCCTTTCTTGCAGCGGCACGAAGCTGGCGTTGAGCCATGCAGCGGTCAGACCACCCTCTGCCGTCGGGTATTGCACGTAGACGCGAAACAACGCGGCCTGTGCCGAGTCCAACGACTCCCCGATGCACGTGACGGTACCCTGCGAGGCACCCGACACGGCTGCCACGTCCGTCGCCAGCGCCACCTCCAGGGCGAACAGCATCGACCCCGTGGCGAATCGCAACGCTGGAACGCGAATCACTACGTAGCCCGCCGCAGGGAACGCCGGCGGCGCCGTCGTTGGCGGCAGGGGTTGGTTTGGGTCGTCCGTGATGTTGTAGGTGAACGTCGCCTTGGGGAACAAGAGCGCCGCTGCCATCGCTGTGGTGTTGTTCCGTGAAAAATTGGCCGAGTCGTATGTGCGGAGCAAGTCGGTGCCGCCGGCTGCCGCTCCTGGAGAACAAAAAGTGGATGCCGTGGGGCAACGAATAGTTCCAGCGTTACCAGGGGCGGCGAGCATGCCCTGGCTGCCATCGGCAGGACATTTCAGCCATGTGACGGAACTCAGCGCCGGCAGACCCGAAGCGTTGACACCAACCTCGATTCGGCTGTCGTCGACACATCGCACGCGGAGACAACGGAAACTGTGACCCGCCTGAGGACCGGTGAGGTTGACTGCCTTCCCGTCGGATTGCAGTTGAGCAAAGTCTACGACATGGAGGCAGCGGACGGACTGACCGTACACGTTGCCGACACTTGTGTCGGCGAGGCTGGGAACAAAACTTCCGTCGTCGCAAATACGATTGGAGTAGCTGACGACAAGCGGGCAGAAGTCCATGAATCCCGACGACCCCCCTCTCGACGGCTCTGCGAAGTACTGCTCTGACGCATTGAGGGGGGCGGCGAAGGTGGTCGTGACGCAGCGGCCGATTGAGTGGCGATCCGGTGAACAGAACAGCGTCGTCGCCGAGGGATCGAAGCAAAAGTTGGGCGCTTCAGCGGCCACCGAGTCGGAAGCGCTTCGAGCGGCTTCGAATTGCTTGCAGGACAAATCAAGAAAATCGCACCCTGCGGCGCGCGCCCAAGCCGGTTCCGTGGCCGTTGATCGGTTCACTGCGTAATGGCCGGAGTCTCGAAAAAAAGCGAGCGTGAGGGGCGATACAAATTGCCCAGGTGAGGGGGCCATCACGTCATCGCGGTGGTTGCGTCGCTCCCAGTGGGACCCGACCGACCCGCTCGTGCCCTCGTCCTCTAGCTCCGCGCCGTCGGCGATCGAACAGTTGAAATAGCGACGCGCCTCCTCGCGGACAAATTCAGACGCAAGAAACGTGGCCGGCTTGCCGGCCCGGATCGGCCGCTGCACGAGCTGGGCGGGATATCCGGATGCCCAGGTGAGCTCCATGGCGTCGCCGGAGAATCCCAGCGCATGCATGATCTCGTGCACGGCAACCCCCACCAGCTGCCAGTTCTCCGCCGACGTTGCCGGCAGTGCGTCATTCCAAAGGAGGTAGCGTGGCGCCACGTTGATGCGACCCACAACGGGCCGACCGTACTGGTCGATCGCGCAGGGGGTGGCGAAGGCGATCACACCCGACTTCGTCTTGCCCGCAGTCACGTAGATTAAAAAGTCGGCCCCTTCGACACCCGCCGAGGAGTGGGCCGCTGGAACGGTCACGTAGTCGCACACCGACGGCGACACGATGATGGGCTTTGTCACGGGCACGACGGCCAACGCCGCCCGCAAAAACTGAACAGCAGCTGGCAGCACCCGGTCGACGAGAATGCTGTACTTGTTTGCGGTGAACAGGTCGGCGTCATCCGCGCACGGCAACGTGCCCCCCTGGAAGTCCGGCGACGTGGCGCCGATGACGAAGCACGACTTTGACTTATCCGTCAGATCGACTGTGCTGAGGGAAATCCGCAGCGACTGGTACCGCAAGGGTGTCGTGCTCAGCGCTGCGGCTTTCCTTCGCATCGCGGGCAGCAGCCACCCGGCGGCGTCGCGCCTTCCACCGCCGGTCGCGCCGGCCGGCCGGTAGTGCACGGGCACGACGGCATCTCGACCGCGGGCGCGCGCAGACAGACGGCGCACCTCCACAGTGTCGTGTGCACAGCGGTGACGCAGCCCGTCGATGGACGGTGCGCTGATGACGAACGCGATCAGCACGACGACGACGACCGCAGCGCCCCCGCCGCGCGATGCGGCTACTGGCGCCGTCGTCATAAACACCACTGTTCAAACGTGCGGGGGTTCTCGCAACACTCGAATGGGCGGTCCGGTCCCAATGCATCAACACCACGACGGATGTGGGGGTTAACTCGTAATAGTGCGTGTATGATGAGGGGAAAAAAAAACAACGCGCGCGAAACCACTTCTGGCATCACCGTTTGCTGGTGGCTTCTTCTATTTGCTGCTGTAACATCTTCCCCAAGCTGTCAAACTTCGCGATCTGCTGCTCGAGCAAGGCGGCGTGTGCCTGATGCTTCTCCGCCATTTCCGTCTCGACGGCGAGCTGCTGCAACGCTCTATTCAGTCGGCGCAAGGACTCTCCTCGTTCCGCCTCCAGCGCGGCAATGCGCCTAGAGGCCTTCTCTTGCGCCTCTTTCGCCTGAGCGAAGTGGGCGTTGGCACCCGCGAGGACTTTTTGCACCGACGAGAAGCGGGCCACAAATTCGTCCACCTTGGCCTTCAACTCGGTGTGGAGGGTCGTCGCCGCGCTGAGGTCCTTGTCAACTTGCAAGGCTCGGTCCGTCAGCATGGTTGCGATTGCCCGCTCCTCGACGATTTTTTGTTCCAGACCTGTCCCTTCTGACTCCCCCGATGCCATGATGGCGACGAATTTTTCGTGGCCTGCCCCGAAGTTGGCCTTCAGCAGGCCAATCTTCTCCTTCAAATGCGCGTTGGTGCGGTGCGCTTCCTCCCGTTCGAGGCACTCGCGCTCCATGCGGGCGTTCACCTCGGTGATGCGCGTCGTCAACTCGTCGCTCAGCTCTTTGCGAAGTCGCTCATCCGCCGCCGCATCGTCCTTCAGCGTCGAGTGCAGCGCAGTTTGCTTCGCCAGTAGCCGCTGCCGAAGCGCCGTGAGCTTCTCTCGCTCCGCCGCGGTTGCGTTTTCCCGGTCCACCAGGGTTTGCCGCTCCGCAGCCAGCTGGGCGAGCCGCCGGCTGTTCTGAAGCAGTTCGTTCTCTCGATGTTGCTGGAGCACGAGTTGGTCCACCAAGCGCGAGCAAAGGGCCGCGGAGCCAGCCGTTGCCATGGCGCAGAAGCGCGTTTCTAAAGATGGGAATGAGGCTGTCAATCTGACATTGCTCAAATTAGGAAACAAACACGCAGTCCGCACGACATGTGACGACTCCCTTCTTCCCCGTCGTCCGTGATATCACAGTGAGCGCGCGCGGGCGTCTCGATCCTGCTTTGTTCGTCTGACTTCGCAGCCGACGCACATTCACAGTCGTGTACATTCTGGAGGGGGACATTGCATTTCCGGAAGGAGGGCTGGGGATGGTCCCGTCTTTTTTGACGGGTTGAAGGCTCGTCGCCGCGTGCGTGCTCCGTATCTTCTCTCCTTCCTCAGTTGTCCTCGTTGGGACGCTTTACGACCTGGCCAGCTTGATCGAGCGAGACGAAGCGCTTTGCGCCCCATGCTCCCACAAAGATGGCGCCGAGGATGCCAAGGCCAAGGAGTCCGGAGGCCTGGCGCATATTGTCGAGTCCCGTGTTCAGAGCCGTACACGGGGTGTCGAACACGGCAAGAATGTACCGGAACACCGTTTCACACGTGCTGAACTCCGCGCCCAAGGTTTCGATCGACTCGCTCACCTGCGATGCTGCCGTGAAACCGACGTAAAGCGCCTTCGCAGTCTTTCCCAGTGCGGACAGCGTGCCGTTGGCCGTGCAGTCCGTCGCACACGTGGCGATGCTGCAGTCGCTGCGTTTGCTGACCGTTTCGCATGTCGAACCGGTGGCAATGGCGAGGAAGTGATTCGCCACGTTGCTGTTGATCTTGTAGCTGGATTTGGTTCGCTCCAGCAACGCGGCGAAGGTAATAGTTTGGCATCCGCCTGACGGACAATCGAAAACACGTTTCTCCTGCACGTTGACTTCTGGCGTGTTGGCCGATACGTAGCAGGAGGATGCAATCTGTTCGCACACCGCTTTCGCTTTCGTGTTCTCGAGTGACTTGAAGTTGCTCTTGAACGATGAGAACAGCGAGTCCTTGCAGCCAGTGGCGGCCTCCAGGACGTTGGCTTGACCGTTGGACACCGCGTGCACCTCGACGCAGACGTCGTGAACGACGAGGCTGACGCCACTGAGTCCGCCATGAAGGACCCACACGAGCACGGCGAGGAGGAACAGCACCCAGGTGGCCGTCATGGGCAAGCATGACCGGATGTTGATGAGCGCGCACAACGCAGTGAGGATGCCGCAAACTAACGGGACGCCGAAAAGGACGTAACTACCGCTTTCGGCGTAGGGCAGATATTGCTGAAACTGGGCCACGGCGCTGTTGACGAGGTCCTGCAACTTCTTGATCAGGCTGGTGGCCGTGTCGTACAAACCGCTTGTCCGCAAGAGCTGCTCCGTGGTCGACTTGTCGGTGGTCGGGTCATAGACGGTCACGGTAAGCATGACGTCGATCGCGTCGAGCTTCGTTTTCAGGACGCCTGGTATTGCCTCGACGGCGGCGACCATGTCCTTGGCCCCTTTTGTGAGGAGCGAGGTGCCTGCATAGCCCCACGCGAAGGATCCTGCAATCCACAGTAAGATCAATCCGGCGTATATTTTGGGTCGGAGGAGCTCCCCTTTGGTGTAGCGGACCGGAAGGTCCGGATTGGGCATGCAAAAGTTGACCGACTGATTGCGCCCACCGCAGCAGTCGCAGCAGTACTTGAAGGTGCAATAAAACAGCATCGAAAGCAGGGCTACCGCGCCGACGACGACGCCAGGAGCCAGCCAAGTTATCGCCCTCACGCCGTAGCTGTAAATTTGGTCTTGCGAGAGCGACGTGTCTTTCAGGGTCAAATCCAGCAAATGCTTCTTCGAATACTTTGCAGCATACGAATCCGCACTTACCACGCCGGTCGCGAGTGCCACCAACGAAAGGACAACCAGCATGCTCCTCACCTGCTGACCGGCAAGACGCGATGCACTCCAGGCAGTGGTCATTTTTTTCGGCGGAAAATAGTCGCCTGTGACTCTGAACAACGAACGGAAAGGACGGGACAGACCGTTTTCCCAATGAATCGCTGCGATGCAACTCTCTCTAACGACGCACCCCGTTTTTTCGCGGTCACCGGACTAGACATGTACACATCCCCGCCCCGCAAGGAGGGGGGGAGGGAGATAACAATGGGGCAGCCGATTGAGGAATGACGTGGGGTGTCGCTGCCAATGCGACACACCCCACCGCCGCGGCCACATTCACATTCCTTCCTCATCGATGTGGACCCCCCCGTCACCAAAGAGTGCGCGAAGAGAAAAGGGGGAAGGAGGGGTCGATCAGGTGTTCGCGGCAATACCCAAGTTGACCTTGACGTCCACACCGGTGCCCTTGGGCCGTGTTTCGTCAAGGATCTGGCCAGCATTTTCCAGGGGAACGAAGCGTTTCGCTCCCGTTCCTGCGCCGAACATCCCGAATAGCGCACCGATGGCTGCCACGCCGAGCGCCTGGCGCAGTATCATGAGGTTGTCCGCGATCGCGGTCAACGAAGCGACAAAGGGCGCGACCAGTAGCGCGAGCAGATGATCGCACGTGGCGCTCGGGTCCGCCAGCTCCCGGTCGATGACCTCCGTGACCCGCGCCGCCGCGAGAATCGTGGTCCACACCTCCTTCGTGCCTTTGCCCAGGTCGGACAGCGACGACGACCCCGCCACGGTGCAATCGGCGGCGCAGGCTTCGATGGTGCAGTTCGGGAGAGTCGCGCAGCGCGCGCCGATGGAGGCGGCCTGTGGGTGGACGGCCACGGCGGCATTGATCTGATACGACGAGCTCATCTCAACGGCGAGCTGCTCGAACGACACACCCTGGCACGATCTTGTAGGGCAGTCGAACACCTTGAGTTGACCGACGTTCGCCTCGATAGTGGCCGCGGGGTTCCAGCAGTAGGTCGACGCCATCTTGTTGCACGCTGCCACTGACTGCTCCGTGCTCGCCGCCGTGAGTTGAGAGGCGATAGCCGTGAACGAACTGGCCGAGCAACCAAAAAGAGCCGGCAGTACGTTGGTCTGGCCCTTTCCGGCACCCGTCGCCTCGACACCCAGATCACCCATGCCGATGGCAAGGAGGCTCGTCGCGCCGTGGGCGGTCCAGGCGATGAATCCGAACAGCATGAGGAACCAGAGTGACGCCATCGGCAGGTAGCGCCGCTGTGTGGCAATCACGCACGCGACCGCCACGGTGCAAGCGCCAGCCAGCACGGCGAAGATAACAAAGTACGCCGGTGCCATGTAGTCCACGAAGGACTGGAGCAACCCGTTGAGTTGATCGATCTGGTCCTCGAGGGGCTTGGTCACGTTGGCGGCGTCAACCTTGGCCTTGGCGGGGAGCAGCGACTGGACTTGCTCTGAATTGGTGGCCGCGCTGTAAACCGTGACGTTTAGCGCGCTGTCGAGGTCAGCGATGCGTGTCCTGACCACGTCGGGGATCGCCTTGAGACCACCCATCAGGCCCCGGAGGTTGCCCGTCAGGGGAATAGTGGCACTGTAACCCCAGCCCATGGCGCCAAAGCAAATGATGCACCCGAACACGACGTACACGCGGGAGCGCATGAGGTCGCCGCGGGAATACTTGGAGGGGTAGAGCATGTTCGGTACGCAGTAGTGCGGGGTCATTTCCTTCCCACCGCAGCAGTTGCAGCAGTATTTTCCTAGGCAGTAGAGCGGGGTTGAGAGCAGAAGCACAATACCAAGGAGCAATCCGGGAACGGCCCACACGCCGATGCGAACGAAATATCCTTGCATGTTGCAATCCGTGGCCGACGCCGATGCGAGTGTGCAGTCCATAAAACGCTTCGTGGACGCCGATGTAGAACGCGATTGCGCCGCTGCCCACGTGACCCCACCACCACAAACCAGCATGATCGCACCAAGGGCGAGAAACAGCGACGGTCCAAACGACGACGACTTTCCAGCAAACGTCATCTGTGAAGATCTGCCGATCAAAAGGTCGTCTGTTTCATGAAGGTAGGTGAAAGTATAAACAACACACGGTTTTCAAGCCACCCCTCAGACAGTCCCTGATAACACATACGGAATGACGAGGACGGGGGGTAAAAACAACGTTCTCGCTTCACTACTCGAAACAATACATGCAAACTGATAACCTACGTTGAGGTGTCTGCGGGAATAATTTTTCCAGCTTCCGATAGCGAAACGAACCGTTTGCGACCTTGACAGAGGGCCACCAGCAGCATCGAGCATCCGAGCGACACGAAACCCGAGGCCAGTCGGACAGTGTTGACCGCGTCAAATAGGGACGCGCATGGCACCTGCAGCGGCGTCAGCACGATGGATGAGACGACGTCACAGTTCGTGTACTGGGCGACTGTATCATCCGCGGCGTTCACGATCGTTTTCACCGCGGCGACGGCGGAGGCAGCTTCCTTGCTGGCAGCACCCACGGGGCTGAGCGTGGCCTCTTCCAAGCACTCGTCCGCGCACCGTTCTAGGGTGCACGGCAGCAGCCGACTGGCGTTGCCGGAGCACGATGGAAACACACTGGCCGAGACGCCGAGGGTGTTGTTCGCGAGCACCATATGATCGAGGAGATCGCGGGCGCCAAGGAATGTTACAACGGACGCACACGATTCGAAGCCCGACCACGAACATTGGAAGACTTTGCCCCCGTCGACATCTGCTATGGTCACGTTGGCCGGGTTGGCCGCACACTGACCGTACAGCAGTTCGCAGGACCGACGTGCCTCGCTGGCCTCAAGCAGCTGCAGCAGCGAACGCACTTGCCCAAACCAGGCGTCTTCGCACTGCAGCAGCGACGCCACCACCGACCGCTGATTGCCGACGACGCCGTCCACCTCAGCGCAAACGTCGCCGACGACCATGGCGACTGCCGATGCCCCGCCGTGAACGACCCACGCGGTCGCGGCGCAAACCAGCACCAACCACGCGGCGAGCATCACCAGGATGCGCGGACGGTTCAAAATGCATGGCAGCAGAGATGCCAACGACACAGCGAGACAAACGCCGAACATACTGTAACCTGCCTTCTTCACGATGTCGACCACAGGACCGATTTGGCTGGAATAGCCCAAGACGACGTTGACGAAGCGGTCACGAATGTCGGTCATGGCCTGGCTGGCCCCGATGAGCTCGAAGAAGTTCCGAGTGTACGCCGACCTCGTCGAGCTTCGGTAGAACGGCACCGTCAACGCAACGGTGAGGACGGCCACGACTTGGTCGATCACGGCGGGAGCCGCAATCATCGCGCTTTGCACGCCGGTGAGACTGGACGCTAACAGCGACGTGCCGACAAGTCCCGCGACTGCACCGCCGGCACTGCAAAAGACCCACAACGCGGTCCAGCATTTCACTCGAATCAAGTCGAAGGCGGAGTACCAGGAGGGATACTCGGGAGTTGTCACGCAGAAGCCCGGTCGGCGCGTTCCCGCACCGCAGCAGTGGCAGCAATAGCGACCGCACATGGCGACAGGGAAGGCGACGAGCAACGCGATCCCGCAGACAACGGGGACGACCGCCCACACGGCGGTTCTCACGATGTAGTGGGCCACGTCGCAGTCCGCGAAAGACCGCGATTGCAACGTGCAGTCGAGCACTCGTCGTTCTCCCCAGGCAGGATCTTGAGGATCCTGCGCCGCGCTGCCCCACGCCGCGAGCAGCAGCAGCAGAAAGGGGGGCACCACCATCTCACATAGCGAAGTGTTCACAAGTCTTGAAAGTTGGAGAGACCAAGTTCAACCCCACAGGAAATGCCCAAAGAAGTCCGACAAACCGACGCCCGCCGAGAGCCGCGGTCGCCGCTGAGAGGCAAAGAGAAAGGGATGGCGCTGGAGGAAGCAAGCGATGCTGCTGCAAGGGGTGGAGGGAAGGGAAGGGAAGGAGGAGAAACGGGAATGGACATCCGACGACGGATCGATCGACGGCGTCGACACATACTCTCACGCGGGCTCGTCGACGCGGTTGGCCGGGGAGCCTTCAGCTTCGTTTTCTTCCGCGGTTTTCGGGGGCTCGATCGGCTCGATGGGCTCGTTGGCCATGGACAGCGGAATGTTGCGTTTCGCACCCCATCCGCACGAATACAGCAACATGAGCAGGCCGCAGCCGATCAGCACCATTCCCTGCCGTGCGGTCACGAGCCCCACATCACGGAAGGTGGTGCACGTCTGCCGCAGAGGGCCGACCAGCAACTCTGTGATTCCCGCGCACGACCCAAACACGGTTCCCCACGTGGCAACGGCATCGGACAGTTTTCTTGCCGCGGCAAGCGAGTAGTAGGCTTGGCGAGCGGCCAAACCAATGGGGGACAGCGCCCCGTCCGCACTCGCTGTGCAGGTTGACGCGCAGGCCGCCAGGGAACACGCACTCGCCGTCAGCCCCACGCAGGTCCCGTATGCCGATTGCGAGCCGGGGATTGAGTCGATGCGCGAGTCCACGACCATGCTACCGAATGACAATGCCAGCGCCGCGTACGTCATTGAGCCGGCCGCTTGGCCGCAGCCCACAAGTTTCGTCGACAGGTTCGAGCCCGACGACGCACAGTCGAACACCGTGCCAACCTCTGCATTTGCAACTGCGTCGTAACTCGGGTTATAGCATAACGCGGTCAGGTCCACACATGCTTGCTGAGACGCGGTGAACGCAGCGTACCCAAACGCGTCGCGTGTGAGCGCGGCAAAGGTTTCATTGCATCCGATGGCGACGGGCAGGGCAACCGCCTTCATGTTCAGCAGTCCTTGATAGTCGGCGCAGAGGTAGTCGGACGTGATGGAAAGCCCACTGAGGACGCCTTGCGACGTCCACACGACGATCGCGAGCGAAAGGCTCAGGAACATGATGATCATCGGGCCGTACTTTCTCAGGGAAGCTAAGGAACACACAAGCTCAAAGATGCCGAGCGAACCAGGGGCGAAGCAGATGATCAGCAACGCGATCCACAGGTAGGCGAAGTACGACTCGATGCCAGCGGTGAGCTGAGTAAGCTGCGCTGATATCAATTTTTTCGTCGCATTGACGGCCGCCTCGGGAAGGCCGCCGCTGTATCGATCTTCGCTCACATTCGCGGATTGGGAAGCCGCGCGACGCACCACGGTCATCGATTGTTTCATCAGGGGAACGAGTTTGTCGATGGCGCCGGGGGAGTTCGACAGGGCCTCCCTGTACAGCGCGAATCCGCTCACTAACGGGGTGTATCCGACCACGTAGATCCACACCCCCCCTCCCCCCATAAGCAGCACGGAGAGGACAGTGGTCACTTTGGGCCGCAGAATGTCCGACTTGGAGTATCGCGCGGGGAACTTCTGCGCCGGGAAACAAAAATTGGGCGTCTGATGTCGCCCCCCGCAGCAGTTGCACGCGTACTTGCAGCTGAAATAGCTGTATCCGCAGAGAAAAACCAGCACTGCAGTGATGGCACCCGGAAACATCCAAGGACCAAGCCGGTAGAGCACAAAGTTCAGCAGGTTGCAGTCTCTATTGGCGTTCGTCGCGGTGCTAGTGCAGTCCAAGATGCGGTACACTGGTTTCGGCTGAATGGTGGTGACGACAGGAGGCGCAGCCGTGGTGGTGGTTGCTTGCGCGGCGGCGCCCCATCCGCTGCGAAACAGATGCTTTTCAGCGCCTGTAATGATGAGGCCCGTGATCAGGAGCCAGAACGGCAACAACGTGGGTTTCATTTCAGATAAATCGGGGATGGACAGAACAAGAAAGAAAGGAACAGAGCAAGCGGCCGACCGGGGGATAAAAAATCCGTCTGTTTACGCCCCACCTCAACGAAAAAAATAAGGAAGCTTGTTCACGGCACGCCACACCAATAACACACACATCATTGCGCGACGAGGCCACACTACATCATCGTTCGGAGTTCGGTAAGCTCCGAGTTGTCGTCGAGGCGCTGAAACACGACCGCCTTGGCTGCCTCCAGGTTCATGCGCGCCAAGGTCGGGGTAATGCCTGGATCCGTGAACACCGCCATGATGAACGTGTTCGCGCCGAACGGAATCACAACGCTGAGCAGCTTTGGCAGCGCGAACACGAGCTCCACAAACGGGTTCGTAGTCTTGTGGCAGGCGAGTCGGAAGTGCTTCAACGCGTTGCTGACCTTGGCCGCACTAGGGCCCCCATCGGGACCAGGCGCGCTGACGCGTGCCACCGAGAGGAACGTGCTGCGCTCGAAGAGAATGAGCTCCCTCGCTCCTAGGGCGACGGACAAGGAGCGCAACTCGTCGTGCAGCGACTTCATGCTGGGCAGAAGGTATTTCAGCATGGCGGCCCACGCGTCGAAGAGGGAGTCGTCCCAAATATTGGTGGCGAAAAAGGTGACGTCATTCGCGATCGCTGCGGGGAGCGCCTCGACCATCTCTCGGCGCCGCACCGATATGACCATCTCGCGCTGATCTTGCGCGATGAGATCCGTTTTGTGGAGGATGACAAATAGCCGGGCGTCGGGTGAGAACTCCCGCACCGACGTCATCACGGTGCTGAGGTTCTCCAGAATTTGCGGGTACGACCAGTACTGCGTCGCCGCTTGCGCGCTGTTGGCCTCGTCGGACGGCGCAGGGGATGCCTGGGCGTCGCGGCCCAAGGCGGACACATCACACGTGTAGATCAACATCGCGACACCGCTGAAGACCGTTGGCCGTCGCGTTGACAGATACTCGTCGACGTAGCGGGATTGACCGCCGCAGTCCCACATGTTCAAGACGTGTTTGCCGAGGAAGTTGACCTTCAGAGTGTGGGTGTGAGTGGTTGGCCCGAGCCGCGCGGTGTCCCGCGCAAGATAGTTGGAGAATACCATGGATCGCATGGAAGTCTTCCCGCCGCCGCTTGGGCCCATGAGCAGCACCTTCGCCATGACGGAGCCTCAGTCGCCAATGGGGGAGAGGGGGCAGTGTGCGGAGACCCTTCGGAGCGCGTGAACCTTTTGACGTGAATTAGAGAGCCAGAGAGAGCTCAACGATTCCGATTCCCCCGGGGACCCCATGCCGATAACGGTCCGGTAACGGGTGGAAGCCCCGGTGTCCAGGTAGGCGGCCACTCGACGTTCACATACATGGCACTCAGTGGGAGGGAGATAGCAAGATGCTTCCGGAGCGACTCTCCGCGGCACTCACATGGACGCCGCTTGGCCCAGCCGCCGTTTGACCCTCCTTCAAGTCTTCCGCAACAAACCGTTTGAACGTGGCACCGTCACGGTGCGAGATCTCGGTCACCGGCATGCCCACGAGCTGCGACGGCGCGACCGCGCGGTCGAACATGTAGAGCATCAGTGTGTGACCTAGTTCCTTCATCAGGTCTTTGGATATGCGCCGAAGCATGTTTTCACAGACGCCACAGGGAAACAGCGGGTTGGGATCCTCGCCGTGGAAAGGCGCACCGTGAACAAAGACCTCCCTCACGGCCGTGGTGGGGAGGCCGAGGGACGCGAGCTGACCCATGACGTTTTGTTCTGCGCACCGTGAGCCGCTCGGGGTCGACAGCTCATAGTTGAACGCCATCGCCCATTTCCGGCTGCAGGAGCACCAAGTCGTGCCAGCGGAGTCATGCGTGTTGAACACAGGGTCCAGCGGGGGGTGGTCCGTTGTGGTCGGCTGGGCCACTTTTGGCGCGCGCGTGGCGCGATTAACCGGCGTGGACGTGGCGCCCCCTCCTCTTGTGGCGAGGAGCGCGGCCCGGCGCTGCTCCGCGCACCGGCACGCCGCGGGATCGACGTAGGTCATGCCGCACGTCACGATGGGCCTCTGCTGGTGCTTGCTCCAGCTGTTGTGGAATCGCTCCTGAAAGGACGACACCGACGCCGCGCTGGTGACGAAGAAAGGATGCATCGCGAACGCGGGGGACGTCCCGCCGATGACGCCAGGCGCATGGATGGCGTTCGATGAGGCCAGGGCGGCCGCCTCCAGCGTGATGGGAATGACGGTGAACACAGACGTCTCCTTTTCATAGCGCATGCGCACGCGTTCACAGGCATCGTGCACCGGAAGGGGAAGTTCGATGGCGTAGAACGACTTTGCCCTGAGACTGCAGAGGTCGGCGACCGTCGTCAAGTGTCGCAGCGGACCCACACTACAGGCGTCATCGAGCCCCGCGCGTTCCACCTGGTTGAACTGAACCAGTGCCATGTGGAGGTTCGTTTCCGGCGGAAAGCTACGCAGCCGCAGCAGCATCATCCAGAATGCCCGTTTGAGGGGGTCATGCTCGCGGTGAATAAGGCTGTCGAACAGCGCAGGACTCGGTGCTTGCACGTCACCGACACTTAGCAGCCCACATCGGTGGAGGTCACATTCGACGAATTGCGTCAGTTCGGGCGCGGCGTCGTACACATCGCACAGTGCTTCTCGGAGCGGCGTGGTGGCATCCAGCACAGGAGCGATCAGGCCGCCCACGCTGGATGGCACGTGCACAAACAAACAGCGCTGCCCGAAGGGGCACACCCCCGTCCTCAGAAACTCATCGCACGCAAACGGGGTGCACGAGATGCGCTGCCGGGCAAGCCAACCGCAAAACAGTAGCCCTGCTGTGAGCTCAACGTGTTGCAGCGGGTCTTTCAAGTTCAACGTGGACGCCGCGGCGACGAAAATTTGATCCGGCACGTCACTTAAGCGCAGGTTGTGGGACTGCATCTGCTGCTCGGCGGTCAGGTGCAAGGCGTCGCAGCTGCCGGCAGGCATCACGGAACAGGAATTTGGGAAGGAAGGGCACAGTGTCAGCGACGTGTGGAACTGCGCGTCGAACCGAATCGTGCCTTGCTTGATGACGTCCTTTGGAAACGCGACGCACAGCGCGGCGTCCAAGCTGAGGTCGAACCCCTGCTCGGTGACCGGCGATCGACCGACCGGACTCACCGCGTTGTCCACCACGGCACCTTCGGCGAACGCGGAGCAGTCCACGTGCGAGCGCTTGCGCGCGATCTGCTTGCCAACCGACGCGACGGTCGCCTGGTCGTCCTTCATCGCGATCGCCCACTGTCGCGTCGCGTTCATGTCCTGCTTCGTGCACAGGCCCCGGAAGAAGGACCAGCGCCGCCACCAATCGTCCATGCGCTCCACGTCCAACGCAATCGTCGGAGCGTGGCAGGCGTCGCCCCCGAGAAGGGTTGATCCCGAGCCTCCGGTGCTCTGCATCAAAGGAAAATACTGAAACTGTTCGAGACGGGTAAGAGACGAGCAGGAAGACAGCAGAAAAAAAACTGCAAATCGAACCTTAGTCTGGGTACAAGAGTGCATCAGCGGAGCCGCCCCCCAAAATACCCCACCCCCAGCCATCCGGTAACCTAGGCAGGTGATTGCAGAGTTGACGAGGATGGCCATTTGACAACGTGGTCCGCTGCCAGCAGCACGCGATGGTCATGCGTGACCGCGATGACGCAGCATTCACTTGCCGTGGCCATGGCCTTCAGAGACGTCAGTAGGTGGCGCGCGGCATCATCGTCGAGGGCGGCGGTCGGCTCGTCGCACAGGATCATGCGCGGCTTCCACACGAGTGCCCTCGCGAAGGCGAGCCGCTGCACCTGCCCACCGCTGAGGGCGACACCATGGGAACTCAGCTGGGTGAACAGACCCTCCGGACAGCGGCTTAGAAACTCGTCACACCCTGAAATGCGTAGAGCATCGCGCACGGCGTCGATCACAGCGTGATCTCGGGAGGGAGAGGTCCTTCCCAGCACGACGTTGTCAAGGACCGTCGCGCCTGCAATGACCGTGGGCTGCTGAGGCACAAAACCGAAAATCCGTCTCCGTAGCAGTGTCTGGTCTTTGAGCAGCGACGCGATCGGCACGAGGGATGGCGGCTCGGATGGGTCGTCCGTCCCCCCTTGTCCAACGTCTGTTTGCATGCACAGTGCCTCCGGCTTCCATGCCGCGTCGTCGTAGAGCCCAAGGAAAAGACTTAGCAACGTCGACTTGCCGCAACCGGAAGGTCCGGTCAGTGCCACCAGCTGGCCTGGCCCGGTAGGTATGCAAATGGTAAGGTCACGAATGACTCGCACGTCGGGGCGGCTTGGGTAGGCAAATTCGAGCCCTTGCGCAATCAACGCAGTCACACGCCGTTTTCCCGATGCGACGTCCGCGGCGATGTCATGCCGCGACGACGATGAGACGGTCGCTGCGTTTCGCGACGCGGCGTTTTCGTTGAACTGCGACAAGAGCCGTTCGATGTGGTGCGCCTGATGCGCCGTTTTGTTGCATTCGCGGAGCCATTTTCTCGTCGTGTTCGCGACAAGGATGAACTTGTGCAGTCGAGAATGCACCTCGGTCCACGACGACACCTGAACGGAGCCATTTGTGTAATAGTGAATGCCACAGGAGAAGACGCTGGGCAGCGCGAAGGTTACGACGTTCGTCACCGCCGTACCGACAATCGGAATGGCGGCCAGCGCCCACTGCCACAACTGCAGACCCGCGTAGGTCCACCCCGGACGGCGCGGCTCGAATCGCACGACGCTGCCGAACTGCTTCATCGCCATGCCGACCATGCCTGACGACACCAGCTGTCGCCAGCCAATCGAAACAATGGCCGACCCGAGTGACGCCAACCGCCCGGCCGCCGCCTCGGGTGGGGCCGCGGGAAGCGCCAGCGCGTCCTCTTGTCGCTGCAGCGGTGCCAGCAGAACGGCGTCGGCGGCGTGCGGCCGCAAAACGCGAATGTGTCTCACGACATCTTGTGGAGAAATTAACGGCCCAAAGCCGACGAACGCCACCGGAGCAGAGTCTTCCTCGCCGCCGTCTCGCGTCGCGGCGGTCTCGAGTGCCCGCAGCGTGGCAAGTGCCACACGGCGCCGCTTGGCCGCCCACGCGATCGCCCTCGTGGCCACGGTCTCGGTGATGCGGGCCCCTACAATGGCTGCCCATGCCCCCGCCAAGCCGAAGGCAACCGCTCGCCGCGGCGCCATCGCATCCACGCCGATTGTCGTCCTCAGGGCGGCGTCCATGACCAGCTGCCTCACGACGCGGTGCACCATGACGGCGTTTAGCACAAAGCCCAACAGCTGACGCCGGGCGGTGGAGTCGGTGTTCGCAAGCTGCTCCGGTGCAGCGAGAATTCGGTCGAGGGTGAGGCTGGTGCAGGCATCGAAGAATGCGAGCGGCGCACGGCCCAGCGTCATCATGAGCCGCCTCAGCAGCGTTTCTCTGCGGATGGCCTCGGCCTGGCTTAGTAGCTCCTCGAGCAGCGTGGAAACGGCGTTTTGCCCGAGCTGCCGCAGTGCTTCGGCTGCGAGAAGGAGCGACCCGGCCACCGCGATAAGTGCTGTTTGCGATGGCTCTGCGGGAACGACGCTGCCAAACAAGCGTGTGTCCCGGAACCGCGAAAGAACATACCGCGCCGCGGCCATCGACGCCTCTCCAGCGTCCTTGAGCGGCACCGGCACGTCCCGTTGCACAGTCAGCTGCGATTCCAACAAGTTGCTGAAACCAGCGCGGAAGTCCGTTTCCACCGTAAACACAGGCAAGGTGACACTGAGAATCGCGGCCATGGCGCCGACGAGCACGGCTTGATCCACAAGCCCCCTCACGACGTATAAGGCAAGCGAACGAAAGTTTCTCCGGCGCATGCTGTTGATCCACGGTTGATACTGGTTGAACGACGCACGTTGACCCGAGGCGAGGAGGAAGGGTCGGATGATATGCAGTCGCGGCTCGTAGAAACGGTCACGAATGCTTCGCGGCAACCGCGAGAGATCCAGATCAGACAACGCCGTGTCTATCGCGACAGCACCTCCCGGTGCCGAACCCAACCGCTTGCGAGCGTCGCGCATACTTGCCATGCTGGTCAACAGTTTGGCGCCTGCCGTCCCACGCGCACCGACGACTAGGAGCGCACCGGCCTTCTGCGACGCCACGGCCACAGTCGATATCGGAGCGGAAGGCCTCCCGCCGTGAAGCACCGCATCGTGCACCAGGCTGCTGCCCCCAGCGTCGTCAGCGGTCGGGTCGCGACCTAGAAAACGATGATCGAGCTCCCCCAGCCGGTCATCGAGACGAAAGTCATCGAGCAGGTTGGCGTTTCGGTTCGCAAGGGGATCCTCGGCGTCGACGTCGACCAGAAGCCACGCTTCACGGAGCACCCAAGCGACGTTCGCGGCCAGTCCCCCCATGCGAACCGGTCGTTCGCCCGCTGTTTCTGGGGGCAGCACACCGCCGGCGCTGTAGAAAATTTTCTGCGCTCGCACGGCGTCGGCGCTCTTGTGGTCGTTGTCAAGCAGCGCGGATCGCAGTAACCAGTGGAGGTGGTTCACGGCCGCTCTCCCGAGGATGTTGAACGCGGTGTTCGCGAACAGATGCAGCGAGTTGTACGGGGGAGGGGTGTCCTCGACATGGGAAGACGGATCCGTTGCCGCCTCGATCCACCGGTTCAAACCGTCCACGTCTCCGATGTGCGAATGTGCCACGCAGTTGACCAGAAAGCTAGCGCGACGCAACAACAACACGATGTTTTCCGCGTTGGGCAGCTCCTGGCCGGAAGCTCCGGCGACCGACGAGCTGGGCGGCGGCATATGGACAGCCGCGTCGACGACCGCCGGACTGGATGTGCGCAGAAACGCGTAGGCGTGCAGCAATTCCCATTGAATTCGTTCCACGATCTGGGCGGCGATCGGCGTTGAGTCTGCCATCTGGGGCAAGGGGCGGAAGCGCGCGTCCTCTGTAAAACATGAGAGAGGATGCGGTCCGCAATGAATGCGAAAAAAACAAACGTGAACGGTTGGGATGTCACCAATGTAACACGTTCATTCGGGTGAAACGACGAGACGAGGCCGTCACGGTTCGAGTAGCGACGTCGACAGCACTGCTAGTGCCACGCTGCGTCCGCGCCTCGTGGGTTCGTCAACATCCCCGAGCGCTGCCGCTGCGTGATTCGCCACGATGTCGCTGCTGGTGAGGACATCCGGCCACCGTCCCGTCAACAGCTCCCGTGTGAGGCCCAAATCGACCAGGTACGGCGCGACACCAAACCACTCGCGATCATCGGGAATGGAGCCGCCCTTTCCGCTGCCTGAGGCATCCAACGCTGCGCATCCCATAACCTTAACATCAGCAATGTACCGGGAGAGCGCGGTGGAATCGATGGTCGGTAGCTGTTCGTCCACAGCGCCACGGCCGGGGCCTGGTCGCAAACGGCAGATTGCGACGTGGCAGGAACGTAACGCTGCTTCAACATGAACGTCCATTTCATTCGGAAAAAAGAAAACCCCGCACAGCGGTGCCCCTTTGATGCCGCATTCAGAGGGAGGAGCAACCACCCAAGCATCCCCCAATTGTCCCGTCGCCCCTTCCCGTTGAGCCCCTGGTGGAATGGAATCCTCCTGTCGCTACACCACCTCAAAAGGGTTCGTCGGCTTCCGCGACAGACAAGGTGCATCGAAATCAAACGAGTCATCGACGACGAAGCGTGTCACGACATCCTCTCCGCCGGAACCGAGGTGCAACGCGCAGACCGGTTGTTTCGTGGTGCCTTCCGACACGAACGGTGCCGCATCGCTGATGGACTCCGTTGGGACTCGCGAGCGCAAAGCGACATCGTCTACGTTCGGCAAGTCACCGGCGTCGATAGAAACGCCCATACGATGATCGATCCCTGAAGCGCCATCGTCGCCAGCCGTGGCGGTCCCTGGAAGATCGAGTAAGGACGACGACGAGGCAGACGACGAACGATCGCTCGCCGCCTCGTCGTCTTGCGCGACCACCCCGCCAGGCAGAGACGGCACGGGCAGGTCAACTATGCGAGGAGCAGCGGCAACGGGTTCTGGCAGCGCCGAAAGCACCGTATCCTGGTCATTGTCGTCGACAAAGTTGTCGAACAGCACTGAGGGGCGAGCAGCGGCAGCCACACCGAAGAGCGCGCACACAACGCCACCTGTCGCAGTGGGCGGCATGACGTCGTCCAAGCTCACCTCGTCCACGTCCCCTCGAGAAGAGAGCGTCGCGTGGGGATGGGCAGCGGCAGAGGGAGCACGACCAGGGTTGTTGCAGCCGCTTAAAAATGAAGCAAATCCTGCGTTCGGAGGGCAATCGGGCGAGGAGTGTTCGCCAGCTCCAGCGACGTCAGGTGGTGTCAGGGTTGATCCGTGTTGCAGCGAGCTGAGCAAGTCCCCAAGCACTTCTTCTCTTGCCTGCAGCACGGCGTCGATGACCGCTGCTGCTGCACACGGCGTCGAGGACATTGTCAACGCGATCGTTGTAACCGTCCCGCGCGCATATGCGCGTGAAACTGACAATGAAATGGCACACGCAAAACGTCAGCCAAAATACTACTGTCACTGGTTGTCCCCAACGTACACCCTCGACAGGCGCAGCTTATGCATGGAAACGGTGAGAGATATGTTGCGGCTCGCACGGGTGAAAACACACAACAACGGCTCCCCCATCATAAGCCACTAACTGGGAGACACGCAAACGGTTGTGAGCTCCCCTCGCTCGTTGTCGCCGTGTGAGAGGCGACAATCCGTGCTCGGGAGAGACAGATAGATGGGTTGAGAATCACGGCGACAGAGAGTCGAATCAAGATGAGTCACTGTTTGACTTTGGTTGTCGTCGCTACGCGTGGGCTTCCGCAGGGTTGGAGTATGCCGAATCGCTGCGGAGGTGCGCCTCATCCTGATTGTCGTCGTGCTGCCTGGGCACGCTCGGCGCAGCGGTGGCTTCGTGGGGATTGGCGTCTGCGCCCATTGGCGCCGTGGACGAGTCGGCCCCCCCTTCGTCGCCGCTGCGGTGCGTGTACTCTTGCTTGGCGACAGCGCCAAAGTAGCATGCCCCGAAAACCGCCATGACGAAATAGAAGGAGCATTGCAAAAACAGCGGGATAAAGCACACGGCCAAAGTGCGAGTGCTGTTGATGCCCTCTAGTTTCACGATGACCAGGAGCAAGGTGCACAGCGGGAGGCCGTTGTGGATCAGCTGCCACACGTAGCTCTGGGCGGCCTGACCGCAGGTCACCTTTTCGTTGCGGTGTAGCAAGGTCAGCCACATCATGCCGTGCGTGAGCTCCGCTAGGATTTCGGTGAATATGGGGACCGCGACGACCCAGCCGCTCATCGACGCGAGGCTGTCAAGCTTCACTGCTAGGAGGACCAGGAAGCACACAAACCACAAGACGCGAATGAAGTTGACCACGATGACGCCGGCCACGTCGAGCGCGGAGGCGACGAGCAGCCCTTGCTGCAGCATGCCCTCGCGGATGGCGGCTGGCCTCATCTGAAACAAGAGCTGCACGGCGGCGACCAAATTGACGATGAGCACCGGCGCGAAGGCGACGAGCCAGGGAATGGGCGAGCCGCTCGGGAAGGGGCCCCGCTCCAAGTTCATGTCGATCATGATCGCCGTCGCGACGACAAAAAACACCGCGAAGAACGCTACGAAGTTGCGCCAAGTCACTTTGGATTGCTCGCCATCGACGACGGCGTTGCGGCACAGTACCACCACGTAGACAAGTGCGAACAGGACGAACACGGCGACGACGATCCACACAGGAAAGAGCGTCGCCGTCCAGGACCAGTTGACCACGCCGTCGACTTTGACGGACACGGTGGCCAGCAGCATGATGAGGCAGCCCATGAAGCACAAGAGCGACACCGTCGCGAGCGTCAGAACAAGCGACATGCCGAGTTGGTCGACGACCGGTCCGGTGTATGGGCTCTCGGCCGCTTCGACGCCGCGGTCCCCGAAGTCATCGTATGCCGCTCTTTTCCTCGGATCGCTGAGGACGGCGTAGGCGTCGTTGATGGCCTTCATCTTGGACGCATCGCCCCCGCGGTCCGGATGGTGAATGAGCGCGAGGCGTCGATAGCTCTGCCGGATGTCGCTGATGGATGCCGAAGGGGTGAGCTCCAGGACCGCGTATCGCGCCGGGATACCGCCAGGGGGAGCAGTCATTGTCTGTGTCAAAGCAAGCTGTTCGGAGGCGTTGAGGGAAAGGGATTGCTGTGGAAATGAAATGACCCGTGTTGTCCCTCGCGTGAAACGACGAGGGAATAGGAGGGGACGTGGCGTTAGTCACTACGCTGCGTGTGCCGCCTCCGCTTCCCCTTACGCGACCACCCCCTCGGCGTTGTAGCATGCCTGCGTGGATGGGTGCTTCCAGGTTGTTTTGTCCATTGAGCACCGCATGAAGAAAAAGTACTTGCCCGTGCGCTTGGAAAAACCGTAGGACCAGCCGTCAGGCAACGGCGGGAATGGCGTGGGAGTTGCATCCGCGGGCGCATCGGTTTGGGGAGCGTCGGTGCCAACTGCGGGCGGGCCTTTCCGCGCGGGCTCCTTCCCCCGCTCGTCGTCTGAGTCGTCATACCCCGCAGCTTCCTTCATCGATCCACCAGCTCGGCCCCCCCGCGTGTCGCGATCGCGCTTTTGACCGCTCTGGCGCAAATCTATGCCACCCGTCGCCGCCCTCCCGGCGGCTGCGGCGGCGGGGGTAGGCCCGGCTTCAAGCACCCCCGCACCGGTGAGCGTTACATTGAGGTTCGTGCCGGCGCCGGCACCCCGTTCGCGGGCGTCGTTGGCCATCACGGTACGCAGGTCCTCTATGGCCCCCCAAAACGAAATGCTGAGTCCGGAGCCAAATGTCTGTACAAGGGCCGACCAGGCGTGAGCGCGAGACTGGAACCGTACGATGCCGTAGTGCGCTTCCGTAGAGTGCGGGACGCGACGAACAGCGCTCGAAAGGTAGCCGGAACAGCCGCCAAACATGTACGCCAGCTCCCGCTCTTGAACGTTCGGCTCCAAGTCGCGCACGACCAAGGTATCCTGTCGCCGCTCAAACTCCCAGCACGAGAGCTGGACGTCCTCCTCGTGCCGAGGTATGCGCAGCGGCGTGCGCCAGCTTCCTACCGTGCGGAGGAGCCGGTTCTGAGCGAACGCCTTGACGTGTAAGAATGAACACTGAAACCCGAACCGGCAGGCGATGCGGCGTTCCGCGTCGTAATGTTTGCAGATCAGCCGCCGAATCACGCGGCCGTTCTTCTTCGTGGTGATGTACTCTTCCAGACCCCTCGTGCGATAGAGCTCATCGGTCGAGAAAAAAGTGTACCCCTCCTGCGTGTCGACGATCACCGTGTCCGCGGGGTCCTCGACAAACGCCTCGAAGGTGGGTTGCGACCCGATTTCGCCACTCAGAGGACCCGGCAAGGGCAGCCGCTGCGTGACAAACTGCTTCCACTTGCACGTGCGGTATGGCGCGTTGAATTCGACGATGGCCGCGTCCGCGTCGGCAGGTGTTTCAAAGTACACCCGGGCGAAACACACAAGGATGCCGTCCCGATGGTGGTTCGTGGCGACGCCCTCCACGGCCACGTGGTTCACGAATGAGCTCATCTTGATAGAGTCCATTTCGTCGAGCACTTGCTCCTTCGTGAGCGGGGCGCGCGGATTGATGACGCCGATGCGCAGGCAGCAGCGTTCGTCTCGCTGGGGTTCGGGCGGGGGATCCACTCGCCTTCCACTTCTTGGGGGGCTGCGAGACCGCGGCATTTATCTTGTACACTAGAGAGAGGGCAGACCTGGGGAGGAGGCGACACGAACACACACCAATCAACGTCCATGTGCGAGAGAGAGCCAGCGGCTGTGTCTTGGCTCCTGGGCGACGACTCGCCTCCAACTAAACTAGCTGAAGCCGGTGAGGGACACAGGTGGCGGACCCAATTCGTGTTCGAGATGAGGCGCCAGTTCGAGCATACGACTGACGTAGTGCTCCAACAAAAAAATCCTGTCGTTTGCCTCTGACAGCATTTCCTCCAAGACGGCGTTGCGCGTGGTGGCACCAGAGCCACTTGGGTATCCGGCGTCGTCATCGCAAGGCTCAAGCGACTCAACGCCAAGCGTACGACCGACCCCGACGTCAGTGTTGTTTCGAGGCTGAGGTGACTCCGCCAAAACGATAGATCCTTCAGCACTCGAAGATGAGTGCGGCACTTCGTCCGACGTGAATGCCACAAAGGTCAACAGCGAATCAGCGGCCGGACGATCTGCGCCCGCAGGTGGAGGTGGCCAGGCGGCCTCGCCCTCATCAGCGGCGGCGTCGTCATCCTGCCGCTTGTCGTCGGGCGAAGACTGCCCTGTCCGCGAGGCCGCGGGGAACATTGCCTTGGTCGCCTCGTCGGCGACGCGCACAGTAAAGTACATACGAGCGTCCACATGGCGCCCTTCCGCCGAGTCGCAGCGAAACGGAAGCGCGAAGCTGCGACCGACAAAGGACGCCAGTTTTGCGGTTTCCACCGTCGATGCCGCGATGCTACCACGCTCGGACAAGAGCACGAACTTCACTTTTGCATACGAGGAAAGTAGCGGCACCGAGCACAACAGGTCCAACGTGCGCTTCCGCGCGGTGGCCATGTGTGAGCGAAACACGTGGTGCCGTTTGTCACTCCCATACACCACCTTCACCATGTACACGTCGCCTTCCCGAATCAGGATTTCGGCGTCGTCGACGATGTGCTGCATTTGCACTGCGAGGAGATTGGGACTGTCAGAATTGGGCGACTCGACCTCCCTCGTGATACTGAAATAAAGCTTTCCAATAGCCACAAAGTTGGCTTCGAAGGTGACGCAATACGACATGAGTTGTCGGCCGTCGACGAGCGCTCCCAGGTCCACCGTCGCGGACGCCACGATTGTCTCCGGCTCTCCGCCTCGGCGGACCAGCAAGTGAAACAAGGCGATGCGGTCGTGTTGACGCGAACGCGTCGCCCCTTCGCCGAGGACCCCCTTTGGCCCAATGCGGATGGGATGGGTAAAGTTGAAGAAGCGCGCCGTCGCGAGACCGCCCGCGCTGGCCGCCTTTGAGTCCAGCTTGACCCAGGGCGTCTCGCCGATGATCACCGGGCTCGAACAAAGGGACCACTGCAACGAAAACTCCACACGTTTGCGCCCACGAGACACGGCTTCGAACGCCGCGGCAGGGGTATCGAACACTAACCGATTGAACTTCATGCAGGTGACCTCGGCTTGCGCGGGGGCCTTCGACTCCCATCGCACCAACGGCGGCGTCACGGCCGACATGCGCGATGGTACCTGACGGGGTGAGGGAGTCAGAGAGACAAAAAAAGTAAGGCCACCGCGCCCTCACTTGATCACATAAGCCAACTTCCTGAGGCTAGCAACAATGGTCACTGCTCGTTGTCAAGTTGGCCCGTGAGAAGCGCGGAGACGAACGTTTCTAAATTGTCAAACGATTTCCAGGGCCTAAAACCCGCAGCAGTGTCATTCGTAGCCTCACTACCCGGCGTCGCCAGGGCGTGCAGCCGTATGCGCTCGGCAAAGTCGTCCGTGCTGGACGCCACGTGCGGCTGGATGCCGCTGTGCCGCTGCACTTGATCGATGTGCACGGGAGCGTGGCGGAACTTACTTGGGTGGACGGGAAGGCCAACGCCAGTGTCCACGAGAATGGACCGCCACGAGGTGCCGAGGGCGTTCGCGCCTAGGATGTCGACGTGGCAATTGTCGCCGACCATGTAATACAGCGGCTGGGCGTCGCCACCGCGCCGGCTGCTGAAGGCAGCGACATTGTCGACAGCGGCTTGCAACGCGAGGGCGGCTTCGTCGAAGGCAACCTTTCGCGGCTTGCCGAACTGAACGACGCGGAGCGCGTTGCCGGTCGAGCTGTGAAAAGCGATTTCCAGGAGTTTTCGAAACAAACTTTCTCCCAACCGAGGCCCCACGGCCTGCGACGCCGCCCAAAAATCATCGTCCGCTTGCATGAAGAAAGGCACCGCCTGCAACTGGGCCTCGGGTGCCGCGGACGGCGAAGGGTGGACCCTCGTTAGTGCGTCCACGGCGACCTGCACATCGTTCAGTCCATCGACACCAACTGAATCCAAGAAAAACACAGCCGCGAACGTGATGGCCTCTTGAATGGCGGCCCTCAGTTGTTGCACTGGCCATGTGCTATGGAGACGACGCGATTGCTCCGCCCTCTCGGCCCACTGTCCTTCGAATTCCTTAAATGGAACGAGCTCTGGGAAGTCCGACTGCAATTCCAAGACCGCGACGGCGCGGTGAAAACCGTAGCCCCTCATCGCCGAGATTGAGGCTGACCCGCCTATGACGAGCACCCGCGACTCGGCGTATTGCGCGACGAGGTGGCGGAACGGCGTGTGAGCGAGAACGACCTGACAAGCTTGAATCGGCACATTCTCCAGAAGAGTCGAAAGCGACACCGCCTTGGCGCTTTCGGTTGTGCCGCCACCGTTTGTCAAGAAACAGAAGGGAATTCCAGCATCGAACAATCGCTGGACGGCGGCCGCACTGCCGGGAATCGCAATACCCCCGCGATGGATGACACCATCGATGTCGAGCACCACAGCCGCCCGCCGCGCCGCGGACGAGGTCGTCATCGGAGAAAGGAAAGGAGGGCGGCTATTCGATCAACTACTTGGCAGCAAAAGTGCCCCTCTCTCACTGCAAACCGGAGGTAGTTAGCCCTCCCTCGCGCCACCCGCACTGACCACGGTGAGCCCAATGATCAATACAACTCGCAACGCATCTCCCCTCCTCCCTCCTCGCGTATGGGGGGGTCTAGTGAGCGCCGCCGGCCCCCTCGTCATCATCCGGCGATGGCGTCGTCAAGCTGCTGCCGACTGCGTCGCGGTGGCCGTCGTGCAACCACCACGCGGCAGATTCTCGGCCCCCCGATGAGCCACTGGATCCCCTCTGAGGGCCGGCGGCGTCAGGTCCACGAAGGCCGCCTTGTGGCTCGCTCGACCCATCGGTCGTCGGGGTGGGCGATCCAACGCGGTGCCTCAGTTGCTGTCGCGCGCGCCGGACGAGATCTGCGGCCACCTGTCGCGCCGCCGACTGACCCTGAATGGTCGAGGCGGAGACGTCGTGGACGCTGCGATCCCTCCTCGACACGCGGCTCTCGTCCCACAATGCGTCGCGATCGACTTCCTCTCGCGGAGGGGACGCCATCGTTGGCGCGATCTTGGCCCCGCCTTGCCTAGGAAAAGGAATGGAACGACTCGCGGCGTCCAGAACGCGCTCGCGGTTGGCCACGTGCAGATCCGCCATGTGCTGGAGAGCGTTCACTTCATCGACCAAGGCCGTTTTCTGCCACTCCAGGCGCGATGCGGCGTAGGCCAGGTCGGCATGACGGTCAAGCAGCTGAAGCATTTGTTTCGTGATGGATGAGTGACAGGCGACTTGCTCAGCATCGGCAGCGTCGTCATGAACGCGCGCGCTGTGGGCGACTTCCCGGGCCCTGCAGATGGCGTCCTTGAGCTGCAGGGCTGTTTTATGCAGCCCGGCAAGCGCCTCTAACTCACCACTGCGTTCCGGAGGCCGCCCACCCGCCACAGGCCGACCGCCCTGCCGCTGATCGTGCTGCAGCGCGAGCAGATGTTGCTGCTCCGATAGGACTGTCTGCGCCACGGCCGTGATGTGCGACGCGACTCCTGACATGTCGGCGTCGAGCGCGGCCACCGACGCCTGTATGCGCCCCCATTCCCGGGCTACCACCCCGCTGAGGAGCTGGACGCGGTGACGTTGGCCATCGACTTCGCGGCGAAATGCGTCCAACTGCGCGGTCGCCGACGGGGCGGCGGGCTGGCGGTTGCCGACGGGGCGCACGGTGGCGTCCGCCAGCAGGCTTTTGGCTCGCTCACAGAGAACGGCGATCGATTCCGGGTTGCCCACCGAGTCGCCTCTCCGCGGAAGACCGGCGCTTTTCCTCGCCGTGGTGAGACTCTGTCCGCGGTCGCGGGCGGCTTCCAACTCGTTGCGCTGCAGTTTTCGCTGCAGGACAAGATCCGCTGTCGCGGCCGCGACCAACGCCCGCAGCTGTTGCTCGGTGCGGTCGGCCTCCTCTTTGAGCCTAACAGAGCACTGTCGGTTCAGCGCCTCCAGCGACCGGTGGCTTGATTCCCGGGCGCGAAGAGATTCCTCTGCCATAAGCTTGTCAAGGGCCACCATTCGCACTCTCGACTGCGTCGCTCGGTCATTTTCGCGAGAGACCGCGCCGCCGTTGAGTTCCACGAGCAGCTTGGCAACCGACTGACGGTGGTCGTTGACACGCTCGGCGTGGCGACGGGATTGGGACGCGTCTCGTTGTTCACCGAACTCCCGCAGCCGCTTGGTCTCGCTGATGCGGCGCTCCACCCAACGCTGCCTGGCGGCATTGCGCGCACTGCAAAGTCCGTCGCGGAGTTCGGAACGCACAATCGATTCTACGGCGTTCGTCATCTGAAGACGCAGTTTCGACGCGCTACTCGACAGCTTTTCCCCGAGTGTCGTCGTCATGGCTGGCAAACACGGTTCCGCGTTCGATCGAGCGAGGTCGGTTGAGTGACGAGCGGTCGCCTCAGCGATGGCCGCCACAAACTGTGCTTCTTCGGCTGCCAGTGATTGGAGCGTACTTCTGCTTTGTTGCGCGGACGTCGCGGCCTCCATGCGGAACTGCTGCAGCGCGACATCCCGAGCACCAATGATGGCCTCTGCCTGCGCGGCAGATGTTTCGCGCAGCTCGACGAGCTGTTTTCGGCGATTTAATGCGGCCGCCTCGAGCGACGACTTCGTGGATAGCAATGAGGTGATGGAGGCGTGAGCCAGCTCGGAGGACCGTCCTCGTTTACGATCCGCATCGTCTCGTGCGCCCGCGAGCTGGCGGTCTAGTTCCATGAGTTGGTCGCGTGCGGTTGCGACCGCGTCGGCGACGTTGGTGTGGTCGATCTGCAGGGGTGACTCAACAACCACTGCGCCGTGATCACCTCCAGCCTCTTTCTCACTTGCTTTGACAGGAGCCGTAACTGCTGGCGTCTCGTCATCGCCTAGCAGCCAAGCTGGCGTGGTGGATTGAACGTGGGGCGCCACGGGGATCGCCGCGTCCCGTGGTGGAGGGGCCGCCTCGTCCGCGGCGTCGACCAGTGCCGTGACCGCCACCGTCTGAACAGAGGGGGGTTCGGCGAGGGGGTCAATGCCCCCCGCAGCCGTGGCCGCGAGTCGTCGACCGAAGCGTGCTTGCAGGCTCATTTCACCCAAGATGGCCAACACGGTGGTTCTGTCTCGTTTGTAGCAGCAGTTTTCCTTCAACGTCAACTGAAAAAAGGATTTTGCGACGCAATCGCGTCCGATTGATCGAGTTGGAGCAGTCACAGGGCCACCAGTTGCTCGAGTGATACATACTGTTCCGGGAAGCGGGAAGGGATTGGGGGACACAACTACGGTGGACACGACGGTCCCCTACAAAGGCGCCTGGGTTAGGAAGAGCGTCGACGCGGTCTCGGCGGGGGCGGCGATGCCCCGTGGTGGGGGAGCGACAGCGGGCTTCACCGAAGTTGCGTTGTTGCCTACGGACGCGCGCTTGCCAATAGTAGACGCCGTCAATGGGGTAGAGGTGACAGCAGTCTGGCTGCTGCTCATTTTCGCGAAAAGAATACGGATGACGCGCTCCTTGTCGATCCAGGAAAGTTGAGAAATGTCAAGCCTGCCAGCAGGCGACGCCGCGGCGGCCACGTTGGTCGACGGGGCTCCCGCGCCGCGACTGGCGGAGATGGGAGGCAGGGCAGCGGCATCTCGTGAGCGCTGCCGGGACTCGTCGTTTGGACCTCGCGGCAAGACGCCGCTCATGCGAGAGGCAATGGTGTCACTAAATACTTTCAGAGACTCGAAGTTGCTGGCCCCGCCGGCGTTTCCTTGAGAAAAAAACTTCCCGCTTGTCGTGGTCCCGTCAGCTGGGTCCGTCGTTGCGGAGGGACGATCGCCTTCGATCAACAACGGGGTGGGCGCCTTCGCGGCGCCACGCCCGGCGCCTCCTCGTTCTTTCGCGATTTCGTGTCGAACAAAGTCGAGCGCCTCGTTGAAGAACGTTTCCAGGTCCGTCCGCTGCTTCACGATCTGCGCTGCCAGGGCGCGGACTTTAACGAGCTCCTTGTGTGTCGCGGCGGCGGCCGACAGGGCGCCATCTCTTTCTGCTCGCAATTCAAGAGCGTACTTCGTGTGACTGGCTTCAAGTTCTTGCAGCGTTCGGCCACCCGCCGCCACCGACGCCGCCAGCTGCCCCTCCACGCTGGACAGCCTCGCCTTGAGTTCCTTGATTTCGCGCTGATGATGAACCGTCCGCTTGGTGCGCTCCGCATCGCTCATGCGCACCAGCTCAATTTCCCGTTGGAGTTCGCCGACATGGGACGTCATTTTTTCATGCACACTGGTGATTCGCTGGAGTTCCTGCTCGACAAGGGCCTTGTCTTGCAACAGTTGAAAGTTTTCGTGATGAATTTGCTTTGTTCGAGCATCGAGGAGCTGCATCGCACGGTCGTGGACATCGCGCTCGAATCGTAGTTCCATATCACGCTCGACGGCCTTCAGTTTCACCTTTTCTTCGAGAGACACGAACCGTTGCTTCGATATTTCCCCCTCGTATTGCTCCACCGACTTTGCATGGTCTTCGCGAAAGCGCGTTAGTTCCATGTGCATGTCGTGACGTTCGCGGCGAAATGCAGCCAGGGCGTCGAGCTCGCTGTCGAGTCGCTTCACATCGTCTTGGCATCTGCTGAGAGCTTCGTCCTTGTCGCCGATGATTGCCTTGAGCCTTTCAATTTCAGCGTCGTTCGCCTTTCGTGCCGCGGCGGCGTCTTCGGCCGCCTGCTTTCGTTGCTCCTTCAACTGTTCCTGCCGCCGGTCAACGTCCTGCCGGAGCAAATGCACGACCAGCATCGCGTCGCGGTCGCGATCTTCCATGTCCTTGCTCAACTTCACGAGTTCTTCCCTGCTGCTGTTGTACAGCGCAACGTACTGGCTCAGCGTCTGCTTCGTCGTTTCGAGTTGGACGTTCGCAAACGTGGACGCCACCAAGGTCCGTTGATGCGCGGTTTCCGCGTCCTCCTGGGCCTTGCGCTCCAGGGCAGCAGGATCATCCTGCTTTTTTGGCGGCATTTCCGCTGCAACTGTGTGGCTCTGCGCTGTGCCGTGAGATCATGTCAACAAACACGCGCAGTATTGGAGGGGAAGCATCCACGCAGGAGTCTGCTGACGTCGTCACATCGTGCCCTCCACGTGGCCCGCGGGGGGAGGAAGGGGGGAAGGTGCCTGCCCACTATGCTACACTCAACAGTTTCACCCGAATCACAACGCTGATCGCTGGCACCGTCCGGCGGCACGGTGGCGGTGGTTCACCGGGGAAGGTGCGAGCGCCGATCGGTAGGCTATGCTCCG
>ERZ1292633.1037-Hain-H41-02um-R1-1037-length-30467-cov-6_pt1 | contig 30467 bp, 30 predicted proteins | sample MGYA00564406_ERZ1292633 | MGnify/ENA primary metagenome ERZ1292633 (study PRJEB36523, sample SAMEA6512639) | groundwater metagenome | collected 2019-01-08 | study: AquaDiva: Metagenomics assemblies of 32 groundwater samples
GTCGAAGGCGTCGGCGTCGCCGCCGCGAGCCTTGGCGATAAGAGAGCTTTGCCGCGCGTCCATGCGTGATTATAGTGTAATCGGAGGGGTGAATCGTTTTTGTCGACCTCGCATCTCACTGGCATGGAAAGAACATTGGTTGGCATGTTGCTCGGGGCTGTGGCGGGTTACGCGCTATACCGCGTAGTCGGGTGTTCGACCGGAGCCTGCCCTTTGACGGCGAACCCCGTGATCAGTACGCTCTACGGCGCTGCGCTGGGCGCCATGGTGTCGCGTTAGAAAGAAGGATTCATGAATGCCCCGTTTCAGCACCGTTATGAAGTGAAGCTGACCGGCGACGCCGGACGCGGGTCAACTTTCTGAAGAGCCGTTATTGTCGCTGTCGAATGGGTTTCCATCCCTGGTGGAGAGTTGCCGTTGGGCACTCCTGACTTCTTTGATGCCACGCCGATGATATAATGAGCGCCGTGGAGCTCGCCTCCCTAATCGCCCTGGCCGCCGCAGCCTACTTGGCAATGGCCCAGAGATGGTGGAAATGTCGTTCGTCCGGTTCTGATCATGTCGGTTTCGGGCAGCCAATCTCGACGATTTCAGCGTTCAGATAGATATGTTAGGCTAGGAAAATGACCAACGATATGACGGCGGGAAGGCTTCTCTCGGCGTCCATCATCTTCGGCCTGTTCACGAGCTTCGCCATGGAGCTCGTCGTCTACCCCGCCGTCTTCCTGCTCGGGAAGTGGCACGGGGACATGAAGAAGGGCAGCGTTGTGCCCGAGGCTTCGGGTTTGCACGTGGTGGAAGACTGACAAGGAGGTCGTACGTATATGATGAGATCATCGAGCGTTCCGGTTATTGCGCTTGCTTCGGCGTTGTTCCTTTCGGGGTGCATGATGATGCACGGAAGCCACGGCGGGCCGTCCAAGGCGATCTGCCCGGTATCAGGAGAGACGGTCAAGGTCAAGGCCGACACTCCCAGTATGACATGGAAGGGGCGGCGGCTCTACTTCGCCGGCGAGGAGCATCTTAAACGCTTTGCCGCGGCGCCGGATTCGTTCAAGACGCACGATCCGGCTCCGTCCTCCGGGGCCCACGAGGGGCACTGAGATGGGCTCGCTTCTGATCATGGGCGTGATGATGGGCGTCATGGGCGTGGTCGGCCTCGGGTCCCTGTGGAAGTCGCGACGGGCGCCGGCGAAGGCCCCGGATTTCGCGGTCTCGCCCGTCGGGGGGAAACGCCTGGAGGTGACGCCCGCCACGCCGCGGGCGGTCGTCGGGGGCAAGACCTACTTCTTCGAGGACGAGGAGCAGCAGCGCGCCTTCGTGCTGGAGCAAAGTGTCGAGCAGGGGATTAAGGGGGAAGGAAAATAAGCAAGATGCGAGTCGCCGCGTTCAGCGCGGCCGCCTGACGGCCATCGTCCAGTGAGTTCCTGAGGGACTGCGGCAACATGTCGAGCGCGCCCATCCTCTTCGCCCTCGACCCGTTGGAACGGGCGGAGACCTTGGGAGAGTGTGTTCAACGTCAGCTTAAACAGGACAGCATAACGTGCAAAATTGCCGGAGCGGCCTCGAACGGGTAAAATCTGGTATGCGAGCGGGCGGATTTTTCTTGGCGGCGGCGTTGTTGCTCGGGGCGGCCCTGCCGGCGGCCGGCGACGACGCCGCGGCGCGCGGCGCCATGGTCGACCTCCTCGCCGCCTACGATCCCGCCCACCGCGTCTTCGACGCGCGCGTCCTGGCCGCCATGCGCAAGGTTCCGCGCCACCTGTTCGTGCCCGACGCCGTCCGCGCCCAGGCCTACGTTGACTCGCCGCTGCCTATCGGTTCGGGCCAGACCATCTCTCAGCCCTTCATCGTGGGCACCATGACCCAGGCGCTCGAGCTCAAGACCTCGGACAAGGTGTTCGAGGTCGGTACCGGCTCGGGCTACCAGGCCGCGATCCTGGCCGAGTTGGTCCATTCGGTGTACAGCGTCGAGATCGTCCCGGTCCTGGCTCGTCGCGCCGAGGCGACCCTCAAGAGCCTGGGCTACACGAACGCGCGCGTGAAGGCGGGCGATGGCTACCAGGGCTGGCCCGAGCACGCGCCCTTCGACGCGATCATCGTCACCTGCGCCCCTGATCATATCCCCGAGCCCCTGGTCCGCCAGCTCAAACTCGGCGGGCGCATGATCATCCCCTTCGGGCCCGACGCTGCGGATGCGCCGTGGACACCCCAGGAGCTGATCCTCGTGCGTAAGACCAAGGACGGGATGAAGCGGGATAAGGTGTTCGACGTCCGCTTCGTGCCCATGACCGGCGAGGCCCAGAAAAAGAAAAAATGAAGGCAGGCCCGACCATCGTCCGTGGCCATCGCGCGTTGCTCGTGAGGCCGAAACCTTGTCAGCACAGGAAGTCGTTGTTACCGTAAAGTATAATCATGTCCATGTTCTCCCGGCCCCTCGCATTCTGCCTCGCCCTCCTCGTCTCCGGCGTCGGACACGCCCAGGAGGCGCCAAAAAAGAAGGGGCTTTACGTCGAGCCCGACCAGGGCCCGCGGATGACCGTCGACAACCTGAAGAACAGGAAGCGCCTGCTCGGCACGGACTGGTACTGTGTGCGCGACATCCTCATCGACGGGCAAAAAGTGTTCGGCGGCAATCGCTGCCAAATTAAGCACGGCGAGAAGCACTCCCTGCGCCTGGCGCCGGGAAAGCACACAATCGTTCTCGACACCGTCTCCGAATGGGGGGGCGACGATCCGGATATTGCGCCCATGCTCTTGACTCTCGATGCCGAGGCCGGCGACAAGGACTTCCTCCTGATCCTCAAAGACGCGCGCAAGCCCGAGATCCTGTCCCTGGAGTCCGGCGACCAGGCCTTGACGCTTCCCTCGGCTTCCTCGCCGGCCGCGGCCTCGTCGTCGTCCGCCGAGCCCGGCCCCGAGACCGACCCCTACAAGACGCTGGAGCGTCTCAAGCTGCTTTACGACAAGGGAGTCATCACGGCCGAAGAGTTCAAAGACAAGAAGACGGAAATCCTCAAGACCATCCGCTGAGCGGGGGGGAAGGCGGCCGGAGTGCTCGAGCTGCCGGCCATAGGCGCATTGACCGTTCGGGGGACGGGAGCGGCGGCTCCAGCGCGCCTGCGCCCGAGTGATGCGCGGGTCAGGCGACCGCGCGCCACTGGCGCAGGACGATGGACCCGAGCAGAAGGAGGGCCGCCATCAGTGCCGCGCGGAGAATCCACGGATGATCCTCGGCCCAGGGCTTGCGCGGCGCCGAGTAACCTGGATTCTCCTGACGTGCGCTCAGGCGCAGTTCAGGGACGCCTGTCTTATCCAGATAAGCGGAGAGTTCTGCGAGGTCGTAGCGTGGTGCGGGCGCGTCCGGGTTGCCGTAAAGGAGGGAGTAGACACCTGCACGCGGGCTCTTTAGGCGCAGGCGGCGCGGAGTGCCGAAGGCCTGCAGCGACGAGACGGTCAGCGGGCGGTCGTTGTAGTGAAATATCTCAACGCGCAGGCGGCGAGTGGACACCTCATGAAACGAGGCTGTCAGGTTGCTCCCCGTGAAACGGCCTGTCGCGTAGCGATAGATCACACTCTCTCCCACCGGGCGCCATGAGTTTCCTTCTCCGGGGATAGATATGACGACGCGACGCTTGAACTCGGGTGTGGCGACAGAGACCGCAAGGCGGTGGACCGGCGTTTTGTTGTAGCCGAAGTCCAACTCCCACGCCTCGCTCACGGCGGTGCTGGAGCGAGTCACCGAGAAGGTCCTTGGGAGTTCGCTTCCGGGGCGGTGGGCGTGGCGGCGGACCCGCGCCCCAATGATCTTAAGGGGAGTCCCATCCTTCTCGCGCACGGTCACGCGCAGGTGTCGGAAGTCCGACTCGGGATAGTACAGCTCGCTGTAACGCAAGTGGAAATCCTGGGAGAAGTCGAGAATGCTCGCCCCGTCCTTAAGGACGGCCCAGGCGCCTTTCTCGCGGGCGCCCTCGAGAGTCACCGCAGCCCGGTAGTTGCGATTTTCGGGTGAAATATCGAGGGTGAGAAAGTCGTGCGGTGGGGCGTTGGCGCCCAAGTCGAGTTCGAAGCGCGCTGCGCCATCGGTCAGACGCACCACATTGAGCAGACGAGCAGGCACGCGCGCATCCTCGACGCGTGCACGGTCGGTTTCGAGAGCGTAAGGCGTCTCTGCGCCTTCGGGGTCGATGACGCGCAGGTCGGCCAACTCCTCGTGTGCGCCATCGAAGACGGGGCCGTCGAGCAGGACGACGGCCTGGGCGCCGCCCGGCACAGTGAAGTTCTGTCGCCAGCGCCAGGCGGACAGGTCGAGCGCAGCGGCGGCCGCCGTCGCGGCGAGGACCAGGCTAGGGAGCGCTCTGGCGAACATTCTGATAGTAGTAGGAAACAGCCAATGTGAGCACGCCTAGACCCAGGAAGGAGACAATGCGCCACACGGCTTCCAGGAATGAGAGGTCCACGAGGAAGACCTTGGAAACGGTCGCGGCCAGGATCGTCAGCGCTAGGAGGCGGATCGGCCGGCGCTTCTGCCAGGCCCCATAGGCAAACCATGAGAAGCCATAGAGACCCCACACTGCGGAGAGAGAGAAAGATTGGGCGATGCGGTGGTTCTTGATTCCTTCGTAGCCGGTCCCGATGGGCAGGTTCTGCCAAAACTCTCGGCCCTCGAACGAGAGGAACCAGAGGCCCATGAACACCCCGATCACCCCGAAGAAGGAGCGGAAGTCCTTTTCCTGCGGATGAAGCTCGCGGTCCGCACGATAGCCGCGCACGCAGATGACGATTGCGGCAAAGACGAAGGCGTAAGCCAGGCCGCGCTCGTTGAAGAGGAGCACATGCGGAGAAGGTAGGAACGAATCGACTATGAGGGCGCGGATGATCGTTATGAGGAGAACGCCCGCCGCCATGAAGCGGAACTGCCGATGGTCGAGTTTGAAGCCCGCGGCGAAGAGCACGGCTGCCTCGGTCGCCCAGCCGATTGTGATCCACTTGACATCGAGCTGTATGGGGATTGCCAGCGTCAAAAAGACGATGGCCAAGCCCAAGTGGGAGAGGGTGAGATTGCGGTCTGGCGGCTCGCGCCGGCCGAGGGCCCCGGCGAGCGCCGCGTAGACCCCGCCCACGACTAAGCTCAGGGCGCCGAGCCATGCGTGATAACCGGGGTTGAGAAGGCGGTACACCGTCCAGAAAAAAACCGCCGCGTTGAGCACGGACAGGGCGATATCCTCATTGCGCGAAAGCTTGCCGCTGTGGAAGTTGTATCCCACTGATGCGGCCATGAAGAGGAGCCAATAGGATGCGATGTAGTAGACCATCCAGAATAGAGACTCGGGCTGGTAGGCGGAGGTGCCCACGTAACCCTGTACATAGAGTTGGGTGAGCGCGAGTGCGCCAAGGCTCAGCGCTCGCCAGTCCTTAAAGAAAGAGAGGGCAACGAGGCCGGAGTTGAGGATGGATAGGTAGCCGAAAAGGCCGTGCACGTTGATGACGCCCGTGGAGAGCAGCCGAGGCGTGAGGAAACCACCGAGGAGACCCACGACGGCGATGAGCTGCGTATCCTGGCGAAGCGACATGGCGCACGCGCCTGCCGTGACCAGGGTCATGGCCGCGAAGGCTTCCCCTTGGCCAATGAGGTGGTAGTAGCCAAACGCGCTGTAAATCGAGAGATAGAGTACGGAAAGTCCGCCGCCGAGCAAGGTCTGCCCGTATGCGCGCAGTCCCTTGCGGCAGAACCCGTCGCCGACTGCTGCAAGAGCGATGCCGGAGATAAGGCCCATGACGACGCGGGCCGTCTCATTGAGCCAGCGGTGCTCAAAGGCGAACTTCAGGAAGAAAGAGACGCCTAGGACCAGTGCCAGGACACCGACGCGATTGAACCATACGCTTGCCAAGGCCTCCCAATCGATTGGGTCCTTAGGAGGCGGGGGGTGGAATACGATCCGGCGCGGTGGGAGGGTTGCGCCGCCCGCGTTGGGACGATCGACTTCCCGCCGCTCCAGCGCAGCGAGACGCTCCTCTAGGAGCTGAAGGCGCTTTTCGGTCGAATCAAGGTCCACAAGGCGAGATTAGCATCTTTCAATCAACTGCAAAACTGCGGGAGATGTCGGCTTTGGCTAATCAATCATGCGCGCAGCGGCGTAGGCCGCGGCTGACGCCGTCGCGGTGAGGATGATCCCCCACAGGACATCGACGGCGCTGATTCGCGGCCCCCAAGACTTGAGGACAGCCATATTGGCCAGGTCGTAGGTGCCGTAGACCAGCAGCCCGAGCAGGGCGCCGTGCCGCAGTGCGGTTCGCAGGCCCCCTTCGCGCAGGGAGTCTATTGTGCAGAAGTACAGGATGCCGCCGCCGTAAAGAGCGTAAAAAAGGAAAGCTGCGGGCCAGCCCACCCTATCCGCCATGAGATGTCCGACTTCTCGCCGATAGAACCCGCGTGCCAGGACTCCGAGCCAAATAACATCCAGACCCATGGTCACGATGCTTGCGGCAGCCCAAGCGGCGACGCATGATGTCGAGGTGTGCATCTTCAGCGATTCTGACATTTTATTGAGTTCGGAGGCCCTTTCACGCTCTGGACGATGTCGCCCACCCACTCTCTCTGCTTGGGCGGGGGTAACTGGTCTTCTCGGGCGGGATCGGCGAGAACTCGCCCAAAAAGTCTGAGGGTCCCCTAAGGCCGGAAGAACTCCCTGACGATCTTCTCCCGCGTGGAGTCGTCGAGGGTCTGGAGCTCGCCGACCGACAGTTCCCCGTCGAGCCGCGCTCCGCTGATGGCCCGGCCTTTGACCTCCGAGCGGAATCGGTCGATGTCCGCCTGGAACAGCGCCACGGCCGAGCGACCGATCTTGAGCGCGGGCACATCCACGTCGAGGTTGTCCGCTTCGATCATGCAGATCCAGTTCTTGTGGTACGGGGTCATCTCCAGCGCCTCCAGGTCCTCGGCCAGCGCCTGGTTGACCTTTGTCACGCGGCCGCTGGCCGGCGCATGGAACTGCACGCTCCGGTGTTTCTGGCGGACGCTGAACAGGGGCTGGCCGGCCTTCACCGTCATCCCGACGTTGGGGAACTCGATCCCGTCGATGGGGCCGATCAGCTTCTTGGCGAAGTCGTCGATGCCCACCTTCACCGACCCGTCCTGCGCCAGGCTTGCCCAGCAATGCCCCGCGGAGATCATGACCCCGCCGGGGATGTTGAACTCGCGCGCGCCCGCGCGTTCGGACTCCGCGGAATGGGTGATGTGCACCGTGGGTTTGAGCTGCCCCGCGATGCGGTCGCGCCGCTTGATCACGGACTTCTTGACGAAGGCCAGCAGCTCGTCCTCGGTGAAGGGCTTTTGAATATAGTCCATCGCTCCATGCTTCATGCACTCGACAGCCGTGTCCACGCTCGCGTAGCCGGTGATGATGACCACGTCGATGTCCGGGCGAATATGCTTGACGGCCTTGACGACCTCCACGCCGTTCATCGCGGGCATCCTCAGGTCGGTGAACACGAAGTCGTAATGGTGCGTCTGGATGAGACCGAGCGCCTCCTGGCCCGATTCCACGGTGTCGACGTTGTAGCCGTCGAGCACGAGGATTTTCCGGAAGCTGGCGAGGATCACCTCCTCGTCGTCCACGCACAGGATGCGTGCGACGGGGTCCTTGACCTCGGCGCGCTTGAGCGTCTTGGCCTCGCGGGAGAAGTCGAGGCTCAGGCTGACGGCCAACGCCTCCTCGCGCTCGCGCCGCTGACGCTTATCGCGCACCACGCGAATGGCTTCGCGCACCGCAAGATCGGCGAGGACGAAGAGGACGACCGAGACGAACAGCAGCAGGATCACCATGGCGAGACTCCTTTTCGGCGCATTTGCATCACAGACGGTCCGAACTGCACGAGATCAGGCGCTTCAGGTCCGTTTGAAGGTCCGTCGGAACGACGCGGTACAGCCAGCCCTCGAAGTAGGGGTCCTTCTCGACCGCCGTCGGGTCGGCCTTCGCCGCGGCGTTGACCTCCACGATGCGTCCGCCGACGGGGCACGCCACGGCGTGCCGGTCGCCCGCCGCGGAGGTGACGGTCGCGCAGACGGCGCCCTGCGCCGTCTCATCTTTGACCGGCGAGAGTTCGAAGCCCGAAACTCCTTCGATGGTCTTCAAGAACAGGTCATTGAGGCCGATCAGGGCGGTGCCCTCGCGCTCCTCCTTGACCCAGCTGACGTTTCCCAGACGGAAGTATTTCGGAGGGCAGGGGACGAAGGCGAGCGAGTCCCGGCGGCCGCCGGCAGCGGCTTCATTCTGGAGCTGGCGCCCGCGCAGGGTCCGCCGCACCACCGCCAGAAGCTCGTCGGCGGTAAAGGGCTTGGCGATGAAATCCGCGGCGCCCTCGGTCAAGGACCTGACGGCGTTCTCGAGCGTCGCGTAGCCGGTCGCCATGACGATGGGCGTCTTGTGCCTGCGGAGCGTCGCCTCCTTCAAGAACCCGAAGCCGTCGGGGTCCGTCATCATGATGTCGCAGAGGATCAGCCGATACGAGCGCACGCCGAGCATGTCCAACGCCGCCTCCCCCGAATCCGCGGCGTCCACCGACAGCCCTTCCTCCGCGCAGATGCGGGAGACCGCCCGGGTGATCACCGGCTCGTCGTCGATCACGAGGATGTCGCGCTGGCTCTTCATGCCTTCACCGGGAACCGCAGGACGAAAGTCGTGCCCGCGCCTGGCTCGCTCTCGACGGAGATGGTGCCGTTGTGGTTGTCCACGATCCCCCAGATCACCGAGAGTCCCAGACCGGTGCCCTTCTGGCCCTTCGTCGAATAGAACGGCTCGAAGATCTTCGGAAGCTGCTCCTTGGCGATGCCGCAACCGTCGTCGTGGACACGCAGCTCGATGAACTCGCGTGCGCCGGTCGCGTCGACCTCCTCCCAGCGCTGCCAGTCGCAGCCCTTGCGCGAGCAGCCCTCGACGAGTCCCTTCGGGGGCGACTCGAAGGCGTACACCGCGGCGCCGCATTGCGGGCATTCGCGGCTCGGCTGGATCAACGATACGGAGCACTCCGGACAGAAGAGCTCGATCGCCTTCTGGTCGTCAACCGGAATGCCGTGGTGATGGGCACCCATCGCGTACATCGGATTGAGGTATATGAAGCCCTCGTTGCCCTCGCTGCGAGCTTTGAGCCGGACCGAGGGCTTGCCGTCGATGCGGACCTCGCCGTCGATGAGGCTATGGCGCTTTGGACACTGCGCCTTCTTGATCTGAGTGATGCCGACGGGAGACAGGCTCAGGGCGGCGGAGGAGACCGTGATCGTGCCGCCCTTGGGTCCGATCGCGTCCGAAGCGTTGACGAAGAGGTTGATGAACACCTGCTGGAGCTGGTTGGCATCGACGGCGGCTTTGGGGATGTTCGCGTCCAGGTTCCGGGAAATCGCGACATGGTTCAGCGCCAGCTGGCTCTCCACGACGGAGGCCGCCCGCGAGACGATCTCGTTGATGTCGGCCTCGCTTTTCTTGGGGACTGACTGGCGCGCGAAATCGAGCAGGCTCTTGACGATCTCGCGGCTGCGGATGGTCTCGCGTACGATGACCTTGAGGTCCTCCTGCAGCTCGGGCTGGTCCTTCGTGCGCTTGAGCAGGAAGCTGCTGTAGGTCAGCACGCCGGTCAGCGGGTTGTTGATCTCGTGCGCGACGCCGGCCGCCAGGCGCCCCAGAGACGCCAGCTTGTCCGACTGGAACAGCTGCAGGCGGGCCTCGGACAGCTTGCCCGTCATGTTGTTGAAGGAGCGGGCGAGCATCCCCAGCTCATCCTGGCGTCTCTCCTCGATCGTGTAGCGCAGGTCGCCTCCGGCGACTCGCCGCGTCGCCGTGACGAGCTCTGCTACGGGCAGGTCCACCCAGATCCGCACCAGGTACGCGACGATGAGGCTCAAGGCGAGGATCGCGCTCAGGGCGAAGACCACGACCTCCATCTGGGCGAGGCGGATGTTCTTGTCGGCCTCGGCCAGCGGAAGGGTGACGTCGAGCACGCCGAGGACGACCTGCGACCGCGGATGGGCGTGGCAGGCGGCCGTCCAGCACGACGGGGCGTTGTAGATGGGGTTGATGATGCCGAGCGTGCGCGGGCCGTCGGGCTGAAGGCGGAAGACGCGCGTGCGCTCCTTCGTATTGAGGCGCTCGATCGGCGCGCCGGCGGAGTGGCACATGTAGCAGCTCTCGGCCTTCTTGTCGACCATCTTGCCGATCTCGGCCGCATCGGAGGAATAGATGACTGCGCCCGACTTGTTCATCACGCGGATGCGCTCGATGCTGCTCTGGTTGCGCATCCGCTTGATGCTTTCATGGATGCGCTCGCGATGGTTGCCCAGCATGTCGTACTCGGTGCCGGATTTGACGGTCTCGCTGAGCTGGTTGGCGTGGCGCTCGACCTCGGCCAGCAGGCTGCGGCCGTGGGAGCGGACGTTGACGTAGGCGAAGACGCTGATCGTCACCAGCGCCGTGGCAGCGACGGCCGCGGTCAGCTTGTAGCCGATTCGTCTTCTGAGCACCTAGCTCTCCTTTTTCTTTCCGGGCTTGTCCTTCGGGTACGACTTCTCATGGCAGGCCGCGCACGCGGGCGGCGCCGAGAACGCCCCGTTCGCGTGGCAGTCGGAGCAGCTCAGCGCCGCGTGCGTCTCGTCTAGGGTCAGACCCGTCTTTCGGTGATCGAACTTCTTCTGCCAGCCCTTGTGGCAGGATTCGCAGTCCTTGGGGGCCTTCACGTACTTCCCTGGCGTCGTGTGGCAGCGGCCGCACTCCAGGCCGCCGTGGAACCGGTTGTTCATCCAGCCCGTGCCTCGATGGGGGGAGGAGGTTTTGCCGGCGTGGCATTTGGCGCAATCCGTGGAGCCGGACCACGAGCGATGGCAGTCCACGCAGAGGCGGTGCATGGCGCCCTTCACGTCCGGCTTTCCCAGGTCGGCGCGCGCGCGTTCCCGGGAATGGCAGGCCTCGCACCTCTGGATGCGCCCGCCCTGGTCGTAATGGTGGCACCGGTAGCAGTCGCCGCCCATCTCCGTCATCTCCGCGTGCGTCTTATGGGAGAACTTCACGGGACCGTACGTGCCGGCTCCCGAGCCCAGGGTGATGACCGCCGGCGCCTGCGCCGACGATCGGCGACCCTTGGTCTGCTCGCGCGGGCACGCCACGAGGGACGGCTTCTCCTTCGTCGGGGAATCGTTCGTGTGGCAGGCCCGGCAGTTCACCTGGCCCCGGGCGGAGCCCGCGGCGGCCAGCACCGTCAGCAGCGTCATGAGGATCTTCATGGCCTCACCCCCTCACCGTGTAGCGCGCCCGTGGCGATAGGGTCCGGTCCGGGAGGCTGATCACGGGGAAGATCAGCACCGCCGCCCGGTAGACCAGGACGAGGATGCAGATGAAGCCCACCGTCACGGAGACCTCGCCGATGGACGGAATATAGGAGCCCAGCGAATAGGACGGGGTGTAGGCGACGACGAAGTTGTTGACCCGGTTCATCAGCACGCCGAGCACGGTCAGCGTGGCCGCGGTGAACAGCAGGGGAGGGGACTTGAGCACGTCTCGCGACAGGAACATACGCAACGGCACGACGACGCCGAGCAGGACCTCGAGGGTGAACATGACGCTCGCCGTGTTCACGACGGTCAGGTGGACGAAGGTCTCCCGGATGAACATGTCGCCGATCTTGAAGGCGAGGTAGATCCCCAGCAGCGGCGCAGTCATCCCGCCCAGCTTCGAGAGCAGATGCATCTCGGGCTTTAGGCCGAAGGAACGCGAGGCCAGCAGGGACTCAAAGATCACCATGGGGAAGCCCACCGCGATCGCCGACAGGAGGAACAGCAGCGGGAGGATCGGCGTCTGCCAGAGCGGATGCATCTTCGGGCCCGCGATCACCATCAAGGTCCCGAGCGACGACTGGTGCAGGGTCGACAGCACGATGCCCGCGATGATGAAGATGAACATCGTCTTCGACAACCCGCGGTCGAGCGCGCGCAGCCCGCGGTCGGCGAGCGCGTTGAAGCGAGAGAGGACCCCCGGCAGGTCCACCCGGCCGATGAAGCGCTCGGTCACGATCGGGAGGAACTCGATGTAGAGGACGTTGACGTAGATCGTCACGCAGATGCCGACCTCGAAGAGCGCCGAGGTCCCGTTCCAGAACACGAGCGGATGCCAGATGTAATACCAGCGGCCGATGTCGATCATCACACCGAGGGCCACGAAGGTGTAGCCTAGCATCGCCGTCAGCAGAGCCGGACGTACCACGGCGCGGTACTCCTCGCGGTTCATCAAGTGCCCGAGGGCCGCCGTGGTGAAGCCCCCGGCGGCGAGCGCGACGCCGCCCGCGACGTCGATGCCGATCCAGATGCCCCACGGATACTGATTGGTGAGGTTCGTGACCGCGCCGATGCCGAAGAACAGGCGGCCGGCCAGGAAGGCGAGCCCATTGAGGCCGAGGAGGATCAGCACGATGGCGCCCGGCGTGATGAACTTCCGCGGGACCGGCGCCGGCGTCATGAAATGGTCCATGGTCATTGCTTGCCGTCGTCCTTGGAGTTCCACATCAGCACGCCGAGTAGGCCGTACAGCGCCACCGGCGGAACAAAGTACGCAAAGATTCCATGCTGAATGCTCTCGGAGATGCCGGGCGCCGGGCTCTTGCCGAGCTTGGGGAACTGCAGTTCGGTGAAATCCTTCCCCGCCAGGTACATCCACGAAGTCCCGCCGACCTCGTACTCGCCATAGACGTGACGGACGTAGCGTTCGGGCGCGCGGTCGACGCGCTGCTTGGCGACACGCACCAGCTCGGCGCGCGGACCATAGGTCAGCGCCTCCGCCGGGCAGCTCTCCACGCAGGCCGGCAGGCCGCCCTCCAGGCGCCGCTCATGGCAGAAATCGCACTTCATGATCTTTGGCTGAAGCGCCTTGCGGTACTCGAAGGCGGGCACCTGGAAGGGGCAGGCGATCATGCAGTAGCGGCAGCCGATGCATTTGTCGTTGTCCCAGACGACGGAGCCGTCCTCTTCCTTGGAAAAGGCGCCCACGATGCACACCGAGACACAGGCCGGATGGTCGCAATGCATGCACTGAACCTTGACCGTATACGGGACGTTCGCGTTCTTGGGGTTGTCGTAGCGGTTGACGACGGTCAGCGCCTTTTCGTCCGGGCGGCGCATGGACTCAAACACGGACGTGTCCTCATAGCCCTCCAAGTCTCCGGCGGGGAGGCCGTGCGCCGTTGAGCACGCCCATTCGCAATGGCGGCAGCCGATGCAGGCGGTGGTGTCGACCAGGACGCCCATCCGGTCGGGGGATAGCTCCTGCTTCGGGGCGGCGGCGGCAGTCGAGGACACACCTGCCAAACCCGTACCTAAAGCAAGTGCGCGCTTGATGAAAGTACGCCGGTCTAATTGAGTCATGGAGGGGTTCCCGACGGACAACGAGTAGCGTAGCAACGCTTGGGCCAATCTCCAACCGGAACCTTAAAGAAAAAACGCTCCCAGGCCGAAGCCCGGGAGCGTGCCGTGCTTCTATGATCCCGAGATCAACCCGACGTACGCGGAACTGGCCGCGCACTACGCCGCGGCGGTGCTGCGCCACCAGTGGACAGCTCCGCGGCGGAAATTGGACACGATCGGTGGCGTGCGGGACCGACCATCAACACCGGCGATTTGGACATTCTTCAAACGCGTTAACAACGTCCTATTCCCGTGGTCGGTTTTGGGTTAAAACGGCCACTTTGGGCAGGTTAAACACCTTTCCTGCTCCCGCCCAGCATCGAATACTGCCAACGACGGGCAGACAAATCTTGACAAGTCGGAAAACAGAAAGCCCTACAGAGATCGAGGGTTTTCTGTTTGTGCACGTTCGTTTCCAGGAAATCTTTGGCGGCCATCGAGTTTTGCGAGCGATGCTCGAGGCCATCTGGCGTCTGATGCCTCCACGAGAGTCTTTTGTGCGTTTTGACTTTGCTCACTGGGTAAAACTGAAGCGGCCGAGGCTTGACACGTCCGCCAAAACCGGCTACGATACATACCAATCGGTATGAAGACAATTCCTTCCGACTCTCCTATCCGCTTGCGCTTGCCGGAAGCCGCGGCCTCGCTCTTGCTGGAGAAGGGCTTCTCCGGCGCTCTCATAGACACCCTCTGCCTCCGGGAGGAAGTCACCCAGGGCGCCTTCTTCCACCACGTCTCTGATCAGGAGGCGCTCGCCGGATGATTTTTTGCCTCGAGACAAACCGAACGGTATGAGCAGATGAAAGAGGAAATGGACCGATTCGAGCTGTCGGTACAGGAATGGCTGGGCTCCCCCTGGACGCCCGGTCCCGTCAACCTTTGCCTGGTGTTCCAGACGAATTGTCCAGGCTGCTTCATCCTGGCTTTGCCTCAGATCGAGCGGCTGCGGCGTGAATGTGGGCCGCGCGGCGTCCGCTTCTTCGGGCTGTCCACCGCCTTCGAGGACTTCGAGCTCAACGCACCGGAACACACGCGAGCGCTGTTCCTTACGAGGACGGTCGTCGGCGAGACGTCAAAGGCCTTGGCCCGGGAGAACATCGCCCCATCCGCGCTCGAGATCAATTTTCCCATCGCAATCGACCGGCGCCTGCCCGACGGGCGAGGCGAGACCTTCGCCCGCCACGAACTGCCGGGCACGCCGACCTGGCTGGTCCTCGATGAGGAGCGGCGGATATTGGACGGCTGGTTTGGACACGAGAACGACGAGGTCGCAGCCCGTCGCCTCGAGAGATGGAGCCGCAAAGGAGACTAACATGAAGAAAGCAGTGTTCTATCACGCGGGATGCCCCGTGTGCGTGACGGCCGAGAAGCAGTTCGTGAGCGCGCTGGACAAGACGAGCTTCACCGTCGAGAACGTGCATTTGGGCCAGGCCAAAAGCCGCATCGCCGATGCCGAGAAGGTGGGGGTCAAGTCCGTCCCCGCGCTGGTCATCGACGGGCAGGCCTTCCACATTAACTTCGGCGCGGCGCTGAGCGACCTCAAGAAATAGGCGACGTCCGCAACGTCCACGCGGAGCCCTCCTTGAGCCTTGCGGCCAGAGGAGGGCTCCGCACCTGCGCGGAACCGCAGCCAAACGTCTAGAGACGGCGCAAGCAGCGGCACTTGATCCGGCGTGTGGGGGCGTTCACTTTGCTAGGATTGAGGCATACTCCACGCCCTGCTCCTCGCCGTCCCGCTCCTTTGCGCTGGCCGAGCTTCGCGGGAAGAAAATTGTCGTGATGCAGGGACGCCGTGCGCGCATCAACGATATTGAACGTCTGCGCCGCATCGCCTGCCTGCCCATTCAAGAACGATGGAATCACCATTTGCGTTTCGTTAATTTTTTCGGTTGCCTTGCTTCATGGCGGAATTAACGTAAACTTTGTGTAATTGCCATGCTATCGTGGCCTGACAGTCAAACTGTGACAGTCAAAAAGGAGAAGAAGATGATTAAAATGAAATGGTTCGCGCGACGACTCGCCCCGGTCCTCATAGGGGTCCTCGCCGTGGCGATCCCCGCCCGGGCGGCGGACATGAAGTTCGGCGGGCTTATTTTCGGGCAGTACGGCATGTATACGTCCCGCACCACCTCGAGCGCCACTCCCCTCCGCGGAAAAGGCGAGTTCGACATCACGCGCATCTATGTCAATGGCGAAGCCAAGTTCAGCCCCACCGTCAAGGGAAAAATCGTTCTCGAGGGCAACGGAACCTCGAATGCCTCGGCCGACAGCCATAAGGCAAACCAGGTGTTCCTTAAGAACGCCTTCATCACCTGGATGCCTCTCGAGCCGCTGAGCTTCGACGCGGGCATGATCGGGACGCCCTGGAACGGCTTTGAGGAGAAGATCTGGGGCCGGCGCTTTGTCCAGAAAACATACATGGACCAGCAAAGCATTCTCAACAGCGCCGATAAGGGTCTCGGGATTCTCTACACGATTCCGAAGGGGTACGGCGATGTGCATGCGGTCTACGTGAACGGCGAAGGCTATAACGTTCAGGAAACGGCTACCGGAGACGGGCGTTACAAGGACGCGGCCATGCGTATCAGCCTCTCGCCGATGCCGGAGAACGAATTGCTCGGAGGAGTGCAGTTTCACATGTACGTCCACAACGGACAGAAGGGCTCGGGTGAAGCCAAGCGACGCGACCGCTACCTGGCCGGCGCCAGCTATCAGGGCTCTAAGGGCCACCTGATGTACAGCGCGTCGAAATCCTACAACGGCAACAACGCCTCGGTCGTCTCGGTTCCGACCGACGGTTCCTACAACGTTCGCACCTGGGGGCAGTCCGTGCACGGCTCCTTGAAGGTCTGCTCGTCGGCGTCGGTGTTCGGCCGTTTCGATCACTTCTCCACCGAGGCTCTCAGACTGTCGGCGACGAACGCGACGACGACGCACGCCGATGCCTTCAATCGCGGCATCCTGGGCGTGGACTACAAGTTGGCCGAAGGCGTGAAGGTCTCGCTCAACGATCAGTGGCTGACCCCGCTGACGGGAGTCAGGCAGAACGAAAACCAGGTCCTCGTGCAGTTCGAGGCGAAGTTCTAAGCGACGGCTGTCCCGGAGTCTGTGTCAAGGACGCACCTGACGCGATGCTTAACACCTGGGCGGTGGGTTTGGTCGGGTTGCTGACCGGGAACCTGGCGTGGGCATTGGGCCTGGGACTGGTTGTCGAGGATGAGCGAAAGCGGGTTTCCCGTTTCTTCCCTCATCGTCTAGAAATGATGTAGGCTGGTGTTCCGTCGAGAGGGTCACCCCGTGCGGCTCATTGTCCTCGCTGTCTGCGGCTATCTGGCCTATTACGCTCTCGGAGCGCTCCTGCGCTGGCTGCTGCAGCCTCCGCGCGAGAAGGCCTCCGGCGAACTCGTGCGCGATCCCGAGTGCGGAGTGTACTTTTCCAAGGAAGACGCCGTGACGCGCCGAGTGGGAGGCAGCGTCGAGCTTTTCTGCAGCGAGAGATGCGCCGCCGCGCGCCGCGCCAAGAGCCGGGGCTGAAAAGCCGCGCTCAGCGCTTGCGCATCAGGTCGAGGAAGCGGTTGTCCGTCGACAGGATCAGCTTGGTCCCGGACGGGATGCCCTTTTTGTAGGCCTCGAGCGTCCGGACGAACTCGTAGAAAGAGGGGTCCGCGTTCATCGCCTGCGCGTAGATGCGGATCGCCTTGGCGTCCGCTTGGCCCTGGATATTCTGAGCCTCGCGGTAGGCCTCCGACTCGATCTTTTGGAGGTCCTTGCTGATCTTTCCCTGGATCTTGGAGCGCTCGCCCAGACCGACGGAGCGAATCTTCTGCGCGATCCGCTGGCGCTCGGAGATCATGCGCTCGTAGACCTTGGCCTCGACGCTGGTCTCGTAGGAGATATGCCGCAATTGGACGTCGATGAGCTCGATGCCGAACTCCTTGAGCCCGGCCTTGCCGCGCTCGATGATCATGCCGCTGAGGCTCTCGCGCCCGACCCCGACGGCGTCGATCTCCCCGACGACCTCATCCTCGCCGCCCGGCGCGGCGTCGCGGCCCGCCTTGGCGGCCGCCTTGAGGTCGTCGAGTATCTTGTTGCTGTTGCGCACCGCCTCGACGAGGTTGTGGCTCGAGATGGTGTCGCGAGTGGCGGCGTCCAAGATCCCATCGAGCCGCATGCGCGCGCCCGCCTCGTTCTGCACGGTCTGCAGGAACAGCAGGGGATCGACGACCCGCCACCGCGCCGTCGTGTCGACCATGATGTACTTCTTGTCCTTGGTCGGGATCTGGTTCGGGTACCCGTCCCAATTGAGGATGCGCTTCTCGAAGCGCCTCACGCGCTGGATGAAGGGGAGCTTGAAGTGCAGGCCGGCGTCGACGACCGGAGAGCCGACCGGGCGGCCGAACTGCGTCACGACGGCCTGCTCCCATTCGGCGATGATGTAAGCCGAGTCGTTGAGCACGACGATTGCGGCGAGCGCGGCGACGACGCGCGGCAGAGGGTTGGTCATCGCTGGTCTCCCGAGGCCGCCGCGGCGGCGTCCTTTCCCGGGGCGAACACGGGCAGCACGCCGGAGACGCCCTTGTCGACGATGGTCAGCGTCTCGACGCGTCCGTAGAGCTCCTCCATGGCCTCGAGATAGAGGCGCGAGCGGGTGACGGTTGGCGCCGCTTGATAGGCTTTGAGCGTCTCCCGGAACCGCGCCGCGTCGCCTTCCGCGCGGTTGACGGCGGCGGTGGCATAGCCCTGCGCGTTGCGCACGGTCTGTTCGGCCTTGCCCACGGCTTCGGGGATGACGGTGTTGTACTCCCGCTCGGCCTGGTTGATGGCCTTCTCTTGCTCCTGCTTGGCCGCGTTGACCTCGTTGAAGGCGGGGCGAACGGACTCGGGCGGATTGACGTCCTGGAGCTTGACCGTCACGATCCGCACGCCGATGTCGTAGCGGTCGAGGACCTCCTGCATCAGACGCTGGGCCTCCTCGGCGATCTCGACGCGGCCGGTGGTCAGAACCTGGCTGACGATGCGATCGCCGACGACGCGGCGCAGCACCGATTGGGAGATGTCACGCAGGTTCTTGAGAACCTCGCGGGCGTTGAACAGGTACTTCTTCGGGTCGGAGATCTGGTACTGCACGATCCATTCGACGTTGGCGACGTTGAGATCGCCGGTCAGGGTCAATGATTCGCTCTTGAAGTCGTCGCCCGAGTAAGAGGTCCGATCGCCGTCCTTGCCGGAGGAGCGGAAGCCGAACTCCTCCTGAAGGATCACCTTCGTCTTGACCTTGACGACGCGCTCGACGCCGAAGGGCAGCCGGAAATGCAGGCCTGGAGTCTGAGTGGAGACGTAGCGGCCCAGGCGCAGGACGACAGCCTCTTCGCTCGGCTCGACGGTGTAGAGGGAGGTCGCAAATCCAAGCAGAACGACCAGCCCTCCCGCCGCAGTCAAGAGACGGCCGCCGAGCTCGGGGCCGGTGCCGAGCTTGGCCGAGAGGGATTTCAATAGGTCGGAGATGTCGTCCTTCGGGCTTTCCCAGGGTTGTGGCATGGTCCAATCTATCATTTTTCCCGGATGAAGTCGGGCCCCCAGATGACTTCTAGACATTCTCGCGAGGACTTTGGCATCATCCTGCGATGGAGTTCCTGCAGCGGCCGTACCACGGCAACCCACTGCTCGCCTACGCGGTCGCGGCGGCGGTCTTTGTCGGCGTGTCCTGGGGCTTCCTGCTCCTGCGGCGCGTCCTCATCGCCCGGCTCAAAGCGTTGGCCGAGCGCACCCTCACCGACCTCGACGACCTGGCCATCGAGGTGTTATCGATGGTCCGCAAGCCGGAGTGCTTCTTCCTCGGCTTCTACGTCGCCACGCGGCCGCTGGCCCTGGACCCGCAGATCGACCGCTTCTTGCGCAACGCGGTCATGCTGATGGTGGCCTACCGGGCGGTCACCATGCTGCAGGTGCTCGCGCGCTACGGAGTGCAGAAGGCCGTGGCGGGCGAGGGGCTGGATCCCGCCCGGCTGGGCATGGCGCGAAACCTGACCTATCTCTTCAACGGCGTGGTCTGGGTGCTGGCCGTCCTCTTCGCGCTGAGCAACATGGGCTTCAACATCACCTCGATGGTCGCCGGGCTGGGCATCGGCGGGGTGGCGGTGGCGTTGGCGGCGCAGGCGGTGCTGGGCGACCTGTTCTCGGCGCTGGCCATCTTTATCGACGAGCCTTTCGAGATGGGGGACTTCATCATCGTGGGCGACCAGATGGGCACCGTGGAGCGGGTCGGCTTCAAGACCACGCGCGTGCGCGCCCTCTCGGGCGAGCTGCTGGTCTTTCCCAACTCCTTGCTGACCTCCGCTCTCATCCGCAACTTCCAGAAGATGAGCGAGCGACGCGTCGCCTTCAAGTTCGGGCTGGTCTACTCCACCCCGGAGAAGCTGCTGGCCGAGGTGCCGGGCGTCGCGCGCGGTCTCGTCGAGCAGGACAAGCGGCTGCGCTTCGACCGCGCGCATTTCATGAACCTCGGTGACTCGTCCCTGGACTTCGAGGTCGTCTACTACGTGCTCAGCTCCGACTACAACACGTATATGGACAGCCACCAGCGCCTGCTGCTGGGGCTGACCCGCGAGCTGCGCGCGCGCGGCGGCGACTTCGCCTTTCCGACGCGCACGCTGCACATCGAGGGCTCCGGGCTACGCGCTTGATGACGCTCGGGGCTTGATCGTGTCCCACCAGGACCTGATCCGACGGGGGCTGGGCCGGTAGACATAAAGGAAGACCGCCATCACCGCAGGAAGAAGTCTCGCAGCCTGGTCAGGCCCTCGTGCAGCGAGGCCGGGAACTTGAGGAAGAACATCTCTGCGAAGCGATAGCGGGCGACCGCGAGCGCGCGATCGCAGAGGTCCGGACGTTGGCGGCACAGGTAGCGCCGTCCACGATGGGCGTGGATCGAGTCCGACACGATGTAAATCGTCTCGACGCCCTCGAGAAAGGGAAGAGAATAGCCGATATTCTCCCACGTGTTGCGCGCCCGGCGTTCCAGCGAGATTTTTTGCTGCGGCACGCCGGCTTGCTGCGCGAGCCCCTCCATGACGTCGGATTCGACGGTGTTCGAGTGCGGGTTTCCGCCCGAGAGGATCATGCGCTCGCAGTCCGCGCGCTCCATCGTCGCCGCCGCGGTGGTCACGCGGTGGCTCTGCATCGCGCGCGGTTGGCCGTCGCGTCCCGCCGGATAGCCCAGGACCAAGACCTTGCACGATCCCTCGCGCCGCGGCGCCGCGCAAAGCCGCGAGCCCGCCCAATACGCGAACTCGGGTGCTAGCAACAGCGGCGCGGCGACAAGCGCCCATCGTCCGGGCCGCCCAGGCCAATGCATGGATCGGATTCTAACATTTAGTCTCTGGAGCGCCGGCGCCCCCCCGTCCTGACACTCAACGCTCTTCACAATGCCGCGCGCATGCGCTAGAATGGCGCGCCGATCGAGGACCCTCATGTTCGCCGTCGCCCTCGCCCTTATCATCGATTTTGCCGCCTTGGCCCGGGGAGCTCACGATGTGTGGGCCGCGACGGCCGTCTTTCTCGCCCTTCTGGCCGTGGTGACGGCCGTTTTCGTTCGCCAAGCATGGCGGCCTCAAGCCCCCGGCGTCACGACGGATTTCGCCCTGCCGATGGCCTGCGTCGCCGCGGTGATGGCGGCGTCCTTTGGCCGTTCGGTCAACCCAAGCGAGGCCTTTCTCGGGCTCATGGATTGGCTGGCCGCGATGGCCGCCTTCTGGATCGCGCTCAACGTCCTGCGCACGCAGCGCGACCTGGAGACGTTTCTCGCCGTTGTGGCGCCCGTCTTCGTCGTGGAAGCGCTTATTCACGCCTCCCAACGTCCTGCGCCGGCCTTTTTATTCACGCAATCGTGGGGGACTTTGGTCAATGCCAATCTCGCGGCGGCTTTCACGCTGCCGTGGATTCCGGTTTTATTCGAGCGCGCCCGGAGCGCGCGCGCACCGGGCGGCCGCCAAGCCGTTTACTGGTCTGCCGCCTTCGCGGCCGCAGGGCTATGCTTTATTTTCGCCTTCAGCGCGTGGGGCTGGATCAGCCTGCTTTCGGGACTTCCCCTTCTGCTGAGCGTCGAGGATGTCCGCAGACGGCTCAAGGGCTGGTATGTTGCCGCCGCCGCGGCGGTGCTGGCCAGCGGCGCGGCGCTCGTGTGGTGGAAGCTGAGCCACACGCATGATTGGTCCGGAAATCCGCTGCGGGCGGGGGAAAACCTGTCCCGCGTTCTGTGGTGGAACAGCGGCATCAGAATGTTCCTCGCCAACCCTGGGCTGGGCGTGGGCGTGGGAAATTTCGCGAGCGCCTACCCAGCCTTCAAGGTGGGAAGCGGTCAGAACACGCTTTTCGCCCACAGCTTTCCGATCGGCCTGGCCGCGGAGACGGGTCTGCTCGGCTGCGCGGCCGTCCTCTATTTCTTTTCGTTTTGGCTGAGGCGCGTCATCGCGCGCTGGAACGAGCTGAGCGAGCGCCGTCCCTACGTCGCCGGCCTCGCGATGCTTTTGATTTTCAGCACGATCAGCCTGAGCGTGGAATACCTTGTCAATCGTCTCGTCTGCGGGGTGTTTCTCGGCATCATCGCGGCCCCGTTGGTCCGGTCTTTTTACCAGCCGCGCCGGTCGGCCGCATTTGTGCTTGCCGCGGCGGCTCTTGCCGCCTGCGCCTTTATCCTTGCCCCCTTATCGGCCAGCCGCCTGTGCGCGGCCGCTTCGCAGCGCCTCAGCCGCGGTGAAGTCCCCGCGGCCGTCGAGGCCTTCTCGGCGGCCGCGTCGCTGGATCCGCTTTCATCGACCGCTCAGCGAGGCTGGGCCCGCGCCCTGGCGGCGCTGCCCCTGCGCGACCTCGGCCAAGTCGTTCTGCGCCAGACGCGAGCCATCGAGCTCGATCGCCTCAACGCGGTCCTGTGGCGGGAGCTTGGCGACTATTTACGGGAGGCGGGCCGATTGGACGAGGCTCGGCGCGCCTACGAAACCGCCGCCTCGCTGCGGCCTGGAAAAGCCGACTAAGGCCTTTCCTGCCGTTCGAAGGAGCCCCCAGCCTTCAGTAATTGATTCAGGGCGGGATTGCTCTTTGCCGTTGAGGTAGGGAGTGCGCCAGGCGAGCGCTCATCGACGCCTAATATCCACGCCTTAGGAATGATCGGCGTGATGGTCGCTCCCGATCTCGCCAGGAAGCTGCCGTCGGGGCGTTCACCGGCCGCATTTCGCGCGGATGTCGGTTGGGACCTCGTCTCGAACATTTCGATATCGTCGAATATCCCGCTCTTGTCCTGAAAAAGCCACCCGACATGTCTGTCATGGCCTCGGACGGTGCGTGAAATCGTCTGTTGCACGATCTGGTTGTTCGCCGAGAAGAGCAGGTGAATGTCGCTGTCGGTCGCGTACATCTTGACGTTGTCGATCGTATTCTTGGAAGCTCCGGGAAGAAAGGCCGTGATCGAGCCGAGCCGGTCGTTTCCCTCGAGAATGAGGCCGCTTTGAAACGTGACCTTGAGCCCGGCCAGCGGGGGCTCGACAAATCCCCGACGAGAGGCTACCCTATGGGGACCGGGCGATAGCGAGGAACTCGTCGCCCTGAACCGAGGCGATCATCCCATGTCGACGCGACTCGTGCTGTTGTCCTTGTCGTTGTTTGCGGCGAGATCGGCTCAGGCCGCCTCGATCACGGAAGATTTCAACGGCGCCGATCCCTACGTCGTCTGGGCCCAGAACGGCGCCTATGTGATCAATGAAAAGAGAATCGTGGACGCGGGCGGAGGGGAAAAAGCCCTGCTCATCGACGTCACGCTCCAAACGGCCACCTATCTCTATTTTACGGCCCCGCTTCCCACCTCGGATAAAATCCCCCTGGTGGACCTGCATGTGGACGGAGATGTCAAAGTCGAGACCGTCACGGGCAAAGGAAGCGTGACGTTGGGGGCCACCTACGCCCTGCCGTCCATTTATGGGGGCATGGCGCTGCCCGTCGACCCCCGCCTCTCGACGGCTACGGCGTGGACTCATCAATCCGGCGCCTGGACGCAGGACTCGGTTCGCTGGAATTTTCTTAGATCCTATCTGCCCCAGGCTCAAAGCTCGGAAGTTCCCATTTATGTCCACAAAGGCGTCGTGATTTATATCACGGCCGATCCCGGCACGCGTTTTCGGTTTCTAGTCGATCGGCTCTCGATCAGCGGGGACAACCCGACAGTTGCCTCCTACTCCGCGGCGACCGATCCGCTCTTTGCCGCCTATCGGATTCGGATCAGCTCGGAGATCGCCGCGGTCGTCGACGAGATCCGTCGTTTTCAGCTGCCGACCCCTCACGACCCCAATGCCGAGACCTACCTTGCCTCGGTGCAGGCCGAGGCCCAGGCGATCCTGGCCGCGGCCTCCTCGAGGGGGGTGCCTTCGATCACGGAGCATAAGCGCCTCCACGCCATCAAGGATTCCCTCCCGTCTCTTCTCATTCCGGTCGCGCCGGGCGCCTATTCGGTGTATATTCTCGACGATCCCTTTGGGGGGCAAAAAGTCATTCCCACCCATTACCCCGTCCCGGGGGTCGCGGGGAACGTTCCCAAGCTGCGCGCGGCCCCCGGCGAGATCGAGTCGGGCTCCTTCGTGATCAAGTCAGCCGGACAGTCCCTGTCCAATATCGCGTTGACTGTGACGCCCCCGGCGGGGTGGTCCGGCCCGGACGCCCTCTCGGCCAAGTGGGTCAAGTCCTGGTTTCAATCCGGCGAGTTCTCCATCGGGGTGGGGCCCGCGTTTTACACGCCGGAGCTTCTCGTCAATGATTTGGAGCTTGTTCATGTGGATACCGCGACCAAGAAAAATTATTTGCGCGCCTCCGTGGGGGGCGTGAGCGGGTATTACGACATCACGCTGACGACCGGCAGCGGCCTGCCCACCGGAGCGGTGGTGATGGACGCCCCCGTTTTGACCGCGGCCTCCATTCCCGCTCAATGGAACCAGCAAGTGTGGGTCACCGTGCGCGTGCCCGCCGACGCGGCCGCCGGGCGCCACCAAGGCCGCGTCGACATCGATGTGCCCGGGTTGGAGAGGACATCCATCACGGTGGACGTCGAAGTTCTTCCATTTGCCTTGGCGCCGTCATTAGTCGAGCATGGGATTTATTACGCCGGAACGGTCGTCTCGAATTCCGGGGTCGTCGACAACATGTACCTCTACTCCAAGTCGGAAAAACAGGTGCTGCTCGAGCTGCAGGATCTCAAGGCCCATGGCGTTCTCTACCCTTCCACCTACCAAGGGCTGAATCCGACCAATAACTACGCCGCGACGCGCCGCGCGCTGGCGTTGATGAAACAGGCGGGCCTTCCCACCGACAAGATACGGACCTTGGGAACGACGACCAATGAATTCGCCGTTCCCTTGGACCCGGCGACCCTTCAAGCCAAGCTCACCTCCTTGACCAACAACGTCAAGACCTGGCAATCCATCGCGGCGCAGGAAGGTTTCGGCACGGTTTACGTTTACGGACGCGACGAGGCTTCCGGTCCCGGTTTGTCGAGCCAGCGCGCCGCCTGGCAGCGCATCCGCGACTTGGGAGCCAAAGTGTTCGTGGCCTGCTATCAGGACGCCTTTGCCCTGATGGGGGACGTTCTTGATTTTCCGATATTGGCCGGCGCGGCGTTTTCCAAAACGGCCGTCGATGCTTGGCACGCTCAAGGCGCTTCGATCGGGATGTATGCCAATCCTCAGGTGGGCGTCGAGGAGCCGCTCACGTACCGGAAAAACTACGGACTAGCCCTTTTTACGCAAGGATACGACGCGGCCTACGATTTCGCCTATCACTGGTATTTCGGCAAGGGATATGGAAGCGTTTGGAACGATTTCGATCACGCGCAGTATTCCGAACATAATTTCGTCTATCCCACCAGCGACGGCCTCGTGGGAACCATACAGTGGGAAGGTTATCGGGAAGGAGTCAACGACACGCGCTACCTGGCCACGCTTCTGGCGCGGGATCGCCGGGAAACCCAAGACAGCCTGCGTGCGTGGGTGAAGTCTCGGCTCGACGCCGGCACGAGCCTCGAATCCATTCGCAGCGCCGTCATCGCGCGCATTATGGCGGCCCCGGGAGATCCTGCGCCCCCGGTGCTGAGCTCCGTGCAGGTCGTGACGATCGATTCCACGACCGTATCCGTGCGCTGGGATAGCGACAAGGATTGCGATTCGCGCGTCGAATTCAGCTCGGCGCCGGCGGCGGGGGTCGGCGTCGCGCGCGACTCGAGGTGGCTGCGCTCCCACGCCCTGCGCCTGGGCGCCTTGCAGGCGGGAGCCGACTACTCCTTTCGCGTCTTCTCCAAGGACCTGCTGGGCCGGGAAACCGGCTCCCAGCCGCTGGTTTTCAACACCGGGGCAAGCGTTCCCGCGAACCCGAAACAGCTGCGCTCATTGCCCTGATCTGAGACGGGCTAGAGGGCCCGGGCGGGCCTGGGTCCTATGAAACGCCGACGGGGGCCCGTTGCCTCATGTCCCGGCTGCGCCGTTGGGCTACACTTCGGGGAACATGGGTCGTCGTTTTTTTCCCGCCGTTCTCATTTTGGGACTGGCGGCTTCCGCGCCCGCCGAGCAGCCGGCGGACGCGGCGGTCCGCTATTTCCGCTGGCTTGCGCTCCAGCCCAACGAGCTCAAGAAAACCGACGACGACACCACCCAGCGGTTTTCCCGTTTGCTGTTCGCCCATGCGTCCGAGCCCCAAGTGGCGGACTTTCTCGACGAAAGCCTGGAACGCCTCTCGGCCGACCCGGTGTGCGAACGCTGCCACCTCTCCCCCGCGGCCTACGCGTCGGGACGTCCTGACTTAAAGATTCGGGCGCTGCGCCTGCTGCGCCAGGACGCCGGTGGGGGGCGTTTCGCCGCCTTGTTCGATCAGCTGAGCGGGCTATTGGCCTCGGGCCAGGGCTCGCTGCCTGCGGAGAGCGCCGCGGTGTTTGGGACGATGCTGGCCGAGGCGAAGCTCGATGAGTCCCTCTGGCGCGCGAAGATCGACGCGGCGCTGAGGCAATCTCATGACGAGACCGCGCGGGCCATGGTCGAGGCCTTCGTGCGAGAGGCGAAGGGAGATGAGACCTTGAAGCGCTGGCAGGAGGAGGCTTTGCGCATGAACCTCGCCGAGAGCATGAGGAGGCTGCGGCGGGTGATCGCCGACCGCACGCGCGCGCAGGTGCTGTACCGGGTCGACGAGCAGGACATCCTGAATGTGGTTCGTCAGCCCTCGAAGGGCGAAGTCGTTCGATTCCTCGATGAAGTTCTTCTTTTCTTGCCCTGGAACAAAACGTCGTCTCAGTACGACCCCCTGTACGCGGCGGCCTATGCGAGCGGCGACGCCAGGCTCCAAGCGCGCGTTGTCGAACTTCTGCGTCGACTGATCGAGGGAACCGACAGGCGGCTTCTGCAAGCGAGATTGGAGGCGGAGCCCTTCGCTCGCCACGGGCATTTCGAAATGCGCGGGCATCGTTCGATCGAGGATCAGGATTACTGGATGTATAGTCAGCAAATGCCCGATTTGAAGGAACGTTCCGGCCGTGCGCTCTACATATTTCGCTCGATCTTCAACGGCGCCTCGCGCCAGTCCGAGTTTCCCAAGCAGGCGGCCGTGGATTTGATCTTGAAGCTCGACATCGATTACGCGCTCATCGCCAGGGACCTCGAGTATCACGCGGGTTTGCCGGAAGACTCCCCCTCGCGATGGATCGCGGCGCAAGTCATAAAAAGGCTGAGGTCTGCGCAATACTGGGAGATGATCTCCTCGTCGCATTCCGCCAAACAGCTAGAATGGGCTCTTCAGGTGGCGCGCCAACTCAGCAACTTTGAATATCCCGATCCCGATCGTCCCCAGCCGCTGCCGACATTGTTTCTCCACTCCTCCCGCCCGGAGGTGACCCAGCTTGTGCGCGAGAAGCTGGGTTCCAAGAGAGTTCCCTTCCCCGGGAGGCACCATGATCACACTCTTCCGGGGTTTGCCCTCGTGGGATATGCGAGCGGCGACTCCGAACTCAAGCGGGAGTCCTTGGCGGCGATGCGCAAGGAGATTTTCGCGCCCTCCGAGAACCTGGCGCCGCCGAGTTCCGAGGAGGCCGGCCGGCGGCTGGCGGCCGTCTTCCAGAGCGCGCTCAGGCATGCATGGGCCTTGCGGGATCCATCCGAGCGCGAGCGGTATGCGGCGGCCCTCGTCGATCTTTTCGCCGATCTGGGCTTCGACTACACGCTGTTCGGGCGCGGCATCGAAGCCAATCTGATAATCCCCCGCTTCACGCAAGGCCAAAGGGCGGATCCGGCTCTTTTGGCCGTCGAGGCGTTGATCCTGCGCCTGAAAGGCAAAGACTATTGGGACGCCGTTCGCGCCGAGCGCACTCATTCCGGCGATGAGCTGCAGCTGAAAAACATATCGACCTACCGGGCTCAGGTTATGTCTCAGGGAGCGGAGAATCTCAAGAAGTCTCCCTCCGGGGCGGGTCCTGTCCGCGTGGAAAACCAAGTTCTCGCGCAATTCGCGTGGGAGCTGTTTTCCCGAACCTACGAGCCGGAGGTGGTGAGCGCGCTGGCCAGTATGCTGGTCGACGCCGCCAGGGCTATGGGATCGTCGGCCGTGGAACGCTGGCGCTACCGCCCCGTCGTCCTGGCCGCCTATGCCAGCGGGGACGCCCGGCTCAAGGACGAAGCTCGGGCGCTGATCGAGAAGCTGATTTTGGACGCTCAGGGCTCCGAAGGCGTGGGCCGACGCTACCGCACCTACCTCGAGGAAATCGCGGCGGCCGTCGCCATCGCTCCCGAAAAGAAAAAGCAAAAAGCCCTTTTTTCCTTAGCCGTCGATTTTTTGGCGAGCCTGAAAATTCCCTACGAGGCGATTGAGGGGGAATTGGAGTTCATCGCCCACCGCAAGGGGGATTCTCCGGAAAAGAAAATCGCCTTGGAGTTAATCAAGCGCAGGCGAGGCGGCGAATACGCCGCCGGCGTGGCCAAGCGCGGGCGTCTTCCCAAGGCCGGCACCAACGTCTACATCAACGGAGGGTATTCACCCACCACGAATTTCCCGAGCAACGAAGACAACTTGTTGAGCTTCTATCGGGGCCTTTTCAAGTCGGATGCCCTCATATTGAACGCCGGCGGCGAGCCCGGGCAGTTCAGCGCCGCGGTCTCCAGCAGCTCATCGAGCCTCGCCCCGTTCGTGCCGAAGGAGCATCGTTTGGAAGTCGAGGATTCCTATAGGTCAGGGACTTACGAGAACATCAAGGCCGCCTTCGACATGCTCGCCCAAAGAAACCCCGAGGAATTGACCGTGGTGTTCGGGGGCCACGGGAACCAGCGCGGCGTGTCGTTGTGGCATACATCCAAGTTGGAGGCCTTGTCTTGGACGGAGCTCAATGGCGTGTATCAGTCGATCTCTCCCGAAACCCGGATCAAATCCATCTTTTTGCAGTGCTACGGGGGGGCGACGGTTCTTCCCCTGGCCCGGCGCGTTCCCAAGCGAATCGACGCGCTGGAGAAGTTCGCGTCTTATTACTATCCCGCCAATCGCTGCGCGTTGGCGTTGAGCTCGGAAGACGAGCTCAGCACCTACTACGAGAACTGGGACAGCTTCTTTAATCGCTACCAGGATCTCTCCTTGCGCAGCTTTCAAGAGCGTCTCTATGATGATGAGGGTCTGCACACCTCGCCCGTCTTGACCTCGGACTATTTCCTGGGGGACGTGGGCGCGGCGCTGTGCGCCGCGGTCAAGTCCCCGTCGGGGAGGTCCGAATTCCTGAAGCTGGATGCGCGCGCTCTAGAGGAGATCGAAACGGGCTGCGCCGAGCTTGGCGCGGACCCCGTCCATCAGGCGCGAGCCAGGCAGCTGGAACAGACCAATCGCTATCAGCTCGAGCTGCAGAAATTGCTGGTGCGCTGGGCTCGGGAAATCTTCGATGAGAAGTTTTCCAAGACCTTGGCGTGGTGGAAGGAAGTCCAGCCCGGCGCGGACGAGCTGTACGCGTATCATGTCAAAAGCGGACAAGAGACGGACTATACCCCCGCGCAATTGCAGGACCTGATGCGCATTCTCGCCCTGCCCAGCCTCGACGCGACGACCGCCGAGGGCGTATTCTCCCATTCCAAAATGCTGAGGGACGAGTACAACAAACGGTTTAACGAGTTCATACGGCTGCCCGGAAATATGGAGAAGTACAAAGACTATAACTTGGACGCCTACTTGAAGGAGGCCCTCGAAGGCGTGGCTCTCAGTGCGATCAGGTTGGAGGAGTACGGCAAGAATAAATCTCTCTCCTCGCAGAGGAGAGTCCAGGAACGGGCGTTCCATGAAAAGCAAAGGGCCATCGTGGAGTCCTGGATCTCGCGTCTGGCCTCGCTTCGGCCGGTGCGGGCGCGCTACGAGTCGATAAAAAATTGCGAGGCCCGGCCGCTCAATAATGAACGCTGAGGGATCCGCTATTTTGCCAGGGGCTGGAGGACCCGATTTGGACTGGGTCCAATGGGCGCGTGACGGGGACCGCTCGGCTCATGTTTGGGAACCGTCGTTTGAAGTTCAATGAAGGGGCGTATCCGTCGGGAGGCGTTACGAACCGGCATTCCAAGCCCTTCTAAAGGAGGAGTATTCATGAGAATCGCAGCGACAATCATTTCAATCGGCGTTCTGTGCGCGGGGGTCGTCGTGGTGCCTGCGCGGGCCTCCGGCCCTCGGAACCTGCGCGTGACGCCCGGGGGCGGCGAGTATTCGATTAAAACCCTCATATTGATGTCGGACGCGGAGCGCAAAAACCAGATCGAGGCCATTAAAACGATTCATAACCTCAGCGAGCAGGAAGCGGGCGTTGTTCTCTTCGCCTGGATGGCGGCGGCGGAAAACGAAAGCGCGCTGACTGAAAATCTCATTGCGAAATGGCTCGAGCTTCTGGCGGATCCGGTCGCCGGCCAGTTCGCGGATGTCCCGGCCTTGGTCGAACACTCCCACTTAGGACTCGTTAATAAATAACTGACACGTTCTGCCACAAAAGGGATAGACTTTA
>ERZ1292633.1039-Hain-H41-02um-R1-1039-length-30453-cov-5_pt1 | contig 30453 bp, 26 predicted proteins | sample MGYA00564406_ERZ1292633 | MGnify/ENA primary metagenome ERZ1292633 (study PRJEB36523, sample SAMEA6512639) | groundwater metagenome | collected 2019-01-08 | study: AquaDiva: Metagenomics assemblies of 32 groundwater samples
CGACGCCGCGTGGATGTGGCGCGCCACGACGTTCTTGCCCGACCCGCTCTCGCCCTGGATGAGGATGCTCGCCACCTCCGAGGCAGCGACCTGTTCGGCGGTCTCGACGACCTCTCGGAACCTCGGCGAATCGGCGATCACGATCTGGGCGAGCTGTTGCTCGCGGCGCTGCCGCGAGGCCTGCGCCTCGAGCCGGTCGCCGCGCACGGCGAGCGAGCGCTGCACCAGCGCGACCAGCTCGGCCTGATCGACCGGCTTCGACAGGAAGTCGAGCGCGCCGAGCTTCATGGCGCGCACCGCCTCGCCGACCTGGCTGAGCGCGGTCATCACGATGACGACACTGCCCTCGAGGCGCTCGCGGTTGGCCTCGTAGAAGTCGAGGCCGTGGCCGTCGGGCAGCCCGAGGTCGAGCAGTACCAGGTCGGGCTGGCGGTTCTCGAGGTGCGCCGCGGCCGCGGCGAGGTCGGGAGCAGTGAGCACCGTGTGGCCGGCGTGCTTGAGTTGCTGCTCGAGCGCCCAGCGCAACAGCTTCTCGTCTTCAACGAGCAGGATGAGGGCCATGTCTTTAGCGCGCCTCCGCGACGGGTTCCAGTCCCTCGCGCTCCTGGCTCTCCGTCGACGCCGATCGCGCGGGCAGGATGAGCAGGAACGAGCTTCCTCGGCCGAGCTCCGAGGTGACTTCGATGCGACCGCCGTGCTGCTCGATCAGGCTCTTCGAAATCGCCAGGCCCAGTCCGGTGCCGGTGAACTTGGTGGTGAAGAACGGCTCGAAGACGCGCGCCAGCTCCCCGGGAGCGATCCCCGCGCCGTTGTCTTCAACCGCGACGACGACCGCAGCCTCGGCGGGAAAGCCGCTCGCCCGCACTGTGATCCGGCCGCCCGGCTCCGGCATCGCCTCGGCGGCGTTCTGGATCAGGTTGACCAGCACCTGACGGATCTTCGCCGGGTCGAGCTGCAGCGCGGGAAGGCCCGCGGCCGCCTCGGTGACGAGCTCGACCCGTTGACGGCGGAGCGACGACCGCAGGAGCTCCGAGGTTTCGTCGAGGAGATTGCCCAGGTCGGTGAGGGCGAGCCGCAACGGCGCCGGGCGGCCCGATTCGAGCAGGCGATGGATGATGACGTTGACCCGGCGGAGCTCGGCGAGCATCTCTTCGTAGATCCGCACGGTCTCGCCATCGCCGGATTCGTCGCGCAGGACCTCGAGCGCGCCCTGGATTCCGGCGAGCGGATTCTTGATCTCGTGGGCGAGCCCGGCGGCGAGCTGTCCCAGGCTCGCCAGTTGGTCGACGCGGGCCAGACGGACCGAGACATCGGCCTCCCGCTGCCGCTGACGCGTCAGGAGCTCGCGGAGCGCGCGGTGTACCTCGGCGGTCACCGGATCGAGTGGCAGTTGCGATGGTGCGGCGTCGAGGGCGCCGCGGCCCGACTCGGCGGCCTTGAGCTCTTCCCCGAGTCGCGCCGCCGAACGGCGCACGGTGCGTTGCACGATGATCGTCACGCCGGCGATGAGCGTCACCCACGCCGCGAGCAGCCAGCCGATTCTCCAGCCCATGATCGATCGGATCTCGGCGAGCGGTTCGGTGAAGTCGATGCGCATCGCGGCGGCGCCGAGGGTGACGTTCGCCGCGTGACACGGCGTGCAGGAGACGCCGGCTTCGAGTCGGACGAGGCCGTGCATCCACTGGCGCGACTGGGCGTCGGTTTCGATCCAGGTTTCGTTGTGGGCCGCCGCGTCGGCGAGGAATCGCCGGACCCGCCTCTGTTCCGCGCGGTCGGGCGAGAGATTCGTCGAGCCGAGCGGCGTGCCGTCGTCGCGATACAGTCGGAGCCCGATCGGCTGATTCGCGGCGAGCGTCCGGGAAAAAACATGCGGACTGCGTCCGTCGGCGCCGGCTTCCGAATCGAGCGGCATGCCGCGCACCGCTTCGTCGAGCTGGAAGCGAGCCGCCGTCGAAGCCGCCTGGGTGTAGGCGCGCTCGAGCAACGCGAAAGTGCCGAAGTAGAGCGCCGCGAAGGCACCCAGGTGAATCGGCACCAGCACGCCCCAGAACCGCACCTGGGAAGGGGCGAGTCGCCGCGGCGCGCTCGATCCCGGCGGTGCGTCCGCGGGCGCGCGCGCAGGTGGAGAGGAGGCCGGTCCGGGCATCGTTTCGCACTATACCGATCCCGGACCTTGACCTCCGATCGCCGCGTATCAGATGCTGTGGCGTCGCCGTCCCACCCTGCGGGGCGGTTCGGTTTCGCACGCCGATTGCGACAATGAATCTTGGCAAGTAAAAGGAGGATCACAATGCGAACTCGTGGAGTCGCTCTCTGGTGCCTGGCGATCGGCGGCGCGATCGGACTCAACCTGTTGGTTGGCGGTGCTCTCGCTGCCGGCGAAGAGGATCCGGGGCAGGCCGCGTTCATGGCGAACAAGTGCAACATGTGCCATTCGGTCTCGCCAGCGGGAATCGAGCGAACCACCAAGTCCGAGAAGATGGCGGGCCCGGACTTGAAGGGTGTCGTCGCCGAGAAGGGGAAGGAGTGGGCGAAGAAGTGGGTCATGAAGGAGATCGACAAGGACGGCAAGAAACACGCCAAGGAATACAAGGGGACTCCGGAGGATCTCGATAGGATTCTCGGCTGGCTCGAGGCCCAGAAGTAGACGGACGCGTGGCCTGCGGATGATCGTGAGCTCATAAGGCGATCGCCATGGAACCCACGAGCCGGCGTCCGTTTCTGAATCTGCTTCTCGGCACCTCGCTGGGAGGGCTCGTCGCGTCGGCCCTCTATCCGGTGGTGCGCTTCTTGAGCCCGCCGGAGGTGCCCGAGGCGACGACCAACGAAGTCGACGCCGGGCCCGCCGAGGATCCGGTCTTCGCCGACAAGGGCTTCAAGATCGTGCGCTTCGGCGGCGAACCGGTCATCGTAGTTCGCGTCGCCGCCGACGACTACCGCGCGTTCACCGCGACCTGCACGCATCTCGACTGCATCGTTCAGTATCGCAAGGACCGCCAGCTGATCTGGTGCTATTGCCACAACGGCGCTTACGACTTGAACGGGCGCAACGTCGCCGGTCCGCCGCCGCGTCCGCTGTCGCCGTTCGTCGTCCACCTCGTCGACCGCGACGACGGCGCCGGCAAGCAGCTGGTGGTCGCGAGGGCCTGAGCGAAAGTGACTGGCCGTCGCGCGGCGCTAGTTGACTGGGTCGAGGAGCGGCTGCCGCTCGCGGCGCTGCGCGAATTCGTGAGCCACAAGACGGTGCCGGTCCACCGCCACACCGTTTTCTACTACCTGGGCGGGATGACGCTGTTCTTCTTCCTGGTACAGGTCTCGACCGGCATTCTGCTGATGCTCTACTACCGGCCCTCCGCCGAGGGTGCGTACGAGTCGGTCGAGTTCCTGATGACGACCGTACCGTTCGGCTGGCTGGTGCGATCGCTCCACGCCTGGTCCGCCCACCTGATGGTCTATTTCGCCGTCCTGCACCTCGCGAGCGTCTACTTTCTCAAGGCCTATCGGCGCCCTCGGGAGCTCACCTGGGTGACCGGAACGGCGACGCTCTTCCTGGCGCTCGGCTTCGGCTTCACCGGCTACCTCCTGCCGTGGGACGAGCTGGCCTTCTTCGCCACCAAGGTCGGCACCGACATCACGGGCGCAGTGCCGGTGGTCGGCGAGTGGATGCTCCGATTCCTGCGTGGCGGGGAGCGCGTCACCGGCGGAACGCTCTCGCGTTTTTACGGCTGGCATGTCGCGATCCTCCCCGCCTTGACGACGGCGCTCCTGGCCGTCCACCTCCTGCTCGTCCAGATTCACGGCATGAGCTCGCCGTCGGATTCCGCGGCGCAGGGAACGGCGGGGCAGAAACGGCGCGGCATGCCGTTCGTGCCGCATTTCGCACTGCGAGATCTATTCGGCTGGACGCTCGCCCTGGGCGTGCTCGCCGTGCTCGCCGCGCTCTTTCCGGCCGAGCTCGGCAACAAGGCGGATCCGTTCGCGCCGGCCTTCGAAGGCATTCGGCCGGAGTGGTACTTCATGTTCATGTTCGAGACCCTCAAGCTGGTGCCGGGTGGCGAGATTCTGGGGATCGAATACGAGGCGATTCCGGTTCTGTTCTTCGGCCTCGCCGGCCTGGTACTGCTGCTGGTGCCCTTCCTGGAACGGGGAGGGGAGCGCTTGAGCCGCGCCTTCACTTGGGCTGGAGTCGTGACGGTGGCCTTTATCGTGGGAATGACCTGCTGGGGATACCGCTCGCTGGTGCCGCTCGCGATCGTGGCCGCGACCGTGGCGCTGCTCGCCCTGCTCGCCGTCGCCACCCGTGAAGGTCCGGTGCGATGAGAGCCAACTCAGCGGCACTGCTGTTGTTACCGTTGACGTTGGCGCTCGGCGCGCCCGGCGTGGCCGAGACGCCGACGACCTCGTGCATCGCCTGTCACGGCGACGCCGACATGGTCGACGACGAGTCGGCCGCGCTGGTCAAGGGCTTCCTCCCCGACATCCACGCCCAGAAGGGCCTTTCCTGCCAGGACTGCCACGGCGGCAATCCCGATCCGGCGCTGGCGGACGACCCCGACGCCGCGATGGACGAGAAGTTTGCGGCCCATCCCTTCGTGGGCGCGCCCGAGCGAACCGGGATTCCCGCTTTCTGCGGCCGCTGTCACTCCGATCCCGTGTTCATGAAGCGCTTCCGACCGGCCGCGCGGGTCGATCAGGAGAGTGAATACTGGACGAGCCGGCACGGCCGCGGCTTGCGCCAAGGCGACGCCAAGGTCGCCACCTGCGTCGACTGTCACGGCGTGCACGGCATCCTGCCGCCCGGGGACTCGCGCTCACCCGTCCACCCGACGCGCGTGGCCGAGACCTGCAAGTCGTGTCACGGCGAGAAAGACAAGATGGCGGGCTACTTGAGCGATGACGGCAGAGCGCTCCCGATCGACCAGTTCGCGCGCTGGAGCCAGAGCGTGCACGCCGCCGCCATGTTCGAAAAGGGCGATCTGTCGGCGCCGACCTGCAACGACTGTCACGGCAACCACGGCGCAACGCCCCCCGGCCTCGACTCGGTCGCCTTCGTCTGCGGGCAGTGTCATGGCCGCGAGGCGGAGCTGTTTCGCGCCAGCGCCAAGCACCCCGCCCTGGCCGAGCACAACGACCTGCTGCGTGACGCCGGCGACGCTGGCTGTGCCGCCTGCCATGAAAGGCCGGACCCCGCGGCCGGACTGGTCGGCCTTCGCGCCTTCAGCGAATGCACCACCTGCCACGAGCATCACGCCGTGGTGCGCCCGACCGGGGCGATGCTCGGTCCGCTGCCGGTGACTCCCTGCGCCTTCTGTCACGAGTCGCGGGGGCCACTCGGTGAAGAGTTCCCCGAGCCCGCCGCGCCCAGCCAGAATTTCGCCGAGCGACGCGACCAGCTCCTGGCCAGCGTCCCCGAGGGCCTCGACGGCGACGCGCGCTTCGACTGGCTGGTCGACCAGGCGCTCGCGCTGCCGACCCACACGCTGGTCATCGAGGGTGGCCAGCGTACGCTGCGTCCGGAGTTCGCTCGGCTGTTCGCGAAGTTTCGCATCGGCAAGCGGCACTTCTCCTACGTCGATCCGGTCAGCGGCCAACTCACCCTGGGCAAGGTTCGCGCCTGCCTCGACTGCCACGCCGCGGAGCCGTCGCTCGGCGAGCCCGAGGGCCAGCGCACGGCCCTGGAGCTCCGCGACAAGATGTGGGAGCTCTCGGCGCTGACCGCGCGCGCCGAACGGATCCTGCTGGGCGCCCGTCGCGGCGGCGTCGAGACGCGCGCGGCGAGCGAGGCGATCGACCAGGCGGTCGACGCGCAGATCGAGCTCGAAGTGCTGGTGCACTCGTTCTCGACCGCCGAGGACGGCGCCTTCGCCGAGAAGCAGCGCGAAGGGTTGAAGATGGCGCGGCTGGCGCTCGAAGCGGGCGAGAGCGCCCTGGGCGAGGTGCGCGCCCGCCGCGTCGGGCTCGCCCTCTTCCTGATCTTCGTCGTTTTCGCCCTGGTGGCTCTGGGCTGGAAGATCCGCAAGCTGCCACCACCCGAGCCGGATTAGCGAGGAGGATCCATGACGGGCCTGATCTGTTTTTGGTCCGGAAAACGAACGCGAATCGGCGCCTTGGCCGCCGCGAGCGCTGGGTTTCTCCTTGTCTTACTCACGGCGAGCCCGAGCGCCGCCGCTTCAACCTGCCTCGAATGCCACGACGATGTCGACGTCGCGCCGAGCGTTCACGCCGATCTCTCCTGTCTCGACTGCCATCAGGGTCTCGCCGAAGACCCGCATCCGGATCCGATCCCGCGCGCCACTTGCGGCGACTGTCACGACGCTCCCGCGGAGTTGGAAGCGAGCGTGCACTCCGGCCAGATGTGCGGCGACTGCCACGGCAGGCCGCACGAGATCCGGCCGGCGGGCGAGATGGCATCGCCCACCCACCCCTTCGCTCAGCCGGCGACCTGCGGCGAGTGCCACGACGAGCCGGCCGACCTGGTGCCGAAGTTCGTCGAGAGCGTGCACGGCCGGGCACTGCTCAAGAGTGGACTGATTGCCGCCCCCTCGTGCTCGAGCTGTCACGGCATCCACGACATCCTCGCCGTAGACGATCCCGCTTCGCGCACTTCCCACGCCCAGATTCCCGAGACTTGCGGCTCCTGCCATGTCGGCATCATCACCGACTGGCTCGAGCTCTCCGCGCACGGCGCCGAATGGAAGGCGAAGAGCGAGGAGGCGCCGGTTTGCACGACCTGCCACGCTTCGCATGCGGTCCTGGCGGCGACGACCCGCGAAGCCCGACTCGCGAGCGCCGAGACCTGCGGCAAATGCCACGGCGAGCGTTTCTCCACTTACCACGACAGCTTTCACGGCAAGGCGACGGACCTCGGCTGGGACCTCGCCGCGGTCTGCTCGGATTGTCATACGCCGCACCGGAACCTCGCCGCTTCCGACGAGCGTTCGTCGGTTCATCCGAATCGTCTGACGACGACGTGCGGCCAGTGTCACGCGAGAGTCACGACCGCCTTCGCCTCGTTCGAGCCCCACGCGGATCCGCGTCATTCGAATGGCGATCGGCGCCTGCACTGGGTCTGGCTGTTCATGACGGCGCTCCTGATCGGTGTTTTCGGTGCCTTCGGCGTCCACGATGCGCTCTTCCTGCAGCGCTCACTCGTCGCCGTGGCGCGGCAGAAGACCCATGAGACCCTGCCGGCGGGGCCCTGGATCCGGCGCTTCACCAGCACCGAGGTGCGCATCCACGCCGTCGTCATCCTCACTTTTCTGACTCTTGCCGCCACCGGCCTGCCGCTCAAGTTCCACGCCGCCGCCTGGGCGCGGGCAATTTCCCCGTTCCTCGGCGGTGTCGAGGGAGCGCGGACGCTGCACCGCCTCGCCGCCCTCGCCACCTTCGGCTACTTCGTCTTTCACCTCTTCGACCTGGCGCGACGCCGCTTCGCTCGGGGCGAGAAGGGACTGTTCTGGGGACCGAATTCGATGATTCCCCGCGGCAAGGATTTCGCGGATCTGTGGGCCAATCTGAAGTGGTTCCTCTACCTCGGACGGCAGCCGCGCCTCGACCGTTGGGCCTATTGGGAGAAGTTCGACTACTTCGCCGTCTTCTGGGGGATCGCCATCATCGGCGCCTCCGGACTGCTGCTCTGGATTCCCGGCTTCGCGTCGCGCTTCGTGCCCGGCTGGATCCTCAACGCCGCGGCGATCGTGCACAGCGACGAGGCGCTGCTCGCGATCGGATTCATCTTCGTCTTTCACTTCTTCCACACCCATCTGCGGCCGGAGAGTTTTCCTCTCGATCCGGTGATATTCACGGGCACGATGCCGCTCGAGAAGTTTCGCCAGGAGCGGCCGGAGGAGTACGCCCGGCTGGTGGCGAACGGAAAGCTCGAGGAGTATCTGGTCGAGGCGCCGAACGCCGCCCGTCTGCGGCAACTGCGCCTTCTCGGTTTCTCGGCCATGGCGTTGGGCCTCGCGCTGGCCGCTGCAATCCTGATCGCGCTGCTCGGCTGACGGAATGGACTGACCGACTCCGCGGACCTGATCCGACGGGTCAGTCTTCGTCGAGATGACGTGGTTTCAGCGCGGCGGGTAGGCCGTGAGGTAGAAGTACGCCGCTTCGAGCTCATGATCGCGCAGGTAGATGAGCTCCGGCCCCTTGCCCTTGAGACCGGCCTCACCGCGGTGTCGCGAGCCGTGGACGAAGGCGCGCGCCGAGTGCGAAGCTGTCATGCCCGAGAGCGGCGGAATGGGCGTTGCCATCGAGCGCCGGAACGTCGGAGCCGAAGCCTCGTGGCAGGTCTGGCAGGTGCCCTTGACGATCAGCTCGCCGGCCCGATCCACTGGGACCTGCAGGGTGCGGTCGGCGTGCTTGGGATCCGGAACCGTCGCGAGCCGCTCCAGGTAGCCGAGCAGCACCTCGGATTCCTCGCCGGCGAGGAAGTCGAAGCCCGGCATGGAACGCCCGCCCGAGGTGATCTGGTGTTGCAGGAGCTTCTCCGCGAGCATGGCGCGGCCGGCGGCGCCTTCCTCTCCGCGCTGCTCCTGCCACTCAGCCGAGGTGGCCCTGACGAGGTTGACCAGCGACAGGATCTCGGGCGCCATCCCGCGTCCCCCGGCGCCGTGGCAGGAGCGGCAGGTGAAGCGGAAAAGGTCGGCTCCGCGCGCCTCGAATCCCCTGCGCAGCCAGCTGCCGTCGGTGGGCGCTGGAGCCGCGAGCTCGGGATCCTGCTCGCGCGGGCCGAGGGCGCCGACGCGTCCAAGGGATGATTCGTCGAAGTTACGGCCGAGCTTGTCGAGCCAGGAGGGGCCAGTCGCCGGAGTCGCGTCGGGAGTCGCGGCGAGCGCCGTGCTGGCGAGACAGCCGGCGAAGAGGAGGCCGAACGCCGAGGAATTGAGGACGCTCCGAATTCCGTGGACGGAGTTCATGCATAAAATCTAGCACGGCACGCGATGCTGGATTAGGCTCTCTCGGCAGGTTCGAAAGGCGGTCGGGTCATGGCCTTGAAGCAGTCGATCGATGCTCTGGTGGTGGGGGCCGGCCCGGTCGGTCTCGTCGCGGCGCTCGCCCTGGCGCGCGCCGGAAATCGTCACGTCGAAATCATCGACGAGGCGGAGCGAAAGACCGGACTGAGCTACGCGATGGCCCTGCACCCGGCGACGCTCGATGCGCTCGCGGAGCTCGGGATCGCCGCTCCGCTCCTGGCCGGCGGCAATCGCGTCGACCGGATCGCGCTCTACGATGGCGCGACACGAAAAGCCGAGCTCGTACTGAGGGCGCTCGACCGGGCCCACCCGTTCGTGTTGGTGGTGCCGCAGAGCGAGCTCGAAGGAGTCCTGCTCAACGCGCTCGCCGACGCGGGCGTCGAAGTGCGTTGGCGCCACCGCCTGCGTCGCCTCGAGGTCGGCGATCGCAGCGATCGCGGCTCCGCCACCGCGGTTGCCTGCACCATCGACCGCATCGATTCCGATTCGTCGGGCTACGCGGTGGCCAAGGTCGGTGGCGTGGTCGGCAAAACTTTCGAGCGCGAGATACCGCTGGTCATCGGCGCGGACGGCTACGACTCGCTGGTGCGCCGGCAGCTCGGGATCGAACAGCGGGCGACCGGTCCGTCGGGAACGGTGGCGGTCTTCGAGCTCGAAGGGGAGAGCCTTCCCTCCGATCTCCCGGGAAGCGACGCTCGGCGAGAGTTGCGGATCACCTTTTCGGGCGGCTTGCGGAGCGTCTGGTGGCCGCTGCCGGGAGATCGATCTCGCCTGGGTTTCGAGCTTCCCGCGGACGAAGAGGCCACCACGCCGAGGGGCAAGAGCCGGTTGCCGTCGATCGTTCCGTGGCTCGCCCCGACGCTCGACGAGGGGCGCCTCCAGGAGCTCGTCCGCGAGCGGCTGCCGTGGCACGCGAGTCCGTCGGGGCGTCTGATGTGGTCGGCGGCGGTCCGGTTCGAACGCGCCTTGGCCGATTCGTTCGGACGGGGGCGTGTCTGGCTCGCGGGCGACGCGGCGCACCTGGCGTTCCCCTTCGGGGTCCAGAGCATGAACGTGGGAATCGTGGAGGCCAAGGAGCTCGCGACCCGGGGCGCGCGCGTCCTCGACGGCAAGGAGCCGTACGCGTCGCTCGCGGTCCATGGTGGCGAGCGCCGGGAGCGCTGGCGAGCTTTGGTGGCATCCTCTGGCGCGGGTGAGGAAGCTGCTGCGGCGGGCGCGATCGACGGCGACCCGTGGCTTACCGCGAACAGGAGCCGGATCGTCGAGGCGCTTCCGGTTTCTCCAGGAGAACCGGAGCAGCTCTTCGCTCGCGTCGCGTCGAAAAACTCAGCCTAGGAGACTCACGGCCGAGTGCCGGTGTGGCACTCCCAGCAGCCGGTCTCCTGCCACATGTCCCCGATGTCCTCCGGGTGATCGAAGTCGAGGCCCGCGCTGCTGTTCGCTATGGCTCGCCTTTCGCCGCTACCCTGAGCCAGGATCGTGTGGCAGGTGCGACAGTCATTGCTCAGCACGACTCCCGACTCGCTCACATGGTTGCCGTCGTGGCAGCGCATGCATCCCTTGCTGACGAAGTGGCCGAGGTTGTCCGGATGGGCCACCCAGCTCGTTTTCATCTCCGGAAAGATCGACTCTCCGTAGGCCTTCTGCACGCGCAGGATCGCGTGATCCACCTTGGCCCGATCTTGTTCCCAGACCTCCGCGTGCTCCTTGCGGTAGGCGTCCGCGATGCGGCTCGCGATGCCGTCCATCGCGTCGGTCCGCGTCGCGTACTCCACGGCCATCGCCTCCACCGCGTGCTCCTTGATCGAGGGCAGCGAGCGCGGCAGCGAGCCGTCGCGAAACGCGAGGTCGATCGCCTCATCCGGGCTCGGATAGATGTGGCTCGGGCGATTGTGGCAGTCCACGCAGTCCATGCGCCGCGGCGACGCGGCCGCGAGCTCCTCGGCCGTGAGCGGTTTCTCCCGATCCTGGTAGACCGCGGTTCGCCCGGTCGCGAGATCGCGGACCTGCACCCAGGGAATCTCCTGGCGCCCGCTGTCGCGAGCCACGTAATCCACCTCGACACCGAGGTTCATGTGCCAGTGGATGCCGGACTCCTCACCGCTCGCCGGCTCGTTGCCGCCGGTCTTGATCAGCACGTCGATCGGCCACTCCGTGCTCGCTTCGTCGTACAGCGAATGGCGGAAGCGCTTCAGGGTCGATCCGAAGACCTTTCCCGGCCAGTGGCACTGCTCGCACGTCTGACGAGCCGGGCGCAGGCTCTCGATCGGCGTCGGGACGGGTCGCGGGAAATTGCCGCGCAGGACGGCGTAGACCTGATAGGCGCCCGAAATCTTCGATTTGACGAACCAGTCGGCCCCCGAGCCGATGTGGCACTCGGCGCACGCGACCCGGGCGTGGGGCGAGTTCTTGTAAGTCGTGTGCTCCGGTTCCATGACCTCATGGCAGGTCTCGCCGCAGAAAGCGACTGACTCGGTGTAGTGATAGGCGCTGTAGCTGGCCACCCCGGAAAAGATGATGACGAGAACCGCGCCGACCAGGAAGAGCGCCGCGACCGTGCGGTGCGGACCCAGATTGAGGTCGATCGCCGGCCATCGGCGCGCATCGACGTCGCCGCGTCGCCGGCGTCGCCGCTCTCTCCAGGCCCCGAGGGGGATGAGGAGGATTCCGACGAGGAGGAACGCCGGGACGACGAGAAAGAGAAAAATCCCGAAGTACGGATTGTGGCGATCCTCCAGGTAGTGGACGGCGAGCAAAGCCGCGCCGATCCCGAGCGCCACGACGGCGGTCAGGAAGCCGATCGCGCTCAGCGGATTCTGGAATACGGCCGGGAAGGATGGTTTGCGCATGGCCGGCGGATCGTACACGAGCGACCTGAACTCTGTGCCGCCCTGCCGGGCGGGCACCGCATCGGGAACGATGCGGTGCCAATCGCCTGGAGTGAATCGGTAGGACTACTTCTTCTGGGATTCGAGCCAGGCGACGATGGCGGCGAGCTCCTCGGCGGTCCCCTTGAACTCCTTGGCGTGCTTCTTGCCCTCCTTGTCGATCTTCTTCTGGATGAAATCCGAGACCCAGGCCGTGTCGTGCGCCTGTACCACGCCGACGAGATCCGGTCCCTTCATCTTCTCCGACTTCGTCGTCGCCTCGATCGCGGCGGTCGACACGGAGTGGCAGGTGTTGCACTTCTGGGCGAGAAAGACTTCCTTGCCATCGACGGCCGAGGCCGGCGCCGAGAGCGCCGCTCCGACGACGATGAGCGCGAGGATTGCTGCGTACGAAGCGAGATTCCGCATTTCATGCCTCCTGTCGTATGCGCCGAGTATGGTCCCTTACCCGAGCGCCGCGTCAAGTCTCCGGCAGGACCGGCGTTTCCGCCTCGCCCCAAAGGAGGGCAATGTCCGGTGTTCGCGGCTACCCGCCAGGGTGGCGGCGGGCCGCGACGGCGAACTGTAGAATGCCGGCCAGTTCAACGGATGTGACGGCGCAGGAGGATAGATAGATGACGAGATCAGGAGCCGCAGTCGCCGCTCTCGTTGCCGGTGTGGCGCTCGCTTGGACGCCGACCCTGCTCGCCGACGAACCGACCTACGTCGGAGTCGAGACCTGCGTCACCTGCCACGACGACAAGGAGGCGAGCCTCGAGGGAACGCCGCACGGTCAGGCGGGATTCGCGAAGCTTTCGGCGCGCAACTGCGAGGAGTGCCATGGCCCCGGATCGGCGCATGTCGACGACCCGGACAACGCGGACCTGCGGCCGACGCTGGCGCGCCTTACGCCAGACGAGCGGACGGCGGTCTGCAGGAACTGCCATTCAGGAGGAGCGCGATTCCTCTGGGACGGCAGCGCCCACGCTTCGCAGCAGATCTCCTGCGCCGATTGCCACAGCGTGCACTCGCCGAAGTCGGAGTCGTCACAGCTGCAGCGCGCGAACGAAACCGAGCAGTGCCTCTCCTGCCACAAGGACGTGCGGGCGGACCTCTGGAAGACCTCGCACCACCCGGTCCGCGAGGGGCGCATGAGCTGCGTCGACTGCCACAACCCGCACGGCGGCCAGGGAGCGAAGATGATCCGCGCCGCGTCGGTCAACGATCAGTGCTACGAGTGCCACGCCGAGAAGCGCGGGCCGTTCCTCTGGGAGCACGCGCCGGTGCGCGAAAGCTGCGTCAATTGCCATGCGCCGCACGGCTCGAATCACCTGAAACTGCAGAAGACCTCGGTGCCGTACCTCTGCCAGGAGTGCCACGCCAACACCCGGCATCCCGGGTCGCTGTACGACAACACGACGCTTGCCGACGCGGCGCGCGCCAGCAACCGCATCTTCAATCGCGCTTGCGTCGATTGCCACGCGGCGATCCACGGCAGCAACGACCCGTCGGCTCCGTATCTGGGTCACTGAGGAAAGGGAGAACGCCATGCGCGCGAATGCAGTCCATTCGAGCCTGACCGCAGTGGCGGCGATCCTGGTTCTATCGTCGCCGTCTCAAGCACAGTCCGGATCGAGCAGCGGTTTCAAGCTGGAGCTCGACCCGGTCACCATCGCCTACGAGAGCGTGGACGTCGACACCGAGTCCGCCAAGTTCAATGAGTATCGCGACCTCAAGGACGGTTTCCTCCTCGAGCGGCTGAATCTCCGTGGTTCGTATGCCGGCGGAGACCGCAACTTCAGCGTCACGGCGCGTCGCGCGGGGAGAGATGACGCGTTCTACGCTTTCGACTACCGCTCCGAAGGGAGCTACTCCTTCAAGATCGAGCTCAACCGCATCCCGCATCGCTTCGGAAACAACGGCCTCCTGCTGTTCGACCGTACCGGCCCGGGCCGCTATGAGATCGACGACGCCACTCAGGCCTCCTTGCAGTTGGCGATCGCAGACCAGTTCCGGACCAACCGCGCCGGGGTCAATTACAACTTTCTGAACGGCCTCCTCCAGCCCTACCTGGCGACCGCCGGAACCGTCGATCTCGCACTGCGGCGCGATCGCGCCCGCGCCGAGCTCGAGCTGGGCAAGGCCGGCCGCTTCGCCTGGGGTCTCACGCTCGATCACGAAGACCGCAGCGGGACCCGCCCCTACGGCGCCTCGTTGGGGTTCAGCAACGTGGCCGAGCTGCCCGAGCCGATCGATTACCGGACTACCTCCGGCCAGCTGAACGGCGAGTGGAAAGGGGAACGGGGAGGCGTGCAGTTCGGAGGCCGGCTGTCACGATTCGAGAACAAGATCGACGTGCTGGTCTGGGACAACGTCTTCCGCCTGACCAGCACCACTGACCCGAACGCCTACACGGCGCCCGGCTCGAGTTCAATCGGCGGCACGGCCTTCGGTCGCGCGCCGCTGGTTCCCGACAACGAGGCGATGACCCTGTTCGTGAATGGGCGAGGCAAGTTCGGTCTCTGGACCATGCAGGGGAGCTTGAGCTACGTGACGATGGAGCAGGATGACGCGCTCCAGTCCTACACGCTCAACAGCGCCATCCGCGGCATCGACGAGCAGGGCGCGACGTTCGACGCCACTGACCGCTCGTTCCTGCCGCAGTCGAGCGCCGACCGTGAGGTGGACGTTTTCTCTTTCTCGGGCAGCGCTGGAGTCCCGCTGGGGAAGAGTTTCAAGCTCGACTTCAGGGCCCGTTATTACGACTACGACAACGGTTCGGATCGCGTCGTCTTTCCAGGATACGTGCGGTTCGACGCCGTCTGGGAGGAGATCGGACGGATCACGGTGCCGTACGCCTACGATCGCACCGACCTGTCCGCGGACCTGGGCTGGAACATTGCGCGCGGTACGCGCCTCGGGCTGGTGGCTGGCTTGCGGGAGATGAACCGCTCGTTCCGGGAAATCGAGAACGCGGAGGAGATCTTCGTGCGCCTCGACGGCAGCACCCGCAAGGGAGGCTTCTGGCTGCACGGGCACCTTGAGCTCGGCGACCGCTCGACCGACAGCTACCATGTCGAGGCGCAACACGACAGCTTCACGCACCCCGAGGCGGTCAACAATCTTCCGGATCTGCGCAAGTTCGACGAGGCCGAGCGCGACTACCTGGACTACCTGCTGCAAGCCGACTGGGCGCTCTCGGAGACTTTGGATCTCACCTTCGGCGTTTCCGGACGCGACGAGGACTACAGCAAGAGCCTCTTCGGGCTTCACGACGACGAGATCCTTCGCTTCAACGCCGAGCTCAACTGGCGCGTCGGCGAGTCCGGCAACGTTTACCTGTTCGCCAACCGGGCTGATCGTGAAGTCTTCCAGCTCTCCCGGCAGTCCGGGGCCACGGTCTCGACCGACCCGCTCAACAACTGGCAGGTGCGGTTCGACGAGCTCAATGAGGTGGTGGGCCTAGGTCTGAATCTGGAGCTCGCGGAGCGCTGGCAGCTCGACGTTTCCGGAAGGTGGTCGAGGTCGGACGGGGCGGCGGACATCTTCAGCCCGCCGGGCGGCACCCCCAACCTCGGCGTCGGCTTCGACGACTACGAGGACATCGAGCTCCTGGCGTCGGTCGTGGATCTCGGCTTCGAGATCAACGACCGCATGGCGGTGGGCTTCGGATGGCGCTACGAGGACTACGTCGCCGAGAGCTTCATTACCCGCGGACTCACCTACTACCTGCCCGGCACGCTTCTCCTGAACGCGGAGAACGGCGACTATCAAGGCGACGTCCTGACGGTCCGCTTCAGCCTCAAGCACTGAGCGCGCGGTTCGCCTCCCCACGCGGCGCGGATTCCCGACCGGCACGGCGCCTCCGCGCGCGGGCCGGTTCGGCTTTTTTTTGAGCCTCGACGGCCTGCGAGCGGATCCGGTTTTCGGATAAGGTAAGCGCTGGACCGCACCTCCTGCGAGGATGAGAGATGGCGACTGAAGTCGTGATGCCGCAGATGGGCGAGTCGATCGCCGAGGGAACGATCACCAGGTGGCTGGTGAAGGTCGGGGACACGGTCGAACGCGATCAGCCGCTGTTCGAGATTTCGACCGACAAGGTGGACGCGGAGATTCCGAGCCCGGCCGCCGGAGTGGTGACCGAGATCCGCAATCGGGCCGGCGAGACGGTGCCCGTGAATCAGGTCGTGGCGATCATCGGTGGCGAAACTGGAGCGAGCGTCGCGCCGGCCGCGCCCGCGAGACCGGCGCCGAAAGCGGAGGTTCAGGTTCGGGCGGAGGCCCCCGCCGCTTCAGCTTCGGCGCCCGCCGCGGCTCCGGCGGCGCCGCCGGCTCGGGCCGGATCGCTCGAGGAACGGATGCGGACGCTGTCGAGTCCGCTCGTGCGCTCGATGGCGAAGAAGGAAGGCGTCGACATCGGCAACATCGTCGGCACCGGCATCCATGGCCGCGTGACGAAGCAGGACATGCTCGACTACATCGCCGCCGGCAAGCCCGTGCGCGTGGCGGCGGCCCCGGCGCTCGCGGCGGCCGCCGCGGGCTCGACGAAGATGGGCACCGGCTTCCACGTTCCGGCCTACACGGCGGGCGAGAACGTGGTGATCGAGCCGATGTCGAAGATCCGCCAGATCACCGCCGCGCACATGCGCTATTCGAAGGACACCTCGGCGCACGTGACGACTGTCTTCCACATCGACTTCACCAAGGTCGACCGCGCCCGCGCGCGCGCCAAAGACAAGTTCCTCAAGGCGAACGGCACCAAGCTCACCTACATGCCGTTCATCTTCAAGGCGGTCGCGGCGGCACTCAAGGCGCACCCGAAAGTGAACGCCTCCATCGACGGCACCAACGTCGTGTTCAAGAAGGACATCCATATCGGCATGGCGGTGGCGCTCGAGTGGGGTCTGCTCGTGCCGGTGATCCGCAACGCCGACACGCTGAATCTCGTCGGGCTCGCCAAGGCCGCGAACGACCTCGCCGACCGCGCGCGCGCCAAGAAGCTCGGCCCGGATGAGCTCAAAGGTGGCACGTTCACGATCACCAACCCGGGAGTCTTCGGCTCGCTCTTCGGCACGCCGGTGATCAATCAGCCGCAGGTGGCGATCCTGGGAATCGGCACGATCGAGAAGCGTCCGGTGGTCGCGACCGATGCCGACGGTTGCGACACGATCGCGATCCGCGTCATGTCCTACTTCGGCATCACCTACGACCACCGCCTCGTCGACGGCGCCGACGCCGATCACTTCATGAATTCAGTGAAGAAGACGATCGAGTCCGATGCCTGGCCGGAGCTCGAGCCGTACGGCTAACCTTCCGGTTCGAATCGCAGATCGGGCTGGGCGCGAAGCCGCTCCAGGTAGTCTCCGAGCTTCGAGAGCAGGGTGAGGGTCACGATTTCAGCCTTCGCGGCGCCTTCAAAGACCATCAAGGCCGCGCAGGCTTCGCGCGCCACTCCAAGGCGCCGAAAGACCGTGACCAGCTCCGACGCCAGCGACTTGATCTCGTGGGTGCGGCCGTTTTCCGCCAGCAACACCGCGATATCCAGCGCGACCATGGCCGCCTCATAGGGAATCTCGGCCTCGACGAAACCGGCCTGTGCTACGCGCATCCTGCTCTCGGCACCCGCCAGGTCGCCGCGCAGCCGGAAGATTCTCCCTTCCATCCACTTCAGCCGCAGCAGGTTCATGCGGTCGCCGTTCTCGAAGTAGAGCGGGCGCAACTCCTCAAGCTCAAGGCGCGCTTCATCGGCGAGGCCGGCGGACATGAGATACCAGATGACGTTGTGTCGCGCCGCCAGCGCCAGCCGCGGGTCTCGCTGAGGATCGATCTGGGCTACTGCCTGGCGCGCGAGCTCGCAGGCCTTGAGCGGCTCCCCGGAGATGTCGTGGATGGCGGCGTGGCAGAGCAGCGAGCGACCCTCCAGGTGCGGGTCCTGGATCGTGCGGTAGATCCGCCGCGACTTTCGGATGGCCGTCAGGGCTTCCTGGAAGCGCCGTTGGGCGCGTCGCAGAGACGCCTTGAAGTAAAGGTGCTCCGCTTCGCCGAGAGGCTCGCCCGATCCTTCCTCCAGCAGCCGCTCCGCCGTTACGAGCGCCGTTTCGGCACCCGCGAGGTCCGACGTCGCGCGCAGCGAATTCGCGATTCGATCCCAGGCTCGTCCGCGGAAGTCGAATTCGGAACGCCTGCCATAGGCGCCCGCGGGGATGCGGTCCGCGATCAGAAGCGCCATCCGGTTCCACTCCAGAGCGCGATGCGGATCGTCGTACAGTGCGTCCCAGCCGGCTTGGAGGAGCTTCTCGCAGAACGGCCAGGTGTTGAATCGAGCACTGTTCTTCAGAATCGTCCACTGGCGCTGAGGGGGATGTCGCGTGAACCCCTCCCATTGCTCTGCGGCCTTGGCGCGCTCGGCGTTGAGGCGCCGTTCGAAGTTGGCGACGTTCGCGAGGATCCTGCTCATCGAGAAAGGATCCTCGCGATGGTCGTCGATGAGATGAAAGCGACCGCGCATCGCTTCCCTGCAGGGCTCGCAGCCCTGGAGGAGGTGGCTCATGACTCGACGCCGTTCCACCCCGTTCGCCAGACCCTCCGCGAATCGATGCGCGAGGTCCGAGCTCAGTTCGCAGACCGCGGGAAGCTCGCGCGGGCCGTTCACTTCGCGATCCCCAGTCGTGGATTCGAGGCCAGGATCTGATTGGTCAACGCGGAGAGGCAGCGTGAAGCGATCTTGCGGATTCCCGTCGGGCTGTAGCCCAGACGCTCGGCGATCTCCGGGACGTCGCAATCCAGTCCGTAACGCAAACGCAGCAGTGATCGGCACCGATCCGGAAGGCGCCGGATGGCGCGCGAGAGGTCGCGACTCAGATCTTCTCGTTCCTGGCGCGGCTCCCTGGGCCCGGTGAGCTCATCGAGCAGTGTCTCGTCAAGAGATTCGAAGAGCCGCCGCCGACGTTTTCGCCAGTACAGGATGCAGCGCAGCCGCAGCGTGCCCGCCAGCCACGCTTCGGGGGTCGCGATCTCCGCGCGCTTGGTCAGAAACAGCACGAGGAGATCCTGCACCAGGTCCTCGGCATCCTGAGGCGGCACTTGAAAGCGCGCCACGATGCGGCCGAATTCCGGCTCCAGGCGCTCAAGGAGCTCAGGCAGTCCATCCGCCTTCTGGCTCTGTTTGGCGATGCTCAACGTCCCCTCGCTGAGAGCGGGGTGAGTGTAGCACCACCGGCTCCTCAGGAACAGGCGCCGACCTGCCCTCCCGAGGTCTCGATCGTCTCCCGGCTGGGTGGGGGCCCGGGGTTACGGCACGATGCCACCGTGGTCCTCGTCAAACAGGCTCTGGATCCACGACCAGACGCCTCCGAAACCGTCGGAGTACCAGCCTCTTGAGACGTCTCCGCCGGAAGCCCGGGCGGCGGCCGGGGATTCGCCGTCGGGCCCCCGGCGCAGCGCCTGGGTTGGAGCGGCGGCCAGGATGAGACCGACAACGAGGGCGGTAAGGCGGCTGTGACGACGCATGTTGCTCCTCCTAAGGAAGGATCACGGGGGCCGCCGACATGGCGGTCTCTACCCTTCCTACTTAGATAGTGCTTGCAAGGCCTCAGAACGTGACAAAAGGGCCAGAAAAAGTGCAATGAAAGATTTCTCGCTCGATTTGTCACGTTTCGACCCCCTCGAAGCACTGTCTTAAGTAGGAGGGGGTTGCGTCGCGCCCCCCGAACGACGGGAGGCGAGGTCTTGGAAAGCAGGGTGGTAGACCACTCACGGGATGCCGCGGACGCTCAGGCCACCGTGGTCGCCGTCGGGCTGGCCGACGAGGAGCGGCATCTGCTGACGGCGTTCACCAGCGAGTTGAACAACGGCGAGCCGGCCATCCGGCTCTTCGCCGCCACGACGGTCGACGGCGGCCTCAACCGGGTGGCGATCCTGCGTGGCCATGGGCGGGCCTGCGTCGGGTTGGTCAGCGCGCGGCTGGGGGCGCGAGAGGCTCTCCGGTTCGTGCGCTGGTTCGCCGGAGCGGAGGGTCTCGTCCCGGTGGTCGTGCTGGGACGCCGTGGCGACGAAGAGGTTCTCGAGCAGGCTCTCGCGGCGCGAGCGTGCGACGTCCTGCTGCGCCACGAGATGGACGGGGATCGGCTGCTGCGTTCGTTGCGCATCGCTCAAGAGCTGGCGCGGCGGGATGCCGCTGACGAAGCGGCGCGGGAACGGCAGCGCTCCCTGGAAGCGCTCCTCGACATCGTCTGGGACACCGTCGAGGAAGGTCTCCTCCTGGTCGACGAGAATCACCGCGTCCAACGATTCAATCCAATCGCGGGAGCGCTGCTCGACCGGCCCGAGCGGCCCCTCGCCGGCGCCGCTTTCGAATCGCTGGGCTGGATCGCGGCGGGCGATTCCGCGGGCGGCGTTGCCAGGTTCGCGGCCGCCGAGCTGGTGGCCGAGCTCGAGCGCCCGGACGGAGGGCGCGAGGAGGTCGGCGTTCGCGTTCGATCGGTGGACCGGCGCCGGGCAGGGAGCGGTGAACGCCCCCGCCTCGTCTCCCTGAGGCGGCGCGGAGAGAGCCAGGAAACGCGAGCGCTTCTGGCGGAGGCGCGACAGTTCGCCGGTCTCGGGCGCTTCGTCGCTGGCGCCGCCCACGACGGCAGCAACCTGCTCACGCCGCTCATGGGTTACAGCGAGCTCCTGCTCGCGAAACTCCCGGCCGACTCCGGCCTGGCTCGTTACGCGCAGGAGATTCACCGCTCCGCCCGGCTGGCGAGCGAGCTCCTGCGGCGATTGCGCGACCGCGGTCGCAGCCAGCCCGTTCCCGAGCACCCCGTACCCGCGGACCGGTCGCTCATCGAGCTCGCCGGACTCTTGCAGTCGCTCGTCGGACGCGGAATCGAGGTCACGAACGACCTCCGGGCCGCGGATCTCGCGGTGCTCACCCACGAAGGGGAGCTCGAGCAGATCGTGCTCAATCTCGCCGCGAATGCCCGCGACGCCATGCCGCTCGGCGGCGCGCTCGCCCTGCGCACCTGGAACGAGCGCGACCGGCGCTGGGTGATGGAGATCGAAGACAGCGGCGCCGGCATCACGCCCGAGAATCTCGAGCGCATTTTCGACCCCTCGTTCACCACGAAGGCGCTCGGCAAAGGCACCGGCCTCGGACTCTGGATCGTGCGCTCGATCGTCGACCAGGCCGGCGGCTCGGTCGCGGCGCGCAGCGCGCCCGGCAAGGGAACCGTCGTCCGCGTCGAGCTGCCAGCGCGCCGGGTCGTGACGCCCGCCCCCGCGAACACCGACCTACCCTAGAATCGTCGCGTGACGGCGCGGCGCGTGACCTCGTGGAGCTGGCTCGGGCGCGTCGGCTACGACGAGGCGACGGCGCTGCAACTGGCGGCGCGGGAGGCGTTGCGGCGCGGCGAGGGCCCGGAGCGGCTCTTGCTGCTCGAACATCCCGCCGTTTTCACGCTCGGCAGGAACGCCGGAACCGGGGATGTTCTGTGGTCCGGCGCCGAGCTCGCGGAGCGCGGCGTCGGGCTCCATGAATCAGATCGCGGCGGGCAGGTCACGTACCACGGCCCCGGACAGCTGGTCGGCTACCCGGTGCTCAATCTCCATCCCGATCGCCGCGACCTGCGCCGCTACGTGCGCGACCTGCAGCGGTCGTTGGTGCTGACGCTGGCCGACTTCGGGGTCGCGGCGGAAGGCGGCGAAGGGGAGCGGATCGGAGTGTGGACGAACGGGCGCAAGATCGCCTCGATCGGCATTCACCTCTCGCGTTGGATCACCACCCACGGTTTCGCTTTGAACGTCGATCCCGACCTGGGGCATTTCGGCGGCATCGTCGCCTGCGGCCTGCCCGGCGTCGAGATGACTTCGATCGCGCGTGAGGCCGGAACGGCTCCGCCGCTCGAGACGGTCGCGCGCCTGTATCGCGGCCATTTCGCCGCCGTCTTTGAGCGCCAGCTGGAAGAGAATCGCGAAGCCCACGTCGCCGCGGGCTGCGAGAACTTCGTTCGGTGAGCGCCGCGCTCGAGATCGGCCTCGCCGCCGTGGTCGTCGCCGTGACCGACGAGGAGCCGCGCGTCCTGACCGTGCGCCGCGGTGACGAGGCGCTGTTGCCGTCCGGGTTGCTCGACGCGGAACGCGATCGGACGCTCGAGCTCGCGCTGCGCGCCAGCGTTCGCGAGCAGACCGGATATGAGCTGGGCTACGTCGAACAGCTCTACACCTTCGGCAATCGTTTCCGCGACCCGCGCGAACGCGGCGGAGGCCCGCGCGCGATCTCGGTCGCCTATCTCGCGTTGGTGCGAGAGGCGAGGCGCGCGACGGCGCCGGTTCCCGACTGGGTGGGTTGGTACGACTGCCTGCCCTGGGAGGACTGGCGCCGCGGGCGACCCGAGCTGCTCGGGCGCGTGATCGAGCCCGCCATCGATGAGTGGGTGCGAGCGCCTGGCGATCGCGGCCTGGCGCGCGCGCGCCGGGAGCGGGTCGACATCTGCTTCGGGCTGGGCGGGGCGCCGTGGAACGGCGAGCGCGTGCTCGATCGTTTCGAGCTGCTCTACGAGGTCGGCCTGGTCGCGGAGTCGGATCGCGATCGCGAGGGCGAGCCGGGCCGGCCGCGCCTGGGTCGTGCGATGACCCTGGATCACCGCCGAATCCTGGCGAGCGCGCTCGGTAGGCTGCGTGGAAAACTCCGTTACCGGCCGGTCGTCTTCGAGCTCCTGGCGGCGCGGTTCACGCTGCTCAAGCTCCAGCGCACCGTCGAGGCGCTGGCCGGGGTGCCGCTGCACAAGCAGAATTTCCGCCGTCTGGTCGAGGGCGCGGGTCTGGTTGAAGGCACCGGCCGTCTCGACGCGCGCACCGGCGGGCGCCCGGCGGAGCTGTTTCGTTTCCGGCGCGAAGTGCTGCGCGAGCGGCCGGCGCCGGGCGTGGGGCTGCCGGGACTGCGCACCAGCGGATGATTCGAGGCTTCATGGCCGCCGATTGACAACTGGTTATCCTCAAAACTAGGATAAATGGGTCGCCGGCCTTGGCCGGCTTTATTGGAACCTGGGTATTCTCACTTTGAGCATAAAGAGCTGCCGATGAGCGTCGCCGCCCTGCCCTTCACCCGCGAAGTCCAAGTCGCCACGCGAGCGGCGTGGGAACGGATGCGCCGCGTCGTGCCGGAAGTGGAGTGGCGGGTGCACGCGCCGTACATCGCGGCCATCCAGCGCCTGAAGCGCGAGCGAAACGCAGTCATCCTGGCGCACAACTATCAGACTCCCGAGATCTATCACGGCGTGGCCGACTTCGTCGGCGATTCGCTGGGTCTCGCGCAGCAGGCGGCGAAGACAGCGGCCGAGATCATCGTGCAGTGCGGCGTCCACTTCATGGCCGAGACCTCGAAGGTGCTGTCACCGGAGAAGACCGTCCTGATTCCGGACCTGCAAGCGGGCTGCTCGCTCGCCGCCTCGATCACCGGCGCCGATGTCCGTCTGCTCAAGGAGCGTTTCCCCGGCGTTCCGGTGGTGACCTACGTCAACACTTCCGCCGAGGTGAAGGCCGAGTCCGATATCTGCTGCACCTCCGCCAACGCGGTTGAAGTCGTCGAATCGCTCGGCGCGCCGAAGGTGATCTTTCTTCCCGATGAGTTTCTCGGCAAATGGGTGGCGTCGCAGACGCCGGTCGAGCTCGTGCTCTGGCGCGGCCACTGCGAAGTGCATGAACGATTCACCGGCGAACAGATCCGCGAGATCCGGTCGAGCGATCCGGCGGTCTTCGTGTTGGCGCATCCCGAGTGCCCGCCGGAGGTCCTGGCCGAGGCCGACTATGTCGGTTCGACGGCCGGGATGATCCGCGAGGTCGGCGCGCGAGGAGCGACGCGGGTCGTGATGATCACCGAGTGCTCGATGAGCGACAACGTCGCTACCGCGCACCCCGGCGTGGATTTCGTGCGGCCGTGCAATCTCTGCCCGCACATGAAGCGCATCACGCTGCCCAAGATCCTGGACAGCCTCGAGAGGCTTCAGCACCCGGTGGAGGTGGCGCCGGAGATCGCCGGCCGCGCGCGGCTCGCCGTCGAGCGGATGCTCGCCGTCGGGCGAGGGCCGATGAAGTGAGCGAACGCCGGCAAGCGGACGTCGTCGTCGTCGGCACCGGCGTCGCCGGACTGGCCTGCGCGCTCGAGCTCGCGGGAAGCCGCGTTCACCTCCTGACCAAGACGCGTCTCGCCTCCGGCTCGAGCCCGTGGGCTCAGGGCGGAGTTGCCGTGGCGATGGGGAAAGGCGACTCGCCGGAGCTCCATGCGGCGGACACCGTGACGGCGGGAGCCGGGCTCGTGGAACCGCGGATAGCGCGCCTGCTGGCGCGCGACGGGGTGCGGGCGGTGCGGCGCCTGATCGAGCTCGGCGCCGAGTTCGATCGCTCGCGGGCGGGCGAGCTCGCTTTCGGCAGGGAGGCGGCGCACAGCCGGCGGCGGATCCTGCACGCGCACGGCGACTCGACCGGCGCCGAGCTGGTGAGGGCGCTCGCCGCGAGGGTCGCGAATGCCCCCTGGGTGACGCTGGTCGAAGGCAGTTTCGCGGTCGAGCTCCTGGTCGAGAACGGCGTCGTCCGCGGTCTCGTGACGCGCGGCGCCGACGGCCGGGTGCGCCTGCACGAAGCGCCTCGGGTCGTGCTCGCCACCGGCGGGCTCGGACAGCTCTATCGCCACACCACCAATCCACCCGAATCGACCGGCGACGGGCTGGCGCTCGCGGCGGTGGCCGGCGCGCGGCTCGTCGATCTCGAGTTCGTGCAGTTTCATCCCACCGCGCTGGCGATCGAGCGCGACCCGCTGCCGTTGTTGACCGAGGCGCTGCGCGGCGAGGGGGCGGTGTTGATCGACGGGCAGGGCGATCGGTTCATGCGGCGAGAACACGCCGATGCCGAGCTCGCGCCGCGCGACATCGTGGCGCGAGCGATCTGGAAGCGGCTGGCGGCTGCAGGACGGGTCTTTCTCGACGCGCGCGACGCGGTGGGCGAATCCTTTCCGGAGCGCTTTCCGACCGTCTTCGCGCAGGCCGTCGCGGCGGGGATCGATCCGCGCCGCCAGGCGATGCCGGTGGTGCCGGCGGCGCACTACCACATGGGCGGCGTCGCGGTCGACGAATGGGGCGCCTCGAGCATCGCCGGGCTCTGGGCTTGCGGCGAGGTCGCGGCGACCGGCGTTCATGGCGCCAACCGGCTGGCCTCCAACTCGCTCCTCGAGGCGCTCGTCTTCGGCGCTCGCGTCGCCGAGGCGATCGAAGGGACGGCGGTGCGGACGCACGGCCGGCGCGTCGAGCCGGGCGCTCGCGCCGAGATCACGCCCGATCCGATCGCCCTGGCGCCGGAGATTCGTGGCGCGACCCGCGCGGTCGCCTGGGAGAGCGTCGGCCTGGTGCGCGACGCCGCCGGTCTGGCTGCGGCGGAGAACCGGTTCGCGGCGCTTTACGCCGAGCTGCCGATCGGCGCTTCGGAGGCGCGGAACCTGCTCGTCGCGGGCGCGCTGATAGCGGCGGCGGCGCGGCGGCGCGAAGAGAGCCGCGGGGCCCACTATCGCAGCGATTTTCCGCTCTCGTCGGAAGCCTGGCGGCAGCGCCAGTTCCTCGTCGCCGAGATCGGCGGCCGCGAGATCCGAGCCCGCTTCGAAACTCCGCTTCCGGGAGCCGAGTCGAGAGAGCAGGCGATCGCTTGAAGGTCGCGCCGCCACCGGCGTTTCTCGTCGACGATCTGGTTCGCCGCGCGCTCGCCGAGGATCTGGGTCGGGCCGGCGACATCACGACCGATGCCGTGGTCGACCCGCTGGTCACGGCCGCGGGTCGACTCGTCGCGCGCCAGGCGGGAACGCTGTGCGGCATGGACATCGCTCGCGCGGTCTTCACGGCGCTCGATCCCGAGCTCGCGTTCGAAGCGCCGGCGGCGGACGGCGACCCGTTGAGCGCCGGCCAGTTGCTGGCCCGGGTCGCCGGCCGAGCGCGGTCACTTCTCACGGCGGAACGTACGGCGCTCAACTTCGTTGGCCACCTCTCGGGCGTCGCCACCGCGACGCGTCGGCTCGTCGACGCCGTCGCCGGGACCCGGGCGACGATCGTCTGCACGCGCAAGACGATTCCGGGGCTGCGAGCGCTGCAGAAATACGCGGTGCGTTGCGGCGGCGGCGCTAACCACCGCTTCGGGCTCGATGACGCGGTGCTGATCAAGGACAACCATCTGATCGCGGCCGGGGGAGTCGAGCCCGCGGTGCGTCGCGCCCGCGAATGTACCGGTCATCTGGTGAAAATCGAGTGCGAGGTGAAGAATCTCGGAGAGCTCGATCAGGCGCTCGCCGCCGGCGTCGACGTGGTGTTGCTCGACAACATGGATCCCGCGCTGCTCCGCGCGTCGGTCGCGAGGGTCGGAGGGCGGGCGCTCACCGAGGCCTCGGGTGGCATCACGCTCGCGACGGTGCGCAGCGTCGCCGAGAGCGGAGTCGACCTGATCTCGGTGGGTTGGATCACCCATTCGGCGCCCAATCTCGACGTCGCGTTGGACTTCGAAGAGCCGACGACGCGATAGGATTCTCCGGCGATGGAAAGCCTCGTCCAGATCGGCTCGAAGGGAGCGAGGCGCGAGGCGCGTCCGGAATGGCTGCGCATTCGTCTCGAAACACCGGCCCGCTACCACGAGGTCCGGGCGCTGGTCGACCGGCTGAACCTCAACACGGTCTGCAAAGAGGCCCGATGCCCCAACGTTTACGAATGCTGGGGCGAGCACGGCACCGCGACCTTGATGATACTCGGCGAGATCTGTACCCGGAGCTGCGGCTTCTGCGCCGTCAGCTCGGGACGACCGCGACGCGGCGTCGACGCCGAGGAGCCGGCGCACGTCGCCGAGGCCGTCGCCGCGATGGGGTTGAAGCACGCGGTGATCACGTCGGTCGACCGCGACGATCTTCCGGACGGCGGCGCTCGTCACTGGGCGAACGTCATCGCGGCCGTGCATGAACGCAATCCCGGCTGCGCGGTCGAGGTGCTGACGCCCGATTTCCGGGGCGTGCCGGAGGCGCTCGACATCGTGCTCGCCGCCGAACCGGAAGTTTTTTCGCACAACACCGAGACGGTGCCGCGCCTCTATCGCCAGGCGCGACCCGGCAGCCGCTACGACCGCACGCTCGCGCTGCTCGCCGACGCCGCGCGGCGCCGCGACCAGGGGGAATGGATCGGCAGGGTCAAGACCGGCATCATGGTGGGGCTCGGGGAGCGCGACGACGAGGTCGCCGCGACCATCGCCGACATCCGAGGGGCCGGCGTCGAGGTGCTGACCATCGGCCAGTATCTGCAGCCCACCACGAAGCACCTGCCGGTGAAGCGCTTCGTCACCCCCGAGACCTTCGCGGGTTACAAGGAGTACGCGCGCAAGCTCGGCTTCGCGCACTGCGAGTCGGGGCCGCTGGTGCGCTCGTCGTATCACGCCCACGAGCATGTTCGCGCGCCGCTTTCCCAATCCGGTCGCGACAGCGTAGGATTCGCGGGTCGATGACCGCCCTTTCCGGCACCCCCACCGTCCGAACCCTGACTGAGCTCGACCTCGACGGCATCGTCCGGATCGCCGAGAAGACGCGCGGGCGGTATGAGCCGGATCTGTGGGAGGACAGGGTGACCTACTACCTCCGAAGGGCGCAGGAGGGGTCGGTGGTGGCCGAGCTGGACGGCGAGGTCGTCGGCTTCATGCTCGGCGACATCCGTTCCGGCGAGTTCGGCATCGAGGAGCGGAGCGGCTGGATCGAGGTCTTGGGTGTCGACCCGGATCTCGCCGGGCGCGGTGTCGGCAGGGCGCTCGCCGACGAGATGCTCAAGCGTTACGGCGCGCGGGGGGTCAGGACGGTGCGCACCATGGTCGACCGCTCGATGCCGGAGATCGAGGCCTTTTTCACGAAGCTCGGCTTCGAAGCCGACAGCCTGCGACCGTACTCGAAGAGGATCGACTGAAGGAACTCCTGAGCGATGACCACCACCACGACCGAGATCCCGAAAAAGTTCCACGACGCCGTTCTCAAGTGGCGCGAGACCTACCTTCCGGACTACGACTACCTGATCGAGAACTGGGACCGCTATTTCCCGCGCGACGACAAGTTCCGTCTTTGCGCCTATCGCGAGCAGGGAATGCCTTGCGCGATCGAGTGCGGCGAGGACGCCGGGAAGCCGAAATTCACCAAGGCGTGCGAGATGAAACCGGAGGCGGCGCAGCACCTCGTGGCGGCGATCCGCGCCCAGGCTTCGACCGAGTTCGGCTCGATCCAGCAGCATCAGCTGACGCTGGCGCGCGCCCAGGATGAAGAGGAGCAGGCGATGGTGCTGCGCATGATGGCCGAGGAGCTCCGCCACGGCTATCAGATGCTGCATCTCCTGACCGAGGACGACTGGCGGCCGATCACCGGCCAGACCAGGGAGCAGACGGTCGAGGAGATCCTGTCGATGAAGACGGGATCGCACGTTCTCGGTGCCTTCAACATCGACTTCGAGTCGTTCGTCGACAACATCGTCTTCTGCGGCCTGATCGACCGGGTGGGCAAGTACCAGCTCGCGATGCAGAAGGTCTCGGCTTACGCGCCGATGGCCGACTCGATGCCGCAGATGCTGCGCGAGGAGGCGTTTCACCTGGCGGCCGGAGTGGTGCCGCTCCGGCGCTGGGTGGTGAAGGCGGCGCACGGCGCCGCGACGATCACCATGGAGGTCATCCAGAAACACCTCAACAAGTGGGTGCCGCGCGCCTACGAGATGTTCGGCGACGAGCGGGGCGGCGGCACCAACGTGAAGTGGGGCCTGAAGCCGATGAAGAATGCCGAGGCCCAGGATCAGTACGCCAAGGAGGTCGCCAAGGTCGTGCGTGACCTCAACATGCGCTATCTCCGCGCCCGGCTGCCGGAGCTCACGCTGACCGAAGCCGAGGCGGGATTGAGCGCGCTCGAACGGGACCGCGGGGGCTTCCGCGGCGTCCGCTTCGCGGAGTTGCTGCGACTGCCGCATCGCGAGTATGCGCGCCGGCGCGGCGTCCCGGCCTTCACGATGGTCGGTCTGGACGGCGAGAAGTTCGAAAACCTCGAGGCCTTCCTCGCTCACCTCGTGAGGACACTTCCGGACGGCTACCGCGCCACGCGCGACTTCCAGGACTACGTCACCAACCTGACGGCGGTGGCGCGCGGCGAGAAGTCGGCCGCAGAGGCGCAGAAGTTCATGCCCCAGCTGCGCCGCGTCGGCGGCGTCTGTCCGTGCTCGAAAGCGGTGCGTTGGGTCGCCGACGCGGGCGTCGAGCTTCCCGCGGCCGTTTGAGCCATCATCCAGCGGTCTTTCTTTCAACTTTCCGATGGGTCTCGCGAGCTGGCTGATCGTCAAGGGATTGCCGCTGGTCCCGAAGGCGATCGTCGGTCGTGTCGCCAGTCGCTACGTCGCCGGCGCGAACCTCGACGCGGCCCTCGCCACGGTCGAGAAGCTGGCCGGCGAGGGGGCGATGGCGACTCTCGACCTGCTCGGAGAGGAAGTTCACGACCAGGCGCGCGCCACGGCCGCGGTGGCCGAGTACGAGCGCATGCTCGACGCCATCGCGGCGCGCGCTCTGCCGTCCAACGTCTCGATCAAGCTCTCGCTCCTGGGTCTCAAGATCGACGAGAGCTTCTGCCGCGGCAACGTCGAGCGGCTGGTCGCCGCGGCGGGACGGCACGGCAACTTCGTGCGCATCGACATGGAGGACGCGTCGACCACGGACGCGACGCTGCGCATCTACCGCGACGTCCAGGCGCGGCATCGCAACCTCGGCGTCGTCTTCCAGGCTTATATGCGCCGGACGCTCCGGGACATCGAGGAGTTGCCGCGCCAGAGCGCCAACGTGCGCCTGTGCAAGGGAATCTATGTCGAGCCGCGCGCGGTGGCCTGGAAGGGTCACGAGACGGTGCGCCTGAACTACCTCCAGGCGCTCGAGAAGCTCTTCACGCGCGGCGTCTACGTCGGCATCGCGACCCACGACGAGCACCTGGTCTGCGGCGCCGTCGCGCTCGCCGACCGGCTGGGCATCGGGCCCGAGCGCTACGAGATCCAGATGCTGCTCGGGGTCGAGCCCGAGCTGCGCCGGATTCTCCTCGCTGGCGGCCATCGTCTTCGCGTCTACGTGCCCTACGGCCGCGACTGGTATCCCTATTCCGTCCGCCGCCTGCGCGAGAACCCCGAGGTCGCGAAGCACGTCCTGAAGGCGATGTTCCGTGGCGCGTAGGGCCGAGCTCGGCCAACTCCGGCTGCTCGTGCTGCAGATCCGCGATGACCGCCGCGTCGAGCAGCAGGAGCGCGGCTGCTTCGTCGAGCTCTCCGGGCTCGCCGCCGAACAGTTCCGCTTCCGGAATCTCGTCGATGAGCCGCGGCTCTCCTGGATGGACGTCGAGGGCTACGACGGGCTGGTGATCGGCGGCGCCGGCGCGCACTCGGTGACCGAGACCTATCCGTTCACGGCGCCGCTCGCCAGGGTCGTGGAGCGGCTGGCCGCGGCGAAGCGTCCGCTCTTCGGCTCCTGTTGGGGGCATCAGTTCGTCGCGCAGGCGCTCGGTGGGGAGGTGGTCACCGACCTGGAACGCAAGGAGCTCGGCACCCTCGCCATCGCGCTGACCG
>ERZ1292633.1041-Hain-H41-02um-R1-1041-length-30423-cov-5_pt1 | contig 30423 bp, 22 predicted proteins | sample MGYA00564406_ERZ1292633 | MGnify/ENA primary metagenome ERZ1292633 (study PRJEB36523, sample SAMEA6512639) | groundwater metagenome | collected 2019-01-08 | study: AquaDiva: Metagenomics assemblies of 32 groundwater samples
AAAATAATAGCTCTAGTAAATTTATTTTTTAACCTATAATTTTTTAATGCACCCTTTTACAAGAGAATTTTTAAATTGGATGATTTAATTTTTCTATGTAGTTTTTCATAAAGTTCTTTATTTTCTATTGTCATTTATATCACCTTAAATATTTTTATTTTCGCAACATTTTTTATATTTTTTTCCACTTCCACAATAGCAAAGTTCATTTCTACCTATTTTTTTATGATCTCTTATAAATGTTTTTTCAGTATTATAAAAATAAACTTTATCATAGCCATCCCAATCGCTATCTTTACTTAAAGATATTTCTTCAGGTAAAGATGTTATTATATTTTTTATTTTGCTTGCTTCCTCAATATATTCTTTAGTTGCCTTTAAAATATTTGAATCATTGATATCCATTGCTCCAAACAAGCCATCATAAACTATTTTATCTCTAAATGGAAGTAAAGTTCCTTCAACCATAATAGGTAAATTATAAGATGGCATTACTATTTCCATATCATCTATAAGACCTAAAACTCCATAAATTTTTCCTTTATTTTTCACATCAATAAAAAGACTGTGGTTTTTAATATGACCACAAACTATAAATTCAGTATGTATAAAATTTTTCCAGCTTTTAACATCTATTTTCTCTTGATCATTTAAGTTACCAAAATCAAAAAATGAATTAATATGATGATGCATATTTTTATAGATTGATTTTCTTAATTCTAATTGTTTGAAGGGATCTATTTCTATAAAATCTTCTGGTTTTTCAATATAATCAATTACTTTTAATCTTTTATTTGCAAAAATCAAAAATTTGGAATAAAGTTTAGTAAAATATTCTGCATCTTTTAAATCTAAGTTCATTTTTAAGACCAAATATCTTTTATTATAATATTTTGATTCCTTTCAGAACCATGAGAAATTATTGATACAGGAGTATTTGTATATTCTTCAATAAATCTTATTAAATTTATAGCTTCTTTCGGTAAATCTTCTATTATTTCACATTCTGATATATCTCTTTTCCATCCTTTAAATATTTTATAAACAGGTTCTAATCCTTCTAAAATAGAGGGTGATGAAGGGAATCCATTTAATATTTTCCCATTATATTTATATCCAATACAAACTTTTATCTCTTCAAAGCTAGAAAGAACATCTATTTTTGTAAGAACCCATTCATTTATTCCATTTAATTTTTTAGAATAATCAGCCATTACCAAATCTAACCAACCACATCTTCTTTTTCTTCCTGTACTTCTTCCAATTTCATTTCCTAAATCAACCATTTTTAATCCAATTTCATTAACTTGTTCTGTAGGAAGAGGTCCATAACCAACTCTTGTTATATAAGCTTTTAAAACACCTATTACTTTATCTATTTTATTAGGAGGAATTCCTGAACCAGTACAAGCCCCTGCTGAAGTCGTATTTGAAGAAGTTACAAATGGGTAAGTTCCTTGATCTATATCCAAAAAAGTTCCTTGAGCTCCTTCAAGTAATATATTTTTATTTTTATCCATTGCATCAAAAAGTATTTCTTGTGTATTTGATATATAAGGCTTTAATTTACTTAAAAGAACCTTATAACCTTTTATTATTTCTTGATTATCTAAATAATCTGAAAATCTTATACCTACTCTTGATATTTTATCAGAATAACAAGGTCCAATACCTTTTCCTGTAGTTCCTAATCTATAAGATCTTTCTTTTTCTTGTTCTATATCTCTTAAAATATGTTCATGGGTAATAATATGGCAACGATTACTTATAAATAGATTTTCTTTTACTTTTACTTTTTTTTCTTCAAGCTTTTTTATTTCATCTAAAATAATTTCGGGATTAATTACTACACCATTTCCAAGAACACATTTTTTTTCTCTAAAAATTCCTGCTGGAATATAATGTAATTTAAATTCTTCAGACTCAATATTTACTGTATGCCCTGCATTATTTCCGCCTTGGTATCTAACAACATAATCAGCTTTTTCTGATAAAAAATCAACGACTTTTCCTTTACCTTCATCGCCAAATTGAGCACCAACAACAACTATAATCACTTATTTTTGCCTCTAAAATTAATGTAAAATAGGTTTTAATGGAACATTAAGTATAGCTTCTGCTTCATAATCAAGAAATTCATTTACTCTTTTCTCTATTGTTTCTTTATCAAAATAAAAACTAGCTAATTTTATAAACTGACTATGATGTCTAGCCTCACATCTTGTTAACTCTGCATAAAATTCTCTTAATTCAGGATCTTCTAAATTATCAGCTACTAATTGAAATCTTTCACAACCTCTCGCTTCAACTATACCAGATAATACAAGTCTATCCAAAAGACGTTCATCTCTTCCAACTCTTACGTGTTTTAGCATTGAATTAATATAATCATCTTTTACATCAGGTGATAAAACAAGACCTCTTTTTTCTATTAATTTATAAACTTGATGAAAATGTTCAAGTTCTTCTGCTGCCATTTTTATTATTGGCTCTAAAATTTCTTTTCTATCAGGATATTTAACAATAAAAGACATATTAGTTGCTAATGCCTTTCTTTCACATGAAGCATGGTCTAATAAAAAAGAATCGAAGTTTGATAATACAAGATCTATCCATTCTTTAGATGTTTTTACTTTAAGATTTAGCATAAAGAAATCCCCAAAAAATTATTCATAAATGAATTATAAATCATGGTTATCAACATATTATAAAAAATATTTTATTTTTAATGATTACGATGTCAAATTTTTATTATAAATTAATTGATTTAGGCGTTATATTTTATAATAGCTATTGAAAAATAAAAATGTTAGAATTAGGTTTAATATTTTAGAATAATTTTTAGAAAGGATTAACAGATTGAGTTTAGAAAACGTTTTACCTCCTGTTGCAGAAATTAAAGAGTCAGAAATAATTTATCATAATGAAATTTATAAAGATGAATATGCTTGGATAAAAGATAAATCTAATCCTGAAGTTATTGCTTATTTAGAAGAAGAAAATAAATATACAAAAAAAATGCTTTCTCATACAGAAGAAACTCAAGAGAAGCTTTATAAGGAACTTTTAGGAAGAATAAAAGAAACTGATTCTAGTGTTCCTGAAAAACATGGTGATTATTATTATTATTCAAGAACTGAAGAAGGTAAACAGTATAGAATTTATTGCCGTAAAAAAGGTTCTTTAGATGCTGATGAACAATTAATATTAGATTTAAATGAAATAGCAAAGCATCATGAATATACCAAATTAGGATGTTATAAAATAAGCCCTGATCATAAATATCTTGCATATTCTTTAGATCATAATGGATATGAAACTTTTACTTTACTTTTTAAAGATCTCGAAACAGGTGAAATTTTAGAAGATAAAATAGAAAATACTTGCGTTACAGGTGAATGGTCTGTTGATACTTCTACTTTCTTTTATACAGTTTTAGATTCTGCTCAAAGACCTTATCAAATTTTTTCTCATAAATTAAAAACAGACTCTAAAGAAGATAAATTAATTTATCATGAAAAAGATGAAGCTTTTTATGTTAATATCTCAAAATCGAATGACAATAAATATCTTTTTATTACTATGGTAAGTAAAACAACTTCTGAAGCTTATTACATAAATGCAGAAAAAATTGATGAAGAAATGAAGTTAATAGAAGCTCGTAAAAAAGATATTGAGTATTATTTAGAGCATAAAGATGGTTTTTTCTATATAGTTCATAATTATGATAATGCTATTAATTTTAAAGTTTCAAAAGTAGCTGTAGAAAATCCAGAACAAAAAAATTGGATAGATGTAATACCTCATAATGATAATATTAGAATCGATTTTATTCATTGTATGAAAGATTATCTTGTTATTTATGAAAGAAGTAACGGTTTAAAACATATTAGAATAAAAAATGATACAGTTGATTATTATATAGATTTTCCAGAACCTGTTTATACTTTTGAACCTGCAAAAAATAGAGATTATAATTCTAATTTACTAAGATTTGAATATGAATCACTTACTACTCCAGAATCTATTTATGATTTTAATATGGAAACCAAAGAAAGAGAATTAAAAAAACAATATGAAGTTTTAGGTGGTTATAATCCAGAAGAATATCAAAGTGAAAGAGTTTTTGCTCCTGCAAATGATGGAACAATGATTCCTATTTCTTTAGTTTATAAAAAAGGTATGCAAAAAACAGGTAATAATTTACTTTATTTATATGGTTATGGTTCTTATGAAATAAGTATAGACCCTGCGTTTTCTTCAAATAGAATAAGTTTGTTAGATAGAGGTTTTGTTTATGCTATCGCTCATATCAGAGGTGGTGGAGATATGGGAAGAGATTGGTATGAAAATGGTAAGTTTTTAAACAAAAAAAATACTTTTACAGATTTTATTAATTCAGCTGAGTTTTTAATAAAAGAAAAATATACTTCATCTAAAAAATTAGTAATAATGGGTGGAAGTGCAGGTGGATTATTAATGGGAGCAGTTACAAATATGCGTCCAGATTTATTTAAATGTGTTGTTTCTCATGTTCCTTTTGTTGATGTAATTAATACTATGATGGATCCAGCTCTTCCTCTTACTGTTATTGAGTATGATGAATGGGGAAATCCTAATGAAAAAAAATATTTTGATTACATGAAGTCATATTCACCTTATGATAATTTAGAAGCAAAAGAATATCCAGAAATGTTTGTAACAGGTGGTTTAAATGATCCAAGAGTTGGTTATTGGGAACCTGCAAAATATGTGGCAAAACTAAGAAAGCTTAAAACAGATAAAAATAGACTTCTAATGAAAATAAAAATGGGTGCTGGTCATGGTGGTGCATCTGGTAGATATGATTATCTTAGAGATATTGCAGAAGAATTTTCTTTTATTTTAGATACTTTTAATGTAAGTTTTTAATTAATACTTTTATAAATTATAAGAACCAAAAACAATTTTGGTTCTTTTTTTATTTTATAAAACAAAAAAAAGAGATACATAAAAATGTATCTCTAAAACAAATCAAAATTAATTAATTTTATTATTTTATATTATCAAAACCACCTAATTTATCGATAACCCAAAGAATTGGAGCTATTAATAAAAGAGGTATTATCGGAGCAATTCTTTTAACAGTGTCAATAATTCCGTTTTTATCAACTGCTGAACCAGATATTTTATCAAAAAGCTTTGTGAACTCTTTAAGATCTAATGTAGCATCTTTATTTTTATCAAGTTGAATAAAAACTTTTGAAGCATCTCCTGCTGTAATATCTGGAGGAGATGTAAGGAATTTTATAAAAGTTCTTTCTGTAATATTATCATCTCCACCTCTAATCATATCAAAAGTTTTCTTGATATATTTAGGATCAACGTTTGATGAAGAACTAAAACTATTTTTACCAATTGATGATTTTCCAGAAAGTTTTTGTAACTCATCAGAAAAATTACCAAACTCTTCTTTATTAAGCATTTTATCTTTATTAGCATCAGCTAATGTAAAAGAAGAATTGAATTTATTATATAATTTTGTTTTATCAGAAGATGATGGAGCTAAAAGATCTACAATTTTTTTGAATTCATCATAAGACACTTTACTATCTTTGTTAGAATCAAGATAATTAAATGTTCTATCAATTTCACTTACTTTAGAAGTAGAAAGAACTGATACTTCTTGATTTTGTACTTGTTCTTCAACAGGTAAATTTGATTGAGAACTACAACCAGTAAGGGAGTAAGAAACTAATAAAGAAGATAAAACAAAAGATGTCAGTTTTTTCATATTCAACCTCAAAAAACAAAAAGATTTTTATTACATTGATTATATTATAATTTATAATTAAGATAATTAAAGTTTAATTTAGGTTATATTAAAATTAATTTTTGTTTAAAATATAATAAGAAGGCTAAACAATTTTAAAAATATTTAACTTATCCTTAACTTTTTTATTTTGAGTGCTAATATTCTTATTATATATTATTTATGATTTTTTATTTATATTATGAAAAACAAAAAAATTCTATCAACTTTTTTAATATTGGGTGCATTGTTTTTTTCACATACAACTTTTTCATCACCTGCCTTTGCCCTAAAATCTTATGAACAGGATATGATAAAAGTCTATAATACTGTAAGCCCTTCTGTAGTTAGCATTTTGACTGTATCTTATGATGAAGATATTTTTATGGAACCTGTTCCAAAACAAGGTGCTGGTTCTGGTGTAGTAATTGATAAAGACGGGCATATTTTAACAAATAATCATGTAATAGAAAATGCAAATAAGATTAATATTTTATTTGGAAAAAAAACTTATCCAGCAATAATAGTTGGAAGATCTGAAAACAATGACCTTGCTATTCTTAAAGTATCTGCACCAGCAGACATATTAAAACCAGCTAAATTAGGTGATTCATCTAAACTTCAAATTGGTCAAAGTGCAATTGCCATTGGAAATCCATTTGGTATTTTAGGAAGAACAATGACAACAGGTCTTGTTAGTGCTTTAAACAGAGATATAAAAGTTCAAGGAAAAATACTTAAAGGAATGATTCAAACAGATGCTGCCATAAATGGTGGAAACTCTGGTGGGCCATTAGTTAATTCTGATGGAGAAGTAATAGGAATAAATACTATGATTTTTAGTCAATCTGGTGGATCAGTAGGAATTGGTTTTTCTATTCCTATAAATTTAGCAAAAAAATACATTCCCTCTTTAATAAAAACAGGAACCGTTAGTTCTCCATGGCTTGGAATAAGTGCTTTAGGGATAACTCCTTCTTTTTCTGAAAAATTAGGAATGCCTGTAAAAGAAGGCGTTTTATTGCTAAGTGTGGCAACAGGAAGTGCTGCATCTAAAGCTGGTTTAAGAGGTGGTTCTAAATTTATATTTATTGGTAATTATAAAATACCAATGGGTGGCGATATCATTGTTCAACTTGACAATGAAAAAATATCAACACCAGAAGAACTTACACAATATCTTGAAGCAAATAAAGAAGTTGGTGATAATGTTAAAGTTAAATTTGTAAGAGAAAATAAGTCTTATGTTGTTAACATAAAACTTCAAGCAAGACCAAAACAGAAATTGACTGTGAATTAGGAATAATTTGGAGCATAAATAATGCATATGTTAGCAACTGGAATGAGTTACAAAACTTCTCCAGTAGAAATAAGAGAAAAAATAGCTTTTGGTGAGTTAGAAACTGAATCTGCCATAAAAAAGCTTTATTCTTATGATTCAATAGTCGAATTAGTTATGTTATCAACCTGTAATAGAACGGAGTTTTATATAATAACAAATGATATAGATAAAGCATTTGATGATTTAGCTGATTTTATAAAAACAGAAAAAAATATAGATTATGATGATATAAAATCGTATTTTTATACTCATCATAATAAATCTGCGGCAGAACATTTATATAATGTATCAGGCGGAATTGATTCTGTAATAATCGGTGAAGGTGAAATTTTATCACAAGTAAAATCAGCATTTCATACAGCTCTATACTCAGAAACAACAGGTAAAATATTTAACTCATTATTCAAATTTGCAATAGAAACTGGAAAAAGAGTTAGAACAGATACTTCAATTGCTCAAAGACCAATTTCAGCAGGTTCTTTAGCTGTAAAAATTGTTAAAGATTCTTTTAAAGATTTTCAAAATAAAAGTGTTTTAGTTGTTGGTGCAGGAAAAATAAATCAAATTGTTTCAAAAAATTTAAAATCGGCTGGAGTAACAAAAGGAATAATAATAAATAGAACTTATGAAAAGGCAGAAAAATTAGCTGATGAATTAAATTGGGAAAAAGAAACATTTGATAAATTAGATGAACTTATACCGAATTATGACATAATAATTGTAGGAATAGGAGTTAAAGACTATTTAATTACCCAAGATAATTTTAAAAATAACAAAGAAAAAGTAGTTGTAATTGATTTATCTGTACCAAGAAATGTTGATAGTAATATAAAGAAAAATAAAAATGTAGTTTTTTATGATAATGAACTTTTAGAAAAAGTAATTGAAATAAACAAAGATGAAAGAATTAGAATAACAGAAGAAGCAAAAACAATTATTAATCAAGAAATGAGTAAATTTCTAAATTGGTATAACGCTTTTGAAGTATCTCCAATAATTTCATCGCTTTCTGTTTTTATGGAAGGAATAAGAAAAAATGAATTGGATAGAACAGTTAAAAAAAATAGTTTTAATGATGAGCAACTTAACGCATTAGAAGTATTAACAAAATCAATTGTTCAAAAAATTATGCATTATCCTGTAACAAATTTAAAAATGACAGATAATAAAGAAGAACAATTAAAATATGCTGAAAGTGTTAAATATTTATTCCAGTTAGAAAATGAAGATGAATATGATAAATATGTAAAAACAGAAAATAAAGATAAAAAAGATGAAAAGCAAACTTGTCCTTTTTCTTTAGTTACAAATATTGGTATTCCTCAAAATATAAAGTCTCAGATAATGTCTCAGAAAAATGTTCATACTGTTATAAAATCAAATTTTGATAAACATTAAATATAACTTTTTTTAAATTTAACTTAAAGTTAACCCTAAAATACTTATTTTAAAACAAGTTTTGATTTTATTCTTTCTATAAACTATAATGATAATATATGATAGTTATTAAAAAAGGTTAAAATGACAAGCATAAATCCTTTCGGTAATTTTTTCACTTCAGTAAGTGATACTCTTGCAAAAATGGGTAATGCGGTTTCGACTGAATTTAATACTTTTTCTGATAATATTCAAGATGCTTTTTCTTCTGGAAATTCTTCTTTGAAAACCAGAGATTCTTTTTCAACTTCTAGTCTTCAAAAAGGAAATAATGCCGTAAATTTTTCATTTGATACAAATAGCAAAAATATAATAGGTAAAAGCCAAGCTCTTGCAGCTGAAAGCTTAAAAAGAGTTTCTCCACAAGAACTAAAAGAATTAGGTCAAAGATCTGATAAAACCGCTTTTTTCAAAGCACTTCTACCTGCGGCTCTTGAATCTGAAAGAAAATATGGTGTTCCTGCATCTGTTACCCTAGCACAAGCTGCACTTGAATCTGGTTGGGCAAAATCTCCAATAGGTGGATTTAATATTTTTGGAATAAAAGGTTCTGGCCCTGCTGGAAAAGTTAATGTAAGAACAAAAGAATTTGAAAAAGGAAAATGGATTACAATAAATGCTAATTTTGCCAAATATAATAATTTCCAAGAAGCTGTTATGAATCATGGAAAAGTTTTTCATGGTGGATATAAAGGCTATGATAAAGGATTAGATGTTTACAAAAAAACAGGTAATGATTATGCTTTTATAAAAGCCGCAGGTCCTACTTATGCTACTAGTCCTACTTATGCAAGAGATATAGAAAAAATAATGAAAGATTATAATTTAGTTGACATGGCTAAAAAATCTTACGTTATTTAAACAAAAATAAATTTCTGATAAAATACTCCATTAAATTTTTTTTATTGATATTTAAACTTTTTATATTTCATCTTAGAAATATAAAATTCAAAAAAACTCAATGCAATTTTTAAGTTTATTAAACTAAAGATCATTTTTTTTATAACGCTATATAATATCTATTATGTAAAGTATTTATGTAAGGATTATTATGGATAAAAATAAAGTAGGTTTATTAGTTTCTCTATTTGCTACAGGAGTTTCTGGTGTTTTAGTAGGCTCTCTTTTGGTAATGAAGCCTATGAATAATGTAGTTTCTTATGCAAATAATGATGCAATAAAAAATGTTTCTTCAGTTACAAAATATGAAAATATTCAAGGGCTAAGTAAAGCCTTTATTGATGTATCTAAACAGGTTACGCCTGAAATAGTTAGTATTTATTCTACAAAAGTAGTAAAACAAAAAAATAATTATAATGACTATATGGATGATCCTATGTTCAAAAAGTTTTTTGATGTTCCTGAACATAAAGGTAAAGACAGAAAAGAACAAGGTTTAGGATCTGGAATAATAGTTGATTCCTCTGGTTTAATTTTAACTAATAATCATGTTGTAGAAGGAGCATCTGAAATAAAAGTAACCCTTTCTGATAAAAGAAAATATACAGCAAAAATAATCGGTACAGATCCAAAAACAGATGTTGCAGTTATAAAACTAGAAAAAGCCAGTAAATTACCTGTTGCTAATCTTGGTGATTCTAACAAATTAGAAATTGGAGAATGGGTTTTAGCTATAGGAAATCCTTTAGGATTAACATCTACAGTAACTTCAGGAATAATAAGTGCAAAAGGTAGAGCCGATGTAGGCGTAGCTGATTTTGAAGATTTTATTCAAACTGATGCTGCAATAAATCCTGGTAATAGTGGTGGAGCTTTAGTAAATCTCAATGGACAAGTAATTGGAATAAATACAGCAATTGCATCAAGAACAGGTGGATACATGGGTGTAGGATTTGCTATTCCAATCAATATGGCAAAAAAAATAATGAATGATATTGTAACAAAAGGAAAAGTATCAAGAGGCTTTTTAGGAATACAAATTCAAAATATGACTGAAAGTATGGCAAAAGGCTTAAAAGCTGATAATCCTAATACTGGTATAGTTGTTGGTGATATTTTTAAAGACTCTCCTGCTGATAAAGCTGGTTTGAAAAGATATGATGTTATTTTAGAGTTGAATGGAAAAGAAGTTACAGATGTTAGTGCTTTTAGAAATGTAATTGCTTCAGAAACTCCTGGAGAAACTGCAAAAATGACTGTTTTACGTGATGGAAAGAAAATAAAAATTGATATAAAATTAGCAGAAATGGATAATAATATTAAAAAAGCAGATAAAAACACTAATGATGATGAAAATTCTGAAAAAACTGAAAGACAAGAAGCAGACAAAAAACTTGGTATTTCAGTTGAACCACTTTCAAAAGATGTTTTAAAGCAATTAGGAATTAGTAAAGAAGTAAAAGGTGTTGTTGTCTCAAATATAGATGAAAATACAAATGCAGATGAATCTGGATTAATGAAAGGAGATATTATTCAAGAAATAAATAGAGTAAAAATATCAGATGTTAAAGATTTTAATAAAGCTATAAAACCAATAAAATCTGGAGATTCTATTCTTATGAAAGTAATGAGAGGTTCTAACACACTTTTAATTGCTTTTACTCAGCAATAATAGTTTTTTGTAGTTATTGTTTCTGAAAATATTTTTTAATAAAATTATAGGGTTGAAACCCAATGTTTGTGTAGGGAATTATTTTGTAAGGAACACTTGTGTAGGGAACGCTTTAAAAGCGTTCCTCTTAAATATTAGTAAAAATTATGATAAAAAAAAAATTTAAATATTCTATATTAGCATTAGCTTTTATTTTTTTTAATTCTTATTCGGCATTAGCTGAAGTTTCTTTGTCTGCTTCAATAGATAGAAATCAAATAAAAGAAGAAGAACGAGCTACTATTATTTTAAAAGTAAGTGGTGGAGATGCAACTGAACCAGATATAGAATTTTCTAACGATTATGATATAGAAAGAACAGGAACTTCAACAGAAACTGAATTTATAAATGGAGAGATTTCTAGTTCGGCATCTTATATTTATACAGTTATACCAAGAAGAACAGGTAAAATTAAAATTAAACCAATAAGACTTCAAATAGATGGGAAATCATATTCTACAGCTGAAATTGAATTAAGTGTATTAAAAAATAAACCAGTTGCAACTAAAAAAAATGCTTCAGTTTTTGTTACTGCACAAATTGATAATAAAAATCCTTATGTAAATGAACAAGTTGCATATACCTTTAGATTTTATAGTGCTGTAAAAGTTGATGGTAAATTTTATGATTTTCCTATTTCTAACGATTTTTTTGTAAAAAATGAAAATCCAGATGGAACTGCACAAGAATATGAAAAATTAATTGATAATGAGCTTTATAGGGTAATAGAAGTAAAAAAATATTTATACCCTTCAAAAAGTGGTAATTTTGTTATTCCTGCTTCTACTTTTAGGGCTGAGTTAGTTTATAAAAGAAATAATAATAGTTTTTTTAGTTTTTTCTCTTCTACAGAAAAAAAAGTGGAGGAATTTAAAACAGAACCAATAGAAATAAAAGTGAATGATTTACCAAAAGATAGACCTTCCGATTTTTCTAATATTGTTGGTAAAAATATGTCTTTTCAGGCTGATATTTCAGATAATAAGGGGAATATTGGTGAACAAATAAATCTAAACTATAAATTAAAAGGTCGAGGAAATATTTTTGATTTTGGTGGTATTAAATTAAAAGATAATAATAATTTCAAAATATACTCTAGTAAGCCTAAAACATCTTATAGCAATGAAAATAATTTAAGATTAACTGAAAATACCACAAAATTATCTATAATACCTTCTAAAAAAGGAAAACTAATAATACCTAGTCAAAAAATATCTTATTTTGATACTGAAGAAAAGATTTATAAAAATTTAAAAACAAAAGATATTTTTTTAGATATTTCTGGAACCGAAGAAAAAATTAGCCTTACTCATGACATAAAAGAAACAAATAAAGCAGATGTTTTTGAACCTAAAAAAGATTTCATTGAATATAATGAAATATCAAAATCAAAAAAAATTATGTATTTATTTGGTTTTTTTATACCACCATTTTTTTCATTCATATTTATTAATAAAACTAAACTAGAAAAAATGTATAAAAATAAGGATAAAAAAATTAATATTTTAGATGAAATTTCATTAATAGAAAAAATAGAAAAAAATTCAGATTCTATAAATAAATTAGATCTTGTTTTTTCTAAATATATAAAAGAACTTGATTTAACTAAGCTTAAAGATGAAGATAAAGAAAATTATAATAATAAAATAAATGATTTTACCGAAAAAATCTATAATTTAAAATTTTCTGGTATTGAAATTAGTGATGAAAATAGAAAAAAATTGTTAACTGATTTTGAAAATATAATAAAACTTATTAATGCAATATTTTAAAAATTTTCATTTAAGAGAAAATAAGGCTATAATAATATATTGCTAAATTTTATTTTTAAAAAGGCTGATAGAAATTAATGGCGCTTAGCCCAAGAGAATTTGTCGAAGAAGTAGAAAAGTACTTTGTAATTATCGAACAAAAAAGAAAAAACTTAAGAAACGAAAAATCTTATCATATAGAACAGAGAGTACGACTTGGTAGTATTGATGTATCTGAATTAAAAGAAGAAATAATAGAAATAACTATTTCTTTGCATAGGCTTTTTATTGCTGAACAAACAATAAACAACCTTTCAGCGGTTGATACTGAAAAAATATTAAAAAGAGCAAGACTAATTGCTTTAGCTGGTATAACTGAAAGTTTTAAAAAATACGACAATAAACAAGAAGATAACTTCTGGCAATTCTATGCCAATGATAATGATTTATCTGTAAATGAAAATTTCTATAAAAAAATTGTAGAACCAGTTTTAATGGAAGAAAACATAATCCCTTATGGATTAAAAGGTAAAATAAATTATACAGATTATATTGCCAGAGAGTCTGAATTATCAAAATCATCTCTTTCTGATATTATTTATCTTTTTAAATTTTATTTCAAATACTTCTATCCAACAACACAATTAAAAGACTTTTTTAAGGAAATAAATTTCTCTCTAACAGGTTATAAATCTCAATTAGAGTTTTTAGAAAAAGAAAGCCCTTTAAGAGTTAGTGTTGAAGATACTTATAAAAGATTGTCAGAATTTCAAGGTAAATCTGAATTACTTATATCTAATCTAGTTTCTTTTGTAGATTTTATTAATAGATCTAATAGACCTTTAAGCGAAGAAAATATTTTTGAGATCTGCTCAGAATTTAATACTTACTATTTTGAAGACTTATCTTATATTTTTGTTGATGAAGAGTTAAAAGCAGATTTTATAGATAATTTTTCTTCAATTCCTGAATATAAATTTATTTCTATTCTTGAATCTTTTGAAGATGAAAAAACTGTAGTAATACTTCCTGATAACACTAAAACAACAATAGATGAATATTTATACGCAGAACATTTTTTTGGTAAACATAAAATAAATAATATTGAATATAATGTTTATCCTCAATGTTTTAATGAAGACGATCTTGATACGCTCGAAATTGAAAAAATAAATGTTTGTGGAAGAAGAGCATTCATAAAATCTAAAAATAGTTTTGTTGCTATGCTAGGAAATAATGATTCACATAAAAAATCAGCTAAAGTTAATATAAAAGGTGAAAATTTCTTTGTTTGGTTTGATAACAGACCATTATATGAAGTAATTTCTGTTGAAAGCGATTTTTCTGAAATAGAAAGTCTTTTACCAAAAGAAAATATAATTTCTTCTTTATCACTCAAATTAAAAAATGAAGATTCTGCTCCTAGTTTTGATTTTCATTTAGAACAATTAATTTTAGTTTCTGAATCTAATAAAGGAAAAAGATTAGAATTAATTAATACTGATCAAGTATCTATAATGAAAGATTTCCCTATAGATGATGTATGTTACACAGGTGAAATTGTTTATCCTATAAAAGATAAAAGACCAGGTAAAATAGATATTTTATTGGTTGCAGATAAAGAACCTATTCATCTTTCAGAATTTGAATCAAGAGTTACTTGTGAACTAGAAGAAAGTATTTTATTTGATGGAAATACTGGTGGTGTAATAAAACCATCTCCTTATAATATTCAATATGCTCCTGATAGATTATTTTTATTCACTGTAAGAAGATTTGACTATAAATGGATAAATGATTCTTGCGAAGTTTATGAATGTAAAAACTTTGGTCGTTTCCATGTATATGAAATATTATGGCTTAATAAGTCAAAATACCTTTCTATAAATATGGATTCTGATTTCAGATGGACATTTTTAGAATGTATCAATTTTAAAGCGTCTCAAAAATTCCAAGCTTATAGAAATAATTTTGTAGAATATGAAATAAATCAAATTTTTGCTCTTGATGATGTGAATATAAATTTATCTTCTGATATAGCAGAAATAGAATTTAAAAATGTTTCTGTAAAAACTTTTGTTAATTCAGCTCAAACATCTTCAAATATATCTATGGGTTTCATAAACAAGCTTTTAGATAGAAATGAAAATTCTGCGAATATTGATAAAAGCTTTATTCAAAGACTTATACCTGAAACTAATTTAATTTATGGTAGATATGACTTTGAGTTTTTTATAAAAAATTCTTATCTTGGTAAATATACTCTATTTATAATTCCTAATCTTCAAGGTGAAGAATATAATAGTGTTTATCAAGAAAATGAAGAAGTTATAATTACTATAAAATCTCAAACACCTTGTTTTAGAAACAATAAAAACCATCAAAGTTATAAATTTGATGAATTATCTGTCTGCGATTTCTTTATAAATGCTAATAAATTTATTGATACTAAAAAAAGACTTTATACCAAAAAAGCTAAACTTTTTATGCCTTATACCGAAGTTGATATAAAATATGAACCTGAAGTTGTAGCTCTAAGATTTAGTCAAGATGGAAGAATATATCAATCTGATTCTATAGATTATTATAATATTGATAAAGTTTCACTTGTTATAAAATCTCCACATAAAGATGCTAGATTAAAAGTAAACAATAATGTTGTAAAACCATTAATTGCAAATAATTTTGGAATTATAATGGAACCTCTAAAATCAATAAAAACTTATTTATCAAAAAATGATAATACTGTTTCTATTCAATCTGGAAAACATGAATTATTTTTCTCTGTTATTTGGGATACAAAAGTATCTAATATCGAATCTGAACCATTTATAGATTCAAGAGAAAAACAATCAATTGATCTTTCGATAAGTTATGAAGGTGTTCCTAATTCTGTTATTAAATTTATAGCTACAGATGATAATGGAAATTCTTTGGATATAAGAAAAGTTTCTTGTGAAGAAGATTTTGCCCCTAAATTTGTAAGAATAGAAAAAAATCAAGCTAGTATAATATGTGATGGTAAAAAATGGGAAAATAGAAAGTTTTCAATCTATTTAGAACAATCAAATTTAGATAAAACCGAAAATATCATTATAAAAGGTATTTTAGAAAATAATAATGAAGTTTTTGCAGAGTTATTTTTTAAGAATATTGCAGCAAATGAAGAGCTTTCAGCTCTTAATAATACAATTAAAAACGAAGAAAAAAATACTTACGCTCTTTTTGAAAGAGGTTTCATTTATTCAGAATTAGGTCAATATCAGTTAGCTGAAGAAGATCTTAAAAAAGTTTCTGAATATGGAATTGATGATAAAGAAGCTAATGAGTATATAGATTTCTTTAAAAATAATATTTCTACTATACTTTTTGAAAATGAGGTGAATAAAATAGGAAACCTTGCTCAAAAATTTGTTTTGGATGAATTAAACAGGTAATAAAATTATGACACAAACAACAGTTGAATCTAAAAATAAGGATAATGATATGAAAGAAGAAGATAAAAAAAATACTGAAACTTCGGAAGCAGAAAAAGTTTTAAAAGAAATTCCCGAAGAGACATTAAAAAAAATCTTAAAAGATCTTTATCCTACAAGCATACATAAAACAAAGTATATAAATGAAAATCCTTCTTTGAAAATGTTAGCTTTAAGTAAAGGTCTTACAAGTAAAAGTGCAAAAAAAGAAGATGTAGATGATTTTTTAGTAAAACAAGTTTCTAAAATACCAAAAAGTTTAAAACAACTTGGTATAGATTGGCTTGAAAATAAAAAGTCTTTGAAAATAGATGCAGAAAAAATAAAAGATATTTCTTTATCAGTTGAAAGCTTAAAAGAAATAACTAAAGATGTAGATATGGAAGATTTTGAATCTTATTGCTATCTTGTTCAACCAGAAGTTAATGAAAATGTTTTCAATTTAATTTTAGAATTAAAAGCAAATACAAGAAAAGAACAAATAGAATCTGGTGAATTTGATACAGGAAAAATGAAAGAACTTGAAGATAGAGTAAAAGAACTTGAAAACAAGCTTTTAGATTCTGATAATAAGCACAAAGAAGAAATAAATAGTTTAAGACAAAACTATGATATTGAAAAAGAAAAAATTAAATCTAAATCTGAACAAAAAGTAGAAAGTACTAAAGTAAAATCAGATGAAGAAAAAGCTCAACTTATAAAAATACAAGCTGATTCTGATAAAAGATTTTCGGAAGAAAGAAAAGTTTATCTTGAGAAACTTGAAGTTATAGAAAAAGAAAATAAAAAATTCTTAGAAAGAATTAATAGTATTGGCTCTGATCTTATAAGTCAAAGTAAGCAAAGTAAAGATGCTAGTAAATCATTAAATAGAGTTCAAAATAGAATAGAAGATCTTCAGGCTGATAATAAAGAATTAACAGCTAAAAATGAAGAATTAAATGCTATTGTTGAAACTTCTAGTTCTCAATTAGTAAAATACAAAAAACAAGAAAATATTTTACAAAGTAAAGTACAAGAGCTTTCTATAAAAGTACAAGAATTAGAAAAATTAAAAGCAGGATTTTTGTTAAGTTCATCTGAAGTTATTTCTATTGTAAAAGAATTAAATGCAGTTGATGAAACAAAAGCTAGATTAACTCAATTAATTAATACTAATACAAGACAAATGCTCGATAATACTGAAACCGTCGCATTAGATGAATTATGGATAAAATTGATTGAACAAGAAGAAAAAATTGTTGCTGGTTATTTAGGTCTAAGTGTAGAAGAAATCATTTCTAAAGATTCTCTAAAAGAAAAAATTGATGAACTTTTAGATCTTGAAATAAATTTAAAAACAAGAGAAGTTCTTGTTAAAGTTTTATATGAAAAAGGTTATAAAGCTTACAAAAGATAATAGATTTTTATAAATCTGTTTATAAAAAGCGACTTACTATTTCTAGTAAGTCGCTTTTTAGTTTATTGATAATTTAGATGAAAGACTAATTTAAAAACTTTGATATTTTCTCAATATAAGAATTTATTCAATAGATTCAAATAGTTCTACAATTGCTTGATGATTTTTTTTATTTGCATAAGTTAAAGCTGTATTACCATATTTATCTTTAGATTTTATTTCAGCTCCAATGCCTAAAAGAACAGAAACAATTTCTTTATGACCATTTTCAGATGCATACATTATAGCTGTTTTACCAGAATTATCTTTTATATTAACTCCTGCTCCAGCACCCATTTTTATAAGATTGGCAACAATCATATCGTTACCATTATTAGAAGAATACATTAAAGCTGTTTTACCAGAGTTATCTTTTAAATTAACATCTGCTCCTAAACTAGTAAGTAGATCTGTAATATCTTTATAACCTTTGTTTGAAGCTGACATTAATGCAGTAAAACCATTTTGATCTTTGGAATTAACACTATGACCTTTTGCTATTAGTTTTTTTATTTCTTTTATATCTGCAATCTCAATAGCCATCATTAATGGGTTATTAGATACTTTTACTTCTTTATTGCTTTCAGTTTTTTTTGATTGAGAAAAAGCGTTTTCTTGAAAAACTGAATTTACTGATAATATTCCAAACGCTAAAAAACTACTTAAAAAAAATTTTTTCATTACATCGATCCTTATTTACTTTTTTTATTAATTATACAATAATTTTTTGAGAAAATACTAATCATTAAAATTACTTTGAGAAAAATAATTTAGTATTATTAATTAAATAATTTCCTAAATTTATAAAGGATTTGATGAATCAAATCCCTACAAGTATAGACGGCACTCTAATCTCTATCTACTCTTGAAATTAATTCTTATATTCTAAATACTTCTTCTTATCCCTAATTTTTCAAAAATAGCATCTAAATTAGAACCACTTATAAATGAAGTTTTATTTTCTGTTTGACTTTCAATCATTTGAGTTAAATTTTCTGGTTCAGTTTTATTTATATTATCAGTTTCATCAATTGTTCTTCTTATTTCTTTGACTAAAATTTTGGGATGAGCTAATAAAACTTCTATTTCTCTAGTTGATTTATTATTATCAACAATTATTTTTTTCAGGTTTTTTATTTCAAAAATATTTCTACCTAAAATTTTACCTTCTTTAGTATTATCATTATATGATGCATGAATGCTTAAAGCGTCATATAAATCTTCTGCACACTCTTTATCATAAATTAGAGAATCACCATAATCAGTCCTTTCTATATCATAAAAAAATAAACTAAAATCATCTTTAAATATAGTAGAAAAAATATATTTTCTGAGTAAATGCTCTAAATCTAATACAACTTCTTTTCTTATTGATATTTGGTTTAATGCTAATTGATTTTTTACTGTTAGTAATGGTTCAAATATTTTATTTTTCTTTTCTAAATATGAAGTATTTTCTTCTGAAACAAAATAAAAGTCATTATTTTCAAGTAAAAGTTCTGTTATTACAGGTTTGACTCTTTCATCAAGATCAGAAAAAACATCTATTATAATATCTAATGATTTAAGATAAATTTTACGAGTTTCATCATTAATTTTTACAATAGCATCTCTTTTTAAAAAAGAGTCATAATATTTTTTATCAGATGAAATTGTTTTAAGAAAGCTAATATTTTCTATTAAACCATAATATATTTTTCCTAAACCTAAACTTTCAAAATATGATTCAATTTTTTTACTTTCTTCTTCTGAAGTATTTACATTTATAGATTTTAAAATACCTTCAACAATAAATCTAATAACTTTATAATCAGATGGATTTTCAATTTTTTCAGATACTCTTTTGTATAAAAGTTTACTTTGTTTTGATTTAATATCAAAAATTATTTTTGCAAAAAAACCAGTAGGTGAAAATGAAAAATCTTTTGAAATTTTAGTAATATTATATGCTTTTTCTCTTTCTATATTTGTTTTGCTTGTATTTGAAACCATTTCAAATGTAGCTTTTTCAAAATCATCATTTATTTTTAAGATAGTTTTAAAAGCTATATGTCTTTTATTAATTGGTAAGTTATCAGCTTTTAGTATAAATTTTTCTAATTCATATCCTGCAAAAATTCCTTTTAAAAAAGCTTTTCTATTTTCAACATTTACAGGAAAACCATCGGATATTATTGTTAATTTACTTTTCGGGTTTATTTTTACTTGTTCATCTTTCAAAGAAAATCTTAATGATTTTTTACTGCTTATTCCGTTAGTAAGTTCACCTAAATTATTTACATCAAGTTTTTTTTCATAAATAACTTTATTATTTTCAGTAACAAAAGCACAGGCATTACCAGCGTGAATAAAACTCAATATATCTCCTCTATTTTGCTCATGTTTAAAGGTAATTAAAGAACCTTCAGAATTTATCAAATTTTCTTTATTTATTTTTTCTAAATTTTGTTTAATTTCTTTTTTTATACCTCTAGCAGAGAAAAAACCATGCACTAGAGTTGATGTTATGGGTAATTTAGAGGCTCCTGCCAGATATTTATTATTTGTATCAACAAGAGAAAAAACAACTCCTCTTCTAATCCTAAACATTGCTGTTTCTATTTTATCTTTTAAAATTATTGAATCATCATTTGATTTTATATTAGATTCATTATTACTTAGATCGTTTAAAACACTTTCTTTATTAGAATAAAAACCAACTATACCAAAGGCTGAATTATATGAAAGAAATATATCTTTTTTTTCAGATTCTTGAAAAAACTCAGTTGAAAAAAATACATTATCGACTCCAGTAAAAGAACTATAGTTGATTTCATATTCATAATGAGTTTTAACTTTAACTTTAGTCATATTTTTAAAATCTTCAAGTGAAAAACTAGAGTTTCTTTGACCTGTAAGATCTTCAACCATTAAATAAAGATTTATAAAAATTTCGTTAGAACTAAGATTTTGAATAATACTATCTATTTTTACTTTTTTAGGTTCTCCAGAGAAATAATAGAAAGTAACATCTTGATTTATTTTAAATATTTGATTATCTATATCAATTTCCGATTTCATTATATTTATGTTATCAAAATCTTGTGTTTTTTCTCTTATAATAATTTCTTCATCGTCTTCATCAACTAAAAGTAAAGAAATACTATTATCTTTATGTTCAAATAAATCTTTTATAGTTGTTTTTATTTCCTCCCCTTTATTTAATAATATTTTAGTTCCTTTTATTAGAATATTATTATTAAATTTTAAACTATTTCTTCTTTCAAAAAAACTAAGTGAAAGCTCTTCAGCTGTAAGTAATAAACCCTGTTTTAATTGTATAATTATTTCTTGTTTTTCAGAATCTAAATAACGAAAAATACTCTCAATTTGAGCTTCAGAATCTGCAAAATATTCACCATTAGGAGTAACTATTTCAGGAAGACAATAAGCATATTGTAATGTCAATCCATTCATTTTTAGAATTCCAACTTCATCTTTTTTTCTTAAATCTTTTTTAAAAAACTCTCCAACTAAAAGTCTTGATAAATCCCACATACATAAAAAATAATCTAGTGGTAAAGGATGAATTGTTTGATTTGTTTTTATAAGAACTACTGGTATATATCGAACAAAAGATCTCCCTTTTTTACTTGTAAAAGTATGTTTTAGATAAGCAAAACTATCTATTTTTCCTGAAAAAGTTCTTTTATTTAAATCTTTTAATGAAGAAATTAAATTAAAAGGAGGTAAAAAAAACTCAAATTCTGATTTATCTAATAATTCTGTAATTATTTCTAAATCTTTTAAATTATTTTTTTTAAAACCAAAATTAGATATTATAATAAAAAAATCTTCTTCAGATATTTTTGGTAATTTTCTTGAAGCTTGAAAAGAAGCTGTAATATCTATATTTTTTTCTTCTAAAGTATCTAAAAAACTCTTACATTTCTCTGCTGAAAAATCGAATGAAGTTATTTCTCTTTTACTATTATTAAGAAGTTGTTCAACTCTTTTTACATGACTCAAAGTATTGTCAAAATCTGTTATCTGATAATTTTTTCTATATAGCTTTTCTAAGTCTTCGGTATATAAATATTGAGTTTCTTCTTGTTTTAATATTAATTCTTGCTCAATAATATCTTTTTTTGTCTTTTTTTGTTTTAGTTTTTCTAAAGGATCTTGCTTAATAACATTTTCTACATAATCTGATATGTTATCTAGTTTAACTGTTTTTATATTTATGTTTTCTAGTAATTCGTTTAAAGTATCTGAATCTATTTTATCTGAAAATTCCATTTGTATAATTAACCATTAAAATAACCACAAAGCAACTAAAAAAACGTGATATTTAAATATAATAATTTTTATATCTACTATATTATAACAAACTTTTTATTTATATATTTATATATTTAATAAATTTAGAGTTACTCAAAATTAAAAATAATATAAACAACATTGATTAGTTAAATTTTTAATTTTTTTATCTGTTTTCAAAAATATATTTGAATATAAACTAATCTTTAAATAAAGACGGCCCATCAACAGTTGTTATAATTGTGTTATTATTCCATTTTAATTGTGGCGTAGCTTCACTACTAGGTTTTGATGTTAATCCTGAAGGCATAATTTCAACTTCATTATCTTTAATTATTACTATACCTAATACATAGGTATATATATAACTATTTCCAAATGATTTAAATTTATTGCTTATTTTACTAAAAAAGCCTAATTTTTCATTTTGGTTTATTGGAGAAGATGAAAAATCATATGCACATTCTACAATTTTATCTTTATATTCAATTTTCATTTTTGGCTTTAATGATGCTACCGAAACAGCTCCATTATCAATTGCAGAATAAACACTAAATACAATAGCAATTGGAGCATTATAGTGTTTTGAAATTTTAGGATTAACTTTCATTATTTCTTGACCTGGTTTATTTAAACTAGCTTCTTTAATATCACCTAGATGTAAAATATAAGGTTTGTTTTCAAGATCTCCTGGTGAATCACAATGTATCATTACCATTTTTCCGTCAGGAAGCAATAGTCCTGCACGTAAATCAAGATCATCATTTTCTTGTCCATCACCATTATCAACCCATTGTGCTGTTGCTATTATTATATCTTCACTATTTTTATCAAGAAGTATTTTATAAGACTCTTCTTTTTTTGTTAATGAGATCATAAATATCCTTTTTGATTTCAATTTTTTATATTTTAACATCTTAAATTAAAAATAAACATGGTAATAAAAAAAACAATTTGTTTTCTATAAATGAAAATGATATTATTAATTCCTAGATAAAGATATTAAATAAAATTAAAGTGAAAAAAACAACAGAAAGTGAATCTATAATTAAAATAGTTTCTAACAATAAAAAACCTCTTACTAAAAACCAATTATTATTTAATAAATTAACAAAAAAAATTGAGGAATTAGAAAGAGAAATCATTGAAGAAGATGCAAATTTAAATAAGTTATTGACTCTTTTTTCAAAGAAAGCTCGTCCTCTAATTGAAGAAAATGCAAATTTAAGAATTAAAACCTCAATGTTTTTGGCAGAAACAACATCTAAAGTTAAATATACAAAAAAACAGTCTGAAAATGTAAGTGATGTAATTGTTTATTTATGTAATGATGCTTTTCGTTTTATAGTTCCTAATGAAGAACAAGAAAAATTTTATGATAGTTGGGCAAAAACTACATATCAAGATGAATTAAAAGAACAATCAAATGAAACAAAAGAAGAGCTTTCTGATTTTATGAAAAATACTTTTGGTTTAGATATTGATTTAAAAGATCTTGGCGATGATCCAGAAGATTTTATGAAATTTCAGGAAAAATTAAAAGAGCAATTTGAAAAACCTAAAAAGAAAACTAAAAAACAAATTCAAAAAGAAGCAGAAATTGAAGCTGAAGAAGAAATAAAAAATAAAAGTATTCGTGGTATTTATATTACTTTAGCAAAAATTTTACATCCTGATTCTGAAATAGATAAAAAATTAAAAGAAGAAAAAGAAGAGCTAATGAAAAAAGTTACCTCTGCTTATGATAATAAAGATCTTCCAACTTTATTAAAATTAGAAATGGAATGGGTTTATAACCAAACTCAAAACTTGGATAAATTATCTGATTCAAAATTAAAAATATATATATCTGCCCTTAAAGAACAAGTTGCAGAACTAGAAATGGAGAAACATTCAATTAGATTGAATCCAAGATTTTCTGATATTCAAGATATTTATGATGAAAGTGAAATTAAAGTATTAGTTAGAGAACAAAATAAAAATCTAAAATTATTTGAAAATATATTAAAATCATTTGAAGAATCTTATGATAAAAAGGAAATTTTAAAGTTTGTAAATGATTACATAGAAGAAATTGAAGAAAGTGAGGAAGTTGATTTATTTGAAGATTTTTTAAATTTTGGTTTTGAATAAATCATTCAGGAAAAACACTATCATCTGATATTCTAGTACCAGTTTTAATAAGAGATGCTGGTTCTATTCTTGCATTTTTACCTATTTTTACCAAAGGAGAAATTTTTGTTTCGGCTCCTATCCAAGCATTTTGTGCAATACTAACATTAGGCGAAATATGGCAAAAACCACCAATATTAACATCATTTTCAATTGTTATTTTTCCAAAAGTTATTTTACCCTTATTAATAAAATGACCTGTCATAAAAGTACAAGCACCTACTACGCAATTTTTTCCGATACTAATCATTTGAAGATCATTTAAATCGGTATCTGCTGAAATAGAGCAACCATAAGCTATTTTCCCACCTAAAGCTCTAAACATTAAATATCTAAGGTTTACAGAATAAAGGATAATATTTTTTATTGGTTGTATCGAAACCATTCTGTTTAAAGTAAAATGTATAGTCCAAATATAAAACATATTACTATTTGGTGCATCATAAGAACCTTCTTTTAATTTTGGCGTTAATAAGCGTATTACCCAAATAGATAATATTAAATAAAAAAGAAATATAATTAGAATAGCTGGGGTTAATAACAAAAATAACTGAAAGTTGATTATATTATAAAAGAAACTAGCTGTATTAAAGGTTAATAATATAGCAGAGCCATAAGTTAAAACAGATATAATAAAAAGTAGAATGTCATATAGTAAAAGTGGTAAAATCATAATAAATGAAAAATCTTAGTAACAGCATCATTTACACTAATTTCTTTATTTACAGCTTGTTCTAGAATATTTGAAAAAACTTCTTTTTGTAATTTGTTATCTAAATATTTTTCCATTTTATCTTGAAGACTAGCTATAATTTCCTCTTTTGTTTGTAAAAACCGTCTTTTTTTTAGTTCTCCAGATTCATTAAGGAAATCCCAATGTTTTCGTATATTTTCCCATAAAATATCAAGTCCTGTATTATTAACTGAAGAAGTCATAAGAACAGGAATCCACCAATCACTTTTTCTACTTCCTTCCATTACGGAAGTTTCTAATGTCATTTTTGCAATATTAGCACCTTTTAAATCAGATTTATTAACAACAAAAATATCAGCTATTTCCATTATTCCAGATTTTATTGCTTGTATTCCATCTCCTGCTTCAGGATTTTGAACAACAATAACTGTATCTGCTGTTTTTACTATATCTATTTCAGTTTGTCCTGTTCCAACAGTTTCTATTATTATTACATCAAAACCAAAGGCTGAGATCATTTTTATTGCAGATTTTGCAGAAATATTTAGCCCTCCTGTTTGCCCTCTGTTTGCCATACTTCTAATAAAAACACCTTTATCTGTTGAATGTTTTATCATTCGTATTCTATCTCCTAAAATTGCTCCACCACTAAAAGGGCTACTAGGATCAATAGCAATAACACCAACCGTCAAACCTTTTTCTCTGATATAAGAAACTAATGAGTCAATCAAAGAGCTTTTTCCTGCACCAGGTGAACCAGTAAAACCAATTACTTGAGGATTTTTATTTATTTTAGATGTTTCTTCTAATAAAAAATCACAGCCGTCTAAAGAATTTTCAACGATAGTGATTGACTTACCTAAGGCTCTTATATTGCCTTGTTTAAATTTTTCTAATAATTCTTCTATATTCACAAACAAACTTTCTAAAACATATCACAAAATATAAAAGGATTTGATTAATCAAATCCTTGCATGTACGACGTTGCAGTGCAACGTCTCTCTAATTAATTCTGAACAATTATTTTTTACCAAACATGCTACTAACTTTATCTTTTATAGCATCATATAATCCTGTTTTTTGTAGTAAAAATTGACTTGCAATGGCTCCAGCTGCACCAATACCAACAGATAAGGCAATTCCTGTAACACCAGCAACTCCAATAGAACCTAATCCAAAAGATGCAAACCCACCAGCAACAGCACCTCCAGCTCCAGAAAAACTAGCTGTAACAGTATCTGCAACAACTGATCCCATAGCATCAGCACCTTTTTCTTTTCCTGTAACTACATTCCATGCGTTAACAATAGCAGAAACTCCACCACCGATTATTGCACCATATTTTGCACCTTGAACAGCTCCTCCAGCAATATCTTTCATTGCCATTTTTGTTTCAGGTTTCATTCCATTTCTAAAATCTTCAAAATTTTCTATTCCGCCGTTATTACCATAGCCGTTTCTTCCATAACCATTGTTATTTCCGTATCCATTATTGTTTCTATAATCATTATAATTTCTGTTATTATAGCCTCTATTCCCCATAGACTCTACACCGCCACCATAATTACTATTATAATCATTGTAGTTATTATTATTATAGTTATTATAGTTGTTGTTATTATTATAACTACTATTCATATGTCTTGTTTCTATTTGAGACATTGAATTTTGTACATGAGGAAGCCTTGTACTTTCACCTAAAACATTAACATCTTTTGCTATTTTACTTGTAGCAATACCGCCAGCAAGAGCACTACTTATAATATTTGTTGAAGCTGAAAAATTATCATTCTTTTTTAAACTACTTGCTTTTTCGGTAGCATTCTCAACCAAATTTACATCTACTACTTGTTGAGGTTGATCTGTTTGAATTTTTGATAAAAGTTTATCAGGAGGAGTCAACGATTGGTTGTTAATATTCAAACCACTTAGTCCATTGTCCATTTTAGTTTCCTCAAAAAATACTATACTATATATATTCTATAATAATTTATACCTTTTTAATTAAAAAACTTACTTTAATTAAGTTAAATAGATATTAAGATAAATATAATTTTTATTTAAAAATATTGCTTAAGAGCTAAATCTATCTATTTTTCAATTTTTATATCTTCTGAAATATAATCATAAAGCATTTCTTCTAAGTTTTTATTAAAACCTTCTTCTGAAACATGAAATTTCCAAATAGAATTATGTTTATATATTTCTGCTAATAATAAGGTTTTTTCTGTAGTTGTTTCTGAAGCAATAAAACCTGATAAATTCTTATTAGTTTTTTGAGGATTGAGTAAATTATTATTTAACTCTTCTTCAGATATAATTAAAGTTTTATCTAAAAAGCCTTCTTTTTGATTTATTTGAATTAATTTAAAGTTTATAGAATTATTTTCTTTTATTGTATGGTCTCCTAAACTAGATAGCATAATTAATATTTTATGAACATAATCATTTGTTTTATCTAAGTCAACTTCTAAAATTGAATTAAATATTTTATTTTCTGCTAGATCTAACTTAACTGAACCATCTAAACTGGAAGTATTATTGAAAAAAATAAAATCTTCTTCTTTTATTAATTTATTATTTTTATCGAGCATTAAAACACAAATTTCAGTATCATTTCCATTTATTACATTAAAATTAAAACCTAAATATACTTTATTTGAATTTAAAATAAATTTTTCACCCTTTATAAGAGAATAAACATCTTCTTCTAATGCAAATTTTGTAACTAAATTAGTATTTTTTGAAATATAATTATTTAGATCAATTGTATTATCAGAACCAGATAGACATAATTTTAAGTCATTAATAATATCATAAGAATTTTGATACCTATTTTCAGGTTCTTTTTCTAAAAGCTTTAAAATTATACTTTCCATTTTATCTGAAATTGATGGGTTTAGATTTTTTATTGAATTTGGTTTTTCCATTAAAATTTTAAAAATGGTATTTGCTATAGTATCAGATTCAAATGGTAATTTATTTGTATAACATTCATACATCAATGCACCAAAAGAAAATAAATCTGCTCTAAAATCTACATCTTTAGTACTTTTTAATTGTTCTGGTGAAATATAACCCAATGTACCAAACATGTCTCCATCTTGTGTGAGATCTGATTTAGCATTTGAATTTTTTGCAATACCAAAATCAGTTATTTTCGTAATTTTTTCATTTATTATTTGTATATTAGCTGGTTTTATATCTCTATGAATTATGTTTAGTTTGTGTGCATGTTCTAATCCATAACAAATTTGAATAAAAATATTTACTAATTCATCATTTGTAAAAGATTTTTTTTCTACGATAAGTTCTTTTAAATTTTTACCAGTCAAAAACTCCATTACAATAAAGTATTTTGAGTCAAATTCACCAGAATCAAAAACCCTTACAATATTTTGATGATTTAATAAAAGTGCTGTTTCTGCTTCTATTTTAAATCTTTTAATCAGATTATTTTTATCTTCAGGTGATATTATGCCTTCAAAAGCAAGTTCTTTAATAGCAACAGTTCTACCTAAAACCGAATCATAAGCTTTATGGATTATACCCATTCCACCTTGAGCTATTTTTTTTTCAATTTTATATTTGTTAAAGATAAGCATAAAACAAAAATCTACTTAGTATTAAATATTTTTTTCCATAAATTTAAAGATCTTTATGTTGATCTATTTTAGCATTTTTAAAATTAAAATTTACTTTTTATTTTTGATTGTGCAAAGAAATAAAATAATTACACAAAGTAAATTTAAAGTCATGATAAAAAAATATTTTTGATTATAATGTACTTATATGATGTAATTTTATTTTAATCGATCATATTTTCATAACAGTATGTCATTTTTAATTATATCAGTTTATTTAAAAGGATTTTTTTCTTTTTATCTCAGTACTTTCTTTTCTAAACTAAAATTCAACAATAAAAGGTTGTTTATTTATATCTAAACATAATTCAATCCTTTCCAGAAAATTTGTATATGTAACTTTTTCTTTTACTTCATCTAAACTAAAAAAACTTACCTCTAAGCTTTCATTACTAGTTTTAATCTCTCCAGATATTACTTTTCCTGAAAATAAAATATTACAAATACCCTTTTTTATATTTTGGTATATACCACAAAATTTTTCTATTTCTATATCAAGACCTGTTTCTTCTTTTACTTCTCTTATTGCGGCTAATTTTATTGACTCAAATTCTTCTACTTGTCCACCAGGATAAACCCAACCTCTTCTTGGTGATTTTATTAGCAGTATTTTTTTTTCTTCATTTTTTACAATTACAGAAGCTGTTATGATTGATTTTGGAGATTCATTATATATTTTTTCATATTCATTCTCGGAATACATTTTTTTATCCTTTTAATTTTTTAGCATATCATACAGGTATTTTTATTATTTGAGCTACCCTTTTTTAGATGTTTTTAATAAAGATTAATTAATAAAAAACCCCTCTTTTCAGAGGGGTAAGAATGTTTTAGAGAATTTTAAATCTTGAAATTTTATTTAACAAAAGAAGCGATGTTTGACATATATGTTCCAACTCTTTCTGTAAAAGCTGTTTGGAATTGTTTCCATTTTGTTGAATTTACTCTATCAGCCATTGTTATTTTTTTTACGCCGTATTCAGAATTAACTGAATCATTAACTGATTTTATTCCAGCTGTTTCTAAAGCTTCAGAAACACTTACTTTTTTGTTAAATCCTTGTTTAAAATCTTCAAATCTGCTTGCTCTTAATTTTGATTTTTCAGAACTTACAGTTGATGTTTTAGGAGAAGAAGAGTTCATTCCGTTTTGGTTACAAGCAGTAGCAGTTAAACCTAAGCTGATTGCTATTGAAACTTTTACTAAATTCTTAACCATTTTTTTTCTCGCTTTAAACATTCATTTAATCTATAATTCTATTATATGCGATAAAAGTTAAGGTAAGATTATGCTTATCTAAAGCTTAGTATAACAAAAGAATAAATTTTTAGTTTTTACTCTTAATAATTACATAGGTTTTTATTAACATAAAAATAGAATTAACATAAGGTTAACTTTAGTTTAATAAAGGTAAGTTTTTCTATTCTTTGTACTATAACTAAAGGAAGGATTTTTTTTAGATTTGTTTTTAATAAATAAGGATATCAAATGAGTGGTAATAACATAAGTGGATATGGAGTAAATTCTAATTTCCCTATAAGTAATCAAAATACTCAAACTCCTCGTCTGCCAGAAAATGCAGTTCCTGGGAACACACAAAAATCTTTTAAAAATGATGGTTATTCGTTTGATCTTTCAACTCTTCCCACAGGAAAAGTGCCTGATGTAAAAGTTGGTTTTTGGGATAAAGTTTCAGGCGGATTTGGCGATGTTATGAATACACCACAAAATTTACAAGCTTTTAAACAATTTGAAGGTAATGTATTTT
>ERZ1292633.1042-Hain-H41-02um-R1-1042-length-30421-cov-8_pt1 | contig 30421 bp, 12 predicted proteins | sample MGYA00564406_ERZ1292633 | MGnify/ENA primary metagenome ERZ1292633 (study PRJEB36523, sample SAMEA6512639) | groundwater metagenome | collected 2019-01-08 | study: AquaDiva: Metagenomics assemblies of 32 groundwater samples
CCCCCCCCCCCCCCCCCCCCTGCGTGGCTGTGGCTGTTCGAGCGGTCGCTGCCACGTTTCCTTTGGTGGTGGCGTTGGATTCCGGTGATGCCTTTCCCGGCCACTGCGAAACAAAAATCCTGCGGCCGCACAAGATGTGCAGCGCGTGGACGATCCACTCCCGGTGCAGCGGCATCGCCAACACGAGCACGGACATGCGGCGCCGGGTCAAGAAGAGCATGACTCCACGGTCGCCAAGGCGGTCATACGACACGACCTCCGCAGCGCACCAAATGTGGAATCGTAAAGTGTAGAGATCGACTCGCACAATCGCTGGGATCGACGCACTTAGCAGGGACGCGGAGCTCTCTGTCTTCGACGCGCTAAGCGCCCCGCCCTCTCCACAGCGGCGAAATCGGCACGTCCGACACACCCGATCCCAGCCCCGGGGTTCCTCGATATCCAGAAACGTGGCGACGGCCCCACCGGACTCGCCGGGCTGCGTCGTGAAGCAGGAGGCAGCGACCCGGGTCGACGAGGACGACGACGAGCTATCAAGAAGCTGCTGATTCGAAAGAGAGGATTGAGGAACGGCATCGTTCAGAATACAATGTCCCAATCGATCGAATGCGAAGTCGTAGGTGCGCGCGAGGGGCACACGGAATTGAAGGATGGTAGCTGGCAGCGGGGGCGCCGCGGCAGTGGACGACGACGCGGCGGGATCATCCATGATGATGGAGGAACGCTGCAGAGAGGCTTTGGTGCCCAACAACACATCGCTGGCGGGAAGCACGACCACATTCGTCGGGGCGTACGGAGACAAGGCCGCCTCGACCTCGGCCGTCACCGCGGTGATGGTGCACGCGCTGCGGCACTTACCACACTGCTTGGAGATGAGGCATGCGCTATCAAACACTTCGCCGCAACTTCGACAATGGTGGCGCCTGTGGAAGAAGGAAAACTTCGTCCCGCAGCCAGCGCACGCCGTGGCATAGTCATCAGGGATCCACAGTTTCTTGGGGTCAAACTCTTCGCCCACGAGTCCGAGCTTTCTCGAACCGTTGCCGATCAAGGTGCGCTTCAAGAGAGATAAGGGTGGCACAGGGGTCGCTCGCTCGCTGAGCGCTGCCGTCCATGCTTCTACGTCCGCCTTGGTCCTCAGCTTCAACGTCGCCTTGCAGTCCGACCCCGTGCGTGCGTTGTGGCCCTTGTAGCGAGGGACGGCCGGGATGATTTGAACCAGCAGATTTGGATCACCAAGGGCTGGATCCTGGGCCGCGGCGGCGCCGCCGACGACGATCTCGGCGCCGACAAGGTACACTGCCCCAAGGCACGGCGCGGGTCCATCGAACCGTTCAAACCACAACAGAAACGTACGAGTGAGCGCAACGCACACGTCCTTGAAGGGAGCTTGTCCCTTGGTGACGGAGGCCGCATCGGACAAACTCACTTTCTGACCAACGCGTTCGATTCCGAGCGAAGGATCGGCGAGGAAAGGCGTCGCGGTCTTGAACGTCTCAAACAGCAGCTGCTCGCGCTGGGTGGCGGTTTCGGGCAATACGTCCTTCCACTCCCGCAGAAGCCGAGTATCGCGGTGATACTTCATCTCCGCCTGGACTGCTTTTTCGAGACATTCTGAAGCGAGTTGGCGTTCTCGCTCCTTGATCTGGGTGATGCGTTCGGCAGACACTTGATGCTGACCGCTGGTGGGTGGCACTGCGAGGGTTGGAGGTGGCGCAACGGCCTTCGCGGCGGCGTCACTTACTTCCGTCTCCTCAACGCTATCGTCGCCGGAGTCTTCCTCCTCCTCGATCGTTGGGGCCACCGTGGCCGCGGCCTCTATTTCGGCGCGTAGCCGCTCAATGAGGCTGTCTTTTTCACTGAGAGACCGCTTGACCTCTGCAATGGCCGCGTCCGATTCATCCTTCTTCTTCGCCGACGTTCCTGAGCCGTCGTCCTCGTCCAACGTGGGGTCGATCGAGTAACTTTCCAAAAGAAGCGTCTCGAGACGGAATCGGCACTGGTCTGCATCCCCTCGAAGATCGGAAATAGCGGCGACGGAATCTGTGACCGATTGCAGTGCAACATGTTCCGCACGCATCCCCCCCTGCTTGTCAGGGGACGACGGCTCCTCTGGCGACGACGGCTCCTCTGGCGACGCCGGTGGTGGCTCAACGGACGGTTCGGTGCAGCGGGTGGCAGCTACGGCGGCCGCCATGATGGCGAGCAGCGCCTCCCTCACAGGCGAGGCAATAGCGTCACGCAGTTGATCACACCACTGCTGGACGATCTCCTGCCGAAGGACGGCCTCCAGAAGATTCGCGTGCTCCACGTCGACGATTCGATGGCGTTCGTACTTCATTTCCGGGTACGACAGGCGGTACGCGGCGATGGCCGTGCCTCCCCCTCCACCGCTTCCTGATGAGGGGACCCCACCCCCAGAGGTCACGACGACGCGGTCGCGGTGCTTCAGGATGGTCTTGTTGTGTGATGACTGAGCGGACGACCCATCCTCTTGGTGCAGTTGACGGCTGCTAGGGGGTGCGGCGACGTCCCCGACTCCTCCTTCGCCGCCGATCACACCGGAGAGAACTTGGCTCGTCGGTTCCCCGTTGACAAACAGACGTGCGTGGCGTTCGAGGAGCACCTCTCGCGTCAAGCCACAACACGACACCGTGACGGTGATGCCATGGTCGGAATCGCCGAGCTGCATGGGGTGTGTGCCTTCGCGGATGGGCAGCACGACGACATCCCCGCTGCCCGCGGTCAGGCAAATTAATTGAGGTTGACTCCAGTCAACGTCGCCGGCGTCGTCCGTTGGATTGGTGGCATGCGACGGGACGGGGGGAGCCGACTGGAAGAACGTCGACGCCTCGACCACGACGAGCGCCTCCTCGGGCGCAGCGTCGGCCATCACCGTCGGATCCGAGTGTGCGACCGGACCGGCGATCACGGCCTGCTGCTGTAGCTGGGTGAGCTTGGAACGCAATTCGGCCAGCTCCCCTTTGAGCTCGCGAATTTGACGGGTGGTCGCGCTTTCGTTGACGACCGCGACCGTCTTCACTCGCTTCGTGACTTGGGCGAATCGAAGGGTGGAGAGTGTTTCTTCAAAGTTGACCGCCGCAGGCGAAATTGCCGCCAACATCGACGTCTTGGAATTACCCCCCAAGCTTTCGCTCAGAAGGAACGTGAGCTGCGAGTCGCGGAAGGGGACGTGGAGCCCGGTGCGCCCCTCGGCCAAATCAGCAAGCCGCGAGAGGCACATGCCGAGGACGGATAGCGATGAGTTAATGTTCTGTGCCTCGACCATCGTGGAGCCCGTGGCCCCCGTGGACTCGGCGCGCTCGCTGCCGGCAAGATCCACCACGCTAAGTCTTGACGTTCGTTGCAACACGCCATCAGACTGCACGACTCGCACGAGCACCACGGCGTGCGAGCGGGAACTGGTGCTATTCATCTTTGTCGCCGTGACGGAGCGAGACGCCAGTGCCTTGTCCAATAACGCACAGAGCTCGAAACTATTCGCCGTCGCCACCGTTGTGATGCCCTGGACAAATATCCCTTGCTGTGGATGCTGGCGCACCTGGACGACGTTCTTCCCCTCGCTGAGAAGGTCGCGCACGGCTTCGTTGTAGATTTCACAGAAGGAGCACTCAACACGGAAAGAGGACGCCGCGGGGGGCGCTGTGGTCGCGGGCGCTGTGGCGGTCGATGCCGCCGCCGCGGTCGCGACCAGTGACGCGTAGAGCGCGTCGCTCATTCGGGGAAGCACGCCCGGATCACTGGGCGCGCCCATCATGGAGTACGTCTTGCCGCTGCCCGTCTGTCCATAGGCGAAGATGCACGCGTTGAATCCGTTCACGACGTTCGCGACGATGGGTTGCCCAAGGAGCTGAAAGACGGAGGCCTGATCGGAGTACGGGGGCAGCGGCAAATTCGATGAGGATGAGCCAGGCCCGGCTCCAATGTTGGCCTCTTCAGGTGTCCGCGAATGCGTCCAAAAGGCATAGTCGAAGAAGAACTCGCGCGGCTTCTCGTCTTGGACGACCTTGCCACCTCGAACGACCTGCAAGTAGGTGGCATTCGTGTCCATGTGCACAATGCATTTTGGGTTGAAATTCGCTTCGCGGGAGTTGAACGGCCGAACGCGGACGCCGACAATGATGCTACTGCTGCTCATTTTGGCTGCTGTGGTCGTCTCAGGAAATGGCGCAGCGTAGACAAACGCGTTTGACTCCGTTGGTTTCGGACTGTGAGGTTTGTTGTTGTGAAACCCTTTTCGAAGGAAAAGAGCAACTCCAGCGCGAGAACGATAACGGAAAGAAATGGAAAATCGAAAGGATTCTTCTTTCCTGACTTAGCTAAACAGTTCCAAAGTAACATAAAATTGCATTCGAATGCCCATTTTCTCGTGCACGGCCCGAGCGGGTTGTGCACAAAGTCACACAGACAACGCGACTAAATGCCAGTCGATACACAGTTCCCCCGCGCCCCCGTTTTCGGTCGAACCCTCCCTCCGTTCCTTGGGAGTACTATGCGGGCGCCTCCCCCTGCGTATGGAACCACCTGTGAAGCGCGGATGCCGTGACGCACCACGTCCAATCAATACGAAGCCGCTCCCGATCCTCGGTTTGCTGGAGCAATGCAAGCCGGCGTGCCGGGAACGCCAGCGCCACCACCAACAGTTCTGTGAGTGACCGATTAAACGCGGCCGTGGTCCGACTTAGCACCAGAGTCGCATCCATCAGCCCCCAGCAACCAAAGGATGCCGCGGCATCGACCTCGACACCGGTGGTCACCGATGGTGCGGAGACGCCGAGCAGCGTGACCGCTCTTGAGGGGCCGAGAAACAACACTGCAGGAGGTCGGTTTCGCACGATGAACAGCTCTGATTCGGCGCGTACCTCCCACGCCCGCCCGAATGCCAATGCCGCCTCAATTTCCAACTCTCGTCGCACGCGCGATTCGTCCCCTGGGAGCCTTGCGAGGCTGCAGCCGACATGATTGAGCGCGTGCATCAGCATTCTTTCTACCGGTTCGGCAATTTCCTCGTCGTGATGTCGCTCTGCTTGCTCCATCTCTCTGAGCAGTGGAAAGTAGCCGTCGCCAAGACTGCGAAGCTCAATGGCTAGACGACCTGCACTTTCGGTTTCCTCGAAATGTTTGGCGGCTTCGTCGTAGATTCCCAACGAGATGGCGGCGGACCCCACTTTCTTGGCCAACAGCTTTCGCACCTCCTGATGCGTGGTTATGCGTTGCTGCTGTGCGGCTCGCGACCGTTGTCGAACGAGAAAAGCCGCAGCAGCGGGCAGCACGGCGATAGAGGATGAGGAGGATGGAAGTCGCACAGGGCCGCGTGGTCGCGGTGATGGCGTGCGGTTGTAGACGGGCAACCTAAACAACTGTGAGACGGCCACCCATTCGGCTTCGGAGACGCGACTCGGGCGCAGCACGCGGTGGTAGACTCGCGACAGGTCACCGGTGGTCTCCATCGCCCTCGCCCACAGCTCATCTAGCTGGGCAGCGGCCAACGCACCAGCGGTGACACACTCGGGCTCTTTGACAGGCAACGGCTGCGCGGCATCTCGAGGTTCGTCGTGGCCTGGATGCGTCCTCCGCTTCAAAGGTAAGGGCAGAATGGAGCGGGAAAGAGAAGAAGAAGCAGGGCCCGAGGCGGCTGCTGCCGACGTCACGTCGCATTGGCGCCGCATGCGAGAGGAGCCGACGATTGACAACAGGCGGTGCCTCATCACAGCCACGGCGAAGTGCGAAAATGGAATACCACCGGCGTCCGTGGATGGGGGCAGCCAGCAATGCGCGCGGCTAATCGGCGACAAAACGTAATCTCGAAAGAGCGCCCAAAGACATCGTCCCACGACATGTCGGCGATAGCGTTGTTTCACACCCAACAATCGGCGCCACCACCGCGTGACTCGTGTCGTGGCGACGACTTCCAGGAACGTGTGGCGCTTCTCTCGGAGCTGTTGAATGGCCGAGGCCACCGCGGAGGCGTCAAGTTGCGGGAAGGCGGCAAAAAATGGGACGTTGCGATCAAGGCGGATCGAGGAGGCCGCCAACTCGCGACTACCTGGCGGCAGTTGTGTGGCCGTCAAGCTTCTTGATCCATCATCGCCAAAAAAGTCTTTCTGCCACGCAATAGCAGCGTCCCCGACAAGGCGAGAACGGGCCGTCCACTCTGACACTTCGATCCACGAGTTTGCGTCGTGGTGGTGGTGGTTTGTCCAAAGCTGAATAACTTTCAACGTGATTTCTCTGCATTGTTGATGCATCACATTACGATCTGATCTCTCCAGCGCTTCGACCAAATCTCGCGATATCCGTTCCGCGGAGGCAAGGTGAGAAAGGGTCGCGGATACCGCAGCAGACACCTCGCCGTTCGCGTTGGTAGCAGGAAACTCTTTGCGCTGCTGTCGGCGGCGGTCTAGCAGTCCTTGCTCCACCACAGGCTCCCTTTCGAGGTGACGCCGCAGCGCCGCGAGATTTTGTACGTTCACAAGAAACGAGTCAAAACTCTGGCGAATGTTTGCCACTCGGGCGGCATGTGCCGCCGCCAACTCTCGGCGCCTGTGACTCACACTCGTTGCGTTCGTCAGGGTTCCCGCACAAGCCGGCGTCCCAAAGCGCCATGCGAGTGCTATCCAGCGCCACCACGCCTGCAGCTTCCGCACCGCGGCGCCGATCGACGTCGGCCGCCGCACGAGGTCCATGAACGTAAACTTGCGGCCGACACCCACTACAACGGGATGGTCTTCGCCCCGCGCGAAGTAGTGCTCCGCCGTCGTGATAACGGCCACTCCAACTTGACGTTGTTCTTCGACGAGTTGCCGTCCAGTTGCCTCCTCCTCGCCGAGCCGGCACCGCCCGTTGCCTTCGTCGACGAAGGTTTGATTTCTGGGTAAGTGGATCGCGTGCCATTCCCGCAGGATCGGCGCCGTGCTGTCCACGATCCGAAGGAGGGTGATGTCCTCTTCGAAGCGCAAGTGCCGACGCGCGACGTTTTCCAACGTGGTCGTTTCTTCCACCCGGGCCACGAACGCAGACCGTACTCGATGGACCACGTCCCGGATTCGCTGTTGCCGGAGGACGGCTGGCAACCTAGCTTTGTGAGGCAACGATGATCCTCTTCCTCCTCCGAGGTCCTCTTCCTCCTCCTCCTCCTCCTCCCGTTGGTCATACACGATTCCGGTCCGAGCGGACAACATGACGTCGAAATAGATGGACTCCATGCGCAAGAAGGTGAACGCCGCATCGATGATGGCCAATCGATCGACGGCTTCGTGGAGCACGAGATGTCGGAACACAATGTGGTCTGCCTCTCGCTCGACGAAGGCCCACAGCGCCAGCGGGGTCTGCACCATGAGGCTATGCCGATGGCCCGAGGTTGACGATGAGGACCGAGAAGGACTTGGGTTTGGGGTCGGCCCCTCGTGCGAGCCTCTCGAAAGAGTCGTAGAGCGCCGAGGCGTGACGGTTGACGTCGCACGCGCAGGTTGCGTTGGAGTCACGCTGCGGCCTCCCGCCACCGGCGGCTCTTTCGACCCCATCCGTTTCTGAGGATGCTCCTCTCCTTCGGCATCGTTATTCTTCGTGGTTGACGCAGCGGTCGTGACCGGCAGAAACTGTGACAATGGCGCGTCGTCGTCGAACGTCGGGGGTTCCCCGCCGCCGCGGAGCTCATCTGCCCCACCACGCTCAGCGTCACCTTGGTGCTGACCCTCGTCATCAGCTCCTTCGTCCTCGCCTTCATCTTCGTCACAGGTCACGTTGGCCGATCGGACGCCGTGATAAACATCCCGATCGAGGGCGTCATCGACCGCGACGACTGCGTGATCGTCATGATCCACCGCCGTCGTGGCGTCGTTCGATACCTCCTCCACCTCTCCCGCGGCGGCATTTCTTTCGAACGCCGGCAGGCCGCTGACGCTCAGCATTGCGGAACCGGTCGTCGTGCGCTTCACGGCAGCGTCATCGAGATCCTTGGCAGCTCGGGATGATCGTGGGGAGAGACGCTGATACAATACCGATGACGTTTCCGGGCGACCATCGGCGGTGCCCGTGCGGACGGATTCGGACGCACGGCGTCCCAACGCCCTCCTCCGCCTCGCAGCTGCCGCGGCGCTCAGAGATGACAGAGAAGTCAGCGCCCGACTGTTTGTCGTCGATACTGCCCTCGTTGGCGTCGACGCGACTTCCGCTGCCACAGGGGTTTCCTCGAGCGACGACGATGTGCGGCACTCTACGACAGAGGATACAGCGGTCGCTCGGGAGAATGCAGCCGGCGCCGTGGACGCCGTCTCGGCGCGGCGGCCACCTTGACTCGAGTGCTGTTGCGGTTCCACACTCCTCGTTAGAGCTTCGTCGATGGCGCCATGAGCCGTCATTCCCGTGCGCGTTTCCGGCTGGCTTAGGGTCACCGAGTGTTGATCGGCCCGCGCTTCTTGCGATGAGGAGGTGACGGGGAACTGCGGCTGCTGCTGCGAGCTCAGCGCGGCCAGCCACATGTCCAAGAGCGGCGAACGGGATGATGTCACCCCGGCGTGGGACGCCGGGCGTTGTACAGTGGACGCAGATCGTGAGGGACCAGAAATAGCCGTATGCCCTTGGGGGTCGTCAGCCGAAGCGGCGGCGTCCCACATCGTGCCCACCAACGTCGCGTACGCCGCACCATGCGCCACGCTTTCCACCAAGGTGTGGTGGCTGCTGGCGGCGGCGGCTTTCGCGTCGCTTACAGCCCGACGTAGCTGCATGACCCGGCACAGTTCCACGGGCAACAACGGCTCCCCACTGTCCGCGGTGGCGTGTCCATCCCCGCCGGCGTGGACGACGGGTTGACCGATCCACCGATCGTAGGCTTCTTGCTTGACGCCGCGTACATCAAGAGAGGCTTCCTGCCCAACAGGCTCCTCTCCCTCCTCCTCCGTCGCTCGCAAGATGGCGTCATCCCACAGGGCGGTCCAGCCATCGTGAGACAAGGGCTGTTGCGCCCCCTCACCTCCTCCTCCGCCACAAGTCATCCAGGGTTGGGCTCCCTCGACCGCAACGGCGGCGTTGTTGGATTCGGCGTGAAATACCGTTCGTTCCATCCATTGGATCGCCCCCTCGAGAAGGGAAAGGTTTGCGGCGCTGAGGTGGAGAAGCGGCATCGGAGCCAGGCTGCGGCGGCGACGGTGGGGTTCGGTGATGGAAGAGGAGGGCGAGGCGCCGCCGCCGTGGTGCCCCCTCCGGTGGCTCTGGCGGCTTGAGGCCGCCGTGTTGGCCGCGGCGAGCAGTTGCGGCGAGGTCGTGGTTGCCGGTTCGAAGTCGACGGTGGTCGTCGTATCGTCGGTGTCCCCATCGTCCTCGAAGACTAATTCGTCCGTGCTAGGAGAGCCCTCTTCTTGCTCACTGTGAAGGGCCTTTTGTCGGTGAGGTGGATGAACGTCCATTTCCATTTTGAAACCCGAACGAGCCACCAAATAGAGTAAGTGTGTGCGCTCGAAGGTTACGAGCTCGTCGCGCTCGAGCCTCTCGGCGATCACTTCTCGCAGAAGGTCTCGTTCCACGGATTCGGCTCGAATCGTTCGCATCCGCTCCGCCACTTCCGCCGAGAAAAAAGGGCGCTGCCGGCGATAGACGTCGTCGCGGTACAAGCGGCGCACCATTCGCACGCCATGTGCCCCGTAGACAAGGATAGCGTGACGTCCGTATGACTCGGCTTGCTCAACGGACGCCATCTGCCGGCGGTCCCCTGCAGCCGAGGCTTCGTCAGGACGAGCGTCGGGCGACGAGATGGCAGCCGTGTGCAAGGCGGCTTCGAGTTGGTCCAACTCGCGCTGACACTTGGCTCGAACGACCGCAGCGCTCCCTTCGTAGGCTCGTTTCTGTTCCTTGTACAGCCAGAGGTCGCGTCGAATGGCTGCGCGCGTTGCCGATGCCCCGAGTTCACCGGCCTGAAGCAGTCGCCAGTACCGCTGCACGGTGACGAGCGCGAGGAGGCGAAGCGACGTGCCCCACTGCTGGGCAAGTGATTGAATTGCCGCTCGTTCCCGAGCTTCAGGGGTCACGAGATCCAATTCACGGGTGCGTGCCTCCAAGCTGTTGACTTCAGCCACGGCCATCGAGCTCAGTTGCAGCCGTCCTCGGTAATCGGAGTCCGTTGCCGCGTGCGCAAACCATCGCCGATTGAGTGCCTCCAAATACGATTCGTGTTCGCAGAAACCCAACCGAGCGGCCTCCGCGAACTCGTCCGCCCACTGCAACGTGAAGGCGGAAGCCGTGCAGCTAAACAGTATGGCACGGGCGTGCTGCAGACGCTGCTCACGGATGGCGGTGCGTCCCGTGGCTTCAGCCACCGTGACGTCAAAGTGCATGTTGGTCAATAGGGTACGGTACCGTTGCTGCAGACCGCGCAAGGATCGCTGCAGATACCGCGGCACAATGACGCAGCTCGACGAAGTAGGTGCTACTACGGAACAGTGGAAGTGATGGTGCCGTTACCACGTCGTCGTGCCTCTTCGACGAGGCGTGATGAGGAAGCGACGACAGGATTGATCGATTCCCAAAGACCTGGACTCGCAAACAGAATTGCTCCTTTTCGACGGCTTCCCGGCCTAGCTGCTCCCCGATGACGGCGCCAACGAACCGCCTGGTGGCGGTGATGAATTGGGCCGCTTCGGCATTGGTTATCCCATCTCGATCGTGTCGCTCGGATCGCATGACCGTGGACGCGAGGTCGATGAGAATGGCGTTTCGACCGCTGACAAAGGGACGGACAACGTGCGAGCGCCACTGGCGCTGCTCGTCGAGCTCGACGGCCGTTCGGAAGTTGTGTTCCTCGGCCATGCGTTGTTGCTGTTCCAAAACGAGTTCCGCTGAACGATTGTCGTCGCTCAAGGTTGTCAGCCGCTGACGGGCCGCACGGTGCTCCTCGCTCGCCGTGCTCAGGGCGGGAAGCGTGACAACAAGCGTCGAGGCGGAAGGGAACGATCGTGGTCGTCGCCTGGCGGCAAAAACGTCTGCTTCCGGAAGGGACGCGTGAACGGGGCCGATAAGCATGATGCGTGGTGGCGGCGGCGGTTGCGCTCGCGCCGTTTGGGCACTGGTGGTGCACGGCGGCTGTGGTTTTCGCACTTCTTGGCTGCAGGCGGTCTGTCGCTGCTCGGTGGCCGGGCCGACGGTTTGGGGCCTTTGGACGGCCGCCGTGAAGGAGGGTAGGCGCAGCGCAGAGGTGGGCAGTGGGATACTCCCCGTTGCCGATGGTGCGTTTCCGGATGCCGCACCCCCGGACCCAATAACGTCGCCCTGCGGCGGTGCCGTCGCCGCGGCAACGACGACCCTCTGGGCCATCGATAGCGTTACCTCCGAGGAATGCACGGCGGCATCGGAACGTCGTCGCGGCATCGTCGATGTCGGCTCATCGGCGATGGCGAGCAACGCGTGCGTCATCTCGCCTCCGGGACTGGCATGGTGATCCAGATCTTCCACTTGAGCCACACGCGGAGCCGTCGTGTGGCCGGTACGGCCCGTGCGAGCGGCCTTCCTGCGTTGAGCCAGCATCATGATGTCTCGAGCCTCGCTGGTTCGACCACTCATAGGTCGGGTACGGGCGCCGCTGAGAGCCGGCAAGACGAAGGTGGCCGGTGTCGTTGACATTTTCGGTGAGTGATTGTGTGCGTTAATAATCGACAAAAAACGACAAGAGTGTCTTTTTTTTGGTGTCGCCCATCAACGTGGAACGGCAGTTGGACATGGGTACAGTGATTCGCGGCAACCAGCCGGAATATTGAACCACCGCGCCGGGTGCTGTGTGGCACATGCAGGGAGAAGGAGGTGGGAGGAAATGGCGTTTTCATCCCCCTCCTCGCGGCCGGAGCTCGACGCCGCGTCGCTTCGCCATGCCCTTCAGCTCCTCGCGCAGCATCGCCTCGAGCTCAACTAAGTGATGCCCACACAACGTGACATTTTGCGAGCGCTTGTCCTCGTGGTCCAAGTTGATCACGGGAGAGCACACCATCAGCTGTCGCAGCACCATGCTGGGAAGAAACATGCCATATCGGCTCACGAACGAGGTCCGCTTGCTGCGGCACGGCGCAATTTCAACCAGGACGCCGTCTGCGGGCATGAAGAGGGACGTTTGCATGTGGGCTCCCTGCATGGTGACCAGCACGTCGATCTGAGAGAACAACTCGACCTGCGCGAATGCCGACGTCGTGAACGAAGGGATGACGACGGGCTTTTCCAAACCGAAGCTGGCGGTGATTTCGGTGACCTTGTGGACGAGCTCGCCGTAGTTGTCGATACTACGCCGGTGAACGTCGTGCCGGCCGTAGACGAAAACCTTCGGCAGCCGCGGTACGTTACCTTCGTAGAGTGCCGGACTTAGGCGCAACGCGCGAAAGGCGGTCGCCCGGATGGTGTTCGCGACCGCGGTGCGACTCACCTTGCGGGCGCCAAACCCGTTGCGGTCATTGCCCGTGATCACGAGGTGGTCGAAGCACAGCACCTTCACCGCGGACCCCGTGCCGGGGGCGGCCGAGGAAGCCCCGTTCTCCCCAGGCGACGACGGCATGTCCGCCGCCGCGTGCCGCATCAGGTTGAGATCCTCGTACGACAGCGGGTTGACGATCACGCCGCTACCGTCCAGTCGTGATGATGATGACCGTCCCGGCGCTCCTAGCTCTAGCCACGCGCGTGCGCCAATCTCGGCCATGAACGCGTACATCTTGCCACTCCGTCGGTAGAATTGACTGTCCACGAGCATGCGAAAGGGCATCGGAAACATCCCACCCTGTCCGTCCTTCGACGCATTGCGAGCTCGAGCTTCGACGGCCGCCGGGATCGAGTATCCCCACCCTCCATCGTTGATCTCGTGGCCAACGTTGTTAATGTCGAAGGGACTGGCGAGCAGTGTCGTCCCCGCAAGCGTCACGACGGTGGAGGCGGGATGGTCGTCCACGGGCAAGATACCACCGTACTGAAACGCGCCCTCGCGATCCAGAAATATCTTGTGCCGACCCTTGCGCGCCGCGGCCTTGACGATCGGCAAGTCCGCCCCAACCGACCAGAGGGTCGGGTGCCTCGGCCGCTTCGCGTTCATAAACCACTGACCCTTGGCCTCAAAGGTGAGACACACGCCTTTGAGGTGCAGCCAACTGGCACGGCCGATGCTCACGTCTTGCGACTTGGGCGACTTAGACGGATAGCCCGAGTACGATTGAGGCATCGAACGAACGTCCGAATACGGCAGCGATGAAAGCTTCTGCCTCCGCGCGTTGAGGTCCGCATCGACTCCCAGCTTCAGCGGCAGCTCGAAGGAGGCAGGGGCGGCCGCCATCGAAGGCAGGTGATGACATGTGGCGACGTATTCATACCGCGCCGCATCGTGGTGATCGCCTGTGCCTACATAGTTCGCAGATTCCCCCGGCCGGCTGGCGAGCGCCGTCGGCTCGTGCGCGACGCAGTCGACGACATCCCGCAGCGAGTGAGGCGCCAAGGCCTCTCGAATGCGGTCACCAAAGGGCCAGCGCAATTCAACCGATGACGACAGGCCTGGCCACGTACATACGTCCTGCAGGGCGACGGCGAGTGCCGCGGGTTGCTTCAACAGACGACTGATTTGCCCCTCCAAGGCCACACGCACCGGACCGGGGACAGCGCCTGGAGGAACCATCGAGCTGTTGACCCGTGCGACCCCAAACTGGGCGCAATGGCGAACGACGACCCCCTCCTCCTGCGGGGAGGTGCGTCGCTGACGCATCCACATTAACGGGCACTGCAGCATCTCGTTGGAAGGGACATAGATAACGCCGCCGCGGGGGTGCGCTTCGGGGGATGGCGCCTTATCGGCAGATGACGACGAGGCCGGCCGGATCACCACGTCAAATGGTGTCCCGCCGAAGCCGATGCACTTGCTGCACAGGTTGGGGGTGGTCGTCGTGCTGCCGCTTCCGACACTACGACGGTAGTTGGACGATGCCGCGGCAGCTTTTTGGTCGTTCCCGACACTCACTTCATTTCCGTGTGGGACCGCGACGTCGGAAACGCCGCCCGCAGCTACCAGTGGATGCCTCAACTTGGTGTTTTGATTCGATAGGGCGAAGGCAGATGCAGCAGCACCATGAGACGCCGCAGCAACAACAAGTGCGCTTGATGGATCGCCCGCCGGTTTCAATCGGTGACCGTCACCGTCGATGGTTGCCTTTTCGAAAGGAGGAGCCGAAAATCGTTCTAGACCCGAGGATGCCCAAGGTAGCAGCGACAACACGTAGACTGACACGATCACTGCCACGAAACCGATGGCCTTGGCGACGGTCGTCAGCCACCTGCGACGCGGAAACATGCCCCCCGTACTGCCGCTGCTGACTGTTGCCAGCCACCACATGCTGTTCGTTGTTCAACCCTCCGTCTCGTGCTTTGGCCTTAGGGAAACCACTGTCACAACGCGCCCGCCTTTCGCCCTTCGCCGTATGATGCGATGTTCGTTTGAAGGTACGGACCCGTAGCAGAGAGTGTTTCCTGTGGAATGCCGACGAGCAGCTGCGCGAGTTTAGCCCATGAGAGCGGACAGTAACGGAAAAAAGAAGGGAAGAGAGACAGTCGCTGAGCAGGAAAGAGAGGAGAGGGATTGTTCGATTCCCAATTCAGAAGTTGCCGCCACAGTGGAAGCATAAATTTTTAAAGCCAAGCACATTGAAACAGTATCCATCGGGGAAAGCGGCGCGTCGGTGGCCCAATGCAAAGCCCTTCTTCTTTGTTCTCCATCGTCACCAGACTTTGAGCTTCCAACGCAGGATGCGATGCCACACATGTGCCACGGCACACAGCGCTGCGAGATACGCCGATGTCACGAGCAACGCCACCCACCACGGCGCGAAGATCGTACGCATGGAAAGATTCACGGCGCCGGTGGAAAGATTGGCGACGAGGAACAGCGCCAGTTGATTCGCATTGATGCTATCCATGGTTGGGGACAGTGTCCACGATGCCGGCGACGCGACCACGCTGATGGCTTCTTCTTCCCCCATCCGTTTCGGCGAGGATTTTTCTTCTCGTCCGACCGTCAGCCGGTCGGCATTCAGCCGCTGGAGGAAGGACGCCAGCGCGTACTCTGCCAGCACGAATCCCGCGAGACACATCGTGTTGAGGCACACGATAAAGCTCACATACGTCAGATTACACAGTCGACGTGAGCATGGCTGCACCCAGGATTCCAGGAACGCTGTCAGGATCCCGGCCGAGATGGCGATCACGGCGGCGCAAACGGCTTTTCGGCGAAGGAGATCCCCTTCGTCCTCGTCGTCGTGTCCATCCCTCGGCGTCGACGGCACCACCACGTTTCCTCGTTCTCCTTTGACAGCCCGGCGCCGTTCGGAGGCTACCGACGCTGCATTGCCAGGTACCGCGAAGATCCACTTTCCGACCTGCGCACCGATCAAGAAGAGGGCGAAGTAGCCCACCGAGGAGCAAATGCCCTCCTTATTTCCCTCCACGATGTTCCGACGCTCAGGACCCATGATCCAGGCTGTGAGCCGTCCGGGTTGCAACCACGCTTGATACACGAACCCGATCGCACAGCCTTGCAATCCCAGGCTGCACGATTCCAAGAAGGGACGGCTACAAAATCGCTTCATCGCATTCTTCTTGCTGTTACCTTCGTGATCCTCCTCGTCGTCGCGGTGGTGGGCGGCGTGCTGCCGCCGACAACACTTGTTCACCACGGCAACTCCCTGTTGCAGCAGGAGGAAGTAGACGGGCATCACGGCCAGGGTCAGAAAGAAGTTCCAGTGCGTGCCGTACTCGGTCACGTGTTCCTGGTACTGCGTGGCGGCAATGATGGCGACGCGCACGCCCCCAATGATCAGCAGTGGGACCGCCGATCCGATCCACGCACGCGAAAACTGCGCCGCCGCGGTACTCGATGACGAAGGCGCGCCGTTTTTCGCTGCGGCGGCCAACTTTGCCCCAAAGGCCAGTGCCGCGGAAAACACAAACGACCCGACGCCGGTGTCCATCAGCGACACCCCAAAGGTCTCAGTTTTCATCCATCGGGGCGGGAAGTTCATGAAGTCGATCGCAAGGATCGCGTAGGCCGTCATGAACATCAGCGAGCCGCGGAAATTGGCGAAGTACGCTTCCTGACGACGCCGAGGAGAAGGTGGAGGAGGAAGCGTTGTTGATGATGATGACTGGGGACGTGGGTGGGCGTGTACCACCCTTGTAGGTGAGCTGACTGCAGGCAGAACGCGGGGGGGCGGCACCAACGACGCCGCAAAGAGTGCGACGCCGCCCGCAACGGTCAGGGCTGCCATCCGGGGGACGGCGACTGCTTCGTCCATCGAAATCGCGCCAAAAAAGGAAACGGTGATACCGACGAACATCGCGTCCAAGATGCACCTTCGCCACCCAACGCGCTCCGTCTCCCCCCATATTCTCGAAATAAACGCAGATGCAATGGCCGAGGCGACCGTCAGCGTCACCAGCGATGTCGACAGCAGCAAGACCTCGGAATAGGTCGATCCCGCGAGATTCGAAAAGCGCGCTTCGACGAGTTTCTTGTACTCGGCAGGAGATAGGGCATCTCCAGACATGCTTTAACGAAAAATGAAAGAGAATTTTGAGACTGTATCTCGGTTTGACCACACGCACACGGAGGACGCTCCTCCTCTGTTTCACAGGAAACAAGGCCAAGTTGGTGTTGGCTGTTCGAGACTCGACAGCCTCTCGAACTGCAATGCACATAGCGCGGAAATATTTTCGAAGGCAAAGGAAACTGTCCAAAGGTCCGAAGGATTCGATTCTGGGACTTCACAGCGAATGTGTGTTGTCCCCCCTTTTCACGTCCAGAAGAAGCGCAATACGACGATGATCATCCAAACGTGCAAGGCCATCATGTAGAGAACGAAAGAGCGCCGGGGAATGCGAACGTAAATGATTTGCGCCACGGCAGCAATGACCTTGTCCGCAGCACCCCCACAACAACTTCCAGCCGACGCCGAACTTCCTGCGGCGCCACTTCGGAAAAGCGGCTTGTCGTCATCCATCCCGACGCCGTCTGCCGCACCGCCTCCGGCTTCCATGACGGCTGCCATCGTGGCATTGCCGCTCGAAGACACAGCCGACGTGGTGGTTCCGGAGAGCGCCGCCAGCAATTGTTGGTTGTCATGGCGGAGCGATTTTACGGTCTGCTGAAGGCCCTCGATCTCGCGGCACGACACCTCTTCCAGGGCCGCCGCACGTTGCCGGTACCGATCACGTTGTTCCGCCAAGGCGGCCATGGTGTGTTGGGCACTCGCCAGTGAATCGGCTATTGTCGTCGAGGAGGAATTAGCTTCTTCTGGTGGCGGTTGGCGGTTCGCAAAAGTGGTACGCGGTCCCGCCGACGCGTGGACATCGCTCCCCGCAGCACCACCATTGAGCACTTGCTCCAAGGATGCCGCTTCGTTGCGGTCGCGGAGAGCATTCGCTTCCATCGCGGCAGACCTTGTCGTCGGCGTCGCCGTGGGACCAATGTCTCCATCGGCGACGGCTCGGGTGCGGGTGCGGTCGACATGACTGATCTCGCGCTGCATCTCCAGCAGGTTGCGTCGCAGGGCTTGTTCACTGGCCTCGAGGGCGGCCACGCGCTGCCTCCAGGAGGCGAGTTCGCCCGTTTTAGCGTTGAGTTCTGATTGTGCCAGCTCGAGGCGACATCGAAGGGATTGGTGATCGTGTTCGGCCCGGAGGCAGCGATGCGACATGTCAGCGGCTGCGCGCCGAAGCGCCTCGAGCTCATCGTCCGCGGCCCGCAGCCGCTGCACGGCAGCTTCGGTTTGTCGCGAGAGAGCGCGGCAGCGACCTTCGGAGTCCGCAAGCAGCTGCCGCAGCCCGCCGGAATGATCGTCCTCCGATGCCCAGCGACTTTCATCCCTCGCCTCGTCCGAAGCACACCGGCGGTTTGCCTCCTCTTTTCTGCTTTGCATCCCAGATGAAGGTGTAGATGATGTCGCGTCATCTGCGTTAGCGGCGGCAGCGGCGACCCGATCAGGAGGGGCCGCGCGATAATGCGCGTCGAGTTGCTGCTGCTGCGCCGCGATGGTCGCTTGCAGTCTGCGCTGCTCTTGTTGATAGAACAGATGGAGTTGCTGATGATCCGCAGTGGCCTGAACGGCATCCTCGTCACGAAAATTCGCCATGTCCTCTAATTTCTGCTTCACGGCGAGCAGCTCTGTGGTCAGGTCGGCGTTGAGGTAGTTGACGCGCCGGCACTCCTGGGTGGCCGTGCTCAGATCTTGCAGCAACGCTGCTTCGCGTTCTCGCCACTGCTGCGCCATCCTCGTCACTTCGAGTGATGCCTCGTCGTCCACGGCTTGCCGGGATGCCACCACTGCCATTTCCGCGTCTGCGAGCGCGTCGCGCAGCTGCTGAACGGTCACTTCCTGGTTTTTGAGTTCCGACAGTTCCGTTTCCCTCTCCGAAATTCGTCGACGGAGGGCATTGATCTCGCCCTGACGGCCGGCGAGCTCCTTCCACTGCGGCCGGTCACGGAGAATCTGCTCCACGACGATCGTGGGGTCGACCAACGACGTCACGTGACTCGAAACGTCTTCGAAAGCTCCGTTTGTGAGTTTGAGCGCATTGGTGACCGCGTCAATGTGCTGCTGGTAGCCCTTCACGAGGCTGCCGATCTCCTTGTCTCGTTCCTCCGGAGCAAGCTTCGCGAAGTCTCGCGTCCGCTGGCTCACAATCTTCCTGCTCGCCAGGACGCTCTCCGTTTCCACTTCAAGCTGCCGTCGATGCTGAGGTAACGTTCGTGACACGAAGGCGGCATGATTCGTGCGCTTCCATGCCTGGCCGACGTCCTCCAACGCCGAGAGACGGGCCACGAGCCGCTCATCAAGCTGTGGTGTCGCAGTGGCGTGTGGCGCCACCTCAGCCGCCATGTTGTTTGGAATGCCCTGGGGGCCCTGTGAAACAAATAAATGTCAACCAAAATGCAACGCGCCAGCTGGCATCAGTGACGATCCACGCGACGGCACGGCAACCAAGTGAAAGAGATGATTGGGGAAGGAAGGAGCCGTCTATCTTCGCAAAGGCGGGCGAACCACGGCCCGCGGAACGAAGGCGGCCACCGCAGACGCCCTCATCGCACCTTCCGCGGCAGCCGCTGCGACCCCCATTCCCCTCCCGCGACTAACCGGCGCGTCGGGCTTCTTCGCCAAGTAAGCCGCACACGACTGCTGGCTCACGCTGACGCGAATGACGTCGCCCTGGTAGGCCTTTTGGTCGAGATCGCGAATACGCGCCACGAGCGCCTTGCTGTCCTCGGTGTCGTGCTCATGAGCGAGCTCGAGCAAAAAATAAGGCTTGCGCGACGTGGTGACGTATACGATCGTGGCGGCCTCGCCGATGCGCACGCCTTCCGCGTTGCAAAACGCGAAGATGTCGTGGAACGAACGCAGTGCTCGTGACTTGGGGTCCGACGCAGAAATGAACAGCGTCGTGAGAGATGGCGGAGGAACTGCGGAGGCAGCCGCAGCGGACGCCGAATGGTTAGTTGATGCCCCAGCAGTTCCCGGGGGTGGTGCGGCACCGCCGTCCACGCCGCCATTCCGTCCGCTCCCGGAGGCTTTACTGACCTCAGGCGCGTCGATGTGAAGCTGACCGGGCTGTGGTGGCAGTTGGCCGGCTCCACGGGTTTTCCATTCCAAGGTGAGGCGGTGCGACGTCAGTGATTCAGCACCACCCGCGCCTCCAGCAGGAGCGTCGACGAGCAACCTCGATGGGATCATCACGTTGACGAAGCCCTGCTCCACCAACCCGCTTAAAACGTCGCCCGCCATCGACTCGTCTGTCGTAGATAGGGTTTCACCGCGGTCGCATACATCGACGACCGCCTTTCCCTTCATGCGCTGCGCCTTGTCCAAGATCACCACGGGTCCGATGTCGTAACGGACGTGGTGCGCTGGGTCCGCGTGCTGGAGCGCAGTCAGCAGCCAGTGCCGAAGATCAGCCTCCGAGACCCTCCGCGACGGATCGGCGACAGCGATTGAGGATGGCAGCCCACCCACGACGATCACGCGGCGGCGGGACCCCCCAGGTGGCGGTGGCGTTGGTGATGCGATCGGCGGCACTACCTCCGACGCCATCCCCGGGAGGGCGGAAGATGCGCTGGAGCCTAGGTGGTGCAAACGGCGCACTTGAGTCGGCCGCTCTCCGTCTGAAGAGACACTGCCATCGCCGGCTGATGGGCCTGCCGCCGCCGTCTCGAAAACGGACGATGTGCTGGCGGACATAAAAAGAAGAAAGAGAGACCTTTTTTTTTTACCTTTTTGCTCCCCCCTCTGCACACGACGAACGCAAAGTAACGAAAGTTTCGAACTGGTCTGGCCAGTAAATATTGAGCTGACTGTTTTGTGCCGGGGCGGTTTAGTCCACCAGCGAGACTATGAAGTGCGCGGGGTATTGTGCGGCACAATCTGCCGCTGGAGGAAGCGAAGCGAAAAAAAATTATTCTGTTCAGTCTCTTTCCGGGGGTCCTCTCTTCGTTTTCATCGCCACGTTTCCCCATCCCCCAAATTCTGAACTGTTCTTTTGATGATTCGAGGGTCGTCTCGGGTTACGCATCTGCCTTTCCTTTGCGTGCGCCCTACGGGCGGTAATCTGCGTCAGCGTTCAGTCCACAGAACCCAACGCTGTCAGCGTACTGCTTCATCGTCGGCGATGTCCAGCCGCCAAACGGGTTGAAGTCGCTGAAGCTCGGGTTGCCATCGTAGTGGGCATACCACAACGCGGCCCCGGCATCGCTGCCCGCCGTGCACGACCCAGCGAGGTTGGACCACATGTAAGACGAGGCGTAAATGCCTACGGTGGCCCCTGCGCCCTGCGCGGCGGAAATCAAGCCCCCGATGAAGTTGCAGTTGGCGTTGGTGTCGCCACTCCAGCCACAGCCAGAGGAGGGGTTCGTCTCAATGTCGAACCAAATCGTGCCGAAGCTTTGACCCGCGGCGCTAATGGCGTTGAGGTCGTCGGACACTTGTTGACTGGCCGAGACACCGCCGTAGCACGGAAAGTGATAAATGTCGACCGGACTGAGGCCAGCGGTGTTGGCGTTGGCTATGTTTTGCGGGCAGTTCGAGTCGACGCCACCGTAGGAGTGGTACGAACGAATAATCGTGTAGGACCAGCCATTTTGCACTGCGCATTGAAAATCGGAGACTTGAAGAGCGTCGCTGACGTCGCCGCCGCTCTGAGCGAGAACCGAGGAGGCTCCGAGCAGGAGCGTTCCCAATAAGAATACAAAGGTAGAAGCGAAACGAGCCATCTTTTTATGGTTTGTGGGTTGGACTCTGGACCATCCTTGCTACTTGTAACCACGCAAATCAAATCGTTTTCGAATGACTCATCGACGTACTAGTACATTGAATTTCCGTTACGATCCCGTGGCCATTTCGGCTCTCTTTTTCTCTCTCTCCACACCGCCAGCCATTCCCTCTGCGGTTAGCTTTCGCTTCGTTATCTATGTTTGTGTATGCTGTGGGAGGTTAATGACCTCGGTCCACAATAAAATCTCCGTCGATTCGATCGAGAACCACCAGAAAGTTTTGTGCTAGGAAGACCCAAACCGTCGCGAGTCAATTTGAATTTTTCTGTTGTTGTTTTGTTACCACGGGACCGGTTCAAAATGGCGGAAGAGTACACCGCAGCGAGGGGCTTGGTGCTGCAGCACGACGGAAAGCACAGGGTCCAGCACACGCGCACCCCCGTCCTCAAGCTGCAACGGCGGCAACGAAATCGTCGTCTGCCTCATGCGGCTGATCCAGCCTGTGTCCACCGACGAGACGTAGCAGCCCCGGGCGGCGAAACTCGCCGCGACGGTTCGAGTCAGCATGTTCATGGACGCCTTGGCCATATTTGTGTGCGGGTGGGCATCGGATTTGTATTCCTGGCTGAACTGACCTTCCGGGGAGGTGACGTTGATGACAAACGATGGCTGATGGTCGTTTTCGAGAGCATAGGTGGTCGCCGCCGCCGCCGACGTCGCCGTCGGTCCTTGGTCCGCTGGAAGCACCAGCAGCGGTTCGAACAAGCCGATGAGTTGCATCGGGGCGATGGCGGTGACGAGCTGCGACGCCATGCATTCCGCTAAGCCGACGTCTCCCACACGCTGACTCCAGCTCGTCGATGCGCGACCATCCAGGCCGCGATCCTCGTAGGGTTCTGCGGAGGTCACCTCCCCGCGGCGTTGCACCGCGAGTTGAGCGCCGACATTGGCGATGGGGTCGTTGACATAATGAGACTCAGTCTCGGTATCCGGCACCGTTTGCCGTTGCCATTGTGGCTGGCCGCCACCCCCGGTGAGCAATGACATGCTGTCCGCGAGCCCCGAATTGGTGTCCGACCGCAGTTGGCCTTCCAGGATGCGAGCGGTGACGTCCAACGGCGTGATCTGGGCGACGAGCCCAACACGACCACATAAGGCGGCTACCTGCGGGTGGTCGCGAAGCGTCGTAGCCGCCGCCGGCTGGTAGTAATCCGCCGGACGCAGAATTGTCTGCGCGGCGTTGTTGACGAGCAAGTGCACCCGCGCAGGGAACACCTGCCGACGAACCACATCCGCGAATGTGGCGATGGAAGGAGGGTGACAAAAATCAACCCCAAAAACGAAGAGCCGTGTGCACCATTGCGCCGCATCCGGTTCCTGCAAGTAACGGCTCGCGGCGTCGTTTGCGAAGCGACTTGTGACCACCACGGACGCCCCCATGCGCAACAGGCGCAGGGCGACCACGTAGCCAATCTTCACCCGGCCTCCCGTGACGATCGCGTGGAAGCCGGATAGGTCGCCCATGAGAGATCGCTTGGCATCGTTGAGCGTGTCGCAAAGGAGGCACAAGAGGGGACGCTCCTTTTCCGTGGCGGTCGGATCGATGCGCTGGCCGCACATATAGCATCGCGGAAGGAACTCATTACCCCGCCGCGAGTCCCACAAGTCATCGACTTTACTGCGCAACAGCGGGGGCAACCCTGCGGCGGCGGTGGCCACCGCGTCGGAATTCATGATGGCGTTCGTCATTCGCTTCGGGTCCCCTTTGCCGCTGTGATAGTTCACCTCGACGGGCGGTGCCACGGCGGCGGTGGCCGCAGCGGCCTTTTTCTTCTTCGCAAGCCAATGTGGCACCGGCAGCTTCAACGGAGTTTGGGGAGCGGGATGGGGACCGATGGCGTTGCGCCAGCGATCGCCGGTGAACACGACGTACTTGTCTTCGGCGTTCAGCGAGGCATCGGCCTTCACGAAGACAATTTTTCCAGCCGCGGAGATGACAGGCCGCGTGTCGCTCAAAGGCTTCTGCTTCGCGATGTACTTGTCGAAGTGGAGCCCGGTGCGCACGTGAGCATGGTACGGCGCTTGGACCAACCCATAGCCGATATCTACCGACGCGGAGGTGTTGGCGTGAATGGCCGCAATGCGAAGCGTCATTTCTTCATTCAGCACGACATCGCAGCGAGGTTGATGTTTGCAAATTTCGAAGAAGAGCGTGCCGAAGCCGCGCTTGGTATATTTAAGAATCCGTGGGCCGGTGCTCCATCGGCGGAGTTTCATGGGCTCCACGAAGTTGTAACCTGTTTGCAGCGCCCGGATCGCCCGCGGCAGCGCGAAAACATTGGTGCCGTTGTATCCAAGACAGACGCAGTCCAGGTCGAAAAAGGAAAGAATCTCATGCAAGCCGGTGTACCGCACGATGACGACCTGGATGTTTCGCACGGGGTGACCCGACCAAATGGTGATGGCGTTCGCGGAGCGTAAAAGGCGAAGTCCTTTGATGCGCTGCTGCCAGTGCTTATCGCCCATTTTGCGACCACCGGGGCGAACGTTGATCCTGTTCGACGTGAACGCCGCGCGCGACCGGGGGGAAGACGCAGCTGCGTCGTCGTCGTCGTCATCGTCTTCGTCGACCTCCGTTGCAGAATCGCCTGGGGCCTCCACCTCCTGGACCTGCGCGCCGGGGAGGCAGGACGGGGACACCTCCGATGCCGTCGTGAGAAGTTCCTGAATAAGGCGGGTCAGACGGCGCTTCGCATCGGCTTCGCTCGTCGCGCAAAGGAACACATCAATGTCGCTGCTGTCGTAGGGCGTCTGTTGAAACCCCTTCGTCGACTCGACCGGCTTGCGCAAATACGATGTGATCTCGCCGAGGATGTCAGGGAGCAAGCGAGGGTGCCGGCGCGTGATGGCGTTGACCGCAATGTCGATACGCTCCAGCACGGCGAGACCTTGTCGAGCAGCTGGCCGCGACGCGTAGGGCACGAATTGAGGCGAGCGGCGGTCGAGCTGCTCCTTTGTAAGCGTCGGCGGGACGAAGTCGACGTCGCTCGTTGTGCGCAGGACCGCGGCGAGCACCGCCCCGCCACAGACGTACACTCCATCCCAGGTGATGCCCTCGACGCAGCGGCTCGTGAAGGCGTCAAACGCGTCGCGGAAGGAAGAGACGTGCCGATGGCACACGGGCCCGGCAAGTGCACGCACATGCTCGGTCTTCGCTTTTCGCGATGGGGGTGCGGTCGTTGTTGCAGTTGACGGTGTGCTAGCCGAAGAGGCGGCATTGGCCGCTGCCGCTGTCGTGGTCGGTAGACCAGTGACAGCTTCCGGTGTTGAGGCGGCCGAGTTTGACGGCTCGACTATCGCGTGTTGACGCTCCGTCGGCCCAAGGGCGCGCCGAGCGGCGGCGCACAACATCGGGGTGAGTCGTCCGGACGCTCCGACGTCATACAAGGGAATAAGCGGTAGCCCCGCGCACTCACTCCATGCCCGAGGAGGGGTGATCATGGTACTTGACCAGGCAGACGACGACGACGACGACGCTGCGCCACCGCGGTGGTTGCTGCTGCCTACTGACGCCAGGAGGCGCTGCTCGATGCCCAGGCAGCCGGCGGGGATCACCTTATGCATGTAGGCCGCCCGGATGCGCCATTCGTCACGCAACTCAGCGGTGTGGATCAGATCGGGGGTGATCACGGGGAGAATGGTCGCCGCCGCGGCGGATCGTCCACCGGAGGAGCTGGTGTAGCCGCCCCCTCCTTGCAGCGGACGAAACGTGGCCGCGGCGGCGGCGGTCTTGTCCCATTCCGACATGACTTGCCACAGCTTCGAAGGCGGGAGGCGAGACAGAACCTCGTCGACAAAATGTCCTTCCTTCGGGATCAAGCCTTCGTCGCGCCGCGGCAATCCGTTTCCTGCCGCGGCGGCCGCTGGCCTTCTGGAATAGACCGCCGCCGCGCTTGCCTGCGCCCTTTGAGCTGATTCAGTTTGGCTGACGATAAACAACACCACGTCCGACGAAGCTGCGTTGGAGAGCTCCCGCGCCTTTTGCACCACAATGGCGTCCCACATCGCCGCTTCGTTGTCCGCCGCGGACGGAGGGGCAACGAAAAGCCGATCGCCGTGATTCGTCATTGTGTTGACGGTGGTGTCCGGTTGCTGCCCACCAACGGACGGTGCCGCTGAACCCTCCTCGGAATGCGGAGGATCCGTCCGCTGATGCTGGCTGAAGTATCGCTCGAGGCCGCGGGCAAGGCGGTGACGCATGAACACATCGGCTTCGCGTACGGCGAGGCCGATCGCTTGAGCCAAGTCGTTGTGCCCGAAGTCGCGTAGGTCGTCCAGTGACGTGGCCTGCACGGAAAGGGCATCGAGCAGCCTGTGCCATTGATCTGACGTGAACTCCGGAGCGGATGACCGCAATATTGAGCATGCCATCCACACGTGTTTGCGAAGAAAAGAAGTCGCGTGCAGAAATTTTGTAAAAAAAACACGGAGGGAAGGAGGGATGACAAGATGCTGGCGAAAAAACGTGGCACAGCTAGTATGTTAGTTGCACAGCTAGCATGTTATCGTCGATTCCCCCCTCCCCTCCCAGAAACGATCATTTGTACAGGAATTGAATCGATAATGTAACAGAAGGAAAACCAATCGTAACTTGTTGTCGCTGTTGAGCAGTTTCCCCGGCGCGGTCTCGGGGATGAACATACGAAAATTTGATAATTATTGCCATGGCCCACCCGACAACACAACACACACACCCACACTCACATTCACACGCGCCGTGCACTTCTCATCTCTAGGGAAGGGCGTGTGCACCGCCACCTTCTCTAATGCATGAGGTCCTTTGTCCCGTTGTACGCTTGCGCCGCCGTCCATCGATGCATTGGACGTCGGTGCAACACTCCACGAAAAAAAGACGTCAACTCGGCGGACCGCACTTGTCCTATGAGCGAGTCTTCGTCCACGTCTTTATTGTCGACGGGCTGTTGACGTTGCGCCGCAACTCCGCCCCGAAGGGCGGACGTGGCCTCACGAGTGGAAGGACAGACCACATCGCTCACCATGCGATCGTACTCGTCCCGGGACGCGAACGGCATGCGGCCGAGGTGCAGCGCCAGCAAGGTCATCCCAAGCGCCCAGACGTCACGCCTCTTCCATGCCTCGAACCCATCGTCTGTTTCCGGCGGGAAGAATAAAAACGTCCCGCCGTCCTTCCGGCCGCCTCGAAGGATGGCCCGCGCTCGGTCCTTTCGTTCCTGTTCTGCTGCGATGCGGCGGTGCGCGTCACCCGCCTCCTCCTCTCCTTCTCCGCCTTCCGATGCCGGCGGATGCGTCGTCTCCCAAGCACTCACCCCGAAATCCGCGAGGAAGACCGTTCCATTGTTTGCGAGTAAAATATTCTCGGGTTTGATGTCCTTATGCGCGATTTCTCGCTCATGCAGATATTGTAGCCCACAAAAACTTTGATGCGCAACGATGGCGAGTTGCTTATCTGACAGGCCGCCCGTTGCGTTGGCGGCCGTTCGGCTGGCCGATTCCGCGGCCGATAACTTCGACGGCACCGGAGGGTCGACGACATGAGCTTTAGCGCTCGGCCCGAAGTCCAGCGCAAAGGTTTTATTATTGACCTTGGCAATCGCGTTTCCGTCGACGAACTGCATCACGAGGTAAATGTATCCGTCCTTGGGATCGTGGATCACTTCGTGAAGGCGCACCACATTTGCGTGTCGGCACCGCTTCATGATGGCTATTTCCGTCTTCAGACGCTTCGCCGCCTCCGTGAGACCACCCCCCTCCAGGTCGCGAGACCTCGGCGGCGGGGGAGGATCCTCTCCCTCTGTGTTCCCCTCCCCCCCCGCCGCCCGGGATCGTGGATCGTTATTCATGACTGGCAGCGATGCTTGGATGCGCTTGATCGCCCACTGCCGCTCTTCCATGGCCAAAAAGACAGTCGCCTGCCCGCCGCTTCCAAGGGGGTCCGTGCTGCAGTATTTATATTGATTGATCTGGCGGTCGAAGAAATCGTCGGAGGTGCTGTTGTGAGTATCGCAGTGACTATCGGGGATAGTGGACGCCCCGCGACTGGGCTGGCGAGATGCAGCATTAGGAATTGGTGTGGCGGTGGCATCTTCGTCTGCGTGTGGGCCCGAAAACAAATCGGCGGTCGAATCGACAACCGCGTTTTGGTTGTCGGCGTGGAGGAGCATCTGCGACGTGAGGGGTGTCGAGGGGTTCTGTAGATCCATTGGCAGGGCGCTGTAGGATCGGTTAGCGGCCATGCCATACGGCGGCTGGTCTCCAAATCCAGGCATCTTCCCATCATCATCGTCACCTTGCCGTTGCGAGCTGGACTGGCCAGTGCCGCCGCGGTCGCGCTCCTCGGTCGCGGACCCTCTGGCACTTAAAAAGGAGTGTGTCGACGCGCGCCGCGATGACTGTCCCCGCCCGATCCCGTCCGCTGAAGAGGTTGTGACCTTGGACCGCGTGGGCAACGGAACATACGCTACCTTCATCGTGAAGGCTTCGTCAATCTCCTCGGGCAGGAGACCATCGGCTGCGGAGGATGTAGGACGTCGCGGCGGCTGTCCATGATGCTTCGACGGCGAAAGCGTTTTTGCGGGGAGTAGTGGCACCGTCGAATGTCCTCCGCCTTCTGCCTCATCCTCCTCTTCCTTTTCCTTCGATATCTGCGAGGTCGCAGTTTTGTTTGCCGATTTCAGCTGCTCGGAGCTCTCCACTTTCTCCATTGCCGGCGGCTGAAGGTGACCATCCGGCACGTCGATCACGACGCGTTCGCGACGTCGACCATGCTTGTGGTGGTTCGAGCTGCTCCGGCGGAGCATCTGAGGAGCGGTGTCGAGTTGATGACCGTCATCGTCGTCGTCTTCCACGTCTCCTGAACTCTCTCGCGTGGTCAAACTGTCGGCGACACCCTGGGTTGGATCCACGTGGTGGTGATGCGGGGGCGCCGCGACGACTGGTCGCGCCTTCACACCGTCTAGCGAAGCATCATCAGGGGGTCGCTGGTTCACGATGGCAGCTGGCATGCCGTAGCTAATCGATGATGAAGGATGTGCCGTGCTGCTCGGATCGACGACTCTAGCGACATCCGAAGCAACCACAGCGTCGGCGCGTAACGGCGCCGTCGTGATAAACGATCCGCGTTCGCTTTGAATCCATTTTTCGGACAGCGAAAGACTCATCGTCGACTCGGACAATGAAGAGGAGGAGTGCGGTGCAATAGGATCGCCTGCCGGACGGCGTCCGCTGCTTGACGTCGCCATCGTCCTCACGGAGAGCGCTGATGACGGCGATGATTTGTCGCTTTGTTCCAGACGAAGTAGTAACGTTGTGCTCAACTCAACAAGCGATGCGATAAGGGAGGACACATGATGTGGCAGAGGTGCGTTGCTTGTCGGTCCGTGTTGATCGTCGGCGCTCTTTTCGGCGTGGCCTTCGTTCTTTTGCGCACCAGCGGTTGCTACGACCGACACTGCTTCTTCCCTGTGCAGCGCTGCACCGCTATCGTCTTGCCTGGCGAACTCGTCGACAGTTGCCAGCCATGAACGCAAAGTGCGGACGGGAATGTCAGTATTCGTGTTTTCATCGCGAAAAGGAAACGATTCGATTAGCGTACCGAGCGAGGAGGAACCGAGTTTGACGATCGACGGTCCGAGGCCCTCATTGCTCCCATCTTCAGTCCCAGCCGGCTGCTGGCGCTGATCTCTTCTGGAGCACAGGACAGCGGTCGCGGTTGTTTGGTCACGATTAAGTTTGGGTGCTTCCAACGACGAAGGTTCAGAAGAAGTCCTCATATATACTGCAAAGTGGTAGATGGGTCGCGCCTCCCTACGATCTGTAATCGTAAAACGAACAAAACAATTTGTGACCAACTACCAGAATAACGATTTTCAAGCGCGCATTTTCATTGTCGTGTGACAAATGACACACCCTGGAGGAGCGAGGGGGATGCGCCTGTCCCCCATCCACAAAGTGCCACACAAAACGAAACGGCCTCCATTATCAATGTCCAGACACACGCGCACACGCAACGAAAAAGAGGTAATAGTGCTCTCCTTCATGCCGAAAATAGAAAATCAAGAGATAAAGGCGAGTTCACCCTCGGCAGGGACACCCTCTTGTGAAAGATTGTTCACTCCAACAACCCTGAATAGGGGGTGATTTTGATAGCCCGCAACTTCGAGATTCAAAAAAAATTGTCCCCAGCCCTGTCACGCACGCCGCAGTGCGCTGCACACTCCTCCCAAAGCAACCCACTTGCCACCCAAAACATGCCGCCAAAGGACCGGTACGTACGACGATTTGTGGGAAATCGTGAAGCAGGAGGCAGCGGATCTCGAGCGCTCACTATTGATGAGTTTAATACGCAGCTTCCCGCAGCGTTTGAGCGAGTGCCGCGACCTGAAGGGAGACGGGACGAAGCGGTGAGGCACGCCCACCCAACGGAGACGCCTTCATGGATTTTCGGTCAAAACTGCTGAAACTTGACCTCCAAAAAGTCGGTATTTCCTCGATATGTTTTTTTCTGGTGTCCTGCCACCCCTCAAAAGCAATTTTTTTTGCTTCTCCTCGTCGACGCCGATCATTTGAGGGGTCGGTCGCCTGCAGTGCTTGCCGCAACGTGTGACAAGAGGGTGTCCCTTCCGAGGGTGAACTCGCCTTTACAAGTACAGTGCGCGTCACCGGCGCACTTCACCGGGAAAGGAAGGGTCTGTACAGAAAATCGTACAAGCAATGTTGACACTCTAGCGGGGGAGGCCGACGGTGCGCGGAGGACGGCGTCGGACGGACGGGACGTTCATCGGCGCTATCGTCGTCGCGGCCCGCGAGAATCGATTCCATTTGAGAAATATGGCGGCACGGCGCGCAGCAAAAGGTGGAGGGGCAGAAATGGATGGAAAGGGATCGACCTTTCCGTCTTTTGGCTGAGTGTTTGACGTTGGTGCGATTCTCGTGGGAAGATCAAGGCAGCGCCTGTGCCCCACCCACGCACCGGCGTGGTGCCCCCACGAAGCCCTCGCCCAAGCCTTCGACGTGGTCTGGGGGTTTGAGCCGAGCAACGTTCCTCTAACATCACACCGCGGCATGGGTCAACCCATCTACCGCGCCCCACTGGTCACCAGACGT
>ERZ1292633.1049-Hain-H41-02um-R1-1049-length-30320-cov-6_pt1 | contig 30320 bp, 24 predicted proteins | sample MGYA00564406_ERZ1292633 | MGnify/ENA primary metagenome ERZ1292633 (study PRJEB36523, sample SAMEA6512639) | groundwater metagenome | collected 2019-01-08 | study: AquaDiva: Metagenomics assemblies of 32 groundwater samples
CGGAAGGTATCTCCAACACAATCCTGGAGGCCATGGCGAGCGGTTTGCCGGTGATTGCCACACGCGTCGGGGGGAATCCCGAGCTGGTCGTAGAGGGGGTAACGGGCATGCTGGTCCCCGCCGGAGATCCGGAGGCGCTCGCCGCGTCCGTGGCAGTCTATTTGCATGATCCGGCACTGGCCCGGCGTCATGGACGCACAGCGCGCGAACGTGCGGAACGCGAGTACAGCCTGGATGCGATGGTAAAACGTTACATCGCCGTCTACGACGATGTATTGGCCGAAACGGAAAATCAATGACGACGTCATGTGTGGCATCGTAGGTATTTTTGAGACGCGTTCGCGACGCGACGTGGAAGAAACGCTTCTTCTGCGCATGAACAACGTTCAGCTTCACCGTGGGCCGGACGAGGCCGGGTTACATCGTGAACCGGGTTTAGGACTGGGTCACCGCCGTCTTTCCATCATTGATCTGTCGAGCGGCCAGCAGCCGCTGTTCAACGAAGACGGCTCGGTCGTCGTGGTATTTAACGGCGAGATCTATAACTTCCAGGAACTGGCCAGGGAACTGATCGAGCTCGGTCATCATTTCCGCACCCACAGCGATACGGAGGTGATTGTTCATGCCTGGGAGCAGTGGGGAGAGAAATGCGTGTTACGTTTCCGCGGCATGTTTGCGTTCGCCCTGTGGGATCGTAACAGCCAAACGTTATTTTTGGCGCGCGATCGTTTGGGGAAGAAACCGCTCTATTATTCATTGCTGCCGGATGGGCAGTTTATTTTTTCATCCGAATTGAAGGCCCTGATGATTCACCCCGGACTCTCGCGTGAAATCTCACCGCGATCTGTCGAAGATTATTTTGCCTACGGGTATGTGCCGGAACCTGCCTCCATTCTTCGCGATGCATTCAAACTTCCACCGGCACATACCTTGACGCTGCAGCGCGGTCAGCCGATCGGCAAACCGCATGAATATTGGGATGTTCCGTTTCAGACCGCCGGGCCAATGCAGGAGGCCGACGTGGCCGTTGAATTGATTGATCGCTTGCGCGAGGCGGTCAAGATCCGGCTGATTTCGGAAGTACCCTTGGGGGCATTTCTATCGGGTGGTGTTGATTCCAGCGCCGTGGTCGCCATGATGGCGGAATCAACCAGAGGACCCGTGAATACCTGCTCCATCTCCTTCGGCGATCCGGAGTTTAATGAATCAATCCACGCCGCGCAGGTCGCGGAGCGTTACCACACACATCATCGCGTCCAACAGGTAGAGCCCGATGACTTTGATCTCATCGACCAGTTGGCCAGAATGTACGATGAACCTTTCGCCGACAGCTCCGCTATGCCCACGTATCGGGTTTGCGAGCTCGCGCGTCGTCAGGTTACCGTGGCCTTGTCCGGGGACGGAGGTGACGAAAATTTTGCCGGGTATCGGCGATACCGATGGCATCTCTACGAAGAACGGGTACGGGCCCTGGTGCCACAAGCCATCCGCGGACCCTTGTTCGGGTTTTTGGGTTTCGTCTATCCCAAGGCGGACTGGGCGCCGAAGGTATTCCGCGCCAAATCCACTTTTCAGGCGCTGGCGCGCGATACGATCGAAGGGTATTTCGACAGTGTGTCGATACTGGCGGACCCGCTGAGGGCGCGCTTGTTCAACCCCGCCTTTAAACGCGAACTTCAGGGCTACCATGCCGTTGAAGTGTTGCGTCGACACGCGCGCCGTTCACCGACGGACAATGCGTTGTCGCGCGCCCAGTATCTGGACATGAAGACCTATTTGCCCGGCGATATCCTGACCAAGGTTGATCGTGCCAGCATGGCTCATTCGCTTGAGGTGCGTGTTCCGATTCTCGACCATGAATTCGTGGAATGGGTGTCGGGTCTGCCGGCAGAATTCAAGCATTGCCAGGGAGAGGGGAAATATATCCTCAAGAAGGCCCTCCGGCCTTATCTCTCCGACGAAATCCTGTATCGTCCCAAGATGGGTTTTTCCGTTCCCTTGGCCAGCTGGTTTCGCGGTCCCTTGCGTCAACGGGTTCGGGACGCCATGCTGGGGCCGGTGCTGGCGGACAGCGGAATTTTCGACCAGGCGTTCCTGCGGAAATTGGTTGATCAGCATCAGTCGGGCGTGCGCGACCACAGCTCCGCGTTGTGGTCGCTGCTCATGTTCGAGGCGTTCCTACGGCAGCTGGAGACGGGGGCGCGGGGCGCGGATGAAAACGGAGGTGTGCCTGCTCACGTTTCCCGGGCCATGTACCGTACGTCTAGCACAGGCGAAAGGGATCGGCGGCGATAACAATGACGGGGCCGTTGCCGCAACAGCGCTCCGCATCCATGTTTAGTGAAATCGAGGGGCAAGAGCATATGAAGAGCGATCAACGCGCAGTGGCGGGACCGGTAAAGGGCGGTGGCGCACTAGATACGTCGAGTCACGAAGAATTCTACCGTTACTATGCAAGGCAGAGCGTGAGCGAGGAGACACGCACGCGGTTCCTGTCACTGCGCGGGGCGGTGCTGCGTGCAATCCGGATGGCGCGCGGCGACGCCATGGATGGCAAGGCCCTTGACATTCTTGATGTCGGCTGCGGTGCCGGCACCCACAGCGCCCTATGGGCGGAGCTGGACCATCGTGTTCATGGGCTGGATATCAGCGAGCAGCTGATCCAGCTCGCCAGACAGCGGGCCGCCGCAGACGGGCTTGATGTGGATTTCCGCGTGGGTACGGCGACCTCGCTACCATGGACGGACTCTTCGATGGATGTCTGTCTTGCACAGGAGCTGTTGGAGCATGTCCCCGACTGGGGGTTATGCCTCGATGAGTTCGAACGGGTGCTGAGGCCGGGCGGGATTCTGATCCTATCTACAAATAACAAGCTCTGTCCCTTTCAGCATGAATTCAATCTGCCGTTCTATAGCTGGTATCCCGCGGGGCTCAAGCGCCGTTTCGAGAGATTGGCGGTGACGACTCGTAAGGACCTCGCGAACTTCGCAACGTATCCGGCCGTCAACTGGTTCACGCATTATTCACTGGCGGCGGAGCTGCGCAAACGGAACTTTGCAGTGATGGACCGTTTCAACGTCATGGATTCCACGCGGATGTCGCGTCCGAAGAGGTTTCTCCTCACGTTGATCGGTTCCGTGCCCCCGCTGCGGCACGCGGCGTTTGTAGTGATGACGTCTATTTTCGTTTATGCGGTCAAGCGGGTGTGAGGCAAATCCTTTTGGGGGAAACGACGTCACTCGTGCCGCTCCTGGTGAGTGTGCTCCGGGGAGATCATTGCCTCGTCGTTGTCGGGGTCACACGGGCGGCGTTGCATGGCGACGACTGCCGGAAGCGCGTAACCCTGCCGACGTGATGCGTATCCTGACATTCACCACGCTGTATCCGAACGCGGTAAGCAGCTATCATGGCGTGTTCGTCGAGTCGCGCCTGCGATATCTGCTGGCAAGCGGGGAGGTGCAGGCGCGCGTTGTGGCGCCGGTGCCATGGTTCCCGTTCGGGCACGCGGTCTTCGGGAAGTATGGCGCGTTTGCGCGCGTGCCGTACGCCGAAGAACGTAACGGCATCGCCGTGCGCCACCCACGCTATCCACTGCTTCCCAAGATCGGCATGGCGGGCGCGCCACTGTCGCTTTCCGCTTTTTCGCGCGCCGAATTCGCGCGCCTGCGTTGCGATGGCTACGATTTTGATCTTATTGACGCGCATTATTTCTATCCCGACGGCGTGGCAGCGGCGTTGCTTGCGCGCGCCTTCCGGCGGCCGTTCGTCGTCACCGCGCGGGGGACGGACATCAACCTGATCCCGCGCTATCACCTGCCACTGCGCATGATCCGGTGGGCGGCAGGCGAGGCAGCTGCGGTCATCGCTGTCTCCCACGCGCTGAAGGACGCGCTCGTCGCCCTCGGCGTACCGGGCGAAAAGATCACGGTGCTACGAAACGGCGTGGACCTCAAGCGCTTTATGCCGGCGGACCGTGCGTCGGTACGCGCGAGGCTCGGCCTCTCGCGTATTACGCTGTTGATGGTCGGTAATCTCGTCGAGCTGAAGGGACATCGGTTCGCCATCCGGGCGCTTACCGATCTGCCGGAGGCGGAACTGCTCGTCATCGGCGAAGGCGAAGAGCGTGCACGACTGGAGGCGCTTGCGGCCGCTCTCGGCGTCGCGCAGCGGGTTCGTTTCCTGGGTGCCATTCCGCAGGACCAGCTTTGGCAATATTACGGCGCCTCGGACGTTCTGGTGCTTGCCTCGAGTCGCGAGGGTTGGCCCAACGTGTTGCTCGAGGCGATGGCCTGCGGAACTCCCGTTGTGGCGACCCGTGTCGGTGGCACTCCAGAAATCGTCGCCGCACCCGAGGCCGGTGTGCTGATTGATGTGCGCAGCACAGCGTCTCTGGTGGGCGCAGTGCGGCAGCTGTTGGCGAGTAATCCCGACCGCGCTGCTACGCGCCGCTACGCCGAGCGTTTCGATTGGGAGGAGACCACACGCGGGCAGATCGAGTTGTTCGACCGCGTGCATCGTATGTTCGCAGACAGATGAAGATCCTCTACCATCATCGCATCCGTTCCAAGGACGGACAGTACGTGCACATTGAGGAACTCACGCAGGCTCTGCGTGAGCTCGGTCACGAAGTTGTGATAATTGGCCCCACCGCCGTGGAACGCGAGGCATTCGGCGCCGAGGCGGGCATCGTGGCGTGGCTCAAGCGCGAACTGCCGGGCTTCGTCTACGAGCCGCTCGAGTTTGCCTACGCATTCGCCGACTATCTCCGACTCGTGCGGGCGATCAAACGGCACCGGCCCGATTGCCTCTACGAGCGCTATAATCTCTATTTGCCTTCGGGCGTCTGGCTAAGCCGCTGCTTCAACTTACCGATGTTGCTCGAGGTTAACGCCCCGCTCTATGAAGAGCGCAAGCGCTACGGGGGGTTGTCGCTTGACCGGCTTGCGCTCTGGACGGAGCGTACCGCCTGGCAAGGCGCGGATTTCGTGCTCGCGGTGACACAGGTTCTTGCTGAACGCATCAGACGGGCCGGCGTTGATCTGTCAAGAATCGTTGTTATGCCGAATGGCATCAACCTCGATCGCTTCGGCAGGATCCCGAATATCGAGCAGGCCAAACGCGCGTTCGGTCTGTCGGGACGCCTGGTGCTGGGCTTCGTCGGTTTCATGCGCGAGTGGCACGGGATCGAACACGTGGTGGACCTGCTCGCCGACAGCCGCGACCCGCACCGTCACCTGCTGCTCGTGGGCGACGGTCCCGCGCGTGAAGGAATCGTGCGCCGCGCGCTCGCGCGCGGCGTGGCCGACCGCGTCACCGTGACAGGCGTCGTCGGGCGTGAGCGTGTCGCCGAATACATCGCCGCCTTCGATGTAGCGTTGCAACCACGGGTGGTCGAGTATGCTTCGCCGCTCAAGCTCTTCGAGTATCTCGCGCTTGGCCGCGCGATCGTCGCCCCCTCCACCCCCAATTTGCGCGAGGTCCTGATCCACGGGGAGAACGCCCTGCTGTTCGATCCTGACAACCCGCGGGGTTTTTTGGACGCGATCGAGCGCCTGTGTCATGACGCTACGTTGCGCTCGCACCTTGCGGCCGGGGCGTCCGCCACCATCGCGCGGCGCGGGTTTACATGGCGACACAACGCCGAACGCGTTGTCGAACTGTTCCACCGCCTCGGGGTCGACGGCGGGAAGGGAGCGAGTGGTGGCTAAGTCTTCACCGTCACATGTGGATGTCTGCGGACCTTTCGTCGGGCGGATGTCTGAATCAATGGCGGAAGACCGCGCGCCACGCGACGGCGACGCGCCAATCGCGTCCATGGGCTTAAGCAGTTGGCGCAAAGGGAGGGAAGGACGATGAGCGAGAACAGCCAGCGCGGGCTGGGCGTGACGGCAGCGCGCGGCGTCTTCTGGGTGGGCGGCGGGCAGGTATTCCGCCAACTGGTCGGTCTGACTACCGCCATTATCCTCGCGCGGCTGCTTGCGCCGGAGGATTTCGGGCTAATCGCGATGGCTTACGTGTTCATCGCGCTGGCGCAGTTGTTCGCGGACTTCGGTATCGGTGCGGCGATCATCCAGTCGAAGGACACGGATCCACGTGTCATTTCATCGGCATTCTGGGCGAACATCGTGGTAGGGATCGCCCTGGCGATTATGACCGCCGCGGCGGCTCCGGCGATTGCCGGGTTCTACGATGACGAGCGTCTGCTCTACATGACGCTCGCGCTGTCGCTCACGTTGTTACTTTCCGGAGCCGTAGCGGTGCCGCGCGCGGTGCTGTACAGAGACATGCGCTTCAATCGGGCCATCCAGGCGCAGATGGTGGGTAGCCTGGCCGGCGGGTTAGTGGCCGTGACGCTGGCTTGGAATGGTTTTAGCGTGTGGAGCCTGGTGTGGCAACCCATCTGCGGATCGGGCATCTCCTTCGTCCTCACATTCGCCTTCACCGGCTGGCGACCAATCAGGACGTTCTCTTGGCGGCACATCCGCCACCTGACATCGTTTAGCTTCGACGTGCTCGGCGCCGACCTTCTCGACTACGCGAGGCAGAATAGCGACAAGCTGATCATCGGCAAGTTCCTCGGAAGCACGGCGCTCGGTTACTACAATCTTGCCTTTCAGCTCATGCTCTATCCGCTCACGTACGTCGCGGGTGTAATCGCAAAGGTGCTTTTTCCAACGTTGTCGTTCTTGCAGAAAGAGCGCGCGCGACTGCAACAGGCCTGTCTCAAGGCGACGGCAGCCGTGGCGCTCATCACCTTCCCGATGATGGTCGGCCTCTTCCTGGTGGCCGATGATTTCGTGCTCGTCGTGTTTGGGGAGAAGTGGGCGCCAATGCGGCCGGTGCTGCAAATACTTTGTCTGATCGGTATGTTGCAGAGCGTGGGCACTGTGGCCGGCACGATCTACCTCAGCACCGGCCGCACGCGCACGATGTTCCATCTCGCCTTGGTGTCGGCACCGGTCACCGTCGCCGCGCTCGTCGTCGGGCTGCCGTGGGGCATCGTCGGCGTGGCATTTGCCTACGCGGTGGCCACGATCGTGCTGTTGTACGTCAATCTGTGGTTCGCGTTAAGGATCATCCGGCTGCGTTTACGCGACTACCACGCCGCGCTCTTGCGCCCACTAATAGCCTCCTCGGCGATGGCCGCGGTCGTGTGGTTCGTGCAAAGCATCGCTGAGAATGCGATCGGCGCGAACCGTATGGCGCGCTTGATGCTGTGTGTAGCAGCGGGCATCGTATCCTATGTGCTCGCCATTCTCGTGTTCAATCGCGCCCAACTCGCCGAATTGCGGCGTCTGGTGACGGCCTCCTTGAAGCATGAGCGCGAGGCGGAGAAGTGAGCGTGAACACCAACCGACAGACTACGCCGCAGGCGGACATGCCGTTTGCCTCGGTGCCGTATTTCGAGTCATGGTTGAACGCTTTCGGCGGCCCGAACTCGGGCGTGTGGCGGCCGGACGGCGCGCCCGTCATCGCCTACGTGCGCGCCCCTCTCCGGCTCGGGTTGATACGCGTCACCGCCGTGCATGGGGCGACGAATGACCATACCGCGCGTTATGACATCTTGGGCGATCTTGTCGAACCCGCACGCATGCTGCACCGCATGCAGAAGGCGCTGTGCACCTCGATGTTTTGCTTCGAGTATCTGGCGCGCGACAGCCGGCTGTTGAGCGCGGTGCGAGCCAACGACAGCAAGCTCTGGTATCAGCTTGATTTCTGTGAGGATTCGCCGTACGTGGATTGTCGGCTTCCGTGGGAGGAGTACTGGGCAAGCCGCGGGACGTCGCGCCAACTCTGGGCGCGGCGGGAGCGCAAGCTCATGCACGACCTCGGCGCGACATTCCGCTGCCTCGAACGTTGGGAGCAAATCGAGCCGGTGCTCCCCACGGTGTATGACGTCGAAGCCTCGGGATGGAAGGGCAGGGAGGGTTCCGCGATCAGACAGAGTCCGAACACGCTCGATTTCTATAACCGTTGCATGCGTCATTGGGCCGAGCGGGGTTGGTTGCGGTTGTTTCTGCTTGAACTCGCGGGTGAGATCATCGCCTTTCAGATCACCGTTTTGCACGACGGCGTTCTCTATCAAATCAAGGTTGGCTATCAGGAGCGCCATGCCAAGCTCAGCCCGGGACAGGTGCTGCAGGTCTGGCTGCTGCGTGAGGCGTTCGCGAACCCCGCGATCCGCGCCTACGACATGCTCGGCGGCGGCGGCAAGGCGGCGGCCAACAAGCGCAAATGGGCCACCGGTGCCGAGACGCTCTACACGCTTCGGGTATTTCGAAAAAGCATGGGCGGGTTGCTGGCGTGGTTGCGTTTCGTCGTCGCACCGCGTCTGAAGACCGCCATCTTGCCGCGGCGCGTACACAAGGCGGTGTCGCCCGAGGGGGATCAAGCGGCCAATCACGGAGGCTCCTAAACGGTTTCATGGCGAATGATCGAGTGATGGAAGAAATGACCCACGGCCTGTCGCAGCGCTTGGCCGCGGTGCTTGGTGTGCAGGCGCCCTGCCTGCTGCGCGGCCCTGTTCTCCGGCAGCAGAATTCGCAGATATTCTATGCCGAGTGCGCCGGACAACCGTTCCCGCTGATGATCAAGCAGTGTACGATGCCCAATACTCAGGTCAGCGATACGCGTTCGGCACGCACGCAGTTCGATGCGTTGCAGCGCGCGTGGGCCATGACCGCTGGGGAACGTCGCTACAACGTGCCTACGCCAGTTGCCTTGCTTGAGGCGGAAGGCATTGTCGTGATGGAATGGATTGAAGGGGATGACATGACCTCACGGCTCACCGGTTGGGGCGTGTCGCTGTCTGAACGGCGACAGTTGGTTGAAGAAGCGGCCGAGTGGTTGCGGCGATTCCATCACGCCGGTGATCTGGCGCCCGTGCGGCTGGCGGCACGGAAGTTATTGCCGCGGCTTACCGCCGACCCTTCACCGATTCTGGCGGATCGGTTTTACCGGGCAGGTGTGGCCATGCTCGATCGGACCCGCGACGTGGTGGAAGCCTCTGAGGTTACCGGGGGGCTACTGCACGGAGACTTCAAATCAGACAATCTTCTGGTATGCCGCAACCGAATTACGGCGATTGACTTGCATCTTGAGGACCGAGACACACTGCTCTTTGACATTTCCATGTTTCTCAACCACCTCGAGTTGCTCGGGCTACATCCGCGAGGCCTGCGTCTGGCGACGAAGACGAGTGAGCTGGTGCAGGCCTTCTTGGATCGCTATTTCGGCGCCACGGGTGGCACGGCACCGCTGTTGCCCCTAGCTTGGGTACGACTCTTCGTGTTGCTCGGCGCGTGGGTAGACTTGCCGGATGAAAATCCGGGCCGAGCCCGTTATCATTATATGAACTTCTGTTACCGTCGCGTCGCGCGTCACCTGACGCGCGAACTCTCGGCTTTGGCGGGTAATAATTTGATATGAGAGACCTTCTGGTTACCGCTGTTCTTCTCGGCGCCGTACCGTTCGTGTTGTTCGCGCCATATATCGGCATTCTGTTCTGGTCCTTGATTGGCTACCTGAATCTGCATCGCTTTGTCTGGGGATTTGCCGGCACCATCCCCTTCGCGGAGATAATCGGCGTATCGACCCTCATCGGACTGTTTCTTTCAAAAGAGGAGAAGCGTTTCCCTCTAACGACCCTGACCGTGGTGTGGATAACATTTATTGCGTGGATTTCGTTCACTACCTTGTTCGCGCTCTATCCGGACTTGGCTTACACAAAGTGGTTATTCATGGCGAAGGTTATGCTAATGTCCTTTGTAACCCTCCTGGTGATGGCCCGACGGGAACGGGTAGATCTGCTCGTCTGGGTGATCGTGTTGTCGCTCGGTTTTTATGGATTCAAGGGCGGGCTTTTCACGATTACCCACATGACGGGTACAGATGTTCTCGTCTACGGTCCGCCGAAGAGTTTTATCGAGGACAATAACGCCATCGGGCTCGCCTTGGTCATGGCCCTGCCACTTATGAATTATCTGCGAAAGAAAATCACGCACAGATTGATGAAGTGGGGGATGTGGTGTGTGATGGGACTGTCACTAACGGCGGTGATTGGTACTCATTCGCGCGGTGCGGCGCTGGGCTTGGCAGCCGTCGGAGGGGCGGCGTTGTTGCAGAGCCGTTACAAGACCAAGGCGCTGGCGGCCCTGGTTTTAACCGCTCTGGTTGGCTCTGCATTCGTTCCTCAGGCGTGGGTAGAGCGCATACAGACTGTCCGGCACTATGAGCAGGACGACTCGGCGATGTCCCGAATCAATTCATGGCATACGTCTTACAATCTGGCGTCAGACAGGCTGATCGGCGGCGGGTTCGACAGCATGCAGACTGAGACCTATCTACGCTATTCCCCGGGTCCGGCCCCGCCCCGCGCGCTCAACGCGCACAGTATTTATTTTGAAGTCCTGGTGGAACATGGTTTCATCGGTCTGGGACTGTTCCTGTTGCTGGGTGCCATGGCCTTGCGTACATCGACCTGGATCAGACAGCACACGGAAGGCCGCGATGACTTGACATGGGCGCGCGAACTCGCGGCATCAACACGCCTCGGTCTGATCGGCTATTTCGTGAGCGGTGCGTTCCTGAATCTCGCCTATTTCGACCTTTACTATCATGTGATCGGTATTCTGGTCCTCACGCGCGTGATTGTGGAGCGCAGCCTGGCGGAGGAGGTCAAGACGACGCTCGGTAGCAGGACAACGACGGATCGTCTGGCGTCGGGCACGATCGGTTCGTAGCAGCGGAGCGCTGACACCGGCCTCATCGACATCCGTGATGGAACTTATGTTGCGCCAACATTCTTTGCCATGGTTCAGTGCGATCGCGATGCGCTCTGTCGGCAACCTGCTTTCCCCCGGAGGCAGGCGTGCCCGGCTTACCATCCTGATTTATCATCGTGTGCTGACTCACCCCGATCCGCTGCTGTCGGATGAGTACGACAGGGAGAGTTTTGCTTGGCAGGTTCGGCTTTTGGCGGAGCATTTTAATGTTCTGGGCCTGACAGAGGCCATCGAGCGAATGAATCGGGGCAGTCTGCCGTCACGCGCCGTCTGCCTCACGTTTGATGACGGTTATCTCGACAATGTCGAGAACGCCTTGCCCATACTGATGAAGCACAAGGTTCGTGCCACGTTCTTCATCAGCTCCGGTTTCCTTGATGGAAGCTGCATGTGGAACGATGTTCTGATTGAATCTGTCCGCCAGGCTGAAGGACAACACCTCGACCTGACCGGATGCGGTCTCGAAATTTACCCGATCGCCACGCCGGAGGAACGCGGCCAGGCCGTACAGTCCCTCCTCAATGCCATAAAGTATCTCGAGCCTGCCGAACGCCAGAGGAAAATTGATCAGATTCTGGCCCAGTCGGGGGCGACTCGGTCGCGTGATCTCATGGTCCGGCCAGATCACATAAGGAGACTCGCACAGGCAGGGATGGAGATTGGCGGACATACCGTAACACACCCCATTCTTACGCGCATAACGCCGCAGGCGGCCCGTTCCGAGATAGCCGATGGAAAAGAAGCGCTGGAGGGAATCATTCGCGAACCCGTTCGCCTGTTTGCCTACCCCAACGGTGTGCCGGGCAGGGATTACTCGGACGAACACGTGAAAATGGTGAAGGATCTTGGATTCAAAGCGGCAGTGAGTACGGCGCCCGGTGCCGCTACCACCCTCAGCCAGCCTTACCAGTTACCACGCTTTGATTCGTGGGCGAGCACTCCGACACGTTTCACCCTGCATCTGCTTCAGAATTACACACGAACTTCGTCTGACGTTGTCTGATGCTTGGTCGCACCCTCTGCCGGGGAATCAGGAAAGTAAAAACCTGCCGATGTTGTCGAGCAATTACTTTCGCAATAACTTTCCTGCAAACTTCAGGACCACCGGACGCAGCCATAAGTCACACAATATAAGCCAACGGGATCGCCAGGAGCTGCCATAAAACGCGTAACTGTGCAATTCTACGGCATCTTCCGCCCAGTGGTTCTTGTAGGGATTGTCACCAGGTCCCATCCAATAGCGGTTCAAGTGCGAATCAAACAGCTGCTCGAGTTGCTTCCAGTTTAGGTAGCTGCCTACGGAGAGGTCGTTGTACGCGCGGTCAAAATCGGAACGCAGGGCATGTACATTACCTTCGTATATCATCTGTAGTTCGGCGGCAACCGGTTTATCGTCAAGCGACAGCATCCACAGGGACAACCAGCCCTGGTTCAGGGAATGGTGGGCGAGACGCCGGAAAAAAGCATGCGGACCCGCGCGATCCAAGGTGAACCCTGTATCCCGTTTCCAGCTGCAGGCAGAGAGGCGAATCGCCTCCTCAAGGGCCTGATCTATTTCAGCACGGGGGAAATGCCCTGCACGAAACCACTTTAACGTTATCTTTTTGCCTGCGCGTTCCAGGCGATTAGCAACCCAGTTGTTTGCCTTTTTGAGGCGACGGCTGCGGCCGGCATAAAAGTTTTTCCAACCGCTGGTCAGGTTAATGCAAGGATTGGCCTGTTTCGGCATTTGGATGCCGCGAACGTCATGGCGCGTCAGGTATGAATCCAGGATCTGGCAGGTGGGGGATTCTGCGGGTATGCTTTCCAGCACCAACATGTCGCAATCGTCGCGGACACAGGCGATGGCAGCCTCTATAACTTGGCCAATATCGGAAGAGGCGGCGAGAACGTCGCACAATTGATTATCCGGAACACCAAGAAACTCGATGACCTTGATTGTCAGGCCGCGACGGCGTTTTCGTCGAGATACGAACGGACAGATGCCGACCAGTTCCACCCCCCGCCAGACGCAGAGAATCTCCATGGCGCTGTCGGCGCGGCACCATTCCCAAGCCGCATCGAACCATTCGTGACGCAGGAAGACGGAGTCCCTGGAGGCCTGGGTTGCCAGTGTGTTCCAGTCATCCCGCAACGCCTGGAACCGCGTTTCGTCATCAATGCGCTCGACGCGGATGTTGTTGTCAGAAATCATGCAGGATATTGCTCCGCGAATAACGGGTAAGCAAGCCTGTCAGGCGTCAGGGATGATGAGGCGATGCGAAAGGCCGATGCCCAGCGCCGACAGAGGGTCTTAGTGATCGAGGCAGGCTCCCACGGCCGGTGGAGAGATCTGTCCGCTGTCACGACGACGTGCGCTGATATATCCCGAGCAAACAGTTTTCAGGATACCGAAGCCCCAGCTTGCGGAGTAGCCACCACACTGAGAGCTCGCAGAACAGCAGCATACGAAACCGTCCAAAGGTGCGGCAGTCATCCAGATAGGCAAAGCCCCGCTCCATAAGACCGGACGTTTCCATCAGCCGGTGCAGTGTTCGGCGGGTATTCATTCGGAAACAGGTCGGAAAGGTGTCCTGTTTTTCCGTCTGCCAGAGAAGGCGTTTCACGGGATGGTGCAAGCCGAAAGGAACAAGGTTGGTAACAAGAGGAACGGGAGAGAAGCGGTTAACGGTGTAAATCATGAGATAACCGCCGGGGTTGATCGCTTTTGCCAGCGTATTTACGACTTGCGCGGGGTTGGCAATGTGTTCTGCCACCATGCGCATGGTAACGAGGTCGAATCCGCGGTCAGTGACGAAATTTTCGATCGGAACCCTTGCTTTTGCATGCACGAAGGGGTTTTGATCCAAGGTCTCATCCGGGTCAACACCCATTAGAAACGCGCAACGCTCGGAGAGCTGGCGCGCGAGCGCGCGGTTGCTCGGAAACAGATCCCGCCCACAACCAACGTCTAGCCAACGCGTGTTTTTATTTACCAACTTGGCGACCAAGGTTTCGTATTGGTCATCGGGATTGAAGTAGCCAAATAAGAGCCGCATGCGCGGACCCCAACCAAGATCACCCGCCCGTCCGTATTTAATATGAAATATCGTCTCGAGTTCCTGACGGGACAACGGCAACAATGGCTCATGAGCTGTGTTCATGCTTATTCTTTGTGAGCGGCCGCTGTCTGCGTGATATACCAAAGAAGGAAGTTTCTTGAAGGCGCATTGTTTGACAGCAACATATAACTGAGGTGACTCAGGGCGTGTCGTCCTTGAGCATTGCCCTCTTATTTTTAACATTTTAATACTACTACCGCGTCGATAAACCCACAAGCTGTCTGGCATCATGTGTAGGGAGCAAATGAATTGCCCGGAGTTGTAGCACATGAGTTGTCCGGTTTAACGTGCTTTCCGCACCCACCATGATTGGCTGCCCAAGGAACTGGCGCTGGTCGGTATTACCGACATGGAAGCGACCAACCGCTATCTGTCCGCTTCACAGCCGCCGCATGTGGGAAAGTACGCTACGGGCTGCGCCCTGCGCGTACTTTCCCGCACATTACAAAAAACGGACAAGCTATTTGCTACAGGTCCGGACAGTTCTATTTGTCGCTAACAGCCGGCCCTGATTGACAGGGAGTCTCTTAAAGTAGTTTAGAGATATGGGCAACATGGATGCGCAGTTGGGCATCTTACCCTGGATTGACAATCTCTGCGTTCGGCCTGTATTGTGGAATATCTTACCCTGTGGGGGGTGTGACATAATTAGCGGTGCGTCAGGCGCACGGTGTGGCACTCCGTCTGTATTTTGGTTGCAAAGAAGAAAGCCATGCAATTCCACCAAATCACGAATCGTTTCTTATCGATCATGGTGATCTCCATCATGTTTGCACCACGCGTGGTAATGGCGGGCGATGCATCGGACCGGTACGGCGCGCGGCCGTTGAAGGTTCTGGGCTATGACAATCCGATGAGGCTTGACCTGGACTTGATGAACGACGATATAAACATCAATTCCGAGCAACCGAAAAACAAAAAATACGATTATTACAAATCTGTGTCAGCCCAACAGTGGGCTGAGAGCTACCACATGAAACCGGGCATACAGAAATTCAATGAAGGGAATTTCGAGGGTGCTTTCCGGGAATTTGATTTCATATTGAGATATATCCCGAATCATCCGCGCGCCTTGGCGCTGATCGGGGACGTTTCGATAGTGATAAAGCGTGCCGATTTGGGAGACGGCTATTTCAAGAAGGCCTTTGAGTTGTATCCACAGACCGTACGGGCGTCGAGCTACAAGGACTATGGCAGATTCCTGTACCGTTCCGGAAATTATAAAGACGCGGTGCCGACCCTTAAAAAGTCATTGCAGATGGACTCGAGTATGTCAGAGGCGCATTACCTGCTCGGTCTGAGCTATTTCGAGCTCAAAGAACTGCAACAAGCGAACCACCATGCCCAAATCGTTTATGCCAAGGGATTCCCCCTCTCCGAGCTGCGGGACAAGCTGATCGCGGCAAATGCCTGGAATCCTGGTCATCCTTTGGAACCGATACCCGCTAAAGGCGGTGAAAATGGTGAAGCCAGGCGGCACAGTCCTCGCGGATCAAGCCCTCCGGCAAAGAAATAAGGGTAATAACACCCCATGCGCCGGGTAAAAAACGGGATTCTATGGTTGTGCTGGACCATGGGTTTTTTTCATCTGGCAAGGCATTTCGCGAAACACAAACTGCGGATCCTCTGCTACCACGGCTTTGCCAATAATGGCGACTGTCGTTTTCGACCGAAATTATTGATGAACGGCGACGCGTTCCGTGAGCGTCTCCGTCTGTTGGCCTATTACCGTTTTAATGTGCTGTCTCTGGATAATGCGCTGAATGGGCTGCGTAATGGCGCGCCTGCGCCGGACTCCGTGGTGATTACGTTCGACGACGGTCACTACAGCACATTTAGTGTCGCGGCACCGGCGTTGGAATCCCACAATTTCCCGGCCACCGTTTACGTGTCCACGTACTACGTTGAGCAGCAGATCCCGGTCTTCAATCTCATGGTTGAATATTTATTGTGGAAGACACGGCGGCCAATCCTGGAGTTGCGTGGCTTATCGTGGGCACGTGATCAACGAGTGAATCTTCTCGATCTCGATGAGCGAGGACATTTGGCGCGCGAAGTCATCGAAAGCATTCAACGATGTGATTCGAGTGAGGGGCGCGAATCAGCCTGCAGGGAACTCGCGACATTGCTGGATCTGAATTACGATGAAATCAGGAAGAATCGTACATTGACCCTCATGTCCCTTGATGAGCTCAGGGATGTGGCCAGTCGTGGTATGGATATTCAACTGCACACGCACAGGCACCGTTTACCGGAGGATGACGAAGAGGCTTCGAAGCAGGAAATCCTCGAGAATCGTCGCGTGCTCGGAGCGGTAGCCAACGCTCCTCTTCGACACTTCTGTTATCCCAGCGGTTTGTGGAGCAAGCGACACTGGGAAAGGCTCGCGGAGCTGGGAATCGAAAGCGCCACGACCTGTGAACCGGGATTGAACGATCAAGACACTCCATTGCTGGCCTTGCGACGTATCGTGGACGGTGAGGACGTGAGCAAAATAGAATTTCTATCAGAAATCTTCGGCTTCGCGTGTTTACTCCGGGGGTTGCGCGACTGCATTAGACCAAAAGCCATCGCGGGTTCCCGCTGCACTTCCTGTTGTGTGCCGCCCGGTAGCTCCTCAACGCGTTGAAGGAAAGCATCATTCCAGTCTTCTCATGCTCTGGTGCCTCTTCATCCTTTGTGCCTTGTTTGGCTTCGTGGTTCAGATTGAAGCGAGCGCCAGTTCTGCTCTTTCTTCCTGCATCAGTTATGAGTACGTCAATCAACTGGATCTCTTGAGAGCTTGCTGGGAAATTCTGTAAATCCTTTTAAGAGTCAAGTTAATGTTCTGGCGCCCCGTGCCCGAGGCGAGGGGCGATTCTTTTCCGAGGCAAAGTTGTTTTGAAAGGAAGCGCCGGGTCGCTATACGAAATAACATTCATTGAGCCGCCTGGTCACCACAGCCGAAAGAACCGCGCTTCGAGACCCGGCGGCTAGCGCTGACAGCTCGCCTGAGGAAAATCCACGAATTGTTTCTTGGTTCAACGAATCTATCTTCTGAATCTCGACTTGCGTGTATTGTGTCATTCAACGCCGCTACTTCGCCGTCATTAATTGATTCATGTCTCTTTTGCCACTTCGTATGGCGATGTGAAATATGGTTTCTATTCACATTCGTCCTGAACGAGCGCCTTCAACGGCTCGTGTGTTCCCGTTCACTCATGTTCGTTCGTGATTCGAGCGCCCCGCTTCTACACCGGACTTGAGTACAAGCCGGGCGGTCATGGAAGGCAGGGCAGTCCGATTGACCATGTATCGGTCGTTCATGACGGCTTGTCGCTGATGAAGTGACGGCATCATTTCTGGACACGGCGGCCATGCACCGCTCATCAGGACAAGTGACTCGCGTGTCGGTATATGGTTGGTGCGCAGAATATCCTGTGTATGATTTAGATTGCCGACCGGAAAATGCTCAACCTTCTTCATGGGGAAAGTCCCGGATCGTTGAAACTGGAATTCGAATCTAACTGGCAAGGGAATAATGAAGATACCTTCGTCTCAATCTAGCAGGTCATTTATCAAGTTCTTTCACCACGTTCAGCGCGTATTGTTAGTCGTCGGTTTTTCGTGGTTTTTGGTGGCATGCGGTGGCGGCGTAACAGACTCGAATGGAGTGATAGCACCGCCTCCGACCGGTAAGAGCGACACTGTTGCGCCCGTCGTTTCCATGTCTTCGCCGGCTAACGGCGCAACGATAACGGCCACCATAAATATATCCGCAACTGCTTCCGACAATGTTGGTGTCGTCAGTGTCGAATTTATCCTTGATGACAAGGTGATTCTCGGAAAGGCGACCTCCGCGCCATACACTGTCGTCTGGGATTCCAAGGCCGTGACCAACGGTGTTCATGCCCTTACCGCGGTTGCGGTTGACGCGGCCGGAAATTTGACGGCCTCGACACCGATCAGCGTCAACGTTTCCAATACCACACCGCCGCCACCCGTTGGGGATACCGTGAAACCCACGGTGGCGATTAGCGCTCCTTTATCCGGTGCTGTCGTTTCCGGATCCGTGGCGGTGAGTGCGTCCGCCTCGGACAACGTGGGTGTAACGCTTGTACAATTCGTGCTCAATGGCGTCACCTTGCTCAAGGAAGATACCACCTCGCCGTACAGTTTCAGCTGGGATACTACCCTGGAAGCCAATGGCACACACACACTCGTTGCGTTCGCGCGAGACGCCGCCGGCAATCTGGCCAGTTCATCTCCGGTCTCCGTAACCATCGTCAATAACAATGCGTTACTTACTTGGGATGCCAATACCGAACCGGACATCGCGGGATATCGGGTCTACTACGGCACATCACCGGGCAACTATCAGCAAGCGCAGGGTAACGGTATAGTCGTGCTTGGCACAAGTTATACTGTCACCGGGCTCGACAGCAGGGTAGGCTACTATTTCACCGTTACGGCGTTTGATGCCTCGGGCAATGAGAGCGGTTATGCAACCGAGGTTTTCAAAGATACTTTATGATAACGACTGAAAGATCTGTTACTGAACGGTCACACTTGAATCCCATCAGCGACTTGGAGTATCCGCAGGCCCCGGCGCAATCGGGAAGGATTCCGCGTTGGTTAATGTCGCTGTTGATCGCTGGTTTCATTTCCACGCAGGCCATGCCGGCGTTTGCCTCGGCATTGGGCGACTTGGCGGCAAAAATGAATCCCGGTCAATGGGCCGAATTCCCCACGAATGGCTTCAATAACGGCGGGATTCTCGTGACCGATGATGGTGATGGCTTTCTGCAATACACCGACGAGGCACTGTGGGATCCAATAAAACGTCAGATCTATGTCATCGGGACATCGCGCGGAAATAGCGCGCAATACGGGATGATCAACCAGAAGTGGATCGCGTACTCCGAGGGCCTCAACACCTGGACGGTACTGCCGCAGCTGCCGTTTTACATCGGGTTCCACTCCTATGACCATGCCGCCCTCGATACGCGCACGGGAGATTATTACGTCAAGATAGTCGGCGGCGACTTTGCGACAGACAGGGAGGTTCACAAATTCACGGCATCATCGCAAACATGGAGCAAATTACCCGATATGCCCGTTTCCGGCGACGCGCCCTGCTGCAGCGCGTTGGAGTATTTTCCGGAACTGGGCGGAATCGTGTATGTGAATCCACGCGATAACGGCGGTGAATTCTACCTGTATAATCCGTCTACAAACGCATGGTCGACCATTCCGGGGGGTTTTTCCGGCGATTACAGCCAGTTTTCCGAGTACAACCGCGTGCATAAATTCCTCTATTTCGGAGGAGGAGCGGGCGCCGAACGAAATCTCTACAAGCTCGACGCGAATAAGAAGGTTACGCGTCTTGCTGATGCCCCCGTTACACTGGGCACTGCGTCGGGTTGTGCCGGCGTTCAAACACTCGATCCGCTCACTGGAAAGCTGATCGTGTTTAGCTGCGATCAGGGAAGAAACAGCGTCAATGGTACATACGAATACAATCCCGTTACGAATTCGTGGAGTAAAACGGGGACACACAATTTGGCGTACGGCGACCTTGAAGCGGTCGCCGTGCCGTTGTTTGATTACGGCGTGATTTTTGTCACCGTTTACACCGGCAACGGGGCTGGCAAGGTCTATCTCTACAAGCACTCCACTGGCAGCCCGGCGCCGGTGGATACCACTCCACCGGCTCCTCCGTCGAACGTAAAACTCAAGTGAGTGTCCTGACATGAACAATTCCACCGTACTGCGGCAAGTTGGTGCAACCGTTGTTCGCCTCGCGGGTATGGCCAACCTGCTCTTGTTCGCGACCATGCTGACGGCCTGCGGGGGTGGTGGTGCAGGCGAAGGCACGACCGGAACGACCTCGATCACGCCTACAGCAGACATCAAACCGCCGACAATTTCTATCAGCGCGAATCCAGCAAGCATTTTCAGCGGCGCATCTTCAGTGCTTACATGGTTTTCCACCAACGCGAATTCCTGCCAAGCCTCGGACAAATGGTCTGGCTCGAAGGGAACATCAGGAAGTGAGACGACGAATGCGTTGACTGCCACCAGCACTTTTGTGCTCACCTGCACGGGCGCCGGAGGTTCTGTTGCCAGAGCGGTAACCGTCACCGTGACCTCGCCGACTTCTCCCACCTTGTCGTTAAATGCTGACAAGACATTTGTGATGAGCGGCGGTTCCGCCAAGTTGTCGTGGACCTCCAGCAACGTCGGTTCGTGCTTGGCCTCCAGCGTCCCGTCAGGGATATGGTCCGGAACCAAGTCTGTTTCCGGCAGCGAGTCCACTGGTGCCTTAACAAGCACCGCCAGCTTCACGCTCGATTGCACCGGCGCGACCGGATCGATAAGCCGGTCTGTTACGGTGAGCGTGAGTACGGCTCCTCCGACCGGCCTTATTGTGGGTGGTTATCCCATGCCCACGCTGGAAGATGAGCGTAATACCTACCGCAACTGGGGCTGGACTTGGAACGTGAATGTGGAGCCAGCCGTGGTGACAGAACCGATCGCCAACTATTACGTCACGCTCGACCCTCTCGAGGTTCGCTACGACACCGAGGCGGACGACCTCTGGAACTATGTCATGATGTATCGCCGCACCGGCAACACGGTGTATCTCAATCGCGCCCAAGTCTGGCTGCGATACTTCAAGGATGAGTATCGTGACGATCTCGTCTCCGGCGACAACTTCGCCCATCTCTATGGCGTTGGTCTCATTGCCTGGTATGAACACACCTGCGAGCAAGGTTCATGTGATGACTCGGCGCTGGCCGCGGCGGAGGGTATTGGTGTTGAGGTGGAGAAATACTGGCAGAGCATGGTGCCGGGAAGTTTTTCCATGGGCTACTACGGGCCGCGCAAGGGCGCACGCAATCTCTTGTTCGCCACGCGCCTAGCCGAGGTGACTAAGAAACAGCGTTGGATTGACCTGCGCGACAAGCTCATCGAACTGTGGATCCAGTCGCCGGATTGGGACGCCCGGGGGATGTATTTTTCTGGCAGGGAAGAAACGGACAACGAAAGCGGGCTTGGCAGCGGCGCTTACGCTGCGGGTTATCGCATCCTGTCCTCGTTTCAGATCGGAATTATCACCGAGGCATTCAATCAGGCCTACCGCATAACCGGCCGGAGAGAGTTCCGCGACCGGCTCGTAGACATGGCTAAGTTTGTGGATCAGTACGGCCTTGATCCGGGCAATCTCTACACCGGGAGCTACTTCGGGATCGCGCCGGATGGCAGTTCTTGGCACAAGTTCGAAGCGTCGGCCTATACAACCTCGCTCGTCAATACGCTGGTCAGCGGTTACAAGCTCACCGGCAACCGGTATTACTACGACCGCGCGAAGTTCTTCTTCAACCGCGGGACGAAAGGGGTCTATGGCGATCCTACCAAGCGCACATCGCCCGACAATGTCGTTGACCATTTCGTGGACACGGTTTTCTCGAGCGACAAATTCTATCTGTCCTACAACAAGGGTGAATTGCAGTATACGTACATGATTTTCGAGAACGGCGGCATGCCGTAGAGCGGGGCATATTATTCGGGATTGCAAATCCCCGATGTAAACCTGGCGGGACTGAAACCGGATGCCTGTTTGGTCAAACAGGCATCATGCAATAACTAGAGGTGCATCACCATGCGTATGGGTTTTTTTTCGTTCGATCCCGTTCTCCGTGTCATCCTCGCCGTCACACTCGCGGTCCCGCTTGTCTGTCTTGGCGGACCCTACCCTCAGAGCACGATAATTCCAAGCCTTAGCTTTGACTGGTCTACCCACAGGAGGCTTGCCGACGACAGCGATAACTGGCCCATTACATGGGCCGATGATGATCATCAGTACACCTCCTGGGGTGATGGCCCCGGTTTCGGCTCCAGCCGCGCCTCGCTCGGCGTGGCGCGAATTGCCGGGTCATCCCCTGAAACGATGGCGGGAACCAATAGCTGGACCGGTAGCGGTAAGTCTTACGGAATCCTCTCGGTCCAGGGTGTTCTGTACATGTGGGTGAGCCCCGGTTCGGATGGCGATAACTACCAGGAGGCACGACTCTACCGGTCAACGGATCATGGATCGTCCTGGACCCAGGCGAACTGGGCCTTTACCAAGGCAGACAGGCTCATACTTCCCACCTTTCTTCAATTCGGTCGCGACTACGCTGGCGCGTTCGACAGCCATGTCTATGTATATGCCAATCACTACCAGGGAGAGACTTCGTTGCGCGTGCAGAAACCCGGTGAGATCGCCTTGCTGCGCGTGCCCAAGACGGCCATCATGGACCGCTCGCAGTATGAGTTTTTCGGGGGCCTGGATGCCAAAGGCAACCCGCTATGGACGAGCACACTCAGCGCCCGCCAACCAGTCTTTACCGATGCAAATGGCGTAGGGTGGGCCACGGGGGGGGTGCTTTACAACGCCGGCCTCGGGCGCTACCTCCTGATTACGGAGTACAACATCACGGGAGAGGGCAACCTGGGGGTGTTCGAAGCTCCCAAACCGTGGGGACCCTGGCGGACGGTGTATTATGGAAATATTGGGCGCGCAAGCTTCTACGCCAATTTTTCCGCAAAATGGATGAGTCAGGATGGCCGTAATTTTGTGCTGATATTCACGGGTGTCGGGAGTGATGACTCATGGAACACACTCCGGGGAAGTTTCGGATCTGACTCGGATACCGTCGCACCCGCTTCCCCGAAAAACCTTCAGGTCAAGTAATCGGCCCGACGATGGTCCGGGCAAGCTAGGGCGAACGGCCTGTCGCGCTTGTGACGGATTTGGACGGATCGCCGTGTTGACGGTACCACTGCTCGAGCATGACCAAAATCCAGGCGAGCGATCCATAGAATCCCGGATGTTCTGGTAGATAGCGGTCCATGAGCTGTTCAATGAATGCCGGCTGTACGATGCGCCGTTTACTGATGTCACTCAAGCTATCATACGTAATTTCACGAAGCACCCGGTTCTTGAGCACCCAGGGCCCGTAAGGCAGACCGAAACCGTGTTTGCGTTTGGCGAGAATCTCGCGCGGGAGAAAGTCGCGCAACGCTTCCTTGAAGAAATAGCGCAGGCGCACGCCCTTCAGTTTCAGTCGGACGGGTAAGCGTTCGGCAAATGCCATCAGATCATCGGTGAGCATCGGATAGGCAACATCCACACCGGCAAGTTCACAACTGCGTCCTACCTTGGGCAGATCATTATCGGCGAGCGTTAATTTGTGATCGAGCGCGAGCATGCGGTTGAGCATCGTTTCGGCGTGCGCACCATGATATACCTCGGATAGATGCATCATGGGTCCTTTTGGATCTATCTGATCGAGAAATTCCCGGGCAAGTATTTTTTCAATTCCGATTCGCTCCAGGAGATTGTAGGATTCGAGCCGCTGAGGCATCGGCATGTTGGCCTGGCGGATGTAACCACGAAGTTTTCTCAGGGGATAGATGTGATCGCCATCCGGAAACCGGAAAACGGCGGGCTCGATGAGACCACGACGCAACCGTTCCGGCAGGCATCCATAAAGAGAGAATAGATATTGAGTGGCATAACGCGCATTACCACCGAATAATTCATCTCCCCCGTCACCCGCGAGCAGTCTCTCGATGCCATCCGCACGGGCGAGTCGCGCGCAGTAATAGGTCGGAACCGCAGAGGAATTGCCGAAGGGTTCAGAGTGGATGCGCGCGATCTGCGGGATGGCACTAGCGACATCCTCGGGTGTCACGTAGTACTCGTGGTGTCTGGTGCCGAAGTGGCGCGCGGCAATCCGCGCGTATTCCATCTCATCGTACCCTTCGGCATCGAATCCGATTGAATAGGTCGAGGCCATTTCGCCCGTCATTTCTCCCAGAAGGCCCGCGACCGTTGAGCTGTCTGTCCCGCCGCTCAGGAAAGCGCCGACGCGAAGTTTGCCCAACTGTTGTGAGACGGCCGAGCGCAACAGGCCGCGAAACTCTTCCGCGAGCGGCTGGATTTCCAAACGCTCGTCCTCACGCGAATAAACCGGCCGCCAGTAATGCCCTGTTTCACAACGATTGTCGCGCCACCACAGATACTGGCCGGGACCGAGTCGGTGGACGTTTCTGTAAATCGAGCCCGGGCTGGGAATGACATGCAGATACAAATAATTAAAGATCTGTTGCGGGTCTATCTCGCGACTGACAACGGTATGGGCAATGACGGAATCTGTGTTGGAGCCGAAAGTAATTCCATTTGGGGTCACCGCATAGGCCAGCGGATACACGGCTGCACGGTCCACGGCCAACAGGGCCTGTTTCTCTTGCTCGAGTATCACGGCAAGGACGTAGCGGCCATGGAGTGATTCGAGGGCCGAGGGTCCATCTCGTCTAACAGCTTCGATCAGTTGTTTCGCCGCACCGGTACCTTGGGAGCTTTTACCAAAGCTGGGAGACCCGAGGATAATTGCCATGGCACCGGGTTCTTGGTGAAAGTCCAGCATCGCTGGGGCAGCAACGGCGGTGACTGCGCATCCACCGGTTGAAAAGACCTGTTCGTGTGAGTCGGCGGCGAAGCGGAGACGCGAGGACATGGAATGAATCGTCTCGGAGACGATTGCCCCATGATCGAACGTTATCCAGCCTGTCAGACCACCCATGTGTTTATCAACGCAGGCAGTCCCGGCGATGAAGCGGAGGTACCGGATTTGGGGACCATCGGAGCAAGGAGAGCGCCAAGAAATTCACGAACAATGATAGTGGTGTGTCTGCCTTCGACCTGCCAGATTAACATAGCAAAGGGTCGTTGCGCTTCAAGTTGTTGTTGCCCCCCGAATGGAGGGGCCGCGACGTAACCGATTGTAACAAGAAGAAAGTTCTTTCTCGACGAGTCGACGTACGCAGCGAGAAGCCCGTTGTGTGATCTTACCGGATTTATGATGTCTCCGGAACGCCTTGTTCTCACTGTTTCCCGTGGTTGACTTTAGTGTATGATCCCTTCCGCAATTCAGATTATTCAGGTTTTCAGCCCGATGAAGCCGCAACCCGAACTGTCCGTGATCGTTCCTTTGTATAACGAAGAGGAAAACGTCGGACGGCTCTATGAGGCAATTGAGGCCGCCCTCGAGCGGTTGGGCGAGAGCTATGAAATCATTTTTGTGGACGATGGAAGCTCAGACGCAACCTTTCACCGGGCGCGTGAGCTGGCACAGCGACACGATAGGCTGCGGCTCATCAAGTTTCGTCGCAACTATGGCCAGACGCCGGCCATGGCGGCGGGGATAGACTATGCGTCCGGCCGGATATTGGTCACGATGGATGGCGATCTGCAAAACGATCCCGGGGATATAGGTCGATTAATTTCGAAGATCCGGGAGGGTTACGATATCGTGGTCGGTTGGCGATATAACCGTCAGGACAAATTGATCACGAGAAAGATACCGTCCCGGATCGCAAACTGGCTGATCGGGAAGGTCACCGGAGTGCCGATCAAGGACAACGGCTGTTCGTTGAAGGCGTACCGCGCGGAGCTTATCAAGCATATTCCGCTGTATTCCGAGATGCATCGCTTCATTCCGGCCATGACTTCAGTGGCGGGACCTCGCATCGCGGAACTGAAAGTGATGCACCACCCCCGGAGGTTTGGAAATTCCAAGTACGGCTTGTCAAGAATCTACAAGGTGCTGCTTGATCTTCTGGCTGTCAAGACGATCATCTCTTTCTCCACAAGGCCGCTCGTGTGGTTCGGAACAATTGGTTTGTTGCCGGCTGCTATCGCGACGGTGTTATTTGGCGCTGTCATTGAAGATGTTATCTCCGGACACGATGACTATCTCGCGGTCAAGATGGGAACCGGACTTGTGTTCATGTCTGGTGCCGCATTTATGTTCATGTGCGGTGTTCTGGGCGAACTGATCCATCGTACCGGCAATCTCAAGCCGAGTTACCAGCTTGCCGGTCGGCCGGCAGAAATGAACCTGTCGGAGAATTCTTCACGAAGAGGCACTGAAGGTGAGTGATATAACCGGAAATGATCCCGCACCGTCGCGTCGCGCGGTACAGCCCAAGCATTCACACGTTCACAGTCCGGGAGCGTCTGACGGTGGTGCCAATGCGCATTCTGCGGACGATCGAACCCGTGGCCATGAAGGCGCACCACGCATCTCGGCCATCGTGCCGGTGACGGAAAGCCGGTATGACGATGTCGACGAGATTTATCGTTCGTACCAGAACGGTATATCGCGCACGAAGCTTTCCTACGAGTTCATTTATGTCCTGGATGGGGAATACCCCGATGTCTACGAGAAATTGCGACGTCTGCGGGCGCAAGGCGAACCGATACGGATTATCAAGTTGGCCAGGAGTTTCGGTGAGGCAACGGCACTCAATGTTGGATTCCAAAACGCACATGGCGACATCATCCTCACTTTGCCTGCTTATGAGCAGGTGAAGGGTGATGATCTACCGAGGCTCATGCAGGCGCTCGAAAGCAGTGACATGATTATTGCCCGACGTTGGCCGAGAACAGACTCGACGTTTAATCGTATTCAATCGAGCATTTTCAATGCTCTGCAACGGGCCATTACCAAGTTTCCGGCGCACGATCTGGGTTGCGGTGTGCGTGTATTGAAACGTGAGGTGGCCGCGGAGCTCCATGTGTACGGCGAGCAGCACAGGTTCCTTCCCCTGTTGGCCCACCGTTTGGGATTCAAGGTGCGTGAACTCGATGCTGCCCAGTCCCCAAAAGATGCCTTTCGCCGTGTGCATCGACTGAGCGAGTACCTCCGGCGGATTATTGACCTGCTTACCGCTTTCTTTCTTGTCAGGTTCACGAAAAAACCCCTGCGTTTCTTCGGAACAGTGGGCTTTGCGGCCTTCATGATCGGGGCATTGGCGACCTTGTGGCTGGTCATCGAGCGGGGATTCTTCGATGTGCCGTTGGGCAATCGCCCGATGCTGGTGATTGCCGCGCTGTTCATGGTGCTGGGCATTCAGATTATTGCCATAGGTTTACTGGGGGAGCTTTTGATATTCACGCACGCGGGGGAAATCAAGGAGTACTTTGTCGAAGAGACCATCAACGATTGATAATTGTATAGATAATGTCCTATCGCAGGCGCAAAGAAAGAGGACGGACTGTGTTGGATGAAAGAACGAAGCAGCCTTTCGTTAACCTGCAGTGAACGGGCCGCGTGGCGTGTGGTATTCGTCAGCGTGTCGAGTTCAAACGAGGGACAGTTCGCCAGCGGATTGTGTTTCAGGTGCCCCAGGCGTACTCAATGGGATTTAGCTCGGGGGGCATAAGGCGGGAGCAAGACCGAGCGGGTAGCGGGATGGGCATTGAGTTAGGTTTGGGCAATCTTGCCGCGGTGGTTCGAGACAGCAGGCCGGGCAGGCTCCATGCTGTTTGATCTCTTTCCGCCACGGTCCCCACGTCGCGCGTCTTCAGTGTCGAGTGCGCCCTGCGCAGGCACTTGAGGGGGTTTGGGCGGCAGGCGACGGGCAAGAACGCGGCACTAAACGGGGTGCGACGGGGGGCTGTCATCGCCTGCGGTTTTTCGATAGTCCCCGGCCTCTGCCGTGCTAGTCTCCCCGATTGGCCGATGAGAAATGGAGGGATCGAAAGGCGAGATGGCTGGCTTGACCGAAAATCGGCTTGTCGCATGCTACATCAGTGGGCTGGACCTTCGGCGGATTGATTCCGAAAGCACCCCGTTTCTGGCGCGCGCGTTTGGGCGCTACCCCAAGTCCGAACTCGTCAACCTTCCCAGTAACGAACTCTTTCCCACCTTGGTCACGGGTGTTGATCCGACCCGGCATGGCGTGTGGGGCGTGAAATTGCGGGCACCGCCTGAGGGCGCGTTTTCGTCGAGACTCGTTGACCATCTCCCCGATTTCGTGACCACGACGGTGCAGGGCTGTCTGCATTTTGCGACGAACGCCTACGATCTCGCCGCCATTCCGCCTTGGCGACGACGGCGGTTCGACATTACTCGCACCAAGTACAAACGCAGGAACCGGCGGCCGGAAGCGCTGTTTAACATCGGCAGCTGCACTTCCGTGTTCGACGTGGTGGGCGCGAACCGGTGCCGGTACCTGTTCAACAGCAGCATGGAACCCGTGCGCCGGTTGCTTCCGCGCGTCGGCAACGGCGGCCACGTGCTGGAACTCCTCGAACTGTACTCGCTGGACCGCTACCAGCAGTGGAATCTGGATAGAGCCGAGACGGTGCGCCGCTTCTACACGCGCATTGACGACTTTCTGGGACGGTTGCATCGCCGCTGCGAAGAGACGGGGGCAGCCCTGATGCTCATTTCCGATCACGGCCATGAGCCCATTCGGGGATCGATCGACATCCAGGGTGAACTCGAGAGGCTTGGCCTGCGCAACGATACGTACAGCTGCTTTGTCGAGGTGTCATCGGTGCGTTTCTGGTTTCATGGCGAGGAGGCGCGCAACGCGATCACCGCGATGCTTGCCAGCCTGAACAACGGCTCACTGCTGATGTATCGCGACATGGGTCAATACGGTGTCCCGCTTGACGACTCGCTCTACGGCGAGGTGTTTTACTTTCTCGATCCCGGCTGGATATTCTTTCCGCACGACTTTCATCATGCCCTCGCCAACTTGTGGCTGGGACTCGTGGACCCAATGCAGCGCAGCCGGCTGCGCGACCCGCGGCACAAGGGTAATCATGGCCACCTGCCGCACTTTGAGACCGAGCGCAGCTTTATCATGCTGTTGAGTGACGAATACCAGGTTGCTGCACCGCGCGGCAACATCCTCGACGTGGCGCCCTCGATGCTGGGTGTTCTTGGGTATGAGCCGCCATCAACAATGACGGGCCGGCGCCTATTTAGCCGGAACAGTCCGGCATGAGGGCAGCCATCGTCGGCTGCGGGTTCACCGCGGAAACCCATCTTCGCGCGCCGCGTCGCGTGGGCGACGCGCAGATCGTCGCTGCGTGCGACCGCGGCGCAGAACGCGCCGCGGTCCTTGCGCGCACACACCGGATACCTCGCGCGTTCGACAGCGTCGCGCGCATGATCGCCGAGGCCCGTCCCGACGTCGTGCATGTCTTGACGCCGCCGGACGCTCATTGCGAGGTCGCGATCCAGGCGATCAGCGCCGGTTGCTACGTGCTGGTCGAAAAGCCGATGGCGATGTCAGTGTTGGAAGCGTCGCGGATGCTCGAAGTGTCCGAGCAGCAGAACGTCCGGCTCGGCGTGTGCCATAATTTTCGCTTTGTGGCGGCGTTCCTGAAGGCGCGGGCATTGCTCGAACGCGACGTGCTGGGTGAGTCAATCGTCGTGGCTCTTGACCAGATGTGGAGGGCGCAGGAAAAGGAAACCGCAGCCACGTGCGCGCAGAGCTCGACGCCGTGAGCCTGCCCGTTGTGGCCGAGGGTACGGCGCGCGGCGGGGGCCGGATGCTTGTATGGCTCCTGCGCGCGGTCGTGGCGTTTGTCATTCTGGCGTACCTGTTTCGCGTAGTGCCGGCCGGTCGGGTGCTATCGGAACTGACGCGCGCCCTGGTGCCCTGGATCGTGGCGGGTTTGGCACTGTCTTTATCGGTTCAGTGGGTGGTGTCGGTGCGGCTCAAGAGGTTGGCTGGCGCACAAGGGCTGGGGCTCTCTGTCACCGATGCCTTGCACCTAAACCTTGCTACGCGTTTTTACGGCCTGTTCGTGCCCGGCGGCACGGTCACGGCAACGGCGATTCGCGTTTACAGGCTGGGCCAGGTTCGGCGGCAGTACGCGGCTGCGGCCGCGGCGGTTGCTCTCGATCGCGTGCTCGCGACGATGACGTTATGCGCGGTCGGGATCGTGTTCTGGCTGCTGGATTGGCCGCCGCACTCGCACGGCTGGCTTCTCTTGATGGTCGGTGCCCTGGCGGCGATAAGCGCTCCGGTTGCGCTGTTTTTTGTGTTGCGACCAACGCCAGCACGGGATGGTTCGCCGCGCCGACTCAGCGGGCTCGCGGCCCGCTTCGACTCCTTGCGGAATGCCGCATCGCAGGTGCGCCGCATGCCTGCGCGCGATCTTGCTGTGGCGCTCGCATTGTCGGTGGCTTCCCATCTGTTGGGAATTGCCGCCTACGCCGCGGTTGTGGCCGCGCTCGATCTGCATGTTGAAATTTCTGCCATCGGCTGGATTCGGACGGCACTGCTGCTCGCGACGCTTATTCCGGTAAGCTTTGCCGGCTTGGGGCTGCGCGAAGCAGCCGCACTGCTCGTGCTTCCGGCCTATGGCATCGACGCGCATTCGTCCATGGCGTTTTCGCTGCTCATCTTCGCCGCAACGGCGCTGGGCGTCGGGCTCGTCGGCGGGTTGTTCGAGGGGTGGCGGTGGCTTGGCGGAAGCGCCGACCGTAATGAACGCCGTGTTTCGTGAGTATGGGTGGTGCGTGAAATGTGCGCGGTTTGGGGCTATGTGGATTCGGCCGTATTCGTGACTGCCGCGTTGCGGGTCGTGCCGGGCGTG